>Ga0209273_10000900_pt1 | contig 31319 bp, 22 predicted proteins | sample tdAd471_FD_187126 | JGI IMG/M metagenome (GOLD analysis project Ga0209273, IMG submission 187126) | Marine sediment microbial communities from the Atlantic coast under amendment with organic carbon and nitrate - tdAd47.1 (SPAdes)... | ecosystem: Environmental > Aquatic > Marine > Coastal >...
GGTTGATTTGATCATGCCCGGTGTAAAACAGCGTTGTCCGATGAGTGCGGCTTGCTGGTCCCCCGCCATGCCGGCGACAGGCAGGGGCCGGCCGGTTAGCGAGCCATCTGTTTCACCGAAAATATGCGCATTATCGTGCACTGTTGGCAAAATGGACGCAGGAATGTCGAACATTGCCAGCAGGTCATCATCCCAACAATGCCGGTGAATGTCATAGAGCATGGTGCGTGATGCGTTGGTGACATCTGTGGCATGAACCCGTCCACCGGTCAGCTGCCAGAGCAGAAAACAGTCGATCGTTCCTGCCGCCAGCTTGCCCTGCGCCGCCTGCTCCCGCGCGCCTTCAACCATGTCAAGCAGCCAGCATAGCTTGGTAGCCGAGAAATAAGGGCTGAGTAATAATCCGGTTTTTTCACGAACGACCGGTTCCAGCCCATCATCGCGCATCGCGGCGCAAAGATTCGTGGTGCGCTTGTCTTGCCATACTATCGCATTGGACAAGGGACGACCCGTCTCCCTGTCCCATATTATGATGGTTTCGCGTTGATTGGTGATGCCGATGGCGATTGCACCATCGTCCATGACGGCGCGCAGGCAATGGAGCGTGCCTGCCCATATTTCTTCCGGATCTTGCTCGACCCAGCCCGGTTGCGGGTAATATTGTGGCAATTCGCGCGCTGCGCTGGCCAATATCGCGCCGTCCGTGCCAAAACGAATGGCGCGGGTGGATGTTGTCCCCTGATCGATAGCGATGACGCTTTTCCGGCTCATGGCTTTTGCTCTTCAATATAGGCTTGTAGTCTCTCCACTTGCGTCATGTTCATGCACAGTCCCAGCTTGGAGCGACGCCAGACTATATCCTGCGCGCACGCCGCCCATTCCTGCGCAATCAAATAGTTCACTTCGCGTGCATACAGGCCTGCGCCAAAATCCTCTCCCATCTCCTCGCCGCTTTGTGCATCACCGATTACCCGGGCTATATGCGTACCATAAGCGCGCGCCATACGGTCTATTGTCGCCCCATCCAGAAACGGCCAGCGCTTCTGTGCACTGGTGCACAGATCGTCGAAGCTGGAAAAATCTCCGCCGGGGAGGGGGCGATGGCGCGTGTCCCCGCGCGGGATACCGAGCCGTGCAAGCACATCGTCGGCCAGATGGCGTGCCGTTGTGATCTTGCCGCCGAAAACGCTCAACAGGGGCGGTCCGGCGCTATCGAGATCGAGATGATAATCACGGCTGACAGCACTGGCATCCCCTGCGCCATCATCATGGAGGGCGCGTATGCCCGCATAGCTGCTGATAATATCCGCAGCATGCAGAGGGGTGCTGCGATAGCGGTTGATGGCGGTGAGCAGATAGCCTGTCTCTTCTGCACTGATATACGCATCGTCCGGGTCGTCCACTGGTGCGTCTGTGGTACCAATCAAGGTATAGTCCTGCTGGTAGGGAATGGCGAAGATAATCCGTCCATCGGGCTGTTGAAACAGCCAGGCATGATCACCCGCGAAGCAGCGTTTGACGATAATATGACTGCCACGCACGAGCCGGAGGCGGCTGGAGGCCGGAGGGGCGCAGAAGCTGGTGCGCAAGACCTGTTCTGCCCATGGGCCAGCGGCATTGATAATCATGCCTGCGGATACATCCTGCGCGCCTCTGGCTGTTTCGAGGGACGCCGCCCAGCCATTGTCCCTGCGCATAGCATCGGCAAAGCGTGTTCTGGTCAGGATTGTTGCGCCCAGATCTGCCGCGTCGCGCGCATTTGCAACCACCAGACGGGCATCATCAGCCCGTGCATCCCAATAGCTGAAGCCGCGCCCATGTGGGGCTTGTAATGCCGGATCGTCTAGTCTGATAGCGCGTGAGCGAGGCAATTTTCCCCGCCATGCCAGCAGATCATAGAGCCACAGGCCAAGCCGCATGACCGGCCAGGGACGCATGTCTGTGTTATGGGCTATGCGGAATTCAAGCGGGCGGACCAGATGCGGCGCCATTTGCAGCATGATACTGCGCTCGGTCAGTGATTCGTGCACCAACCGAAATTCATAATGCTCCAGATAGCGCAAACCGCCATGCATCAGCTTGGTCGAAGCGGAGGATGTTGCTTGCGCCAGATCGTCCTGTTCAACCAGCAGCACCTTTTGCCCCGCAACCGCCGCAGCGCGGGCAATAGCGGTGCCATTGATACCGCCGCCAATGATCAGCAGATCATACATTGCTCTGGGGCTGATATGCGGGAGGGGCGTGTTCATCCGCACTGTTGGGGGTCAGGATATACATCTGACCCCAGACTATAGTCGTGCATTGCGGATTGCGAAGCCCATTTGTTTAGGGTCAGGGCCCTGAGGCGGCGTCTCGTGTTGTATTCTTGTGTGTCACCGCTTTTTAGCGGTGAATCCTGCTTTGTAATCTGCAACTCTTGCCCGAGCTGATGGCTTTGCAGAAGTTTGTTCTCGGACAGGGTATGACCATTGCTTTATGCACCGGCTGCATAATGCCAGCTACAAGCACCGGCATGAGCTTGCGCAAGATATTGTTTTACAGGGATAAAGTCTGGTGGGCGATGACGGGCTCGAACCGCCGACATTCTCGGTGTAAACGAGACGCTCTACCAACTGAGCTAATCGCCCTACCAACTTCAGGCGCCGCATAATGCAGCGCGGAGTTGCTATCTATGGGATAAATGGCCCGGGTCAAGCCGTTTATCGACTTTAACGACAGATTGGCCTGATTATTGCTGTCCGGCAGCGTTGATGAACAGGCTACGACTCTCTTCAAACCAGCGCGTGACGGCCGTCACCCCCTCATTTGACAGCGCAATAAAAATGCGACGGCCATCAGCGGGATCGGCATGCCGCTCCAATAAGCCGGAATCTGTCAATTGCCGAATCCAGCGCAGCGCCGTCGTAGGAGGAACAGCAGCAGCAATGCACAGGCTTGATACCGAAACCTTGGCGCCTTCAAGATAGGATGCCATCAGGTCCAGCAATATATCCCATGCAGGATCAGCAAAAAGATCTGGCGACAATATCTGGTCGCGCAAACGCCGCGCACGCAACACGGCCCGTACCTGCTGAGCGCTAATGCGTGTGGGACTGTTATCTTCTTGCGAAGGGAGCCCACTATAATGTCTTTCTGGCGAATTGACGATCATATTCCCCGGGATCGAATGTGACATAGACAAAAACTGACCTGGCATACGATTTTGTACAAGAGCTTCTATTGTACGAGTCAATTTGCTGAGGTCATCACTTAATTTTTCTATTCTTGCATCTTGTTCGTCCCGACCGCTATCATTTAATTGCTCAATATTTTGTGAATGGCGTGCCATTGCCATCATTGCCGCTGAAATATCTGTAACAGACGGCTGTGCCATAATAATCGCCTGTTCACTTGTTATTGTCGAATGTGTACGGTCAAGCCCGGTAAAATCAACGATAATAGCAAGCATGGTGCCATTATTAATGGCCATCATGTCCAGCCGGGTGAGCAACATGTCGAAATGTGGTTCATTTCCTGAGCCAATAAGCATGACGGCATCAACATCGACAGTCATGGACAGTCGCTCAGCCGCCTCTGCCAGGGGGATCGTTCCCAGCAGCCGGAAACCCGCTGCAGCGCCGATTTTGCCAAAATCGCTGACGGCATCGTCCAGATCACTGAATATCAGCAGTGAAGGCATGCTGGCCTGAAGGAACATATCCTCCCAGGGCTGCGCACCGGATTCCATTTCGCATAACAGGTCTGCACTTGCCATGATGGCATCTGTGCTGCCCACGGCCTCATTGTCCTGATAATGATAAGATATTGTCATTGGGCTGAAGCTGTTCATCTAGGGCACTCCACAATACTGAAAAGTTCGTTTACGCATTTTGCTTTGCACCAATATGGCGTAAAGCTCTGAATTTGCTTGCTCACTTTGGTCCAGATTGGTGCAGCGGTCATACAGATCATCCATTGCCATCATTATGCGCCAAGGCACGTAAATCAGCGGTTGTGTGATATGAGGGCATCCTGTTTCGCGCCGCTGCTGACCCATGATTCAAACCAATATGGATGAAAATCCCTGTAAAGCGATATGAAGCAGGGCGGATGATTCCCACGGCCCGCCCGGCGGTTTTGTCTCGCTTGACATGTTGCATTATCCGGCTCCCGGCATTTGTTCATGTTCTTGATATGTCTCATTTGATACGGAGTCCATAAAAAGTTCTCTATATGTTCTTTTTTATTGGTCGGCATCTGTAGCAATCTGCTTCTTTCGCTTTCCCGCAGACCAATGATTGCCTATGCGCGGAACCAATGAATCACAGCCCCGCCCGCCTTGCACATTTCCAACAGGAGCTGGATCGCTTCATCCTTATGCTGCGTGACAGCAACAGCGCGACCGCCATGCTTGCACAATGGATGAACATATCCTGCGCAGATCATGCCGCAGAGATTGTCGCGGTTGAACGCAGTGTCGGCTATAGAGCAGCATCCGATATCGGGCGGCTTGCCCGTTTGCAGGTGCAGGCTGAAGATGCGATCCAATACCGGCGTGTATGGCTGATGTATAAAGGGCGCATCGTCTCTGATGCTGAAAACTGGTATGTACCAGCACGGTTATCCCCGGATATGCGCCGCCAGCTCACACAAAGCGCAATACCCTTCGGCACAGTTATCGGGCCCTTGGCCCCGACACGCGAAACACTTTCGAGCGAGCGGCTCTGGCCCGGCCCGGTTCAGAGCAGCACCGGGCGCTTGCCGGCCCATGTGCTACGCCACCGCGCGCTTGTCCGTAATGCCGATGGATGCCCGGTTAGTGAAGTACAAGAGCTTTATACACGTAATATCTTGCTGGGGGAGCGTTGCTGTCAGGCCGGGCTGACGCTGCCGACTGGCCAGGCTGTTTATGGGTATAGGCGCTAATAGGCAAAACGCGCGCCGATCCATAATGTGCGGGGTACTCCCAGATCAATGGCTCCATCGGCATTGCGTGTAACGACCTTTGTGTCAGTGATATTCTCTCCACGCACCACAAGCCTGGCCCCATGGCCGAGCGGATATGAGGCAATGGCATCAAGCGTGAAGGCATCGCGCAGCGCATTGCTCTGCAAATCATCCTCATATTGTTTGCCGGTATAGCGCGCCGTAGCCGCCAGATTGAGGCCCTGGTCTGATGACCATGACATTGTGCCGCTGGCGGCGTGTCGCGGGCTTTGCGCGGGCATCAGGCCATTAAATGCCTGCCCCGGCGCGCGCACTGTGCTGTGGCTATAGGCATAGGAGGCTTGCAACGAGAACGAAGGGGACATCTGCGCGCTGGCCATCAGCTCGACACCCTTGGCCACCACGGCATCGACATTGCGCCGCTGGCGCAGGTTGGTGCCGATGGTGACATTTGCAATGGCATTATCGAGCCGGTTATAAAATGCCGTGAAACCAAGCATCACGCCTGGAGCGGGAATCAGATCTATGCCTGCCTCCACGCCTTTGAGCTTCTCTGGTGCCAACGCCGCATTGGCCTGTGTTACGACAGGAAAAACCGTAAACGGACGATAGAGTTCATTCAACGTGGGCAAGCGCCATCCGGTATAACCCGCCACGCGCACTGTCGCCGCATAAGAGACATGCAGCAGGCCACCGGCACGAAAGGATGTGCGCCAATCATGACGATCGGGATAGACAATGCCGGTATTGAACGCGTCGATCGTATCGAAGGAACCATTGGTGATGCTCCAATAGTCCAGCCGGGCGCCGCCGGTCAGCACAAGCTTGCCCAGCGTCCAGTCATTCTGAATAAAAACGCCGGTGGTGTTTTGCCGCCCTGTGGCATGTCGGCGCTCTCTTACAGAGCCATCGAAAGCATAGGCATCCTCATACATGTCGCCTTTCGCTATACGCGTGTCTACGCCCAGACGCATGACATGCCCGCCGCCAATGGGCGGACGCACCTCGATCTTGCCGCCAATACCCGTGGAAGGCGTGGCCCGCTGGTCGAGCACTTTCCTGAAGCTGCCCGAGCTGATCACGATATTGCTGAAATCACGCGCCTGAATATAGGCCAGCGCATCGACTTGCCATGCCCCGCGAGAAAGAAAGCGGACGCTGACATCCTGCCCCTTGCTCCCGCTGTCCGCACCGGCAAAACGCAAAGTGCGGTCATCGCGGAAAACAAGCGCCCGAAACTGTATCTCCTGCTCGCTCGAAAGCGGCGCAACAGCGCGCAGCCCGGCCGACCAATGATCATATGCGGCAGGGGCCGTGGCGGCAACGCGCTGGTTTTTCGGCGTCGTATAAAACCCATCAGACCGGTCCCATCGTCCTGACAGTGAAACATAACCCGATCCGAGATTTGGCGTCACGCTCGCGGAGAGTTCAGTGGAATCATGCGATCCGTAAAACGCACCGCCTGCCACAATCGGCAGGTCGTCTCGCGTTGCGCTCATGAGTTCGATCGTTCCGGCGACCGCACCTGCCCCGAAAGCGCTCACGCCTCCGCCGCGTGTCAGACGCACCATTCCAAGCCGGTCCGCAACCAGCGCATTAAAGGGTATATAGCCGAAAAAAGGGTCCGCCATCGGCACACCGTCGAGCACAACCAATGTTCGGCTTGAGGCATTGCCGCCCAGTGCACGCAGCGTAGCCCCCTGGGCCGAAGGATTGGCCGACCGGCTGTCGGATCGGCGGAATTGCTGAAACCCGGCTACATTAAGCAAGACATTTTCAACCCGGCCAGACGCGCCGTCGCTTAGCGCGTCATGGTCAATAATGACCGACCCATAAGCAAGATCCCCCGGTGGCAGCGACAGGCCTTGCCCTTGCCCGGTGACAATAATGTCCGACCCTGCATGTGTCGTCGGTTCTGCCCAAGCCCCTCCCGGAAAAGCCAAAGCCAGAGAAATCAAACATGTCAGACGCCGCATTTAGATATTTTCCTTAGTCTGTTATTATGTGTGCAATGATTATCCATGAAGCTTGATAGCGATTATCTTTTTCTCCTTTGCCTATGCCCTTAAAAAGGAGTGCGTTATTATATCCGGCGTGCCCACAGGAGGAATATGGGTAAATTCACAAGCGGACACCCAATGGCATCCAGCTTTTCTGCCTCCATAAAATAGCGTGCTAAGTTTCCATCCCTCATTGCCTTCTTCATGCTGGCGATGGAGATGTCAATTCAGCATGATGGCGACTTTAGTGGCGGATCAATAGAACGGTCCGGCCTCAAACAACTGCTGGCGGATGTGGAAGCACGCAAGATCGATATCATCGTCATCTATAAGGTCGACCGCCTGCCCCAAAGCCTTGCTGGCTTTGCCAGGATCGTCGATATCCTTGATGCACAGCAAGCCAGCTTTTTCAGCGTCACCCAGTCGTTCAATAGCACCGCCAGTATGGGCCGCCTGACCCTGAAAGCTTCTGCACCCGATCAGCGCGCTCCGCAACGGAAACCAGACCCGATATTATTGCGACTGGTCGCACATGCATTCATGGCGCATAATGTTCGTGTTCGTCTAAATCCTGCGGCCTCCAGCGCATCTCTGGTCGCCAAACGGGCTCATACCATGCCTATAACCGCCCGATAGTGCAGCACAATATCGGTAGGCATCTTTATTAAAACACGGATAATAAATAATATTATTTGTGGTGCCGCTTAGGTGACTCGAACACCTGGCCCCATCATTACGAATGATGTGCTCTACCAACTGAGCTAAAGCGGCGTGACAGGGGAAGTTCCCGCGATATCGGCGCTGCGCATAACAGCACTCGTACGGGCTGGCAAGCAGGTTAGCAGAGTTTTGAAATGCCCTGATGTCTGCCAAAACAGGCATTTCTTCTGATGTGGCGCCTGTAAAGCCATGGCGTTTATGGCTTCCTTCCGTTCGTTTGCCCATTTTTAGCAGTTGTTAACCATGTTCGTGCCAAGGTCGGACGCTGAACATATTGAAGCTTGGGGTGATCGACAGGTGAGCATGATGGACAATGTACGTGGCCAGGACGACATCGAGACCGATGAAACCTTTGATAATGAGGCGATAGAGGCCCCTCCTGTCATTGATGCGGCAGAGCGTCGTATGCACGTACGCGCCTATAATTACTGGGTGTCGTTGCTGGGCAATCGGGCACTGCCCTCGATTGAAGATCTGAACCCCGAGGATATGGAAGATTTCAGCAGCAATAGCGTGCTGCTTGATTTTTCTATGGGGATGGAAAATCCGGCTATCATCTACCTGGGTGCCGGTTTGCGCGAGGAATGCGGCATTGAAGGGCCAATTGAACGTGCCGACGAAGTGCCTGCGCGTTCGCTGCTGTCACGCCTGACCGACCATTATTTACAAATCATCGCCAATGCTGCTCCCGTTGGCTTTGAGGCAGAATTCACCAATCAGCGCGATGCAGAGATCATGTACCGTGGCATATTAATGCCTTTCTCTTCAGATGATGAGACGATCGATTTCATCTATGGCGTTATCAACTGGAAAGAAATGGCCGCTCAGGGCATGATGGATGCGCTGGGTGAAGAAGTGCAGGCAGCCCTCTCTGCGGGGCCCGCCCCTGCGGCCGAACCATCGCCTATATGGGCGGATGGTCCCTCCGCCACATCGGATTTCGAGGATGAAGATGAAGCCGGCTTGCCATTAAGGGATATCGCGGCATTGGATGCTGATGATTTCGGGTTTGAAAGCGTGGAAGCTGTGGCAGAAACAAACGCATTGCCCGAAACAGACCTGGAGGAGGCCGTGCCGGATGACGGCTTACCCTCGCTCGAAGTGCTTGATACACTCGATGCTTCAAGTGAAGATATCGCGGCGGACATGGGTTTCGATCTGGTCGAGGATATTGAGAGCGGAAGCCATGAGGATATGGTCGATGAACTGTCGCTCGCTGATGACAATGGTTTTATTGAAGCAGACGCTGATAAAACCGACAGCGAACCGGAAGCCTCCGAGGAGGCCGTGCTTGATGAACTGGACCTAACGGCTTTCATCGCCGAAGACCCGAATGATAGCGACAGCGATACACTGATCGATAATATCGAGAGTGATACAGCAGAAGGTGGGGATGCGTTTGACGATATTCTGGCGCTGTCTGCCGAAGACTTGCTGGAAACAGAAGTTGACAGTGCAACGGAAACGGCAAAAGACGAACCAGATGATGCGTCTGAGGATTTCGGTCTGGACGCTCTGGATGCCCTCCCCGATATTGAAATTGATACCGTATCAGAGGCCGGGACGGAGCCCGAGAGTCATGCTGAGATACTGGCTGAACCAGAGATGGAAACAGAGCATGGTCTGGACGCGCTGACCGGGCTGGAGGCGGAACCGGGAACAGAGCATGCCAATGAGGCCGAAACCGAGCCGGGCATAGAGACTGTGTTGGAAGACGTGATGGATATAGCTGCGTTCGCGCCCACGCCCGATATGGGTAGCAACGACAGCGCAGCGGCTATGCAGGATGATGCAACAATGGCCGTTGCGACCCTGGCCGCAGCCGGGCCGGCAGCGGACTTGCCTCCCATTACCGATGTGCTGGACCCGGCGGAACATGCCGATGGTCTTGCAGGGGCGCTGGATGTCGCCCGGCAGAGCGCGGCTCAGGCGAGCGATGCTGATGCCCGCAGCCGCACAGCGCTGTATCGTGCTATCGGTCATGCGCATGATTTTGCCCTTGCTACCCGCGAAGCTCCGGCTGATTATGCCGCAATGCTTGAAGAAGCGGGCATTATAGTGCAGGAACGCAGCCCGATGACGGCCATAGCCAAGCTTGTATTTGGCGCCGGTTATGACAAATCCCGCCTCGCTGAATATGCGCTGGCGCTCGATTATGCCCTTCATGAGGGCATTGAAAAAGGCGCACTGGCAGGGCAGCTTGGCTTTTATGAAGGCGGCCTCAAAGGTCTGGTGCGTGATGTTCGTGCGGCGCGCAAGGCGGGCGAGCCGTCACGCGGGGCACGCAGCCTCGAACGTGCCTATCGCAAGATCAGCAAGGCCCAACGGCTGGATGCCGGATCGCTCAACTTTGACGAGCAGGGTGTCACACTCATTGTTGCACGGCGCGAGCATGATGGCAGCGTATCCTTTGTCGCTTGCGCTGACACGCAGGACAAGGCAGCGCAAAAAACACTTATTGTCGCAAGTAAAAGCATCTGATTGGGCGCCGGCATAATTGCCGCTCGCCTATAATGTGATTTTTCTGCGCCAATACACTATAAATGCCCAGCTTATATTTTGTACATGCTTGAAACTTTATCCTATTATAATGATGTAAACACACAGTAACAAAAACAACTATACGCCTAATAATAAAGAGCAGGAGAAGCTATGGCCGAGGCACAGCAGAAAAACGCCAAACGGGTCACCCAGGCGTTGCAGGATGCATTGGCCCATGGCGCTCTGCCCGGCGGGCAAGAAGGCTTTAGCGACAGCGCGGCAAAAGCCGCCGCCACCTTTCTGGCAAAAGCAGCCAGCCAACGCACAGCGGGCCAGCCCAGCATATTGATCGAAGGCGGGGAAGCCCCGCGCAAGAAAGGCGCAACCGCCGCCTCTCATGCGATGTATATTGCCATCATCAACGACGACATGCCCTTTCTGGTCGATAGTATCGCCAATTGCCTTGCGAACCAGGGGCTGGTCATTCAGCAACTCATTCACCCGGTCATCAGCGTAGAGCGTGATGCAAAGGGTAAGTTGCTGGATATATTGCCCGCTGACAGCCCCGGCGCACGGCGCGAGTCGACCATCTTTATCGAAGTAGACAGAGCCACGGCCAGACAGCGCGAGCTGCTGGGAACCGAATTGGCGATCACGATGGCGCATGTCCGTGCGGCTGTGAACGACTGGGGACGGATGCAGGAAGCGCTTGGCGAAGATGCCGAGCGACTGGTGGAAGACGAGGGCGCCGCTCTGCTACGCTGGCTGCTCGCACGCAATCTTACGCAAATTGGCCACCAGTCCTTTGGCCGTAATGGAAAGCCGCTCTCTACCTTGGGCATTTGCGCGCTCGCAGGCAATCCTCCCCTGCTGGCTCCGGCAAGTATCAAGGCAGCATTCAACTGGTTTGAAGAAGGGGGCCGCAGCCCGCTCATCATCAAAAGCAATCAGGCCTCGCGCGTGCATCGCTCCAGCCTCATTGACCTGTTCATCATACCGGTGCGCGAAGGCAAAAGGATCAAGTCCATCTCGGTTCATGCCGGCATGTGGACGAGCGCTGCGCTCGCTACCGCACCTGATAAAGTTCCGCTGCTCCGATCGGCACTCTCGGCATTGATGGAAAAACATCATTTCGTTGAGTCCGGCCATGCAGGCAAAGCGCTGCACCATGCGCTCACAACATTACCGCATGACATTGTTATCGGTTTTGACCGCGCAACACTGGAGCGACTGGCCCTTACCTTCATGTCGCTGTCTGACCGGCCACGGCCTAAGCTGGTGCTCGCCACATCGGCCCTTGCACGCCATCTTTATGCGTTCGTATGGCTGCCGCGTGATGATGTCTCGACTGCGCGTCGCGTTGCCATTCAGGATATGCTCGCAAAGGCTGCCAATGCACCGTTGCTGAGCTGGTCCATTGCGCTGGAGGAAGGCGGGATGGCGCTGTTGCGTATCACGCTCGACCTGCGCGCCGATGGCCGCACGCCCGATGAAGATGCGCTCGACCAGGAGGTCAAGCATATGGTCCGTGGCTGGGTGCCCGGCGTCGAACAGGCGCTGGCGGACCTTCTCGACAATGGCGGCGCAGAGGCGCTTACCGAGCAATATGCCGAAAGTTTCCCTCCCGGCTACCGTCTGGGCGCTGGGTCCGATGAAGCCGCAGTCGATATCATTGAAATGTCAAAACTGGCTAACGACGATGATCGGCGTGTGCGGCTTTATCGCAATGAAGGCGACAGCCCGGACCGGCTGCGCCTCAAACTCTACAGCCAGACGCCTATCACGCTTTCTGATGCTGTGCCTGCGCTCGAAAATTTCGGTTTCAAGGCGATTGAAGAAATCACCACGCCGCTCGATCGCGGTGCCAAAGGGCATATTCACCGCTTTCTGCTCGCCCGTCATGATGGCGGCGATGCGCAGATATTGCTGGACCGTGCCGATGTGTTACAGGACACGCTGGCGGATGTTCTGACAGACCGGGCAGAGGATGATCGTTTCAATGAACTGATCGTTTCTGTTGGGCTTGATCCGGCATCGGTTGTGCTGCTGCGCGCGCTGTTCCGTTATTTGCGGCAAACCGGCATGCCCTATGGCATGGCGACTGTGGCTGACACACTGCGTAGCGAGCAGCCGATTACACGCACGCTTATCGAGCTGTTTCATGCCTTGCACGACCCGGCGTTCAAGGGCGATCGCGCCAAGGCTGCGAAGGCCGCTGACGAAGCGATCAAGGCGGGGCTGGCGCAGGTGTCCGCGCTCGATGAAGATCGCATCTTGCGGCTCATTCAGGCTGTCATTCATGCCTGCCTGCGGACGAACTTTTTCGTCGAGAGCGGTCGCCTTGCGCTCGCGTTCAAGATTGAGAGCGAGAAAGTGCCCGGCCTGCCCAAGCCGCTGCCATGGCGCGAAATTTGGGTTTATAGCCCGCGGGTCGAGGGCATTCATCTGCGTTCCGGTCCGGTGGCGCGCGGTGGCCTGCGCTGGTCTGACCGGCGCGATGATTTCCGTACCGAGGTTCTGGGCCTGATGAAGGCGCAGCGCGTGAAAAATGCGGTTATCGTACCGGCTGGCGCGAAAGGCGGCTTCTATCCCAAGCAACTCCCTAATCCAGTAGCCGACCGCGATGCATGGATTGCTGAAGGGACGGAAAGCTATCGTACCTTCATCCGGTCTCTGCTTTCTATCACCGACAATATCGTCAGCAGCAAGGTGACGCACCCCAAGGGCGTTGTAATCCGCGATGGCGATGATCCCTATTTCGTTGTCGCTGCTGACAAGGGCACGGCCCCCTTCTCCGACGTCGCCAATGCTATCGCGCTGGAACGCGATTTCTGGCTGGGGGATGCCTTCGCCAGCGGTGGCTCCAATGGCTATGACCATAAGGCGATGGGCATTACCGCGCGCGGCGCCTGGGTGTCGGTCCAGCGGCATTTCGCCGAAATGGGCATCGACGTGCAGAGCCAGAGCGTCAAGGTCATCGGCTGTGGTGACATGTCTGGCGATGTGTTCGGCAACGGCATGTTACTCTCCAAAGCGATCAAGCTGGTCGCTGCCTTCGACCATCGTCATATCTTCATCGACCCGAACCCCGCCGATCCTGAGAAATGCTGGGCCGAGCGCGAGCGCCTGTTCAAGCTGCCGCGCTCCAGCTGGGATGATTATGACAAGAAGCTCCTCTCGCCGGGTGGCGGCGTGTTCCCGCGTTCCATGAAGAGCATCCCGCTCACGCCAGAAATGAAAATATTGCTGGACGTGGTCGAGGACGAAATGGATCCGGCTTCGCTGATTTCCGCGATATTGCGTTCACAGGTTGATCTGCTGTGGTTTGGCGGCATCGGTACATATGTGAAGGCTGCCGCACAGAGCAATGCCGATGCGGGCGACACGGCCAATGATGTGCTGCGTGTCAATGCTGAGGAGTTGCACGTCAAAGTGGTAGGCGAGGGCGCCAATCTTGGCTTCACACAGGCCGGACGCATTGCCTATGCTCTGAACGGCGGGCGCATCAACACCGACTTTATCGACAATAGCGCTGGCGTTGATTGTTCGGACAATGAGGTCAATATCAAGATCGCATTGAACCGTGAAATGGCCGAGGGTCGCCTGAAGCTGGGCAATCGCAACACGCTGCTGGTCGATATGACCGATGCGGTGTCCGATCTGGTGCTGGAGGATAATCGTCTGCAGGCGCTTGGTCTGTCGATCGCCGAAGCGGGCGGTGTGCGCGCCTTGCCCAGCTATGTGCGTCTCATCGAAACCTTTGAAGACAGCGGCACGCTCGACCGCAAGGTGGAAGGGCTGGCCAGTAATGACCAGCTGTTGCGCCGCGCGCAGGACGACAAGGGGCTGACCCGTCCTGAACTCGCTGTGCTGTTGTCCACAGCCAAGCTGACCTTGCAAGATGCCGTTGAGCAGGGCGCATTGGTTGATGACGCCAGCATGGGGGCGGATTTGCTGGCTTCCTTCCCGCCGCGTATGCAGCAAAGTCAGGCCGATGCCATTGCCAGCCACCAGCTGCGCAAGGAAATTATCGCGACAGAGCTGGCCAACCGCATCATCAACCGGCTTGGCCTGATCCATCCCTATGAGCTGGCCGAAGAAGAAGGATGCTCGCTCGCTGATATGGCCAGTGCCTTCGTGATTGCTGACCGTATTTTCAATGTCGATGCCCTCTGGCGCGATATTGACGAGGCGGGCATGCCAGAGGCAGGCAGGATTACAGTATTGGGCTTGATAGCCGACGCAATGCGCGCGCAAATGGCCTCGATTGTGCGGGTGCTCCCTGCGGGCTTCGTGCCCGGTGACGGTGTGCAAATGCTGCAAGACGGCGTGACACAACTGGCGGGCGCAGTCGATTCCATTCTCACCGAAACATTGCTGCTTCGCGCTACATCGATGGAAGATGAGCTGGAGGTGCTCGGCGTACCCGGTGATCTGGCCCAGCGTACATCACAGCTCTTTAAACTTGATGGTGCCATTGGTCTGGCGCATTTGGGTACCCGCCTCGAAGGCGACATATTGGAGATTGCCCGCGCCTATATCCGGCTTGGCGATGGCACTGGAATCTATTGGTTGCAAAATGCTGCAAACAGGCTGGAACCCAGCGACCCCTGGGAACGCCAGCTGCTCTCGGGCATCGCCCGTGATGTGCAACAGGTCCGGCTTGATCTGCTGGCCCGCCTCGGCCGCAACAATGTCGCTACGGGTATCGATAATTGGTTACAACGGCACCACCCCCGTGTTGATCAGTTTCTCCACCAGCTTGATCGCGCTCGTGCAGCACCTGCACCTCATATCGCCATGCTGGCCGAACTGTCCGGTCAGGCCCGCGCCTTGATGTCACGATAGTTCTGGCTCTGGCTGATACGAAGGTTTCAGATCCGGCCTGCTCGCTGATCCTGCATCCGTGGTGGAAGCGGAAACGGGGTAGCGAACAGGCCAGGTGGCGTTTCCCGGACCGGACACGCCACATAGATATCCCTGTCGGCCTCACATGTTCTGGCTCTGCTGCTGGCCGAGCCAGTCCGTTGATTTAGAGTGTGATGACAAAAAGTGGGACCCCGTTTTTGTCAAAAAATCACACAAAACAATAGAGTCTGGAGCGGGCTTTGATTCTCTCAAATGTCATCCCGCTCTAAAATGATGTTTGAGAATAGCTTATGGAATAAAGACTCCCGATCAGACAGTGGTGAGTCTTTATTGCTAATAAGTCTCAATGTCAACAGTGAGCGCTATTTATCCGCAATATCGCTTCCACAGCCATAACCGGATAGCGCTGGCGAGGTTCGCGGGGGAAAGAACGTCTTGTGTCTGGCTATGATATGGCAGCGACGCGATGCGCTCCTCATCTATACGGGCGACCAACGCATTCAGCGCGCATCCCTCTTCCAGGGCTGCGCGCTGTAATGCATTCCAGAATACGGGCTCCAGACTGATCGAAGTCCTGTGCCCTTCTATCGTGATACTATGCTTGGTTGGGCCGGAATAAAGCAATGTGTCATTCACGGCCCAAACGCCTTAATACATATGCTGGCCACCGTTGATCGACATGGTCGATCCGGTAACGAAAGCACCATCTTCGCTGCACAAAAATGCAACGCCACGTGCAATTTCCTCAGCATGGCCAAGACGGCCTACGGGAATCTTCGCAATAATCTTTTCCAGAACAGCCTCGGGTACAGCCGCGACCATGTCCGTATCAATATAGCCCGGCGCAATGGCGTTTACGGTAATACCGGACCGGGCGCCCTCCTGCGCCAGAGCTTTGGTGAAACCATGAATGCCCGACTTGGCCGCTGCATAGTTGACCTGACCATATTGACCAGCCTGGCCATTGACCGAACCAATGTTGACAATACGCCCCCAGCCACGTGAACGCATGCCACCGAAAGTCGCCTTTGCCATGTTGAAGCACCCACCCAGATTGATGCGCATGACATCATTCCAGTCATCAAAGCTCATTTTCGCAAGTACACCGTCGCGGGTAATGCCGGCATTATTGACCACGACATCAATCGGGCCGACCTCCGCTTCAACCAGCGCGCAGCCATCGAGGCAGGCCTGATGATCGCCCACATCCCATTTATAGGATTTGATTCCGGTGCGCTCGGTAAATGCTTTGGCCTTCTCTTCATTGCCGCCATAGTTGGCAACAACCGTCATGCCCATTTCTTTCAATGCAAGGCTGACAGCCTCGCCGATACCACGCGTTCCACCTGTAACAATTGCAATTCTGCTCACGCTAATTCCTTCCCCTCTACCTGTGTGGGGACCTTTATCTTTGTGTCCATCCCGAACATTCTCTCCTTATCAGTCCCTCATAGAGCCTGATAGCCTCATCCCCTGCGTTCAAACAAGGGATGTAGGTGAAGTTTTTGCCGGAATTCTGCAGAAAAACCTCTCGCCCCCGCAACATGATCTCTTCCAGTGTCTCAAGACAATCGGCAGAAAAGCCGGGGGCCATCACCGCCAGATTTCCTGTGCCAGTGCGAGCAAGCCCGGCCAATTTTTTTTCCGTAGAAGGCTCCAGCCATTTCGCGCGGCCGAAGCGTGACTGAAAACTGATCTCAATACGCCCCTGAAAATCATCCTGAAGCGACTCGGCAAGCAGGCGGGCTGTCTTCATGCAATGGCAATGATAAGGGTCGCCCAGATGCAATGTGCGCTCCGGCATGCCGTGAAAGCTGAGTAACAGTGCATCGGGCCGGGCATCAAGCGCTGCAAGATGGCGGCGCGCACTTCTCGCAAGGGCGTCGATATAGGCAGCGTCATCATAATAAGGCGGCAAGGTTCGAATGGCGGGTTGCCACCGCATGGCCTGCACAGCAGCAAATAAGGCATCATGTGCGCTGGCCGTCGTCGCTCCGCTATATTGCGGATAGAGCGGCGCAAACAAGATGCGCGTGCATCCGGCTTTTTTCATGGCCGCCAGCCGACTGGCTATCGAGGGGGTGCCATAGCGCATCGCCCAGTCGGTCATGATGCCGTCGCCTGCCAGTCCTGATGCCAGCCCCTCGGCCACAGCTTTGGTATTGACCGCCAATGGCGAGCCTTGCTCAGTCCATATCTGGCTATAGGCATGGGCGGATTTTCTGGGCCGCGTGTTCAGGATGATGCCGCGCAATATCGGTTGCCAGAGTAATGGCGGGATTTCCACAACGCGCCGGTCCGAGAGAAACTCCCGCAGATAGCGTTTGACTGCCGCTGGTTCGGGAGCGTCGGGCGTGCCGAGATTGACGACCAGCACCCCGATTTTTGATTGGGGGATGGCGAGATGATCCGCGGGTTGCGCAGGCAAGGCATTGCTCATGACGCAGCCACCAGCGGCAGGTCGCGATAGCGCTTGCCTGTCAATGTATAGAGTGCACCGGCCAGCGCGGGCGCAACGGCCGGCACGCCAATCTGGCCTACACCCGCCGGTTCGCTTTCGCTGGGCATGATTTCAACCATGATATCACCTATGTCAGCAAGACGCGGCACCCCCATGCGCCCCATGATGGCGCGCGTGGGGAGCCCTTCTTCATAGTCCGCGGCGCAGCCCAGCGCGGCTGCAAGCCCGAAAATCAGACCGCCCTCAATCTGTTGACGCGCGATATCAGGGTGAGGCTGGTTGCCAATATCGGCAACGGCTGTGGCTGTTTTTACAGTGATGCGCCCGCCGACCATATTAGCCTGAATGACCACCGCAATATAGCCATTATCCATCGCGTGACAGGCAATGCCCTGACCGCTCGACATGATGCCGCCTTGCCATCCGCCCATGGCAGCCGCCGTGCTCAGACATTGTGCCAGACGCGGCTGCTCACCCATATGCCGGATGCGGAAGGAAAAGGGATCAATGCCCGCTTTCTGCGCCAGCTCATCCATAAAGCTCTCTGTGAAGAAACAGCTATAGCTGTCCGCATTGCCGCGCCAGCGCCCACAGGGCAGTGGCAAGGCGGCAGGATAATGATCCACCGCAAAATGTGGAATGGCATAGAGCGAAGGCAGGCCGGATATCGCGCGCGGGTCAGGGGTTTGGCTTGCTTGCTGCATCGCGCTGCGTTGGCTCGTCCCATGGGCCACACGCGCCCATGTTTCACGATCAGCGCAAGGCGCGGCGACTTTGACCGACAACGCCTCGATACGCCCACCCGCCACCAGCTTGGCGACCATGCGCGCATGGGCCGGTGGGCGCGGGCGGTCGGTGATAATATCTTCCGCGCGTGACCAGAGCAGCTGCACCGGGCGTTTCAGCTCCTGCGCGATCAATGCCGCCTGCACGGCCGCGTCATGGTCCATACGCCGCCCGAAGGAGCCGCCTGCCGATAGCGGATAGAGCACCACCTGAGCCTCGCTCATGCCCAGTGCATCAGCAACAGCGGTACGGCAAAAAGCCGGCGCCTGACTCGCAACCCATATCTCCGCCAGCGTGTCTGTAACCCGTGCGGTAGCACAGGGCGGTTCAATGGCGAGATGCAGCGCCGGGGCTACGCGATAATCCGCACGAATCAGCCGCGCATCCCTGAAGCTGCCGGCCAGGTCACCAGACTGGTATAGCCTGCCTCCAGCCTCACTATCAAAGGCATCATCCAGCGCCTTCTCAATGTAAAATGTATCGAGCCGTGATCCGCTCTCCTGCTCGCCTGCAACCTCAAAAACCGGATCCAGCCCATCGAGCGCCTTGTTCGCCGCCCACCAGTTGGTGCCTATTACCGCGACCCATTGTTCACGCTGTACATACTGCAGATAGCCAGTGGTCTTTTGTGCTTCAGCCTCGCGTATTGATTTGAGGCGCAGCGCTCCGGCCGGTCCCTGTCTAATGGACGCAAAGACCATGTCGGGCAGACGGACATCGGCAGCATAATTATGCGAGCCATCCACCTTGGACGGAAGATCGATGCGTGGCACATCGCGCCCCCATAGCCGTTCTTCGCCATCAGCAGGCATGGCGGGCAAGGTTTCGGGCAGCGCAAATGTTGCGGCGTCGGTCGCCAGTTCGCCAATGCGCAAAGTCCGTTGCCTGTCGGCATCCGTCACAAGGCCTTCGGATATGCTGCAGCTTTGCCAGTCCACGCCCCAACGTGCGGCGGCTGCCTTGCAGAGCAAAACGCGCGCTGCCAGCCCGGCATCGCGATAGGCATCGGTGAACATGCGAACGGACGTTGCGCCGCCCGTCAGCATCATCGCATTGCGAGCGGCATATTCACGCACGGCCCAGTCACTCGCACCCTCGGCGAGTCTGGCCCACGCTCCTTTGATAAAATGTCCGGCGAGCAAATTATTGGCATAGAGCGGGTTGGCCGGCGCGCCCTGTACGGCGACCGTGCGCCAGTCTGCACCCAGCGCATCCGCCAATATCTGTGGCAGCACCGTACTGACGCCTTGCCCCATTTCCAACTGAGGCACGACAATGATAATCTGTCCGCTGGTATCAATCTTGAGAAAAGCATTGATGAGCGTTTCATTGCTGGAAACCGCAAGATTGGCCATATAGCTGCGGGGCCACAGCCCCCATGCCAGCGCCAGTCCGGCAGCGGCTCCCCCGCCAACCAGAAGGCTCCGCCGGTTTATGGCGAAACCCTTGCCTTCTGTGTCATTATGTTCTGATGATCGCCGCATATGCGCTGCCTTGATAACCAGCCTCACGGCAAAGGCAAAGCGGTAAGATGAAGACCAGACAAGAAGATCAGATGAGGGGCATGAGCCCGAGGCGCGGAATTTCGATGGCGGGGCAACGGTCCATCACCACTTTGAGTCCAGCGGCCCGTGCACGATCTGCCGCGGCTTCATTGACTACGCCCAGCTGCATCCACACGGATTTGGCGCCCACCTCTATGGCTTCATCAACGACGCTGCCGGCCGCTTCGCTGTTCCGAAAAATATCCACCATATCGATCGGCATGCCGATGTCGGCGAGCGATGCGACCACGCTCTGGCCATGAATGCTCTGCCCGGCCAGGCCCGGGTTTACGGGAATAACCGTGTAGCCATGCGTGATCAGCATCTTCATGACCCGATAGCTGGCACGTTCAGCTTTGGCCGACGCCCCCACCAGAGCGATAGTCCGGCTGCTGTTCAGCAGTTCTGCAATTTCGCTGTCAGCTGCCATGGATATCCTGTTCTTCTTCTGAACGTCTTCAGAAGTGGGGCGGGGGTCTCTGCTTCTGTCAGTGCAATATTATCGTTCATCAAGCAAGGCACCCGGAGTGACCCCGAGCGCTCGTGCAATCTTTTCGACAACAACGATAGTTGGATTTCGTACCCCGCGCTCAATATCGCTAATATAAGTGCGATGAAGTCCGGCCTCATCGGCAAAAGCCTCTTGGCTAAGCCCTTGTTCCTCGCGCAATTTTCTGAGATTCGCACCAAACTGAATACATATGTCGTTCATATTTTGACATCAAGGCTGCGCAAGCTCCAAGTCTACAGACGATAAGTGACAAGGGTGCATGGCTGGGTAAAAACAGTGCCTTGTGCTATGTTACTTATCGTCTACATACGGCATGCATAAATCAAAGAAATGGAATGGGAGCGGCATGCTGTGGGGTACAGATTTGGCTTGGGTCGTGCCAAATCTGTATAGCTGCTCTCATATCCAGCGGACATAATATCCGTTAGCGCGATAAAAATTATCGGGATATGCAAACCGGCATGTTTTTTAAGTCTGGCTTTGCAACCAATCACTTACCCGGCGCGCGATGGCCATGAAAGGTTCTGCCTCTGCGTCTTTGCCTGCTGCCGGAGGCTGGCCCGCATCAGAGGCCTTGCGAATGTCAATGGACAGCGGAATGCGTCCCAGAAAGGCCATGCCCATGCTTTTGGCTGCCGCTTCTGCGCCGCCTGTTCCAAAAGGGTCAGAAGGCTCGCCGCAATGCGGGCAGAGATATCCCGCCATATTCTCGACAAGGCCGATCATCGGTACCGCTGCCTGCTCGAACAGATTGACCGCGCGCGTGGCATCAATCAGCGCCAGATCTTGTGGTGTCGAAACAATCACTACACCTGCAGGCTTGTGTTTTTGTACCATGGAGAGCTGGATATCGCCTGTGCCCGGAGGCATATCGACGATGAGCACATCAACATTATCCCATTTGCCATCGACAAGCTGGCCCAGTGCATTGGCGGCCATTGGTCCGCGCCAGGCAATGGCCTGACCCGGCTCTACCAGATGTCCCATAGACAGCATGGGGATATTGCCTGCGCCGTGAATCGGGATGATCTGCTTGCCTTCTGTTTCTGGCCGACGGCCCTCGCTCGCCAGCAGACGCGGCTGGGACGGGCCATAAATATCAGCATCGACCAGCCCCACTCTGACGCCGAGCTGTGCCAGCGCGACAGCAAGATTGGCCGAAACGGTTGATTTGCCGACGCCGCCTTTGCCCGAAGCCACAGCGATGATCGTGATGCTATGCTTTTCTTCGGTCTGGGCGATACGCACTTCTGAAATACCCGGCGCAGCGCGCGCCTCTTTTTCCAGTGCCTCAACCATAACCAGCCGTTCTTCACGCGACAAGCCACCTACATCAAGCACAAGGGTCAGTGTGGCATCGCGTACTTTCGCGGCGCTGGTGCGACCCTGTGAAAGGATGGAAAGGCGTTCAGAAAGGGCTTTAATATCGGTCATATGCGGCCCCATATGCGATTATCATGGCAAAGGCACTGTTTTTCCTGCCTCACCCTACCTATACAGACATACATGATGATAAAAAAACGCTCTCTCCTCTCTCGCATCCGTTCAGCTTTTGCGGCGCCTGTCATGACTATCGTGCAAGGCCCATGGGGCAACAATGACGACGATGACTCCGGTAACAATGGCAATGGCGGCAATGATGGACCACGCAATCCGTGGACCCAGCCACAGCGCGGCGGTCGTGCTGGATCCAATGGACAAGGTGGTGCGCGCCCGTCTCTGCTTGATGACCTGCTGAAACGCGGGCGTGAAGGCTTTGGCGGTGGCGGTGGTGGTGGTGGCCCTCGCCGTGGCATGCCTGATGGTGCGGACGCTCGCTCGCTCTGGCCGATTGCACTGGCTATTATCGCCATCCTCTGGCTTGCGCTCACCAGCTTTCATCGTATCGGCCCGCAAGAGCGGGGCGTTGTTCTGATGCTCGGCAAATATAGCCGTACGCTCAGCCCCGGTATTGGCCTCACATTGCCTGCGCCATTCGAAACGGTAGAGACGGTTGATGTCGAAGAGATTCGCACGATCGACATCGGCTCGGTAGCAGGCAATGACGAAAATCTTGTGATCACGGGCGACCAGAATATCATTGATCTGGCCTATTCCGTGCGCTGGAATATCAAGGACCCTGAGCTCTACAAATTTCAGATTGCCAACCCTGACACCACCATACAGGAGGTTGCAAACTCCGCGATGCGGGCTGTCCTTGCTACAGTTTCGCTGACCGATGCGCTGGGTGCCGGACGTACCACCATAGAACAGCAGGTCGATGAACGCATGCAGACTATTCTCGATGGCTATCGTGCCGGTGTGAAGGTGCAGGGTATCGCGATTAAACAGGCGGACCCGCCGGCATCCGTGAACGACGCGTTTAAAGAAGTGTCAGCGGCCAAGCAGACCGCGGAGACCTATCTCAATCAGGCACGTGCCTATGCACAACAGCTGAGCGCGCGCGCAGACGGCGAAGCCGCCGCTTTTGACAAGGTCTATGAGCAATATCGCCTTGCCCCCGAAGTAACGCGGCGGCGCATGTATTATGAGACAATGGAAAGCGTATTGGCTGAGGTTGACAAAACGATCGTGGAACCCGGTAATGTCACCCCCTATTTGCCACTCCCTGAGATCAGGCGCCGTGCGCAGGTCGGCACGCCTCAGCAGTCAGCCACGCAAACAGGAGGCAAATGATGCCCAACGCCCTGCGTAACCCCGTCACACTCGCCCTCCTGTTGCTCGGTCTGGTCATATTGATTGGCAGCACTGTTTCTATCGTGCCCGAAACCCGGCAAGCGGTCATCGTGCGCTTTGGTGAACCGGTGCGTATATTGAATGCCTATAAGCCGGGTGAACAATTTGGCCAGACTGGCGCCGGCCCTTATCTGCGCATGCCCTTTGCTGACCAGATCGTCTGGATCGACAAGCGCATTCAGTCCGTTGAGATGGAGCGCCAGCAAGTGCTCTCGACCGACCAGCTGCGTCTGCAGGTTGATGCCTTTGCCCGCTATCGTATCACCAACCCGCTGCGTATGTATATTGCGGCAGGTACCGAACAGCGCGTGGAAGATGCGCTGCGTCCGATCCTCGGTTCGGCCCTGCGCAACGAGCTGGGCAAGCGCACCTTCGCCGCCCTGCTAAGCGCGGAGCGTGGTCAGGTGATGAACAATATCGAGAGTGGCCTTAACCGTGTGGCCAACCAATATGGCGCTGAGGTTATTGATGTACGCATCAAGCGGGCTGACCTTCCTGATGGCACGCCTTTGCAAAGCGCCTTCCAGCGTATGCGCACCGCACGCCAGCAAGAGGCGCTGACCATTCGCGCGCAAGGCGAGAAGCAGGCGCAGATCATCCGCGCCGAAGCAGATGCCAGCGCCGCCAAGGTCTATGCAGCAAGCTTTGGCAAGGACCCACGCTTCTATGAGTTTTATCGCGCCATGCAGGCCTATCGCCGGACATTCTCCGGTGACAATGACAGTGCAACCAGTATTATATTGTCGCCAAGCAATGAATTCCTGAAAGAATTCCGCGGTCAATAGGCGCTATAAAGGGAGGGGCATCGCGGATGTCACTCCCAAATCATTCCCAAAACCATTCAATGTGCGTTCATCAAAAAAACGGCATTGCTATGGTGGTTTTCGGATATAGTTTTGTCGAAAGACATGAGAGGAATATCTAAAGTGCGTTACGCTTATGCCATCACCGCCGCTCTCCTGCTTGGCGGCACTGCAATCGCCATCAGCACCCATCAGCCGCTCGGCGCGCAAACGGCGCAGAATGAAGGCATGCAAGCCGCTGCGCCACACGGCGCCCCTATCAGCCTTGCTGACATGGTCGAAAAGCTGCAGCCCGCAGTCGTCAACATTTCAACCAAGCAGCGGGTGCAGGTCAAAAACCCCTTTGAAGGCACACCTTTTGGCGGCATGTTTGGCGGCAGCCGCCCGCAGACACGTCAGGCCCAATCGCTCGGCTCGGGCTTCCTGATCTCGGCAGACGGTTATATCGTCACCAATAATCATGTCGTGTCCGCCGGTGCGCGCGGGGCCAGCGTGGACAGCATCACGGTCACGCTCACCAACCGCGAGGAATATGAAGCAGAGCTGGTTGGGCGCGATCCGGCGACCGATCTGGCCGTCCTCAAAATCAAGGCGAAAAAGCCCCTGCCTTTTGTCAAATTCGGCGATAGCACCAAGGCGCGCGTAGGCGACTGGGTTGTCGCCATTGGTAACCCCTATGCGCTCTCGGGAACGGTGACGGCAGGCATTATCTCAGCAGTTCATCGCAATACGGGTGGCACATACGACCGCTTCATTCAGACCGACGCCTCGATCAATCAGGGCAATAGCGGTGGCCCGATGTTTGACATGAATGGCAATGTCATCGGCATTAACAGCCAGATTCTTTCTCCCTCAGGCGGAAATGTCGGTATTGGTTTTGCTATTCCTTCGGAGCAGGCCGTGCCGATCATTGAAACATTGCGCAAAGGCAATGCAGTCAAACGGGGTTATCTTGGCGTACAAATCAGCCCGCTGGGCGAAGACATGGCCGAATCGCTGGGCCTTGCAAAGAACCGTGGTGAATTCGTGCAGGCGGTTGAGCCGGGCGGCGGCGCAGACAAGGCCGGCATTCAGGCGGGCGATGTCATCGTGCGCGTCAACAATAAGGAAGTGACGCCAGACGAAACCCTGTCGTTCATCGTCTCCAACCTGCCCATCAACTCCAAAGTCCCGATCGAAATCATGCGCGGTGGCAAGCGCAAGACAGTGCAGGCCGTTGTGGGCGAGCGCCCCTCCGAGGAGAAGCTGGCACAATTTGGTGCAAATCCGGACGAGGATTTTACACAGCCTGATGAGAGTGACAGCGAGCAGGCTGCCCAGCAAGAGTTGGGCCTTGCGACACTGGCGCTGAACGGAAACATCATTCGTCAGCTCGGTATTCCTGCAGACACACGCGGTATTGTCATTTCGGCAGTAGATCGTTCCAGCGATGCAGCCGCCAAGGGCTTGCGGCGCGGCGATGTCATCCTGAGTGCGGACAACCGCCCGACCACAGAGCCAAAAGCCCTGGATGAGATTGTGAGCGCAGTGCGCAAGTCGGGCCGCGGTGCTGTGCTGCTGCAGCTATTACGCCGTGGTCAGCCCGCCGCTTTCATTCCGGTTCGTCTGAGCGAGAAATAAGCCGTCACTTTTCAACACGGCCCTGCTCTTATGATATGGCCAGTGACCCGGATCTGAAGTTCACTATATTATTCGGCAAGCACTGAACGACCTTCAGCTTCATAGGGGTCATTAGATGGTGTTGAAATTCGCACCACAGCTGGCCGTTTCAATGTGACGCATTTCAAATCCACCACACTATGTCCGCTTCGCTCTTTTCAGCGCGCCTGCTAGTCGCTATCCCGCAAGAGACTGAAGCGGGGAGACAGCTATGACGGGACGGGGCAGGGCATGAAAGATGGCATTTTTCTGGGAACAGCAGGCATCGGTGGTGAAGCGCAACATCTCAACCTCAAGCGCGCCAACCGCCATGGCCTGATTGCAGGAGCAACCGGCACGGGCAAAACCGTGACGCTGCAAGGGCTGGCCGAGAATTTCTCGCGGCTCGGCGTCCCGGTATTCGTTGCAGACGTAAAGGGTGACCTGTCCGGCGTGTCTATGGCGGGTTCATCCAGCTTCAAACATGCTGACAAGCTGGAAGGCCGCGCGAAAGATATTGGTCTGGACCCTTATGAATATGGCGATAACCCGGCAATCTTCTGGGACCTTTATGGCGAGCAGGGCCACCCGATCCGCACCACCGTCACGGAAATGGGGCCGTTGCTGCTCGCGCGGCTGATGGATCTGAACGAAACGCAGGAAGGTGTACTCAATATCGCGTTCCGCTTTGCCGACGAAGAAGGGCTGTTGCTGCTCGATCTCGATGATTTGCAATCCATGCTCGCCTATTGCGCGGAAAACGCCTCTGAGCTGAGCGCCAGATATGGCAATGTCACCAAGGCCAGCGTCGGTGCGATCCAACGCCAGCTCCTCACGCTCGATACACAGGGTGGCGGTGCCTTCTTTGGCGAGCCAGCGCTGGAGATTGACGATTTTTTTCAGGTCGATGAACAAGGGCGCGGTTACATCAATGTGCTGGCAGCCGACAGGCTGATGCAAAGCCCCAAGCTCTATTCGACATTTTTGCTCTGGCTGCTCGCTGAATTGTTCGAAACGCTGCCGGAAGTCGGTGATCCGGACAAGCCAAAGCTCGTCTTTTTCTTCGACGAAGCGCATCTGCTGTTTGATGACGCCCCCAAGGCGCTGACCGACAAGATAGAGCAAGTGGTGCGCCTCATCCGTTCGAAGGGCGTGGGCGTCTATTTCGTTACGCAAAACCCGATCGACATTCCCGAAGAAGTTGCGGGGCAATTGGGCAACCGGGTGCAACATGCGTTGCGCGCTTTCACCCCGCGTGACCAGAAGGCGGTCAAGGCCGCAGCCGAGACTTTCCGTATCAATCCGGACCTTGACATCAGAACCGCCATTACGGAGCTGAAGGTCGGTGAAGCGCTGGTGAGCCTGTTGCTGGAGGATGGCGCGCCCAGTATCGTGCAACGCACGCTCATCGCACCGCCACGTTCGCGTCTTGGGCCGGTAACCGCGAAAGAGCGCGCGATCATCAAGTCTATCTCGCCGGTCGAGGGTAAATATGACACCATCGTAGACCGTGAGAGCGCGGAAGAAGTTTTGGCGCAGAAAGCCATTGATGCCGCCGAAACTGCCAAGGAAGTGGAAGAAAAAGGCGAGAAGGAGGTGGCCAGGCGTCCGCGCAAAACAACTTCGCTCTGGTCCAAGGTAACGAAAGCGGCGATGGGTGCCGCAGCGTCATCGGCAGGCGCTATTGTTGCGGCGAAGATTACAGGCCGCAAATCCCGCGCCAACCCTCAAGCCTCCGCCGCCAGTGCCGCTGCAGGCACCGTCGCGACAGAAATAGGTAAAGCGATTGGTTTTCCCGGACTTGGCCGCTTCGCCCGTAATCTAATGGGCGGTTTGATGCGGTGATCGTCGGCGTCATTGTCTCGCCACTGCTATCGGATCGCCCACAGTCGGCACGCCGATGTCAGCGTGGGGACTGTGCTGTGAGACTGGTTGATCATGATGTTTCGGTATGCGGCTGTAGCACAGCGAATTGGAGAGCTGCTACAGGAGCATTCATGTGAACAAGCGTGACGCAGTTTATGATCAGATAATGGACCGCTTCTTGTCTGTGAAAATTCGTTTTGGCGAGCGCCTGTTGGTTAAGGCGTTATGTACCGAGCTTGTCGTGAGTCGCCAGCCGATCATGGCGGCGCTTACCCGGCTGGAGGCAGATGGCTTTGTGCATATCATCCCGCAAGTAGGATGTGTGGTTGTGAACCCGGGGCGTTCCGAGATCGCCGATTTCTTCATGATGTTTGAACGGATGATGGGGCTGTTGACAGAGCTTGCTGCGACACGGCGCACAGAAGAACAGCTGGAGGCGTTGAAGCAGCTAAACCGGCAGATGTTGGCTATCGATCTTTCCGGCCAGACTGTAGCGGAGGAATATGGCTCCCTGATCCGCTATTTCTATCAGACGATACAGGCCATGGCCCACGCATCATTGCTCGACAAACATCAGCTCAACAATATCAACATGGCCTATTTCTTCATTAACCAGACAGTGGGCTTTAAGAAGGCGATGAACGATTCTGTGCAAGTGCATCAGGAGATTATTGATGCGATTGCGATGCAGACACCCACGCGCGCCCGCATGATTGCCGAGGCGTATATTAGCGGCATCACCAGAACAATAGCCGGTGTTTTCCGGACAGGCCGTTCGCTGTAGCGCCGGGACAAACGCAGCCAGCCGTGAAAAAGTGCAATTCCTGTTTGCAAAGCGCAGTTTACCATGGTACCGGCCCCGCCTTACGATGTTCAACCCCTCCTTTCGAGGGAGGCAAAGCCATCTCATGTGGACGCATAGCTCAGTTGGTAGAGCAGCTGACTCTTAATCAGCGGGTCCTAGGTTCGAGCCCTAGTGCGTCCACCATTTTTTCCATTTTATTTCAGTATGTTATCTGGGCCTATGGTACCAGATAGAGCTTTGGACGCTCTCGACTGTGACCATTTTTGTGACCTAGCGTGCCAACCATTTCAGTCACTTGGCTATCGCCGTTTGTGACCGGAATAATCAGCTGGTCTGCATATGGGGCCAGATGCTTCACCGACATATGCGCGTAACGGCGCACCATCGTCTCCGATTTCCAGCCCCCCAGCTCCTGAAGCACCCAGGTGGGCACATCATTCTGCCGGAGCCAACTCGCCCAGGTATGCCGCAGATCGTGCCAGCGGAAGTTTTCAATCCCGCAAGCTTTCAACGCGGCGCGCCAGGCCCTGTTGTTCGCCGATCGAAGCGGATTGCCCCGATAGGTGAACACATGAGTGTCATGCTTGCCCTGCTGCCGTTCCAGAACGCCAAGGGCAACATCATTCAGAGGAATGCCAAGAGCCTCCCCATTCTTGGTGTCGCCATGCTCGATCATGGCCATGCGCCGGTTCAGATGAACCTGATCCCATGTCAGATTGAGTATGTTTCCCTGACGCAGTCCCGTCGACAAGGCGAACAGAACAACCTCGCGCTGATGAGCCGGTAGACGGTCCATAAGGGCTTTGGCCTGGGTCTGGGTGAGATAACGCACCCTCACCTTGCCACCCCTCATATAGGTCTTGAACGCCGGTATCTGATCAAGCCATTCCCATTCCCGCTGCGCCTTCCGGAATATGGCGCGAATGAGCGCCACATAAAGATCCTTAGTGCGATCGCTGGCTTTGGGGAGATGGCGCGACACTATACCGTCGATCATATCCCTGCTCACCCGATCCATTGTCTTGCCACGCAGATGCCGGGTGAACCATTTGATCCGGCTCACATCATCCCGATAGGATTTCTTGTGAGCCTTTTCCTTGAGCCACCGCAAAGCCGCCTCGTCCCATGTCCGCTTCGGCTTTTGCTTCAGTCTGGCAATATCCCACAGCTCGGCCTTTAGTTTGTCGTGATGTTCCTGCGCCTTTTTCCTGTCGGACGTTCCAGTAGAGCGTCTAATGAGCGTTCCGTCAGGTGCTGTGAGTTTGACGTAATATGTTCCTGCACGGTTCCAGAGTGCCATGCTGCCTCCTTTTGGTCGGCACTCAGCTGCACCCATGCCCGGCCAGAATAACGCTCCCGCATCCACGCGACAAGGTCCTCTTCGATGAACCGCCAGTCCCGTCCGATTTTCGCGGCAGGCAGACATCCTGATCGCGCATGCTTGCGCACCGAATTGGGGTGAAGACCAAGAAACTTGGCGGCCTGCTGAAGGGACATCATAGCCATAGCGGCAATCAACTGCGGTTTTGCCGATCGGCCAGTCCGGCATCGCGCCTCAATTTCGCAAAAGTCCGGTCACTTTCCAAAAAGCTTGCCAGCATCGCAGGGATCAGCTCAGCCACCGGTTCTTCTTGCCCATAGGCCTGGGCATAGAGCGCGGCATAATCCTGCAATGCCTGATGCAGGTCGGGCAATATGGCGACGGTCAGCTTGACCGGAACGCGGTCCCGCAGTTTTCCAAGTTTGAGCTCTCCCATATACTGCCTCCTATCCTTTCCATGGCGCGAGGATCAGATCCTTGTGCACGACGAGCCGCACGGGCGCACCGGGACGGATCGTGATGGTCGGCTGTATATTGAGATTGCGCGAAGTGATCTGATCGCCAGCGCGGCTGACATTTTGCTGGGTCGATTGGCGAATAGCCTGCACCAGATCGCTGTCCCCGGAAAATGTGAGCTCGGAACCCACCCCCAGCAAGGTCGAAAGCGCAATGCCTTTCAACAGCGCCCATGTGTGAAAATCTATCCTGTCGGCGAGGCCTGCATAGCCCGATGGATCGGTAGCCGGCACATTGTCGATCCTGAGCGAGCTGCCATCGGGCAAAATGATCCGCTTCCACACAACCAGAGCCCTGCTCTGCCCGAACGCGACAACGCTGTCATAGCTGCCGATCAGCCGCGCGCCTTGCGGGATCAGCAATATCCGCCCCGTAGGGCTGTCATAAACGCGCTCGCTCACCTGCGCCGTAACGAGGCCGGGCAGATCGGAGCGCAGCCCGGTAATCAGGCTCGCCGAAATGATGCTGCCTGCGGAGAGCAAATAGGGCGATGGAGCTGCCGCTATCCGGTGCGGATTGATATCGCCGGTGACATCTTGCCCTTTGACAAAATCGACTTTCCGTTGCTGGGCGTTGGGATCACGCTCGGGATCGAGCGCCAGCCTGCTCATATCAGGCACAGTAGCATCGCTGGGCGAAGATGGAGCGGACCCAAACTGATCTGCCCGGACGCCAGCCTGAGTGCCCGCCCCCTGCACCAACAGGCCAGATTCGCGCGCGGCCTTGCGCTGTGCCAGCAACCGGTCCTGCTCTGCTAATGCCGCCTGTCGCGCCTGATCTTCCGTTCCATTAGCTGATCCATAGCCTTCGCTTGCCATGGAGCGTTGATGTTCAAGGATAGGCCTTCCCAGATCGCCGGGTAACGGTGACCCCAATTGCGGAACCGTGCCGTAATTGGCGGGCAAGGCATTGACCGCATCATTGGCGCCGGCATTGGCAGGCTGCGCCATATCCTGCTGGGGCTCGCTTGAAAAATGCAACGACGCAGGTTTCAGCTCCACAAAAGCGATAGCCATCAGGCTGACCGATCCTACAGCGGCAATACCGATAATCACCCCGCGACGAAACCGGATTGCGCGTAATGGCTGTGCACGAATGGCGAGACTTTCGGGATCAAGCTTGGGCAGTGTTTGTGTTTGGGGTTCAGCAGTCTCCTCGCTCATGATGCCCTCCGCCGCCTGGATTTTCCGGTGCGCGTGATCCGCACGAGGCTTTGTTGCATAACGGCACCCCGAGGGATTCCCTTGGGGAATCGGGCTGTGTAGGGGGTAGTGATGCCAAAACCGACACCGCCAAAATATCGCACGACGAACTGGAGCGCTTACAACGCGGCGCT
>Ga0209273_10000905_pt1 | contig 31206 bp, 24 predicted proteins | sample tdAd471_FD_187126 | JGI IMG/M metagenome (GOLD analysis project Ga0209273, IMG submission 187126) | Marine sediment microbial communities from the Atlantic coast under amendment with organic carbon and nitrate - tdAd47.1 (SPAdes)... | ecosystem: Environmental > Aquatic > Marine > Coastal >...
GTCGTGCCGGACTTGTAACAGCCCACCACAAAGACCTTGTCGAGAGACTCGATGGAGGCCTGCCGGTCGAGCCATCGGGCGAACCCGATGCTTCCCACATGGGCAGCGCGATCGGGTGACGAACGCGGCTGGTCTCGATGCATCGTTTCGGTGGGCATGTTCACCTTCTCGGCCGGCTCTCGGAAGGGTCGCCACAAACGGTGGTTCGGGATGATCCGGGGCGGGCGGCGTCGTTGCGACTGAATCTCAATACTGCTTGACAGGAATTCTTGCGGGTTGCTACCCTTTGGTTCCAAGGCCACCGTATCGTTGCATTCTCCCCCTGATGAGCACACTCGACCCCACATCCTCGCGTCTGACTCAGGGCGTTGATGAACGGCCGCATCTCGCGGCCCGGATGGTGCTGCGTATGCGTCGAATCCTGCTGGCGTGCCTCGGCGTGCTGTGCGTGGGTCTCGCGGCGGTTGGCGTGGTGGTCCCCGGCCTGCCGACGACGATTTTCCTGATCCTGGCAACGGTCTGCTTCATGCGGAGTTGCCCTTGGCTGCAGCGTACGCTGGTGGAGAATCGGCTCTTTGGACCGTTTTTGAAGTATCTGGAGCCGGGCGCGGAGATGCCGCTCCGGGCGAAGGTGATCTCGCTGGTCGCGATGTGGGTGGCGATCTCGACAAGCCTGGTGCTGCTTTCGACGGCCGATGCCCCGATGGTCTGGGTCGCCCCGACCATGGTAATCGCGGGCGCGATCGGGACGGTGAGCATCGTTCGGATCGGCCCGAGCGCGGGCTGTACCGAAGCCGCCTGATCTGCAACTCGGTTTACGAAACCGTTGCGTTGATGCCCGAAAGCCGGGATAGTTGCGCCATTGGCCCACGATGACCCGGACATTCGCAAGCGTCTGGAGCAGCTGGAATCGCGTCTGACGCGGATCGAGCGAGCGCTTGGACTGTCCGCCGATTCCGGCGAGCAGGAGTCGGTCCAGCCGAAGCCTGAACCTCCGAAGGCCGCTGCCACTCCGACGCCGGCGCCGAAGACCGAGCCCCCAAAGCCCCCCGCCGCTCCGGTGGAATCACCGAAGCAAGTTCCCGAACCGACGACTCCCCGGCCGGCTAAACGCTCACCGAAGCCGTTGCCGCGGCACATCGGAGGGCCATCGCGGCGTGCGGTACGATCGACTCTGACTCAGCGCTTCGGACTCGGGTCCGACTCCAAGCCGTTCTCGCTGGAGCAGTTTCTTGGCGCGAAGGCGTTCGCGGTGGCCGGATCGCTGATCGTGGTGGTCGCGGTCGTACTGTTTCTCAAGTACGCGTACGACCAGGGCTGGATCAAGCTGATCTCGCCCGGCTGGCGCTGCGTGATCGGCGCGGTGTTCGGCATCGCGCTGATCGCGACCGGCGAGGGCGTGCGCAAGCGGATCGGGGCGTTCGCTTCGTCAGGACTAACCGCTACGGGCCTTGCGACGCTCTACGCGACCGTGCTGGTGGCGCGACACATCTTCGAACTGGTCGGCGCAGGAACCTCGTTCGCGCTTCTGCTGACTGTCACGCTGACGGGTATCGGCCTTGGGGCTAAGGACCGGCGCCTGTTCATGGTGTTCCTGTCGCTTGCGTCGGCGTACGCGGTGCCGTTCATCGTGGGCGCGGTGGACCCATCGCCGTATGTGTTTCCCGGCTATCTGATTGCGCTGCTGACGCTCGGGCTCGCGCTGGCGGCGATTCTGGGCGGGGCGTTCCGATCGCTCCGTCCGACGGTCTGGGCAGCCACAGCACTTCTCGGCGGGCTATGGATCGCGAAGATCGATGCGAGTCAGCTCTGGACCGCGCTGGTCTTCGTGACCGCGGTCTGGGGGCTGATCCACGCGGAACTGGTGCTCTGCGTGCTGCTACGCCGCGGGTCCCTGCCGACGAGCGTGCGGGGTTTCGACGAACTGGAGCGGGTGTTCAGATGGCTGGCGAGCGTCCCGGCCCCGTCGGTGTCGCTGTCCGCGACGGTCTGGTCGGCGATCTGCACGATAGTCGTCGTTCGGCGCGTGGATGCGGACTGGCAGGCGCTGCCGACGCTGGGGCTGGCCATCGCGTGCGGCGTGATCGCCTGGCGGCTTGCGCCAACGTGTGACCTGCTGCGTGGGCGGATCGAGAGCGTGCGGGCCGCGCTCGCGACCTCGCTGGCGTTCCAGTCGGCGGCGCTGATCATTGCCTCGATCGCCCTGTACTTCAGCGGAAACGACCAGGACCTCGCGTGGCTCGTTCTCGGCGCAGCGGCGTGCGTGCTTGGGCGACGGCTCGACGCGATGCCCCTCGTGACGTACGGCCTGGTCACCCTCGGCATCCTGATCGTGCGCCTGTTCCTGCAATGGAGCGACATCCACTCCGGCGATGTGGAGTGGTTTGAGGTCTCGGAATCGGCGTGGGTTGTGAAGACCGTTTTCGCTGCGGTGGCGACGCTCATCGCCGCGCTGTGCAGCGAGCGGTTCGGTCGGGGCTTCGTGCTGACGCTGACGGGCATCGCGGTCGCGCTGCTGATGGCCACCCCCCTGCTCCCGGATGCGGAGGCGGGGACCGTGGCTCTCGTGTGGTCGGGCATCGCGGTGCTCGCGATGATCGGATCGGGCGGCAATCGCTGGCTCGAACTGGATTCGATGGCGGTCGTCGTCGCGACGCTCGTGACACTCCCGGCCCTGCTTGGCTGGATGGCGTTCATGGGAAACGAGACCGGGCGCGGGCTCATCCTGACCAGCGCAGGCGTCGCCATCCTGCTCCAACTGGGCTTCGCCACGCTGGTCGAGCGCGGGTTCGTGCTGCGGCTTGCCCCGCGGCTGCGATTCGTCACGGCGGCCGGGGCGGTGCTGCTGCTCGCGGCGTACTTCGTCGGTCCTGATACGAACTACAGTTCGGTGGTGATCATTTGGGCGACGCTGGCGTCGGGGCTGGCAGTCGCCGGATGGCGACTGAGATGGCTCGCAATGGATCTGTTCGGCGCGGTGGTCGGAGCGATCGCGGTCCTGCCATGGCTGGTACACCTGATCGCCGAGTACAGGCCCACCGACGATTTCGTGCTCAATCCGACGATGGTCTCGGGCTTTGCCATGACCGGCGCGATGTGGCTGGTGGCGTATCTGCTGCTCCATCGGACCGTCGCGTCACGCACGGGCGATCACCAGCGGGACGCGGCTGGCACGGCCCTCGGCGCTCTGGGGGCGGTGACCCTTCTGGCCGCCACGAGCATCGAGGCCAACCGAGCGGGGCAATTGTATGTAGAAGACGAGACCGCCCGGCAGGCGCTGCTTTCGATTTGGTGGGCCCTGTACGGCGTGGCCGGTCTGGTCTTCGGGTCGATCCAGCGCATGAAGGCCGTGCGGCTGTGCTGCCTGATTCTGATCGGGCTCGCGGCGTTGAAGGTCGTCGCGTACGACCTGACGAATGTCTCCCCGCTCTGGCGAATCGCCAGTTCTCTCGCTCTTGGCATGCTGATGCTGCTGGTCGGCGTTGCGTACGCCCGGTCGCTCCAGCGAACAAACCCGGATACTCCCGACGAGAACGACCGGGCGGCCCCGGCTCAGCCAGCGGATCAGTCGGTCCAGAAGTGACGGTTTCGATCCATTCTCGACATCTTTGCAGGATTGACCCCGTCGGCCGCCTGGCCAGCCGGTACTCTGGGGCCCCAGGGCCGAGTGGCCCGTTCGCCTCATCATTCCAACGGAGAATGGCATGATCCGCACAGCGATGCTCACCACGGTAGTTCTGATCTCGATGCTCGTCATCTCGATGCTCCAGGGGTGCGCCGAGTCACCGGCCGCTCGGGTGGCCGGCACCTACGAACTCGACACCGACGCGATGAAAGCGGCGATGCAGGCGGAGATCGACCAGATGGAAGATGAGATGGAGAAGATGGGCGCGAGCATGATGCTCGGGATGATCGATGGGATGTCGATGACGCTCACCCTGAACGAGGACGGGACAGCGAGAGGCGTGGTCGTCATGAACGGCGAGGAAGACCCGGCCTCGGGCACATGGACCCTCGACGGCGACGCCATCTCGATCACGATGGCGTCGGAAGGCGGCTCGCCCGAGGAGGTCACCGGCACGTTGGACGGAGACACGATCCGGATGCCGAGCCCCGGCGGCCAGATGCCGATCGATATGGTGTTCAAGCGTCAGAGATCGTAATCGCTCTGTCCGCGGTCCTGTCCTGCGGCAGGATCATCCGGACCGACTTCGCTTGGAGCAACGATCCCTCGCTGGGCACGGCAGGATCGGTCCGGCGGCGTTCAGATTCTTCTTGCGTCCGTCTGACGGATCCGGGATACTCCCTGTTGCCTACCAGATGTCGTGGAGACAGCTGTTGGGCACACCGTCCCTGCTGCGGAGCGGCGGGACACACATGGTGAAGATCCGATCGGTTCCGGCCGACCGGAGATACGGGCGCGACGGCCGTTCAGCGGCCGTCGCCTGACATGGAGGTCGCCCGCTGATGCGTTTATCCAGGATCACCCTCAACGGCTTTAAGTCGTTCGCAGATCGCACGGAATTCACATTCGACGCCCCGGTCACCGGCGTGGTCGGCCCGAACGGGTGCGGCAAGTCGAACATCGTTGACGCGATCAAGTGGGTGCTTGGCGAGCGCTCGGCGAAGTCACTTCGCGGCAAGGAGATGGCCGACGTCATCTTCGCCGGCAGTTCGGGACGCAAGCCCAGCGGCATGGCGAGCGTGGCCCTGTCGTTCGAGAACCCGATGCTGGATGGAGCGCAGGCTGAGCTGTTTGAGGCGGCGGAGCAGGTGCGGGCGATGAGCGCGGCGCTGCAATCCACAACCGCCGAAGAGCAGGACGAGGATCCGCAGGGCGACGATCCCGCGCAGGTGGACGAGGCAGCCCAGTCGATCGGCATCGATCGGCGGCGCCGGACGCGCTACCTGCCGATCGATGCGGAGGTGGTCGAGGTCGAGCGCCGGCTGTATCGAGACGGCAAGAGCCAGTACCTGATCAACGGACGCACGGCCCGCCTGAAGGACATCCGCGAACTGTTCATGGACACCGGCGTCGGCGCGGACGCGTACTCGATCATCGAGCAGGGTCGGGTGGATGCGATGCTGCTGGCCAACCCGGTCGAGCGTCGGACGTTTTTCGAAGAGGCGGCGGGGATCGCGCGGTTCAAGGCCCGGCGGATCGAGGCGCAGCGGAAACTGGAGCGGACCGAGACAAACCTCGTGCGCACGCGGGAGCAGCTGGAATCGACCGAGCGGCGCCTGCGGATCGTGAAGGGGCAGGCGGCGAAGGCCCGCCGGTTCATGGAACTGGACATCGAGTTCCGGGCGCGTCGGCTGGCGCTGGCGTTCGAGCAGTACGACGATCTGCGCCAGCGGCTTGACGGGCTGACCTCGCGCCTGCACGCGCTGGAGCGGGACCGGCGCGAGGCGATCGAGGAAGTCACGCGACACGAGGACGACAAACAGACCAAGGAACTGGATCGGTCTAAACTGCACCGCAGGCGTGAGGAGATCGAGCGCGAGCACACGAGCGCCAAGCACCTCGCCCAGTCGGCCGCGCAGCGCAAGACCATGGCCGAGCGGTCGCTCGAAGAGGCACGCCAGCAGATCGAGGCCGACGAGCACCGGATGACCGAACTCGGCACCGAGATCGAACGCCTGACCAAGGAAGCAGAAGAGCAGGCGCTGAACGCGTCTTCGCTTCAGGATCTCGTTCGCAAGAGCGAGGAGCAGCTGGACTCGGTCGCGGCGGAACGCGAGCGGGTGCAATCGGAACTGTCAGACCAACGGCTGAAACTGGCGGAGCGTCGCTCGGCGGTCGCGAACATCGATCGGGAGCGCGGTTCGCTGAACGCACGACTGGACGCGGACCGGCGCCGGCTGGCACAGCAACAGGAGCACCTCGACGCGCTCGAACGGCGGACCAAGGCGCTCGACGACGAGCGCCGGCAGGTGACGACCGATCGCGATGCGCTGCAGGGCGATGTCGCGAAGCGTCGCGAGGCTGTGGACGAACTCGAGCGGTCGATCGGCAGCGCGGTGGACTCGGCGACCTCGCTGTCCGAAGACCAGCGGTCACTAGCGACCACGCTCAGCGAGAAGGAGCAGCAGCTCGCTCGTCTGGACTCGCGGCGCACGACGCTCGACGAGATGGCGACGGCGCGTGTCGGTCTGGGCGAGGCGGTGCGCAAGGTGCTGGAACGGCGCGACGCGATCCGCACCGAAGCCGAGGCAACTGAAGGCGAGGCTGTGTTCACGCACATCATCGATCCGCTCGCGGACCTGATCGAGGTGGACTCCGAAGACGCCGTGGCGGTCGAGGCGGCCTTCGGCGCGACGCTGCAGGCGTTGGTCGTGGACCGGGCATTCTCGCTCGCCGAGTGCGGCGATCTGACAACGCTCCCCGGTCGGGTGACGTTCCTGCCGGTGCGGAGTGACGATGGAACCGACGCCCCTTCGGATGACCGCGCCCGGTTCCTCGGCTCGGTGCCGGATCACGTGGTGCCGCTGTTCGACCGTGTGCGCTGCGACGACGCGGTCGCCCCGGCGGTCGCGCGAGTGCTCGGGACGACGTTTCTCGTCAAGGACCTCGACACCGCGATCATGCTCGATGCCGGGCCGCTCGCGGGCGCCCGGTTTGTGACGCGTGCCGGCGAGATCCTCGAGCCGGACGGGCGCGTGGTCGCCGGGCCGCTCGGGACCGGTGGCGAGACCGAAGAGGGCAGCGGTCTGCTCCAGCGGGCGAGCGAACTCAGCACCCTCACCGAGCAGGTGCGCCGCCTGCAGACCGAGATCGATGCGAAGCGGGACGAACTGCGATCGATCGACGAGGCCGCGGCGACGCTGGAGCGGAAACTGTCCGAACTGCGCAGCGCGCAGGCGTCGGAGCAGCGTACGCTGATCGCCGAGGAATCCCGGATCGAGAGGCTGAACGCCGATCTCGAGCGGCTCGATCGCGAGCAGCCGAAGCTCAAGGCGGAGTCCGATCAGTGCGAGGCGAAGATCGCCGAACTCGATGAAGAGCAGCGCGAACTGCGCGAGAAGCTCGAGAGCTTGGATCGGCTGCACGGCGAGCAGGCGGGCGTGGTCAACGAGATCGAGCGCTCGGTGGAGTCGTCGCAGACGAAACTGGACCAGATCAACGAGAGACTGACGGCGGTCCGGGTGGACCTCGGCCAGCAGAGCGAGAAGCTGTCGTCGGCGCAGCGTGAACACCGGCGGCTGCTGGCCCAGTCCGAAGAAGCGGAGCGTCAGCGCCAGCGGGTCGATGAGTCGCACGGGCTGCGCCTCGGCAAGATCGACGAGCACGAGCAGGTGATCGGCGATGCGGAAGCCGAGATCGCCTCGGCGACCGAGCGGGAACAGGAACTGGCCAGCGTTCTGGAATCGCTCCGCTCCGAGATCGACGATGCGTCGAAGGCGGTGCACGAAGCCGCCGCGGTGCTCGACGAGGCCCGCCAGCGGGCCGGGCGCATCGAGCGGGACTGGAACAGTCTCGAATTGTCCAAGCGAGAACTCGAGGTCCGTCGCGAGAACCTTGAGGAACGGACCTCGGAGGAACTGCTGATCGATGTCTCGGCCGAGTACGCCGAGTACCGGGCGATAATGGCCGACGGCGATGTGGAGCGGATCGACGTCGAGGAAACTTCGAAGGAGATCAACGAGCTGCGCAGCGCGATCAAGAAGCTCGGCAACGTGAACATCGACTCGATCAAGGAAGAAGACGAGCTCGCGGGTCGCAACGAGCTGTTGATCCAGCAGGTCGAGGACATCGACCGGGCCCGGACGCAGCTCGAGGAACTGATCCTGCGCCTGAACGATGTCAGTCGCGACCGCTTCAAGGAGGTCTTCGAGACGATTCAGGGCCACTTCTCGGGCAACGACGGTATGTTCCGTCGCCTGTTCGGCGGTGGCTCGGCGCAGGTCCGCCTGATCCCGGATCCCGAGACCGGCGAGATCGACTGGCTGGAGAGCGGCGTCGAGGTGACGGCCAAGCCGCCCGGCAAGGAGCCGCGATCGATCAGCCAGCTCTCCGGCGGCGAGAAAACGATGACCGCGGTCGCGCTGCTGCTGTCGATCTTCCACAGCAAGCCGAGCCCGTTCTGCGTGCTCGACGAAGTGGATGCGGCGCTGGACGACGCGAACGTGGAGAGGTTCAGCAAGATCATCCGCCAGTTCCTGGAGTACTGCCACTTCATCGTCATCACGCACAACAAGCGAACGATGCAGATCGCCGACGAGCTGTACGGCGTGACGATGCAGGAGCGCGGCGTATCGACGCGCGTGAGCGTGCGATTCGAGGATGTTCACGGCGACGGCTCGATCAAGGACAGCGCGGTCAAGCGGGCGCAGGCCGTGGAAGCGAAGCCGACGCCGTTCGAAGACGAACAGGAGCAGCAGGTGCCGTCGACGAGCGACAAACTGCGCCGGGCTCTGGCGGAGTCCGCTTCGCAGAACTGAGTGTCGTCTTAGTGATTCAGGATCAGATCGAGGCCGTCAGCGACGGCCTCTTTCAATTCCGCGGCGACCGCGCGGTCCCAGCGGAGGTCGTTGCCGAGTACCCCCTTGGCCGAGAAATTGTGGTCGGCACCGGCGATCTTGCGCATCCGCACACGCTCGTTGCCGGCTTGAAGAAGAATCTCGACGATCCGCTCCGATTCCGAGGGGGGCACGCTGGTGTCGGCCTCGCCGTGGATGACCGCTACCGGCATGTCCCTGAGTTCAGCGAGGTCCGAAGGGAACGGGTCGCCGGAGTCATGATCGAGTTCGTGCTCGTACCAGGACCGGCCGATGCGGACCGTACCGCCTTCGGCGCGGGCGGCGGGACGCTCGAGATAGCCCCGCTCCGCGACTTGTTCGAGCAGCTCGAGATTGGTTCGGGCGTACTGCCCGATGGAGGCGAGCGTGATTACGCCGTTGACCGGCCTGGACCACTCGCCGCGCACCGAACGGACCGCCGCGCCGAGCACGCTTGCGCCCGCTCGGCTGTGCCCGACAAGGATCATCGGGAGTGGCTCGCCACCGAGCGTGCCAGAGTACACGGCTTCGGCGACGGCGTGGATGTCTGTCATCGAGTGGTGCACGCTGTCGCGCTCGAACTCGTCGAGTTTGGTGATCCGGTCGGCGCCGAATTCGGTGCCGCAGTGGCCGAGGTTGAACCGGTGCGTGAGGCACCCGAGATCCGCGAGCTGGCGGGCGACCAGCGGCACGACATTGCGATCGAGATGGCCGGTGTAGCCGTGAACGACCAACGCGACGGCGCGAGCCGAACCTGCTGGGCTGGTCGTTTTGCCGTGGACCGTCAGCCCCTCGCTCCCGGTCAGCGACCAAGCGGGCTCGTCGACGGACGCATCGGGATACGCGATCTGGTTCGTCATGCCGACGCGACGGCGGGCTGATCGGCGGAATCGGCGAGCCAGCGTCCGTAGGACCGGAGGCCTTCGATCGGGTCGACGCCGGGGCTCCAGCTCAGCCCGTCCTGCGTCAGTGTCATGTCCGCCTGGGTGAAGTCCTGGTAGAAGGCGCGGATGTGTTCGGGCATCTCGAAGTAGTCGACAGGGAACTCCGATTCAGACAGGCCCATGCCCTCGCGTACGGCGGCCGCCACATCGGCGAACGAGGTCACCTGTCCCGAACCGAGGTTGTAGACACCCGGGCGCACGCCGTGCATCGAGCCGGCGATGGTGCAGGAGACGACATCGTCGACGTGCACCTGATCACGGGCCTGCGAGCCGTCGGCGAAGAGGCGCGGGCGCTTGCCGGCGAGCATCTGCTGGGCGAGCTGGTAGGCGATCGAGGCCATCTTGCCCTTGCGTGCTTCGCCGGGGCCGAACACGTTGAAGTAGCGCAGACCCACAATGTGCGGTGTGGTCCCCGACTGCTGCTCCCACTCACGAGCGAAGCGCCGGTGCTCGCACTCCATGAGCCACTTGCTGAAGCCGTAGATGTTGTTGGGCCTGCCGGCGGCATCCACCGGGAACGATACGCGAGCGCCGGTCTGGGGCGGGGTGCCGTAGGTCGCGGCCGAGGAGGCATACACGAGCGGGATCTCGCGCCCGGCGGTCGCGATCATCAGGTCGCGGAAGCCCTCGACGTTGCCCTCAAGCATGATCCGCTCGTCCATGACCGTGGTGTCGGTGATGGCGGCGAGGTGAAAAACGGCGTCGGGCGAGATCGCCTCGATGACCTCTTCCCAGTCGATCTCGTTTGTGCTCCATCCGTGGACGGTCCCGGTGAACGGGCCGACGCCGGCGCGGTCGCAGGCCTCGACGAGGTTGGCGAAACTGGACGAGCGGAAGTCGTCGATGACGAAGAGATCGGCGCCGGGGTGCTCGGCGGCGAGGCGGGCGACAAGGTTCGACCCGACGAAGCCGCAGCCGCCGGTGACCAGGACGGTCGGGCCGGTTGTCTCTTTGGTCTGGTTCATATTTCGTGCTCTGGTCGGCTTGAGTCGGAGGGTCGATCAGTCCGCCGGCGGAGGCGGGATTCTCAGGATCATACCCGGCCTGAGGTTCGTTCCGTTCGAATTGACCTGATCGGCGTTCGCGCTCTGGATGTATCGCCAGAGCGATGCACGCCCGTAGATCGCCTGCGAGATGGCCGAGAGGCTGTCGCCGCTCTCCACTCGATATTCGATGTAGTCCATGCGCGGAGCAGCCGGTGGCTCCTCATCGGATCGGATGCCCTGGATGTTTCGCGGGTCCTCGGCGAGTTTGATCACCCGCCCCACCCGAAACAACCGCCGCGCATCCACGGTCGGGTTCGACAGCAGGACCGAAGCCCAGTGCTCACGCGTGCCGTAGAACCGCTCGGAGATGGTCCACGCGTTGTCACCGTCCTGAACCGTGTACTCGACGAACGTCGGTGGGATGATCCGGGGCGGCTCGGGTGGCACGGACGGGGGCGCCTCCCCACCGTTGGCGTCATCAATCTGCTGCGACTGATCGTCCGGTTGCTGCGGTTGCTCGGGCTCCGGATCCGAAGGCGGATCAACGCCGGTCTGTTCCAAGGGCTGCTGGTACGTGACGCGCGGCGGGGAATCGCCCGACTCCGGCGCCGGGGTGGCCCAGTAGACCACGACCCAGAGGATCACCAGCGACAGGCAGGCGATCCCGATGCGGGTGGTGCCGTCCATGTGCGCTGGCTCCTTTCAGAGACCCGGATCTCGGATGTCGATCGGGTCCGGATCAGGTCTGCGGGTTCTGGGGCGTTTCGCCGGCCTCTTCAAGCAGGCGCTCTTCGGTCTGGCGCACGAACTTGCGGGCCGACTCGGGGATGCGCTTCGTGTACGCCAGCGGAGCGGCGACGGCGATCGAGGAGTAGGTACCGATGAGCACGCCGCAGATCAGAGCGTAGGTGAACGAGGACAGCGCATCGCCACCGCTGGAGAACAGAACGATCAGCGCGATGAGCGTGGTGCCCGAGGTGATGATCGTGCGGCTCAGGGTCTGGTTGATCGACCGGTTGACGATGATCGCCGACGCGTAGGCCAGCTTGCCCCGGTTCTCGCGGATGCGGTCAAGGATGACGATCGTGTCGTTGAGCGAGTAACCCACGATGGTCAGGATCGCCGCGACGAGCGCGAGGTCGATCTTGTAGGGCTGGAGGCCGAGCGAGACGAGGAACGGGACGTGCTCGTAGAGGATCTCGGCGAAGGCGATCAGACCGATCGCGATGATCACATCGTGCACCAGCGCGGTGATCGCCGCGATCGAGTAGCGGACGGAACCGAATCGGGCCCAGATGTAGATCAGGATGAGCAGGAAGCTGAGCAGCACCGCGACGATGGCCTGGGCGCGGAACGAGCTGGCGATCTCGGCCGAGAACGACTGCGTGCTGGTGAGGCTGGTCGCGTCGGTGAGTGCCTGACGGACGAGCGTCCACTCGCGCTCCGCGATCTCCGCGTTCCAGATCCGCTCGTTCTCGAAGTCGATCGCTTCGTCGCGGACGAGTACGACCGCGGTCTCGACGGCATCCGAGGTGCCTTCGAGAACCACAAGATCGAACTGGCGGTTGAGAGCCCACGAGTTGTCGGGCTGGTTGCGGAACAGTTGGAGCCGGTCGTTGAGCGAGGATTCGGTGACGCTGGGCTCGATGTCGGCGAGGACGATCGCGGCGCCGCCGATGAACTCTTCGGTGTCGTTGTCGTACTCGACGCCGTTGATCCGGCCGAGGGTTTCATCAAAGATCTTGATGATCGGTGCCAGGGACGCGTCCTCGAGGTCCGAACCCTCGAAAGACAACGCGGGCTGCGAATCGACGACATCGGCAAAGGCGTTGGTCAGCTCGTTGCGGAACAGGTCCGCGTCTTCGGGCTGGTCGCCCAGCGTGGTCTTGACCTGGAACTTCGCCGAAGAGACGCCGTCGTCGGAGTCGATGGCGACGATGTCGGCGTTCTGGAGGACCGTGAGCGGGCTCCCTTCGCCGGCTTGCGCGGCGATCTCATCAACGCGCTGTTCGACCTCTTCACGGGTCAGGCGAACCTGTTCGCCGGTCTCCGGGTCTACGCGGAACTGAAGGGTAGCGACGGTGCCGCCGCGGAACTCGGTGTCGAGCATCTCATCGCCCTGGACGGCGATCATGCCAACGCCGAGGCCGATCAGGCCGGCGGAAATCAGGATGAACAGCGGACGGAGCTTGATCCAGTTGATGTTCGGCTCGAACGACTTCTGCAGGAACGGCACGAGCATCGGGAGCTGGCGCATCTGCGAGACGCCGAAGCGGTCGATGAGCCACGCGTAAATGATGCGGCTGATGAACAGCGAGCTGAACATCGTCGCCACGACGCCGATGCCGAGGGTGATCGCGAAGCCCTTGACCTCTTCGGTCGCGGTGTAGGCGAGCACGAAGCAGACGATCAGGTTCGTCACGTTGGCGTCGACGATGGTCGAGAGCACCTTCTGGTACGCGAGGCGCACGGCGGTCTTCAGGTCGTTGCCGGCGAGCAGTTCCTCTCGGATGCGCTCGTAGATCAGCACATTCGCGTCGACCGCCATGCCGAAGGTCAGCACGATGCCGGCGATGCCGGGGAGCGTGAACGAGGCCTGGGCCAGCGACATGATGCCGAGGATGATCAGCGCGTTTGCACCAAGGGCGATCATCGCCACGATGCCGTGGAAGAAGTAGTAGATGATCATGAAGACGCCGACCGCGATCAGTGCGATCCACGACGCGGCGAGACCCTTGTCGAGGTTGTCCGCACCGAGTTCCGGGGCGATGGTGTTGATCGAGAGCGGCTCGGGCGCGAGTTTCGCCGAGAGCGAACCGGCCGAGAGCGTGCGGACGATGTACTGCAGTTCGGCTTGGGTGTAGCGTCCGGTGATGATGCCGTTGCGCGAAATGCGAGAGTTGATGTTCGGCGCGGTGTAGACCTTGTCGTCGAGCAGGACCGCCATGGGTTCGCCGACATTGGCCTCGGTCAGCCGCCCGAGAAGCTGCGCGCCAACGGTGTCCATGCGGAAGCCGATGGCCGGGAAGCCGTCCTGGTCGCGCGTCGGGGACGCGCTCGCGACCGACCAGTCGCCCTCAAGGCTCGTCAGTCGTTTGCCGGGGACGTTATAAACCAACATGTAGTAGCGTCCGCCGCGCTCTTCGACGATGAACCCTCGGCTTGTGAAGTAGGCCGCGGGATTCTCGACAGCGGCGCGGAACTCCGCGATGTCGTCAGCGAAGGACTCAAGCTTTTCGATCTCGTACCAGCGGTACCGATCCGTGCTCGCCGCGGCGGGGCCGCGACGACGGAGTTCTTCGCGGAGTTGCTGTTCGAGGTCACCGATCGCTCCCGCGTTGACCGTGATGCGGAACTCGAGGACGCCAGCACCGGCGAGGAGTCGCTGCAGGTCAGCGGGGTCGTCGAGGCCTCGCTGCTTGGCCTGGTACGCGCTCAGTTTGCCGAGCAACGATTCCAGGCGGTCGATGCCGCCATCGATCTCGCCGAGGCGGGCGCGGATCGAACCGAGCGCTCGCTCGCGTTCGCTCTGGAGTTCCTGAGCGTCCTCCTCGGCACCTCTGATCTGCGGTTTCTCGTTCGAGAGTTGGAGAGCGATGCGGAGTTCGGACGGCGAAACGCTGAGCGCCACCGCGCGGTTGCGGGCCTCGTCGAGGGCGATGCGCGCATCGACGAGTTGCTCGGTGATGGACAGATCGGGCTCGCCGGTTTCGGATGCGGCGGCGGCCTCGTCGTAGACGCGCTGGGCTTCGTCGACCGCTTGGGCAGCCTCGATGACCGGGGCGAGGATCTGCTCGCGTGGTTCGGAGTCGGCCATGCGCTGCAGCGCTTCGACGCGCTGCTCGCCGGTCTGACGGAGGGCCCGCTGGAGCGCGGACACATCGATCGTGAAGTCTTCGAAGGACTCGAGCGCGTCGCGGTACTCGTCGCCGAGGGCCTTGACCTCCGGCGTCGGGAGCGGCATGGAAACGACCATCCGGTCGCGACCCTGCTGAACAAAGCTGATCTCGAAGAGGCCCTGCGGGTTCACCCGCTCGCGGAGCACATCGATCATCTCGTCGACGACCGACGGCGGATCGTCGTCGGAGAGAAGGATCGAGTAGGTCAGGCTGACACCGCCGGCGAGGTCCTTGCCGAGGCGGAGCTTCTCGGCCGGCGGGTAGATCGCGAGCGCACACAGCACAAGGAGTGTGGCGGTCAGGATGGAGTTACGGATGAGGTTTTGCATGTGGGGCGCGGTCTGCTGGTCGTTGAGCGGGCTCGCGGGCGGCCCGGAGAAAATTCGGATGGGAGGGCGGTTTGGCTGAATCGTCCCGATTCAGCCTCGGTCATGAGCGGCTGGTCAGGGTGCCGAGTCCACGGTCTCGGGCTCGGGCAGCGTTTCGGAACCGCCCCGTCCCTTCTTGAGGATCGTGGTCACGGAGTTGCGTGAGAACCGCACCTTGGTGTTGGTGCTCTCATCGACTTTGAGGACGACTTCCTCGCCCTTGATCTCGACGATGGTGCCGATCATGCCGCCGGCGGTCTGGACCTTGTCGTGCTTGGCGAGCGAGGAGAGCAGTTGGGCGCGGGCCTTTTTCTCCCTGCGACCGGACATGACCATGGTGATGACCATGAAGATCAGGAAGCCAAAGAGCAGCATCGGAAGGAAGCTGCTCGGGCTGCCCTGCGTTCCGGTGCCACCGGTGCCCCCGCCGCCGCCACCGGCACCGTCGCCCAGGGGGGCCGCGCCGCCGCCGGGGGGCGTTTGGGCGAGCACGCGTGAAACGGAGAAGTACAGGGTCGAAGCGAATGGGAGCATGGTGACTCGGCTCTCGGCATTCCGGACGCGAGTGCGCCGGATGGGCGTGGCGGCGACGACGGATCGTCGCGAAAATACAACACGACGCCCCACCCGGTCGTGACCGAGTGCGGCGATCTGGCGGGTCCTCGAACCGGAGGACGGATCAGACGCGTGGCGGGGCGGATTCCGTCCAGCCGAGCACCGGATACCGCTCCTCCAGAGCGGGCCACGCATCATCCCGGATCGCCGCACGGATGGCAAACATCAGGCGCTGGAAGTACCGAACATTGTGCAAACTGAGAATCAGGGGCCCGAGCATCTCCGAGGCTTGGAAGAGGTGCCGGATATAGCCGCGGCTGAAGATGCCCAGACTCGGCCCCTGCTCCGGGTGTTCTCGAAGATACGCCTGAATCTGATCGGCCCGGACCGAGGCGGGGTCATCGAATCCGAGTTCGGCGGCGTACGACTCGTCCACCGGATACGGGTCGTCGGCGAAGCGGGCGTTTTTCAGACGCATCTGACCCCGAGCGGTGAACGCGTTGGCGTTGCGCCCGTTCCTCGTCGGGAGCACGCAGTCGAACATGTCCACTCCGGCACGCACGGCGTGGTAGATATCGCGCTCGTAGCCGACTCCCATCAGGTACCGGGGCTTTTCCGCCGGAAGCAGCGGCGCGGTGTGTCCGACGACGCGCAGGATGTCCTCGAAGCCTTCGCCGACCGCGACGCCGCCGACGGCGTAACCGGGCAGGTCGATATTGCAGACTTGCTCGGCGGACTGGCTGCGCCGGTCCAGATCGGTCCCGCCCTGCACGATGCCGAAGAGCGCCTGCTCATCGGGGCGGGCATGGGCGGCCTTGCAGCGTTCGAGCCAGCGGACGGTGCGCTCGTTGGCTTCGACGAGGCGCTTGGCGTGGTCGTAGCCGCGCTTGCTTGCCTTCGTCTTCTGGGCCTCGATGCGCAGGCGTGCCTGATTCATCGTCGCCGGATCAACCGACGGTGGGCAGTCGTCCAGAGCCATGATGATGTCAGCGCCGAGTTTGTTCTGCACCTCGATTGCGCGTTCGGGGCTGAGGCTGATCGAGGAACCGTCGATGTGGCTCGTGAAAGTGACCGCGTCCTCATCGATTCGGTTGATGTCCGACAGTGAGTAGGCCTGATAGCCGCCGGAATCGGTGAGCATCGGGCCGGGCCAGCCGGAGAAGCGGTGCAAGCCGCCGAACTCTTCAACGAGGTCGGGCCCTGGGCGGAGCATGAGGTGGTAGGTATTGCCGAGGATGATCTGGGACTCGGTCCGCTGCACTTCCCACGGGAAGAGCCCTTTGATCGTGCCCTGCGTGCCGACGGGCATGAACGCGGGCGTGTCGAACACGCCGTGGGGCGTGTGCACGCGCCCGAGCCGGGCGCCGGACTGCTTCGATCGAGCGAAGACCTCGAATGTGAGCGCGGACCCGGTCATACGGTCGCGATCATATCGACGAGGGTCATCACTCGCGTTCGCGCCCGGCCTTGTCGAGGAGTTGCTTCTCCTTGTCGGTCAGGCTCTGCACGCCCTCGTCGCGGACTTTGTCGAGGATGCGATTGACCGTCGCGTCGTCAACGCTGGGCTTGCGCTTGGTGTTCGACGGCTTCTTCTTCCCGCCCCGTTTCTTGCTCGGGCCGAGGATGTCGAAGAAGTCGTGGAGCATCTCGTGGCGCCGGATGAAGAAGAAGCCCGCGGCCGCGCCGCCGAGGTGAGCCGCTTCGCCACCCTGGTTCGAACCCTGAAGCACGAAGAGGTTCAAAGCCGAGATCGCGACGAACAGGTACGCACCGGTCTTGATCTTCATGGGCAGGACCATGAAGACATACATGACCTGATTCCCCGCGATGAACGCGCTGGCCATCAGGATGCCGAACACCCCGGCCGAGGCACCGATGAGGGGCGTGACCACGGCCGCCGGGAGGAGCCCGGGGATGTTGGCGTTGGTGAGGTTGCCGATCAGGTTGAGGATGAGGTAGAGGAACGCGCCGAAGATGCCGCAGGTCAGGTAGAACGCGAGGAACCGCTTGCGCGAGCGGAGGTACTGTTCGACGGCGGGGCCGAAGAAGTAGAGCCCGATCATGTTGAACAGCAGGTGCGTGATGTCGCCGTGCAGGAATTGGAAGGTCACGAAGCGCCAGAACTCGAGGTTCGTAAACGCCGTGTAGGTCGAGAAGTGACCGATCGCGAACAGAGGTGGCGCGGGGCTGCTCGACCAGCTCGGCGGCTGAGAAGTCTGGATCGGCATGCTGGCGATGCTGACCGTGGCGCCGGCGTTGACCAGCATGAGATCAAGAATGAACACGCCGACGTTGATCGCGATGAGGATGGTGGTCATGGACCATGGCCCCACCCCGGTCCGGGACCCCCCGCCGTTCACGGGCCGGTTCCTCACATAGTCGCGATCGTAGATCCCCATCCCGGGCTGGTCCTCACTGGCAGGTCACTCGGCGGGGCCGCAATTGCCCCGAACCGTGGATATCGGTCGCGAGTCTAGTCGCGCTGCCGCTTTTTTGTCTGTTTGGCCAGCACGCGCCGCTCTGACGCGCTCAGGCTCTCCAATCCGGAAACAGAGATCTTCTCCAACACCCGATCGAGTTCGGCCTGCTCGGCCGCTTCTCGCTCGCGCTGTTTGAGTTCTTTCTTGGATTCGCGCTCCGCGGTTTTCTCCTCAAGTTCCGGCGAGTAAGACACGCCACCGAGGCCCGCGATATCCGACGGCATGTAGCCGGTGATCTCATCGGCCGCCCTGAGGCGCATCCGCTCCATCCAGCAGGCGATCAGGCCGAACGCGGCGATGGCGACGAGCATCGTCTCCTCGAGAACGAGCGAGATCACGAAGATCAGGCCGGCGCCCACGAGTCCGATGTAGACCGCGACGGTCATCGAGCGCAGGTAGCCCATCTTGCGCCACATCAGCGACTGCACGATCCGCCCGCCGTCGAACGGGAAGAACACCAGCAGCAGGTTGAAGCCGAGGATCAGGATGTTGATGTAGTGCAGCCACCAGAGCGACTGCAGGGCGAACGCGCTGAAGTTGCCCCCCGCATCGATCGCGCCGACGGTCGCCAACGGCGCAAAGGGGTTAAAGAGAACGGAGTCAGCCTCACCGGACACGGCCAGCGCGATCGCGGTGAGCGAAAACATCAGTATGTTCACCGCCGGGCCCGCGATGGCCGTGATGAGGTGCGACTTCCAGTTGTTGGCCGGGATCGCCAATGCGAGGCCGCCGATCGGGAGCATGACGATGCGGTCCGCGCTGCCGCCGGACCGGCGGGCGCCGAAGCAGTGACCGAACTCGTGGAGCAGCACCACGACGAACAGCGCGATCATGCTCATCGTCAGCGTGGCGAGGTGCAGCCAGCCCCGCTCCCCCACGCTCGGGATCGAGGCAAGCACCACGCCAACCATGAACACGATCGTGATCAGGTGCACGCGCACATCGATGCCCCACGCGACGAACAATCGCACCGACCAGCCCAGCGGGTTGTCCGGGTTCTCGAGCACGCGCGCGAAGAACTGGCCCCATCGCCCGCGCTCGCGGAAGTCGTCGCGCTGGCCGGACCCGTTAGCGAACATCGGCATCCTCTCCGACGCGCATCAGAGCCTTGCGTGCGGCAAAAAGCAGCGTCGTCACGGTCTTGCCGTCGAGGATCTCCCCCCGGTCGATCATCGCCATAGTTTCTGCTGCGCCGAGCACACGCACCTCGATCCGCTCGTCCTCTTCCAGACGCTGACCGACCTCCGTCAGGTCGGTCGCGAGCATCGCGTCCATCCGTTCATCGGTCATACCGGGCGTGGTATAGAAAGACAGCAGCGGCTCGATGGAACCGGCTTCGTAACCGGCCTCTTCGATCAGTTCACGCTTCGCGGTCGTTTCGGCGGGCTCGCCGGGCTCGCGAGTTCCGGCGGGGAGTTCCCAGAGCGTTGACCCGTCGGTGCCGCCGATCGCGAATCGGTGGTTGCGGATCATGACGACCCGGTCCTCGCCGGAATAACCGTCCCGGAGCAGCGGCAGGATACAGACCGCCCCCGGGTGGCGGACGACCTCTCGCCAGACCGGAGTCTCGCCCCGCGGGGCGAGGTTCACCCGCTCGAAGTCGAATTTCCGACCCTTGTGGATCACCTCTCGCTCGGTGACGCGGGGGCACGATCGGTCAGGCATACGTGAATCCGCTTTCGAGAACGATTCCTTTGGGCAAAGGGCGACGACGCTGGCCGAAGATCATACGCTCTCGTCGCAACCCTTCTTCGAGCCGGGCCCGAATGTCCGAACAGCACACCCATCCAGATTCCACCGGCCGCGGCGCGAGCGTGCGCATGCGCGGCGTGACGAAGTCGTTCGGCTCCGCGCACGTCCTGAAAGGGATCGATCTGTACGCGAAACCGGGCACGACCACCGTGGTGCTCGGGCCGTCGGGATCGGGAAAGTCTGTGCTGCTCCGTCTCCTGGTCGGGCTGATGCCTCCCGACTCCGGCGAAATATGGTTCGACGACACGCGGGTCGACGGGCTTCCCGAAGCCGACATGGACCCGGTACGCACGCAACTCGGCTTCCTCTTCCAGCTGTCGGCCCTGTTCGATTCGATGACCGTCTCGGAGAACCTGCTGTTCCCGCTGCAGGAACACTCTCGCCTGTCCAAGGTCGAGCGGCGCGAGCGGGTGCGCGAGACGCTCGCGATGGTCGACATGGCCGGTGCGGAGACGAAGTTCCCCGCCCAGCTCTCCGGCGGGCAGCAGCGCCGCATCGCCCTGGCGCGAGCCATCATGCTCCGGCCCCGGCTCGTCCTGTACGATGAGCCGACAACCGGCCTCGACCCGGTGCGAGCCCGGGGGATCAACATGCTCATCAACAAACTCAAACGGGAACTGGGCATCACCGGCCTCGTCGTCACCCACGACCTCCACAGCGTGGAAATGGTCGCCGATCGAGTCGTGCTGCTCCTCGGTGGCAAGGTCCGCATCGAGGGAACCTTCGAAGAGGTCATGGCCAGCGACGACCCCGAGGTGCAGGGCTTCCTCACCGGGCGTGGATCCGAGATCGGAGCGACGGCGTGAAACCGACCCGTGACCTGCTCATCGGACTCGTCGGCATCATCGGCCTCATCGGGCTGGCCGCGATGCTCCTGCTGTTCGGCGAGCTCCGCTTCGAGGAGCCGCAGCGGTATGAAGTGGTCATGGCGTTGGACAACGCCGCCGGCCTGACACCCGGCTCGCCGGTGTCGATGAACGGCGTGGAGATCGGCCGGGTCGATTCGTCAATGACGGCGATCGACCCGCGCGAGGGCGTTCTGCTCGAGCTATCGATCCTGGATTCGGTGAAGATCCCGCGCGATGTGCGTGTTTCCATTGTGACGAGCTTCGTCGGCGACACACGCCTGTCGCTGCGGACGGCTCCGAGCGAGCCTGGCCAGCCGGACCCGGGATTCCTTCAACCGGGCGAGACCTTACGGGCATCGGCCGGGGAACTGCTGGACGAGATCGCGGACCTGCTCGACGAGCGGATCGCGTCGTTCAGCGATACGGCAGAGTCCATCGAGCAGATGGCCGCCACCTTCACGAAAGTCGGCCAGCGACTCGACGCGTTGTTGAGCACGCTCGAAACGGAAGACGGCGAGCCGATCGATCTTGCCCAAAGCATCCGCCGAATCGACGCGACGGTCGACGAAGCGCTCGAGTGGCTGTCCGATGAAGGGCTGCGCGGCACGATCGACGAGGTCGCGATCGAGGCACGCCAGACGCTCGAAACCGTCCGATCAACCGCGAAGTCGTGGGACGAGGCGGCCATAAAACTATCGGAAGAGGTCGATGTCGCGTCCGACTCGGTCGACGAAGCAACCGTCGCGTTCATCGAGTCCTCACGCCAGCTCAACGCCGCGCTCCGTAATCTGCAGGACCTCACCGAGCAGGTGAACCAGGGGCAAGGGACGCTCGGCATGTTGCTCAAGAACCCCGACCTCTACCGCTCGGTCAACGACGCCGCCGTACGGTTGGAGAAGGTCTTGCGCGAGGCCCAGCTGCTGCTCGAGAAGTACCGCAAAGAAGGCATCCCGATCAACCTGTAAGGCCCCCTGTGGAGCGACTGCCATTCGATCCGAGCAAGGCCCGCGGCGCGAAGCGCGATACCGCGGCCGACACCGCTGCGGGCGAGAACCGCCCGCTGTCGGTCTCGCAGTTGTCGGCGTCGATCGATGGTGCCCTTCGTGAGGGTCTGCCCGCGCGAGTCAGCGTTCGCGGCGAGATCTCCGGCTTCAAGAACCAGACCCACTGGTACTTCACGCTCAAAGACGAGCACGCCGTCATCGGCTGCGTCATGTTCGCCAGCAGCGCACGGCGTCAATCCGTGGTGCCCGGCAACGGCGACGAAGTGATCGTCAGCGGGCGCGTCGAGTACTGGTCCAAGGGCGGGCGCATCCAGCTCTACGCCGATCGCGTCGAACCGGTCGGACAGGGTCGTCTTGAGCGCGAGTACCAGCGCCTCGTCACCGAACTCCGCGAGAAGGGCTGGTTCGAGGTTGCCCGCAAGCGCGAACTGCCCGCGTTCCCGAGGCGTGTCGCGGTCGTCACCAGCGCCACGGGAGCGGCACTGCAGGATGTGATCGACACCGCACGCCGGCGCTGCCCGGCGGTCGAACTCTGCGTCGTTGATGTGCGCGTGCAGGGCGAGTCCGCGACACCCCAAATCACGAGGGCGCTCAACTGGCTGTCGCAGCAGCACGACTCGCTCGGTATCGACGCCATCATCCTGACGCGCGGCGGCGGCTCGCTCGAGGATCTGTGGGCCTTCAACGAGCTGGCCGTGGCCGAAGCGGTGTTCAATTGTGCCATCCCGGTTGTCGCGGCGATCGGGCACGAGACCGACGCGACCATCGCCGAACTGATCGCCGACGAACGCTGCGCGACGCCCACGCAGGCTGCGATGCGTCTCCTGCCCGACTCGGGCGCACTGCGCGACCAGACCGAGCAGTTCGGCCGCCGGCTCGATGCGAGGATCACCCGCGTGCTTGCCGAAGAGCGCCGCCACCTCGCATCGCTGTCCCGCCTGCCCGCGCTGCGTGACGGACACCGCGCGATCGAGCAACAGGGCGCGATCCTGCACCGGCTGGGGACCGCCCTCGACCACGCCACCCGCGAAGCGATCAGCGCGCGGCGCCACCGACTGTTCAAGGCTTCCGATCGCCTCCAGCGCCACCGACCGAGCGCCGCACTCGGCTCCCGACGCCAGCGACTCGACCGAGCGTCCTACCGGTTGGAGCTCTCGATCCGCGCCCGCGTGCGCACCACGGACCACCTGAACCGCTTCGACGAGGTGCACAACACCACCGTCCGGCGCATCGAGCGCCACAGCGATCGGCTGGCGGCCCTCGGTCGCGAACTGGAGGTCGTCTCGCCGCTCCGCATCCTGTCGCGCGGTTACACGGTCACCTCTGACAACGAGGGGAATCTGCTCCGATCCGCGGCGCAAGCGAGCGAGGCGAAGGGGCTGCTCACCCGCTTCGTCGATGGGAGCGTCGCTTCGGTCCGCGGCGGGAGCCCGCCTGCCGCGTCCGAGCGAGACGGATCCAAACCGGTGCTCCCGCCGCTGAGCGCTCGCTCGGCCCCCAAATCGCTCGCCCGGCGACGATCCCGAAGCGGCCGCAAGCCGGAGAGCAAGGACCAACTCGGCCTGTTCGGAGCGGACCGTCCGCTGGAGTGATCGCCCGCGACGGGCTACGCTGCTCGCGTGAGCAAGCAAGGCAAATCCAAGTCCGGCGCGTCCTTCGATCCCAAGTCGATCGAAAAACTCTCTTGGGAGCAGGCGATCGAGCGTCTCGAGGAGATCAACGACGCCATCGAATCCGGCGAACTCGGACTGGAACGATCGATCGATGCCTACGAGGAGGGCGTCGCCCTTCGAGCCCACTGCGCCAGCATCCTCGAACGGGCCGAACTGCGCGTGACGGAGTTGTCGCCGAAGGAAGCGAGCGGCGACGATTCGGGGGACACCGATGCGGATGCCGATGATGCGGGCGAGCCGGCTCCGTTCTGAAGCCGGCCCCTCAGCCGGGGGAGATCCGGCTGCTCACAGGAGAATTCACTCGTCATGAGTTGGATCTGGGCGGCATCACTCACCGGGCTTTTCTTCTTCTTCGCCCTCGGTGCGATCGTTGGCTCGTTCCTGAACGTGGTCGTGTACCGCCTGCCGCGAGGCGAGAACCTCGTCTTCCCGAGTTCTGCCTGCCCGAAGTGCGGCACCAACCTCACCTGGCGCGAGAATCTGCCGATCATCGGCTGGATCATGCTCGGCGGGCGATGCCGGTTTTGCCGGTCGAAGATTTCCCCGGAGTACCCGCTGATCGAGACGCTCGTCGCGGTGCTCTTCGGCGGGGTCTTCGCGCTGTGGTTTATGGACCCCTCGGTCTTCGAGATCGGCGGGCTCATCGATACCGCGAACTGGACACCGGAGTGGGCCGCGGTGAACCCGCTGCGCCGGGTCTGGCCCATGCTGCTGGTCGTGCTCTACCTGCTCGCGAGTCTGGTCGCGATCACGCTGATAGACGCACGAACATTCATGATCCCGCTGGAGATCCCGTGGCTGGCCGGGCTCGTCGGCCTCATCGTCCACCCGAGTCTTGCGATCTATATCGATGCCAACGGCGGGCTGGACCCGCGACGGTTCGTGCGCGAAGGCCAGGTCGAACTGATCCATGCCTGGATCATCCCCGGCGCGTCCGGCCCGTGGCTTGGCCTCGCCGTTGGTGGCACGCTCGGCCTCATCGCCTCCTGCATTCTCCTCCGCCTGAAAGTCCTGCCGACCAGCTTCGCCGACTACGAGCAATGGGAGAAGACCGCGATCGCCGCGGAGGAGCGTCTGAAGGCCGAAGCCGCCGACACCGTTGCGAGCCCGGCCCCCGAAGGCGAGTCGGCTCGATCGATCCTGACCCGTACCCTGCTGCTCACCGGACCGGCGATCGCCCTGATGGCTCTCGGGTCCAGCCTCGGCCTGCGGATGGCGGAAAAGCCGATGGAAGGCATGCTGATCGGCCTTTGCGTCGGCCTGCTGATCGGGATCGTGCTCCGGAATCGGCATGTCAACGCTCAGGGCGAGGACGACGGGGCCAGCCTCGATCCGATGTGGGTGCAGTATCCCTATGCCAGACGAGAGGTTCTCAAGGAAATTCTGTTCCTGACCCCTGCGCTCGCCCTCGGCGGCTTGGGCTTTTGGCTCGCATCACCAGGGGGACCGCTCGGAGCGACGTTTGCCGAGCCCACCCTTTGGCTCTACGCGCTCGGCGGGTCGCTTCTCGGCCTGCTCATCGGCGGCGGGGTCGTCTGGGCGGTCCGCATCCTCGGTTCGCTTGCGTTCGGCAAGGAAGCCATGGGCCTCGGTGATGTCCACCTCATGGCCGGCGTCGGCGCCTGCCTCGGCTGGATCGACCCGGTGCTGGCTTTCTTCATTGCGCCGTTCTTCGGCATCGGCTGGACCATCGCCAGCGTGGCGATCAGCCGCTTCGCCAAACGCGAGGGCTCGGCCCTGCCCTACGGTCCACACCTCGCCGCGGCGACCGTGCTGGTCCTGCTCGCCAAGCCGGCGATCGAAGCGATTCTCGGCTGGATCATGGGTGAACCGATCGATCTGCCGTAGAACGGAGATATTCCCGGACCGCAGAGCCGCGGTTTGGTATCTTGCCTTTGCAACGCACGGAATCCCGTCCTCACGGGAGATTCGCGAGCCGACCCGAGACCCCCACGCGATATGGAGATCGAACCGATGAGAAGTCTGACCGTTGTTTCCGCCACCCGATCCACCCGAATCGCGGTCGCGATCGGGGCCGCCGTCATCGGCATGACGCTGGGCGGCTGTAAGGGCAAGGGTGCCGATCTGGAGGCCCAGCTCGAGCAGTTCCAGGTCGAGAACAGCGACCTGCGCACCGAGAACCAGCGTCTGGAAGCGGCTCTTGCCGAGTGCGACCTCTCCAACGACGCCATCGCCACCGAGAACTCGCGCATCCAGTCGGAGAATGACCGGCTCCGCCAGGAGATCGCGGCACTCCAGAGCCGTCCCGCCGCGAACAGCGGATTCGAAGGCATCGCCGGCGTCGGAGTGTCGTCACGAGCTGGTGAACTGGTGGTCGAGGTCGCGGGAGATGTGCTCTTTGATTCCGGGAAGGTGACGCTGAAGAACGACTCCAAGCAGCGTCTGAACGACATCGCCCGTGTCATCCAGCAGCGGTACCCCGGCAACACGATCCGGATCGCCGGGCACACCGACAACGACCCGATCCGTAAGAGTTCGTGGAAGACCAACGAGCGTCTGTCCGCCGAGCGCGCTCTCGCGGTGCAGGAGTACCTCGCGTCCAGGGGCGTCGACAAGAGCCGCACCTACGCCGCGGCGTACGGGCCGTCCATGCCCAAGGGCAGCAAATCCCAGTCTCGACGCGTGGAAATCATCATCCTCGCGCCGGGCGGCTCCTGAACCCGTTCGAGGTATTCTGATCCTGAACCCGCACGCTCCGGCGAGCGGGTTTATTGTTTTTGCACCATCATGTCCCCGACCCGTCCCGCTGCATCCGACCTCGCGTTGACTTCGCCGATCGAATCGGTACCGGGGGTCGGTCCGAAGCGAGGCGAGGCGTTCCGCCGGCTGGGTATCCCGTCGGTCGCGCACCTCATCGATCACCTGCCCCACCGGCACGAGTTCGAGCAGGGCGAGGACCAGATCGCCAACCTCGTGGTCGGTCAGGTCGGCACAGCAACGGGGCGCATCAGCGCTGCGCGCGTCGTCCTGCACGGTCGCAAGCGATTCGAGGCCGTGCTGATGGATGACATGGGAGGTCGCCTCGACCTCACGTGGTTCGGCGCGACCTACCTTGCGCGAAAGATCACGCCCGGCGCGCGCCTGCGCGTGAACGGGAAACTCCAGCGCCGCGGACCACTGATCCAGATGGTCAACCCCGGGTGGGAGTTTGCCGAGGACGACGAGACCGAATCGGCGGAGAGTCGGCTCCGTCCGGTCTATCCGGCGAGCGAGGACCTGCCCTCGAAGCAGATCGAGAAGGCCGTCCGAGCGGCGCTTCCCCGGGTCGTTCACCTGCTCGAGGACCATCTCTCCGAGCCCTTCCGGCGCGAACGCTCGCTGCCGTCGCTCGCCGACGCCTACCGCATGCTGCATCGCGTGGACGACGCGGGCGTCGACAAGCGCGAGGCTGAGGCCGAGGTCCGCGAAGCCCGCCGGCGACTGACCTACGACGAGCTCCTGCTGCTTCAGCTCGGCGTATGCATGCGCAAGGCTCGCCTGCGCAACACGCTGAAAGCCCCGGAACTGCCGTGGTCGGAAACGATCGACCAGCGCATCCGCGCGCGGATCCCGTTCACGCTTACCCAGGGCCAGGAAGCCGTCGTGAAAGACCTCGCCGCGGACCTGCAGCGCCCGTTCCCGGCGAACCGGCTGATTCAGGGCGATGTCGGTGCGGGCAAGACCGTCGTTGCTCTCTACGCGATGCTGATGGCGGTCGCCGCGGGCCACCAGGCCGCGATGCTCGCCCCGACCGAGGTCCTCGCCGAGCAGCACTACGCCTCGTTGCAGTCCATGCTCGAAGGGTCCAAGGTTCGCATCGAACTGCTCACCGGCTCCGCATCCAGCGCCGACCGTGCTTCCATTCAGGCCCGGCTCGCCAGCGGCGCCATCGACATCGTCGTCGGCACCCATGCGCTTCTCACGGGCTCTGTAGAGTTCGACAACCTCGCCGTGGTCGTGATCGATGAGCAGCACCGCTTCGGTGTCGAGCAGCGCGCCGCGCTCCGGGGCAAGTCCGGCTCCGAAGACTCCATGCCGCACACGGTCGTCATGACCGCGACGCCGATCCCCCGGACCCTCGCCATGACCGTCTTCGGCGATCTGGACACCTCGCTGCTCACCGGTCGCCCCGGCGGGCGCTCGCCCGTCACGACCCACTGGGTCGTCCCCAGCCAGTCCGACGAGGTCTACCGATCGATGCGGGCCCGCATCGAACGAGGCGAGCAGGCCTTCGTGGTGCTCCCGGTCATTGAGGGTGGAGATGGCGAGGTAGGCCTCCGGGGTGTGTGTTCCACCGCCGCCCGTCTCGCCGAGGGCCCGCTGGCGGGTTGTCGCGTCGCCGAACTCCACGGCCAGATGAAGCGGATCGATCGAGAGCGCGTGATGGACGACTTCCGCCACCATCGCACCGATGTACTCGTCGCTACGACCATCATCGAAGTTGGGGTCGATGTACCAAACGCGACCATGATGGTCATCGACCACGCGGAGCGGTTCGGCCTCGCACAGCTTCACCAGCTCCGAGGGCGGGTCGGTCGAGGCGAGAAAGAAGGCGTCTGCGTGCTCATCGGCGAGGCCATCACCGACGAAGCGGCCCAACGCCTGCGGACGATCGCTTCTGTCACCGACGGCTTCCGGCTCGCGGAAGAAGACCTCCGTCTTCGGGGCATGGGCGAGATCTTCGGCACACGACAGGCCGGCATGAACCCTTTCCGCCTCGCCCGCTTCCCCGAAGACACCGAACTGCTGCTCATGGCCCGGCGGGATGCCGCGTCATGGATTGGTTCATCGCCCGAACTTTCCAAACCGGAAGAACAGCTCATCCACCGACGGCTGCTCAAACGCCACGGCGAAATGCTCGGTCTCGGCGATGTCGCCTGACCTCTCGCGACCTCCCGCGTACAGTCTCCCCATGCCCTCCAAGTCCGAACTCATCGAGAAACTCGAGCAGATGGCCAGCATGCTCGAACTGACCGGCGCGAACCGGTTCAAAGTCAACGCGTATGCAAAGGCGGCTCGGGCGATCAAAGGCGCATCGATCGATGTGCTCGAACACGCCGGCGATCCGAAGAAGCTCGAAGAAATCGACGGTGTGGGTAAGTCCATCGCCGAGAAGATCGCCGAGTACGCGCACAGCGGCACATTCGACGAATTCGAAGAGCTGCGCGCCGAGGTGCCGGACGGCCTGATCCGCGTGATGTCGATCCCCGGGCTCGGCCCGAAGACCGTCCGACTCATGTGGACGGATCTGGAGATCGAGTCAGTGGACGACCTGAAGAAGGCCATCGACGACGGTTCGCTCGAAGACCTGCCTCGCATGGGCAAGAAGACCATCGCGAACATCAAAGACGCGATCGAGTTCTCCGAGAAGTCCGGCGAACGGACACCGATCGGGCGGGCGATGCCGCTCGCCGAGGAACTCGTCGAAGATCTCCGCGCCGTCAAGGGCGTCAAGCAGATCGCCTACGCCGGCTCGCTTCGGCGCGGCGCGGAAACCATCGGCGATATCGACATCCTGATCAGCACGAGCGACTCGAAGGCCGCCCACGAGGCGTTCGCCGGACACGAGGGGGTCGAGAAGATCCTCGTCTCCGGCGAAACGAAGTCCTCGGTGCGAATGAAACTCGGGCGCAGGCAGATCCAGGTCGACCTGCGCACCGTTGACCACAACGCGTTCGGCGCGGCGCTGATGTACTTCACCGGCTCGAAGGAACACAACGTCCGCCTGCGCGAGCGGGCGCTCAAGCAGGGCCTGACCCTCAACGAGTACGGCCTGTTCCCGGAAGACGACGAAGACACCCCGCCCCAGCAGCGAGGTATCAAACCGGTCGCCTGCGACACCGAGGAGAAGATCTACAACGCGCTCGACCTGCAGTGGGTGCCGCCGGAACTCCGCGAAGACCGCGGCGAGCTCAAGGGCGAACTTCCCGACCTGATCGAACTCGACGACATCAGAGCCGAGCTCCACGCCCACACCACGGCTTCCGACGGCGCGATGAGCATCCGCGAACTCGCCGAGCACGCGAAGCATCGGGGCTTCCACACAATCGCCGTCACCGATCACTCGAAATCGTCGGTGATCGCGAACGGGCTCGACGAGAAGCGCCTGCGCAAGCACATCGAGGCGGTCCGCGCCGCCAACGAGGAGGTAAAGGGCATCACGATCCTGGCCGGGTCCGAGGTGGACATCCTCGCCGACGGCACCCTCGACTACGACGACGAACTGCTCGCCGAACTCGACATCGTCGTCGCCTCGCCCCACACGGGGCTCTCGCAGGACCCGAAGAAGGCCACATCGCGGCTGATCAAGGCGATCGAGCACCCGCTCGTGCACATCATCGGCCACCCGACCGGTCGGATCGTGGGCAAGCGCGAGGGGCTCTCGCCGGACATCGGGGCGATCGCCGAGGCCGCCGCAGAACATTCCGTGGCCCTCGAGATCAATGCGAACTGGCGGCGCCTCGACCTCCGTGATCTTCACGTGGCCATCGCTCTCGAGGCGGGGGCCAGCATCGCGATCGACTGCGATGTCCACGCCGCGAGCGACTACGACCAGGTCCGCTACGGCGTGCTCACCGGGCGTCGGGGCGGCCTGACGGCACCGTCCTGCGTGAACACCTGGACCGCCGCTAAACTGCAGAAGTGGCTGAAGTCCAAGCGCTGATCGGCGCGGACCCGTCGCCCTGAGAAAGGATCTCCGAACCGTGGACCTGGAACCGGTCAAAGCCGACACCGACGACATCGAGATCATGGAACCGCTGTGCGCGGTCTTCCGGCGTCACCTCAAGTCGCTCGGCCAAAAGTACACTCCCGAGCGCGCCCAGATCCTCGACACGCTCATCCAGATGGACGAGGTCTTCGAAGCCGATCGCCTGATGGAAGAGATGAAGCAGTCCGGCTACCGCGTCTCAAAGGCGACGATCTATCGCACGATCAAACTGCTCCAGGACGCCGGCATCATTCAGCAGGTGCTCTTCCAGTCCGAGCAGGCCCACTACCAACTCGCCTATGGGCGTCGTCCGCAGGACCTGATCATCAACATGGAAACCGATGAGATCATCGCGATCTCGGCCCCCGAACTCATCGAGCTCCGCGACCGGATTTGCAAGGAGCACGGCCTCTCGGCGCAGGGGCACCGCTTCCACATCTTCGCGAAGCCGGTGCCGTCGAAGAAGTGATCGACGCATCCACTCAGTCGACCGTCTCGATGTCGCTATCTTTGATTTCCCGACTGACCTTGTAATCACCGTCGAACCATGAGTTCAGGTCGGCGAGGCGGCAGCGTTCAGAACAGAACGGGTAGTGCTCATTTGTCTCGTCGATCGAGCGGTTGCATCGACGACAGACCACCGCGGCGGCCTTTCGCTCGGTCGCGTCCGGTCTCGTTCCTGTACGCGAATCATCCATCTATCGACTCCTGTTCCATCAGCGTTCGCAGGCGGTCGATCACCTGGCTCGATGCTTTCACCCGGATGCTACGCCCGCCCGACGCGTCGTGTCGCATCGTCACACGCACTCGGTCCAATGGCAGCATTGCCTCGATCCGTGAAGGCCACTCGATCACGGCGACCCAGCCGTCGTCGGCACCGATGCCGAGCAGCGTCTCCAGATCGTCCGACTCCGACTCGTCGACCCGGTAAGCGTCAGCGTGGATCAAACGCACGCCGTCCGATCCCGGGTACTCGTGCACGATGGCGAACGTCGGGCTTGAGACCGCTCGTCGATCGATGCCGAGGCCCTCGGCAATGCCCCAGGTCAGACGCGTCTTCCCGCTGCCGAGTTCTCCCTCAAGCGTGATGATCGAGCATGGCTCGACGCTCCGGGCGAGCGCCCGCCCGATCTGAACGGTCTGCTCCTCCGACCGACTGACGAGCTCAATCGGGGCATCGGCTGTCATGATCCGTGGTCCCATCCAGCCTCGGCGATGTCGATCTCGCGTCCACCGGAAAGGCGAAGACGCACGCCCGCGTCGCCGGCGTCCACACGCCCGATGCACGAAAGCTCGGTCCCATCGCCGAGCGTCGCGGGCAATTCTGCACCGGCCGTCGTCGTGAACAGCAGTTCGTAGTCCTCACCATCAGCCACGGATACCTCGGCACCGCGCTCCGGGACGCGCAGGGGCACCCGCTCCGCATCGATGACCAGCCCCACGGAGGAGGCCTTCGCGATTCGGCCTGCGTCGCGCCCGAGACCGTCCG
>Ga0209273_10000915_pt1 | contig 30962 bp, 35 predicted proteins | sample tdAd471_FD_187126 | JGI IMG/M metagenome (GOLD analysis project Ga0209273, IMG submission 187126) | Marine sediment microbial communities from the Atlantic coast under amendment with organic carbon and nitrate - tdAd47.1 (SPAdes)... | ecosystem: Environmental > Aquatic > Marine > Coastal >...
CCGCCGTCGTCACCCCGATCGGCCTGTTCTTCGGACGCCTGGCCAATTTCATCAATGGCGAGCTCTGGGGCCGCCCCTGGGATGGCCCCTGGGCGATGACGTTCGAGCACGACCCGTGGTGCGTTCCACGCCATCCGAGCCAGCTCTATGAAGCCGCTCTGGAAGGCGTCGCGCTCTTCACCATCATCAATATCGCGACCTGGAAATTCCGCTCTCTGGAGAAACCGGGGCTGAATGCGGGTCTCTTCCTCGTTTGCTATGGCCTCTTCCGCGCCTTGCTGGAAACCGTGCGGGAACCGGATGCCCACATGCCGGAAGCCCTGCGCGGCTATGTCACCATGGGCATGCTGCTCTCCCTGCCGATGATCGCGATCGGCGTCTGGCTGCTCTGGCGGAACCTGAAACCGTCCACGGACAGCAAAGCCGCATGATTGCCGAAACGCTGAAGAGCCGGATCGCTGAACACGGTCCGCTCTCCATTGCCAATTTCATGACCGAGGCGCTGTTCGACCCGCGCGCGGGCTACTACGCCACCAAGGACCCGATCGGCGCCGGTTCGGACTTCATCACCGCGCCGGAGGTCAGCCAGATGTTTGGCGAGCTGATCGGGCTGTGGGTGATGCAGTGCTGGGACGATATGGACCGGCCCGCCCCGTTTCATCTGGTCGAGCTGGGCCCCGGTCGCGGCACGATGATGTCGGACATTCTTCGGGTCGGACGCGCCCTGCCCGGCTTCCTCGAGGCCGCCCAGGTCACGCTGATCGAAGCCAGCGCGGCGCTCAAATCCGTCCAGGCCCAGGTGCTCGGCCCGAGTGGCGCGCAGATCCGCTGGGTCAACGGGATCGAACAGGTTCCGCCGGGCCCCGCCATCGTGCTGGGCAATGAATTTCTGGACTGCCTGCCGGTCCGCCAGGCGGTCCGTCATGAGGGCCAGTGGCGCGAACGCATGGTCGGTCTGGACGCCGAGGGCGCATTCCAGTTCGTCCTGGGCCCGGAGCTGGGCGTGGACACTGATCTCATCCCCGCGCGCCTGCGCGAGGCTGACGACGGAACGCTGGTCGAACTGCGCCCCGGCGACCGGCTGCTTGTCGCAACCCTTGCCGAACGCTTCCAGAGTGATCCCGGGCGGGCGCTCTTCATCGACTATGGTCCCGCGCACTCGGAGCCCGGCGACACCCTCCAGGCCATCCGGGCGCACGAGAAGGTCGAGGTGCTCGCGGAACCGGGCACGGCGGACCTGACGGCGCGCGTCGATTTTGAGAGCCTCATCCGCTTTGCGCGGGAGAGCGGACTTGCGGCCTTCGGGCCCATCACCCAGGGCGACTTCCTCAATGCGCTCGGCCTGGAGCACCGCGCCACCGTCCTCAGCCAGTCGGCCCCGGACCAGCGCCCGAAAATCGCCCGCCAGGTCTGGCGGCTGACTGACGCACAACAGATGGGCACATTGTTCAAGCTGGCCTGCCTCCAATCCCCGGACATTTCGGCCCCTCCCGTAATGTCCGCAGACTGAGTATTCTATTCACGCGTTCGCGCGCATTTCGGCTTCAATCCTCAGCCTCACTCTGTTAAGGAGCCCGCGAAACGCGGATTTGGGGCTCCCATCATGAAATTACTTTCCGGTACGTCGAACCGGCCTCTCGCACGGGCTATTGCGGACTATCTTGATGCGCCGCTCACGGCCTGCGAGATCGAGCGATTCTCCGATGGCGAGATTTTCGTGCGGATTGACGAGAATGTGCGCGGGGAAGACGTCTTCGTCATCCAGTCCACCTCCTCACCGGCGAATGACCACCTGATGGAGCTCTTGATCTGCATCGACGCGCTGGTTCGCGCCTCGGCCCACCGGATCACCGCCGTCATCCCCTATTTCGGCTATGCCCGCCAGGACCGCAAAACCGGCGGCCGCACGCCGATCTCCGCCAAGCTGGTCGCCAACATCATTGCCAAGGCCGGTGCCCACCGCGTCCTGACGATCGACCTGCACGCCGGCCAGATCCAGGGCTTCTTCGATATCCCGACGGACAATCTCTTCGCCACCAAGGTGATCGAGGACGATATCCGCCGCAAAATGCCGACCGATGATCTGCTGATCGTCTCTCCGGATGTGGGCGGTGTGGTCCGGGCCCGCGCCCTCGCCAAACTCCTCGATGCCGAGATCGCCATCGTCGACAAGCGTCGGCCCAAGGCCGGCGTCGCCGAAGTGATGAATATCATCGGTGAAGTCGAAGGCCGTCGCTGCATTCTCTTTGATGACATGTGCGACAGTGGCGGCACGCTCTGCAACGCCGCCGACGCGCTGCTGGAAAAAGGCGCCATCGAGGTCTCCGCCTATGTCACCCACGGCGTTCTGTCGAACGACGCCCAGGGCCGCGTTGCCCGCTCCTCGCTGAAGGAATTGGTGGTCACCGACTCGATCACCGAACTGCCGGGTGCCACGCAGACCGAGAAGGTCCGCCGCCTCTCCGTCGCCCCGCTTCTCGGCGAAGCCATCCGCCGCATCGCCAACGACGAGTCGGTTTCGAAGCTGTTTGACTGAGGCGCGCTGACAAAGCGCTGTTACTTCCGCTCCCGCGTGGTTGCGTGCTGCGCGGGGATCGGCTATAGCCCGCCGCTCGAAAGATTACGTGGCGCGATGCCAAACCAAAGTCGCCGCCCGCTCAACTGTGGCGGCGCTTGATATTTAAGGAACAGGACCGATGAGCAACATCGTTCTCAATGTTGACGTTCGTGAAGGCACCGGCAAGGGCGCGGCTCGCGCTGCCCGCCGTGAAGACCTGGTCCCGGGCGTTCTGTATGGCGGCAAGCTGGGTCCGGTCTCGATCAACCTGCGCGGCAACGAAGTCCGCAAGGCTCTGCTGACCGGCAATTTCATCGCCAACATGATGGAACTGGAACACGAAGGTAAGCGCCAGAAGGTGATCGCCCGTGACGTCCAATTCCACCCGGTTTCCGACCAGGTCATCCACGTCGACCTGTTCCGCGTCGACGAAGACACCAAGATCAACGTCGAAGTTCCGGTTCGCTTCATCAATGAAGAGAAGTCCCCGGGCATGAAGCGCGGTGGCGTCCTCAACGTGGTTCGCCACGAAGTCGAACTCATCGTTCCGGCCGGCTCCATTCCGGACGGCATCGAAGCCGACCTCTCCGGTCTGGACATTGGCGACTCCGTGCACATCTCGTCCATCACGCTGCCGGAAGGCGCTGAGCCGGCCATCGCAGACCGCGACTTCACGGTTGCGACGCTGCAGGGCTCCCGCGCTGTCCTCACCACGGATGAGGGCGAGGGCGACGAGGTTGCTGCAGACGAAGTCGAGGCAATCGAGCAGAAAGGCGACGGCGAGGACTAATCCTTGCCGGGCTTCCAGCGGAAGCCGTCGAGCTTTTTTCACAGGCCGCGATCTCGCAAGGGTTCGCGGCCTTGTGCTGAGAGGAGCCAGGACACGACATGATGATCCTCGCCGGGCTCGGCAATCCGGAGCCCAAATACCTCCGAAACCGTCACAATGTGGGCTTCATGGCGCTCGACGTCATTGCCCAGGCCTGGAATTGCGGCCCCTGGCGCAAGCGCTTCCAGGGTCTGGCGACGGACCTGGTCATCGGTTCGAACAAGGTCCTCCTGCTCAAACCCCAGACCTTCTACAATAATTCCGGCCACTCCATCGGTGAGGCCGCGAATTTCTACAAGGTCGATCCCGCCAAGGTCGTCGTCTTCCATGACGAGCTGGACCTGGCACCGGGCAAGTTCCGGATGAAGCTTGGTGGCGGTGCCGCCGGCAATAACGGTATCAAGTCAACGACGTCCCAACTCGGTCCGGATTTCAGGCGGGCCCGGATCGGGATCGGTCACCCCGGTGATCGCAACAAGGTCACCGGCTATGTCCTGTCCGATTTCGCGAAGGCGGAAGAAGCCTGGCTGATCGACCTGCTCGATGCCATCGCCGGGTCGCTGGACCTCTTGGCCAAGGGCGATTACGACGCATTCCAGACGCAGGTCACCCACAAGGCCCCTGCCCCGGCCGCACCCCAGCGTGGGCCGAACCAGAACGAGGACTGATTCCATGGGTTTCAAATGCGGCATTGTTGGCCTTCCGAATGTCGGCAAGTCCACGCTGTTCAACGCGCTGACGCAGACCGCGGCAGCCCAGGCGGCGAACTATCCTTTCTGCACGATCGAGCCGAATGTCGGTGATGTGGCCGTGCCGGAACCGCGCCTGCAAAAGCTGGCCGAGATTGCTGGCTCAAAGGAAGTCCTGCCGGCGCGCATGAATTTCGTCGATATCGCCGGTCTGGTCGCGGGCGCCTCCAAGGGTGAAGGCCTGGGCAACCAGTTCCTCGCCAACATCCGCGAGACCGATGCCATCGCCTACGTGCTGCGCTGTTTCGATGATGATGACGTCACCCACGTCGCCAACAAGATCGACCCGCTTGCCGACCTCGAGACCGTCGAGACGGAGCTGATGCTGGCGGATCTGGAGAGCCTGGAAAAGCGCCGCTCCAATCTGGAGAAAAAGGCGAAGACCGGCGACAAGGAGTCCAAGGCGGCGCTCGCCCTGGTCGATCTGGCGCTCGAACAACTCAATAACGGCAAACCGGCCCGTTTCGCCGAAGTCTCCAAGGAAGATCAGAAAGCCTGGCGTGGCCTGCAATTGCTGACCACCAAGCCGGTTCTCTTCATCGCCAATGTCGACGAGGACTCCGCGTCGACGGGCAATGCCTATTCCGAGATCGTCTTCAAGCGTGCCGACGAAGAAGGCGCCCAGGCCGTCGTCATCTCTGCCAAGATCGAATCCGAACTGGCTCTTCTGGAGGATCCCGAGGAGCGCGCGGAATATCTCGAGACGATCGGTCTGGAAGAGCCGGGTCTCGATCGCCTGATCCACACCGGCTACTCCCTGCTCGGCTTGCAGACCTATTTCACGGCCGGCCCGAAAGAGGCCCGTGCCTGGACAATCCATGAAGGCTGGACGGCCCCGCAGGCTGCCGGCGTCATCCATGGCGATTTCGAGAAGGGCTTCATCCGCGCCGAGACCATCGCCTTTGACGATTACGTCGCCTGCGGCGGTGAAGGTCCGGCCAAGGAAGCTGGCAAGATGCGCGCAGAAGGCAAGGACTACATCGTCAAGGACGGCGATGTGATGCACTTCCGCTTCAACGTCTGAGCCACCTGTTTGTCGCCTGAAACAACTGCAAGGGAAGTTTTAAGACCCCTGCGCTAAATTGACGCTCCCCGATCAGTCTACGAGGTCCGGTTATGGGAGCGTTCAAGATTACGCGCTGGACGGCGATTTATTTCGCCCTCGCGGTTATTGACCTGCTTACGATCACCGGCAGCCTCGCGCTCAATCATCACACAGTGAGTGTTCACCGCAACTCGGTTCGCGAAAGCCAGGTATCCGCCGAACACCTGATGCAGGCGACCGATCTGGCCGGCCTCGCCCAACGCGTCAACGCGCCCGGCAATGACGTGTTTGATACGGGTGATGCTCAAACCGAGCGAGATCGGCGCAATCAGGCCCTGTCCGAGTTCTGAGCCGGATATACCGAGCTCTCCAACTCGATTAACACCTTGCCCGCAGACACTCAGGCTCTCATCGCCGCTCCCCTTGCCGAAATCCGGCCCGCCATGATGGATATGGTCGCGGAAGCGGACGAGATCTTCGCGCTCATCGGCGAAGGCGATATGACCGAGGCCGGCCGTCACATGGCCACTATGGACCGTGACTATGCGGGTCTGACCACCGCGATCGGGGCCCTCTCCCTGCAAATCCAGGCGATCAACTCGAGCCAGCTGGACCGAGAACTGGCGCGCGCCTCCGCGTTGCAGCGTTGGGAATACCTCTTTGGCGGCATCGTCTTCCTGATCATCACCATGGTCGCAATCTACGGACACCGCATGGGCATGGTGATGGATCGCAAGGACCGTCAGCTACGCGAGGCGCGGGATGAAGCCGAACGCGCCAACAAGCAGAAGAGCGAGTTTCTCGCCAATATGAGCCATGAGATCCGCACGCCCCTCAACGGCATTCTCGGCATGGCCACGATCCTGGAGAACGGCAAGCTGCCAGCAGACGAGCGCAAGTCCCTGCGCATCATCCGCGAGTCCGGCGATCACCTTCTGGCCACCATCAATGACATTCTGGACCTGTCCAAGATCGAGGCGGGTCAACTGGAAATCGAGACCACACAGTTCAAGCCCCATGACCAGGTCAGCCGGCTGGAGCGGCTCTACACCCTGCGTGCGCGCGAACAGGGCATCGAGTTTTCATGCGAGTTCCTGGACGGATTTGATCCGCTGACCGACCGCCTGGGCGACCCAACGCGCATCAGCCAGATCCTGCACAACCTGATCTCCAACGCGATCAAGTTCACCGAACAAGGCGAGGTCCGCCTCTCGATTGGCCTGACTGACACGCCTGACGAGATCCGCCTTGCCGTGACCGACACGGGCTGTGGCCTGACCGAAGAGCAGAAGGCCAAGATCTTCGATCCATTTGTCCAGGCCGAGGTGTCAACGACCCGGCGTTATGGCGGCACGGGCCTCGGCCTGGCCATCGTCAACCAGCTGGTCGAGAAGATGCAGGGATCACTCTCGATTCAGAGCAGTCCAGGCAATGGAAGCACGTTCGAGGTCCGACTTCCGCTTCCAGCCGCAGCGACAGAGTCAGCCGCACCAGACACTTTGAACCGCCCCGCCACGATCCAGGGGTCCCGGGAAATTCATGTACCAGCCGGGCTGAAAATCCTCATCGTGGACGACAATCTGACCAATCGCCTGGTCGCTTCGGGCCTGCTGTCCGGCATTGAGGCCAGTATCAGTTTCGCCGAGGACGGCCTTGCCGCAGTCATGGCTGCGCGCACAACGGCTTTTGATCTCATCCTGATGGACATCAACATGCCGAACATGGATGGGTTCGAAGCCCTGCGCCTGATCCGCATGCGCGAGGAGGAGGGCTTGGCGCCACGCACGACCATCTTCGCGCTGACCGCCAGCGTCATGTCAGAACAGGTCGATGAATATCGCCGGGCCGGATTTGATGGCCTGCTCGCCAAGCCGCTTCAGCAACATGTCCTCCTCTCCTCTCTACAGAAATCCGTTGAGGGCTTGCCCGACACTTACTGGCAGGATCTGGATATCGAACTGGCTGCCCAGGGCAACGGCTGATCCAGGCCCGCCCTGTGACCAGAGGTGACAGCGGTCGAGGCTTGTGATTTGCGCCCCGGTCAGTACATGCATGGTCCGCAACGTTCAGGAAACGCCCATGTCTGCCCCCTACCCGCCCCGTATGACCGAGGCCCGCCAGTCAGCCCATGATCTGGCGAGCGGTATGGGCATCGACCGGGCGCTGATCGGCGAGCTCGTCGACACGTTCTACGGACATATCCGCGCGCATGACGAACTCGGGCCCATTTTCGCCCGGCGTGTTGGAGAGGACTGGACGCCTCATCTGGACACGATGAAAACCTTCTGGGGGTCCCTGGTCTTCCATGACGGCCAGTATTCCGGCCGCCCCATGCCGGCCCATGTCCGCCTGAAGGAGGTCCGGCCCGAGCATTTCGATCTCTGGCTTGGCCTGTTCGAACAGACGCTGGTCGAGATCGACGCCAGCGAGGCAGCGCGCACCTTTTTCCTCGAACGCGCCCACCGCATCGCCCAGAGTTTCAAGTTGCAGATGTTCTTCCAACCCTGAACAACTGCGATTCACTCTGATGGGTTATTGCCCGGGGCCCGGATTGGTCCCACTCTGACCGTCCTGTCTATCATCCGGACACGCCGATGACTCACGTGAAGCCCGACCAGCACGAGGAGCTGCCGCTCCCGGTGTGGGAACTCGTGGCGCTATTCGTCGCGATGACTGCCCTCGTCGCCCTGGCCATCGACATGATGCTGCCGGCCCTGGACGATATTGCCCGGGACCTGACCGTTGCGCGGGACAATGACCGGCAATATGTGATCTCGGCCTATCTGGCCGGATTCGGGGCGTCGCAGATATTCTACGGACCGCTGGCAGACCGGTTCGGACGCAAGTCGGTCATTCTCAGCGCCATCGCTGTTTTTCTCGTCGTTACAGTCATTTGCGCCTTCACGCCGAGCTTCTCTCTGCTCCTGGTTGCGCGCTTCTTCCAGGGCGGAGCAGCGGCCGCGAGCCGGGTGATCACGACGGCGATCCTGCGGGACCTCACCTCCGGTCGCCGGATGGCCGAAATCATGTCCATGGTGATGACCGCTTTCATGGCAGTGCCGGTGCTGGCGCCGAGCCTGGGACAGCTGGTGCTGACCTTCTTCGAATGGCGCTGGATCTTTGGATTCCTTGTGCTTTTCGGCGTCGCCCTGGGGCTGTGGATCCATATCCGCCTGCCGGAAACCCTGCACCCGGAATACCGGATTCCGCTCAGCGTGAAGGCGGTGGCGCATGCCTTTGGCGAGGCGATGACACACCGGATCATGCTCGGCTACACGCTGGCTGCAGTCGCATTTTTCGGCGGTTTGTACGGCTTCCTGGGCAGTTCTCAGCAGATTTTCGAGGACCATTTCCATCTTTCGGACGACCAATTCCCGATTGCCTTCGCCTCGATCGCGATCGGCATGGGTTTCACCAGCTATCTCAACTCGCGACTGGTCCACCGGCTGGGTCAGCGACGACTCGCCCACAGCGCACTGATCGGTTTCACGGCGCTGAGCGGTCTGCATGCCATCCTGCTGGCGTCCGGGGTCGACAATCTCTTCCTCTTCATCGCCATGCTCGCTCCGGCCATGGCCCTCCTGGGCCTGATCGCCGCGAATTTCAGCTCCATCGCCATGGAGCCGATGGGGCATATCGCCGGTACGGCCTCGGCGGCTTACGGCTTTGTGAGCGGCATCGGCGCCTCGGCCGTCGGCGCGGTGATCGGCCAGCTCTATGACGGAACACCGGTACCGCTGATCACCGGGCAGGCGCTGGTCGGCGCCGCCGCGGTGGTGGTCATCATCATCGCCGAGAAGGGACGCCTCTTCGAAACACACGAAGAGTCAAACACCTAGCGGGCCGCCCTATCAATGTGGCGTGAATTTCATTCCTTGGACAGCGCACGGCGACCCGGGGTGGGCTTGCATGCGCCCGTTCAACAAACGAGGTTGCCATGTTCGCCCCGATCGCCGTCGCTCTTGCCCTTGTCACCGCCCCGCTCTCGCCGGCCACGCAGACGCTGATTGATCTCAACACCCAGGCCCGGGGCGGAGAAACCGCAATCGAGGCCGTCGAGTCGGTCGAGATCCACCTCACCATCAATGAAGGCTGGCAGGCGCAGGCCGTCTATCGCGCCACCCGCTCCGGCGACATGCGGATCGACGTGTTTATCGACGGCGAGCGGGTTTTCTCCGAGGGGCTTCACGATGGCGATGCCTGGGCCATGGCACAGGGCGCCAAGGCGGGCACACCGGCGACGCCGGAGGAAGCGGAAATTCTCTGGCGGGGTGTCCTCGGCAATGTCTACGGCTTGCACGAGCTTCAGGCAGAAGGCGTTTCCCTGACCGCCGGCCATGACCCGGAAAGCGGCGCGGACACCCTGGAGCTCGTCTATTCCGACGGCTTTGAGACCCGCCTCTACTTCGATCCGCAAACCCATCTCGCCACCGAACAGCGCAGCGACCATGCCCTTCACCCGGCCGCCGACCCGACGGTACGACGTTTCACGTCCCGCTATTCCGATTTCCGCGAAGTCAACGGTGTGGTCTATGCCTTCGTGCAGGAGAAATATGACCTCGACACGGGCGAGCGGGTCCAGCTGACTGAGGTCCAGTCGATCGAGGCGAATGTGCGCTTCGATCCGGCCCTGTTCGAAATGCCGCAATAACGGATGTCATCCGGGACCGGTTTTGTTAGCCTCCCCGCAATTCTGACGGGGAGAGAGATTTGACCTTCGAAACCATCCGCTATGACGTCGAGGATCGCGTCGCGACCATTACGCTGAACCGGCCGCACCGGCTCAACGCCTTCACCTATGAAATGGGCGACGAGATCGTCGCGGCCTTCGATGCTGCGGATGCGGATGACGAGGTCGCCGCGATCATCGTGACCGGTGCGGGCAAGGCCTTCTGCGCCGGTGCGGATCTGTCCACCGGCACTGAAACCTTCGACATGGTCGCCCAGACCCAGCATGACGGCACGTTCGACCCCACCGATCCGAAATGGCGCGACCGCGGCGGTGTGCTCAATCTGCGCATCTGGAATTCACTCAAGCCGGTGATCGGCGCGGTCAATGGCGCCGCCGTCGGGATTGGCGGCACAATGCTGCTGCCAATGGATATCCGTCTCGCCTCGGTGGACGCGAAATTCGCCTATCCCTTCGCCAAGCGCGGCATTGTCTGGGACGGCTGTGCCAGCTGGTTCCTGCCGCGTGTCGTGGGAATCTCCACGGCCATGGACTGGGGGCTGACCGGCCGCACCTTCATGGCGGCCGAGGCGCATGAAGCCGGTCTCATTTCCCGCGCGGTTCCGGCGGAAGATCTGATGGCGGAGGCCCGCGAACGCGCCCGCCTGATGACCGAACGCTGTGCCCCGGTCTCGCTGGCGATGATGCGTCGGCTGGCCTGGCGCATGCTGGGCGCCGCCCATCCGATGGAAGCCCACCGGATCGAAACCCGCGGCATTCTGGAAGCCGGCATGGGCGAGGATGCCAAGGAAGGCGTCATGTCCTTCCTGGAAAAACGCGCCCCGGACTTCCCGCTGAAAGTCTCCTCCGACCTGCCCTCCTGGCATCCCTGGTGGGACCAGAGCGAAGACGAGTACGCCCCGGAACCGCTCGAACTGACCGAGGTCGACGGTTAGGACTGCCCCGTCAGCGTGGCGAAGGCGACAGCGAAGACGCTCGCCGCCTTCATCGACTGATCATCCTTCGGCGCCTTGAGGGCTTCCGGCGGCGCAGCCAGACGCGTGCGCTTGTGGAAGCCCGGCTCGCTCAATTTCTGGAAGCCGGACTGGGTCAGGTAGAAGCCGCTCTCTTCCGGAGCGAGCCGGAGATAGCCCCGCTCGGTCAGGGACTTCAACCCGTCTACCATCTGCTCGATCGTCATGCCGGGCACTTTCGAGACGTGGAGAATATGCCGGTAGACACTGTCATAGCGTCGCCCGACATGGGCTTTGGGCTTCGACCCGAACAAGCCGGTGACACGGAAGACGTCGAAGACATGGTCTTCGACCCAGTCGGCAGGAAAATCACGCATGACATACCTCCTGTTCTCGGACAGGCGGCAGGATAGACCGAACTAGCCCTCTTCGGCGAGCTCCTCGAGGTCTTCCTCGGTCAGGCCACCATCGACCCGCCAGCCATAGCCGTCGCCCTGGGCAAGCGTATCTGCCAGCCAGGGCAGCGCTTCGGTCAGCTGTTCCTCCAGCGTCCAGGGCGGGTTGATGACCACGACACCCGCACCGGCGAGCTTGCCCTCGCTGGCGAGGTCGCGAATCCAGAGATCGGCGCGGAGGATTTTCTCCGGCGCCAGCGCTTTCTCGGCGATCAGCCATTCGGCAAGACCATTGTCGAACCGGTCGGCGGCCCAGAGATTTTTCAGCGAGCGCCAGAAGATGAAGGTTCCGGTCGGCCATTTATCGAGGGCGACCATGACGGCTTCGGCCATGTGCGCCAGCTCGTCGCGATCCTCGAAGGGCGGATCAATGAGGACCAGCCCGCGCTTCTCCGGCGGCGGCACGAGCGACTTCACCGCCTTGTACCCGTCGCGGCACTCCACCTTCACCCGCTTGTCGCGCTTGTAGCGATCATCCAGCGTCCGGGCATCCTGCGGGTGGAGCTCGCACAGGTGCAGGCGATCCCCCTCGCGCATCAGCCGCGCCGCAATCTCCGGCGAACCCGGATAGGTCTTGAGCCCGTCCGGGTTCATTGCCCGGATCAGTTCCAGATAGGGCAGGATCGCGGGCTGCGCCGCCTCGGGAATCTCCGCCTCGATCAGGCGACCGATCCCGTCGACCCATTCCGGCGAGCGCGTGGCTTCGTCGGAGGCCAGATCATAGCCGCCAATGCCGGAATGCGTATCGATATAGCGATAGGGCTTCGGCTTCTGCCCGAGATAATCGAGGCAGTTGGCGAGGACGAGATGTTTGAGAATGTCGGCAAAATTGCCAGCGTGAAACGCGTGTCGGTAGTTCATGCAGGCGCTATAGCGCGCCTCTGGCGGCGCGGCAATCGGGGAGCGCGCGGGCGCTCTTACAGCGAAGTCACTTTGCGCCCGGCCTCGCTCGCACTAGGTTCTCGGGCATGTTCTTGGGGAGACTTCCGATGATCCGTACACTATGCGCGGCCCTTGCGGCTGCCACTCTCGCCCTGCCCGCCTTCGCAATGCAGGACGACAGCACCGCATCCGAACCGCGCGTCTATGAAAGCCGCGGCTCCGTCACGATTGATGGCGAACGCATCCGCTACACCGCGACCGCCGGGGAAACCTATCTGCGCGACGCGGACGGCAATCCGACCGCCGCGATTTTCTCGACCGCCTACATCGCCGACGGCCATGACGACCCGCGCACGCGCCCGGTCGCCTTCGTCTTCAATGGCGGGCCGGGTTCCGCCAGCCTCTGGCTGCACATGGGCGTTTTCGGTCCGCAACGCCTGGCACTTCCCAATGCCCAGGACGACGGCGCCGCACCCTATGATGTCGTCGAAAACATCTATTCCATCCTTGACGTGGCGGACCTGGTCTTCGTTGACCCGGTCGGAACCGGCTGGAGCCGGGCACTGGGCGAAAACGAGGGTTCCGACTTCTGGGGCGTCAACGAAGATGCCGAAAGCCTGGCCGCCTTCATCCGTCTCTGGCTGTCGGAAAACCGCCGCTGGAACTCGCCGAAATACCTGCTGGGTGAAAGCTATGGCACGCTGCGTATCGGTGCCCTCCTGAACCAGCTGGAAGGCGGGTTTACGGACGTTTCCATCAATGGTGTCGCGCTGATCTCCACGGTTCTGGACTTCCGCTATGACGACACCTCGCCGGGCAATGATATCGGTTATGTCGGACTGATGCCGGGCTTTGCCGCAACCGCCTGGTATCACGGCAAGGTCGACCGGTCCGCCTGGAATAATGACCTGGAAGCCTTCATCGATGATGCGCGGACCTTCGCCATCGAGGACTACATGCCGGCCCTGATGTATGGCGTGACGCTGCCGGCCGATCGTCAGCAACAGGTCATCGCACGCCTGTCCGAGTTCACGGGCCTGTCCGAAGACTTCCTCGAGCGTGCCAATATACGTGTATCGCTGCAGCGCTTCATGCGCGAACTGCGCCGCGACGAAGGCCTCTCCGTTGGCCGTCTGGACAGCCGTTTCACCGGTCCGGAAGTCGATGGTGTCGGTGACACGCCGGAGCAGGATCCGAGCTTCTACGGCATTGATGGCAGCTTCACCGCGTCCATGCTGGACTATTTCACCCGCAATCTCGGCGTCGAAATCACGGAGTATTATTCCACGATTGGCGGCGTCCGCGGCTGGAACTGGGATGTCGGCTCCTCCGGCGGCAATAACTACATCAATGTCGCTCCGTGGATTGCTCGCGCCATGCGCCAGAATTCCGACCTCGAAGTGCTCGTGGCCCAGGGCTATTACGACCTGGCAACACCCTTCTTCTCGGCCGAACTCATGTTCAACCAGCCGGGCTTCGACCAGGATCGCGTGACCTTCACCTATTATGAAGCCGGTCACATGATGTACATCCACGAACCGTCCCTGGCGGAGTTCGTGGAAGACGTCCGCGAGCTGATCGAGGACTAGACCTCAAGCCGGCCTGCGCGTCAGATCACAGATCGCCGCCAGGCCTGCGATGACCGCAAAGGTCGCCACCGCCATATAGCCGGCTCCGGAGGCATCCGGGGCCGTTGGCATGGTGTGATTGACGTATTCAGCCCCCCCGAGCAGCGCCATGAAGGTCCACGGCCAGACGCGCCCGATCACGCCCCTGGCGCGGGTTGCGCCGAGATAGAGCAGGAAGCCCGCGATCAACACGACCGCCTCGAGCGAGGCCGCCAGCGGGTAATTGTTCCACAGGCCGAAACCGACCTTGGGTCCGCCTGGCCAGAGCGCCAGGTCCGGGACGTGGACGATGAGGTCCAGTATCCAGTGCGAGAAGACCGCGAGGGCGATGACCACGCCGCCGGATCGCTTGTCCGTGCGGGCCAGAAGGCTATAGATCCAGCCCGCGGCCACGGACCAACCCAGCGCGGCCACCAGGGAATGCGTCCAGGGCATGTGGTAGAGGTCCAGCGGATTGGCATCCGTGAAGCCCTCGACAATGCGGACGTGCTCAATCCCGTTGGCGACGAAAATCCCCCAGGCGAAATCCACCAGCTGTACCGCCACAAAGAGCGTCCAGAGCGGCACGGACGCGGCGAAACGCTTGCCGGCAAAGGCCGGACCGTAATGCCCCACAAACATGGCTGAACTCCCCTCGCTGAGTGCGTCAGCCTAGCGAAGCTGCTTGCGTTGGCGCAATTGGAAAAGGAGATAGAGCGCGACGGCGTGGGCCAGTAGGGTCGCATAACCAGACAGTTCGGCCTGCGAGCCCATCAGCGTGTCGTAAGAGAAATTGTCGGCCAGCATGAACCAGTCGATCTTGTCCATCACGACGGCGAAACCGAAGACTGGCAGGGTCCAGCGCGACAGGCGCAGGAAGAGGACCAGTGACACCACATTGGCGATGACACCGGAGAAGAAGGCGACCTCCTGCCAGAAGGTCACCGAGGCGATAAAGCTCTCGGCCTCGAAGCCGAACAGACCTTCGGGCCAGACACCCATGCGGACAGCGATATCCAGGATCGCCCAACCCAGCCCCCAGACGGTCTCATAGGTGAGAACGAGAAGAATGAAGCCGAGCGTTACGGGACGGGCGACCAGCCCTTTCCGGAACGCCGCGACCACCATGATTATTCGCCTTCGTACTCGACCAGCGCCGAGACCGGCACGCCGAGCGCTTCGATACGCTTGGCGCCACCCAGATCCGGCAGATCGATGATAAAGGCCGCTCCGACCACCGTCGCGCCCGCGCGCTGAAGCAGTTTGATCGAGGCTTCCGCCGTGCCGCCCGTCGCGATCAGGTCGTCGACCAGGAGAATCCGGTCGCCTTCATTGACGGCATCGACATGAATCTCGATCGCGTCGGTGCCGTATTCCAGCTCGTATTCCTCGATCAGCGTGCGGTGGGGCAGCTTGCCCTTCTTGCGGACCGGCGTGAAACCAACGGACAGCTGGTGCGCCACGGCACCGCCGAGGATAAAGCCGCGCGCCTCGGTCCCGGCCACGCGGTCAATCTTGGCACCGGCCCAGGGCTGGACCATCTGGTCCACCGCCACGCGAAAGGCCCGGGCATCCCCGATCAGCGTCGTCACGTCGCGGAACATGATGCCCGGCTTGGGATAATCGGGAATGGTGCGGATGGCGGATTTCAGGTCCATGGCAAGGCTCTGTCTGATCTCAGGCCGGCTGGTCGAGATTGGTCTGATAGGTCTCCTGGAGGGCGGCTGCCTTCCAGAGGGCGAATGTCTCATCATTCAGGAGGGTGTCGCAATAGGCCTGCGCCAGCGGCTGCAGTTCAATCGCATAGGCTCGGAAGCGGTCGGCAACCGGGGTGAAGACCGCGTCAGCGATCGACCACGCCCCGAAAAGATACGGCCCCTCGCCGGTCTTCAGGCGCGTCCAGAGGGCCTGGAGCGTCGCGATATCACGCTGCGCCGCCTCGGACAGGGACTTGGCTGTGGGCGCGCGCTGGAGGTCCATCGGGCACTCATTGCGCAGGGCGAAAAAGCCGGCATGCATCTGGGCACAGGCCGAACGCGCTTCCGCCCGCCGGGCCGCATCGACCGGCCAGAGGCCCGGAACCCGTTCCGCCGCCCATTCCGCAATGGCGAGGGAATCCCACACCGCCGCGCCTTCGGTCTTCAGGAGCGGCACCGTCGCGCTGGGCGAGATCGCTGCCAGCCGGTCGTGCGTGTCGTCCTGGTCGAGCAGGACCAGCTCGGTGTCAAAGTCGAGACCCGACTTCGCCATCACCAGCCAGCCGCGAAGCGACCAGCTGGAGGTCCGGCGATTGCCGATATAGAGGGTCGCCGCCGTCACGATCAGAGCGCCTCCAGCTCACGCGTCCGGGCCCGGGTCAGACTGATCTGGCAGTCGAGCACCATCTCGCGACGATCCTCGTTGCTGACGAACATGAGGGCGCCCCGCCGGTCACATTCCGCATCGCGATAGGTTTCCCAGGCGGCCTGGGCACGCGCCGTGGCGCCCCCCGCATCAAACAGGCCACCACTGTCCTCGTCCGAGGCATCGGCCTCGGCGGCAGCCGCATCAACGGCGGTCTCCAGAGCATCCTCGGCATCGCGCAACAGACCTTCCAGGCAGTTCTCCATCGCCCCGTGATCCGTCATGTGGGACGAGCATTCCACCGCCGGACGCGGCGGCTGGAAAACCGGCATCTGGGTGGACATCAGGGCAAGACCGGCAAAAGCGACCAGCATGGCGAACTCCTCAACAAAACCGCCCCCGTTATGGACGAGAGCGGCCCGCGAGGAAAGCGCGTTCGGTCAGGGCGTTGTCTGCGTCTCCACCGCGGCGAGCAAGGCCGTCACAACCTCGTCGCTGACCCGGCGGGCGACGCTGTAGCGGGCACCGTCCCGGTCCAGATAGATCATTCCGCCCAGATGAATGCCGACGATATGCGGTTCACCGGCCACCAGGGCGACAAGCGGTGTACCCGACATGCCTGGCAGACTGTCGCAGGAGTGGAAGATCAGTCGCGGATCGGCCTCCTCCTCCGGCGGCTCCAGAAGCGCGCAGGGTTCGGTGACGATGGCGGGTTTGAGCAGGGAGACCTCCCCGTCCGGCAGCACATCGAAGGCGGCCAGTGGCAGGCGACGGTGTTCACCCGGCAGGGCCATGGCGGTGCGCAGCAGCGCCCAGTCCTGCTCGAATTCCAGCGCCTGCCCCTCCGCCAACTCCGCGCCTTCCGTCGCAGTCACCGCGCCGAAGCGCACCGGCACCCCGCGCACGCGGCACAGGCGCGCGACCGCGCCATCGCTGACGGCATGGCGGGCGGTCAGCAGATACTCGCCGCCCTCGTAACCCGGCAGATCCAGGAGAGCGGCGCGGGCGAGGAAGAGTTGTCCATCCGCTTCGCGCTCACAAATCAGCTGGACGGCACCGTCCCGCGTGATCTCGTAATCCGCGTCGCTGAGCGCCTCGAGGGTGATCTCGTCGCTGGCGAAGACAGGCCCGGCCAGCCCCCACAGGAGAGCGACGGGCACGATGATCCGGTTCCAGTCAAACATGGAACCAGCCTAGGGGCTCCAGGCCGGCCCGGTCCAGCCTCAGGCGAGCGCGCGGCCGGCGATCGCCTTCAACTTTTCGAGAACGGCCGCATCGCGGGCAGCGGGCGGGGTGACGATGGCAAGGTCGAGACAGGTCTCGATCCCCTGCGGCCCCGGCGTCCGTTCGGTCGCGCCCAGCGCGGCGGTCAGGGCGGCGAGCAGGCGCTTCGCCTTCTCCGTGTTGGACTTCATCACCGCGAGCACGGCTGCCACATCGACACTGTCCTCTTCCTCGTGCCAGCAGTCATAGTCGGTGACCATGGCGATGGCGGCGTAGGGCAGCTCGGCTTCGCGGGCGAGACGCGCTTCGGGCATGTTGGTCATGCCGATCACGTCGAGCCCCCAGCTGCGGTAGAGATGGCTCTCGGCGCGGGTGGAGAATTGCGGACCTTCCATGACGAGATAGGTCCCGCCCATGGTGACATCGATGTCCGACGCCCGGGCCGCATCATAGGCCGCAGCGGACAGGCGCGCGCAGACCGGATCGGCCATCGGCACGTGGGCGATACAGCCCTCTTCGAAGAAGCTGCGCGGACGCCCCTGGGTCCGGTCGACATACTGGTCGACGATAACGAAATGCCCCGGCGCGTAGTCCTCCTTCAGAGACCCGCAGGCCGAGACGGCGACGAGATCCGTACAGCCGGCCATCTTCAGGGCCGCGATATTGGCCTGGTAGGGCACTTCGGAGGGCGACTTGGTGTGACCGAGACCATGGCGCGGCAGGAAGACGAGGTCGACGCCGTTGAGCGTGCCATGGGTGAGCGGCGCAGAAGGCGCGCCCCAGGGCGTCTCGACGGTCTCGCTGCGGACATTCTCCAGCCCGTCGAGCGAGTAGAGGCCGGAGCCGCCGATAATTCCGAGTTTCCACGTGGACATTCAAAACTCTCCTGCGCCGAGGATGCCGGTTGAACGAAAAAGGGCTGCGAACGTGTGCCCGCAGCCCTTTTCACAAAGTCGTCTGCGAAGCCTAGTGCTTCACATTCGCCCAGACCTGGCGGTAGGCCAGATAGGTCAGGATCGCGAAGATGAAGAGATAGATGAGAACCATCCAGCCCATCTGCTTGCGCGCTTCCATGTGCGGATCGGAGGCCCAGGCGAGGAAGACGGTGACGTCTTCAGCCATCTGCTCGAGCGTGGCTTCCGTACCGTCAGCATATTCCAGCAGACCGTCCGAGAGCGGCGGTGCCATCGCAATCGCCCCACCCGGGAAGTAGGCGTTGTAGTGCTGGCCCGGCGCAAGGTGTGCGTCGTGCGGCGCGTCTTCATAGCCGGTCAGCAGGGCGTAGATGTAATCTGCGCCATGGGACCGGGCCTTGACGATCAGGGACAGGTCCGGCGGCAGGGCGCCACCATTGGAACCGCGGGCAATCTGCTCGTTCTCGAACGGAGCCGGAAAGCGGTCCGCCGGGATGCCGAGACGGGAGACCGGGTCACCATCATCATTGATCTCGTCACGATCCCAGACGCGTTCGCCGTAGCTTTCCGCAATCTGCATGACGATGAGGTTGTCATTGGCGTTCGGCCAGCGCTCGTCCTCAAGCGGACCACCGCGCTCACCGAGGTTACGGAAGCTCAGCAGGTTCAGCGAGTGACAGGACGCACAGACTTCCTGGTAGACCTGCAGGCCACGCTGGACCGCATGGCGGTCAAACGTACCGAACGGGCCGGCATGGTGCCAGTGATGCGCGTGCGGTGCATGCGCGTCGCCCTCGAGAGCGGAGGCGGTTGCCGACAGGCCCAGTGCAGCCAGGCCGGCGGCGATGATGCGAAACATCTTCATGGTTCTCGCCCTCTCTATGCGTTGCCCAGAACGGCCGCTTCGATGGAAGCCGGACGCTCTTTCGGTTTTTCGACGATGCCGAGGACCGGCAGGATCACGATGAAATAGGCGAAGTAGTACAGGGTCAGGAACTGAGCCAGGTACAGGAACTTGAAGCCTTCCATGCCCAGGACGTAGTCGTCCGGGTTCTTCGCACCGCACCAGCCAAGGCCGAGGGCTGCCAGAACGAAGAAGATGAAGAACCAGCGCGTCAGCGGACGGAAGCGCATGGAACGGACCTTCGACGTATCCAGCCAGGGCAGGACGAAGAGGATCGCGATCGCACCGAACATCGCCAGGACGCCGCCCAGCTTCGCATCGATCGGGCCGATGTCGAAGGTGATGGCGCGCAGGATCGCGTAGAAGGGCAGGAAATACCATTCAGGCACGATGTGCGCCGGCGTGGAGAGCGGGTTCGCTTCGATGAAGTTGTCCGCGTGACCCAGAACGTTCGGCATGAAGAAGACGAAGATGGCGAAGATCATCAGGTAGACGATGATCGCGAAGCCATCCTTCACCGTGTAGTACGGGTGGAAGGGCAGCGCGTCCTTCTTCGTGTCCTTGACCTCGATACCGAGCGGGTTGCCATTGCCCGGCACGTGCAGGGCCCAGATATGCAGGCCGACAACGCCAGCAATGATAAAGGGCAGCAGGTAGTGCAGGGAGAAGAAGCGGTTCAGGGTGGTCTGACCGACGGAGAAACCGCCCCACAGCCACTCCCGGATCGCATCGCCCACGAACGGCAGAGCACCGATCAGATTGGTGATCACCATGGCGCCCCAGTAGGACATCTGGCCCCAGGGCAGCACGTAGCCCATGAAGGCCGTGGCCATCATCAGCAGGTAGATCACGACGCCGAGAATCCAGAGAATTTCGCGCGGCGCCTTGTAGGAGCCGTAATACAGGCCCCGGAACATGTGCAGGTAGACGGCGACGAAGAAGAAGGCGGCGCCGTTGGCGTGCATGGACTGGATCATCCAGCCGAAATTCACGTCGCGACGGATACGCTCGACGCTCTCGAACGCCATCGCTTCGTGCGGCACGTAGTGCATCGCCAGAATGATACCGGTGATGATCTGGATCATCAGGAAGACGGCGAGAATACCGCCAAACGTCCACCAGTAGTTCAGGTTACGCGGCGTCGGGAAATCGACGAAGCTGTCCCAGCCGAGGCGTACGATCGGCAGGCGCGAGTCGAGCCAGCGCGTGAAACCGGTTTTCGGTTCGTAAGTCGAATGTCCGCTCATGCCACCGCCCCGTCGTTCTCAGAAACAGTCCAGCCAGCTGCGCTGGCCTCTTCCGGAGACAGGCCGAGTTTGACCACGGTCTCGGTCTCGAAGAAATAATCCGGAACCGGCAGGTTCTCCGGTGCCGGGCCGCGACGGATACGGGCAGACGTATCGTAGTGCGAACCGTGGCACGGGCAGTACCAGCCGTCATAGTCACCGGTATTGGCGTTCAGACCCAGCGGCACACAGCCGAGGTGGGTACAGTTGCCTTTGACGATGAGGTATTCCGGGCGGAGGACACGGTTTGCGTCAAAGCCCGGCGTTCCCGCCGGCAGGTTGTCGTTACGTGCGTCTTCATCCGGCAGAGCCGACAGTTCCACCGCACGGGCCGCAGCGATCTCTTCTTCCGTACGGTGACGGATGAAGACCGGTGCGCCGCGCCACATCACGGTGATCTCGGATCCCTGAAGGACCGGCGAGACATCGACACGGATGGACCCCAGAGCCAGCGTATCCGCTGCCGGGTTCATCTGGTCGATAAACGGCCAAGCTACAAGACCGCCACCGACAGCGGCCGCGCCGCCTGCAGCGATATAGATGAAGTCGCGGCGGGACGGTTCCTGACCGTCTACACCGGGCGCGCCGTTCTCTTCCGTCACGAGCCGACCTCTTCTCTTCGTGTTAACGGGTCCCGGCGAATGCCGGACCCTGCCCCAGAAACGAGCACAAACCGCATCGGCAGTTTGACGCTCTGAACCTATCGCCCTAAGCCGATCCGGGTAGGCGGCGCAATGCCGCATACACGTCCCGACTTCTAGCTTGTGCGCGGCTTAAAATGCGGATCGTTTTTTTTCAACCAGATATTCCGCAAAATCTGGGGGCTTCGATGCGGGTCGCGGCCTGTTTCGGCGCCGGTATGGACATTATCGAGCCTTGCGCCTTTCCCCTTACCAGCAAGGGGATTCGGCAGGCTGCGATGGATTATGAAGCGGCCATTTCGCCGGTCCGGCACGGCTCCTGGGAACTGTATTTAAATTCTCCGGACGCGGCAAAAGGTCGCCTCGTCCTGTTCACGACGCGCGGTGCGGAACCGATCTGGGATTTTCAATTCCAGCCGGATGACCGCCTGCTTTTTGGTCGCGAAAGCGCCGGTGTGCCTGAAAATGTACACGAAATGGCGGATGCCAGGGTCCGGATTCCGATTCGCGCCAGCATGCGGTCGCTCAATGTTTCGGTCAGCGCCGGCATCGCCCTCGCGGAAGCGCAGAGGCAAAAAGTCTTGTGTCCGGACGCGGAATAGCCGATAAAGCGCCATCCCTGCGGCGGCGTAGACCTCCTGACCGGATTTCGCTCGCAGGCCCTGGCGCGCCAATCGCGCCCGATATTCTCGCTCTTCAAAGCGCTTCGCCGAACGGCTGACCTACGCTCATATCGTTCTGACTATTTTGACAGCCGCCTCCCCGGGAGTGCGGCCGGAACGGATTTTACGTGACTCATTTCAAAGACCTCGGCCTTGCCGAACCCCTTCTGCGCGCCATCGATGAGGGCGGCTATACGACGCCGACCCCGATCCAGGCGCAGGCCATCCCGCCCCTGCTCGAAGGCCGCGACCTCGTCGGCATCGCCCAGACCGGCACCGGCAAGACGGCCGCTTTCGTCCTGCCTCTCCTGCATCGCCTCGCGGCGGAAGACGCCCCGGCGGGCGCCCGCCGTTGCCGAGCGCTCGTTCTGGCCCCGACGCGCGAACTGGCCGCGCAGATCGAGGCCAACGCCCAGCGCTATGCCAAACACATGAAACTCCGCATGACGACCATCGTCGGCGGCGTGAAGCCGCGCCCGCAGATCAAGGCGCTCGAACCGGGTGTCGACCTGCTGATCGCAACGCCGGGCCGCCTGCTCGACCATGTCGGAAGCGGCGTGCTGCGCCTCGACCGCACCCGGGCTGTCGTGCTCGACGAAGCCGACCAGATGATGGATCTCGGCTTCATGCCGGCCATCCGCCAGATCATGGCCAAGCTGAAGACCAGTCGGCAGACCCTGCTCTTCTCGGCCACCATGCCGACGCAGATCCGCAAGCTCGCCGACGATTTCCTGTCCAACCCGGTCGAGGTTTCCGTCACGCCGGAGTCCACTCCGGTGGAGCGGATCGAGCAACGCGCCGAGCTGGTCGAGCGTGCGGAGAAACGCGACGCGCTGCGCAATATTCTCGGCGGTGCCGATTTCGAACGCGCCATCGTCTTCACGCGCACCAAGCACGGTGCCAACCGGGTGGCCCAGAACCTGGATCGCGATGGCCTGCCGGCCGCCGCCATCCACGGCAACAAGTCCCAGAACCAGCGCGAGAAGGCCCTTGAATCCTTCCGCTCGGGGGAAATCAACATCCTCGTCGCGACCGATATCGCGGCGCGCGGCATTGATATCCCCGGCGTCAGCCATGTGATCAATTACGACCTGCCCAACGTACCCGAGAGCTATGTCCACCGTATCGGCCGGACGGCGCGCGCCGGGGCGGACGGTATCGCCATCTCCCTCGTGGAGACGGATGACCGCATCCTGCTGCGCGACATCGAGAAGCTGATCGGTCGCCATCTGACCGAGGCCGGTGCTGATCTGGAAATCCCCAAAGGCGCCAAACGCCCCGGCAGCGGCAATAAGGGCGGCCGGTCCGGCGGTCGCGGACGCGGCGGTCCGAAACGCTCCGGCGGCGGACGCCCCCAGCGCAAACCGGCACAGGCGAAATCCGGTGGCTCGGCCCAGGGCGCCGGATCAGACGGCGCCGCCAAGCGCCGCCGTCCCCGTCGCAAGGCGAAGCCGGCATCGGCCTAGTCTGCATAGAGCGCCACAGCACCGCGAACCGTTGTGAAGAGAATTTCCTGCGTGGGCAGGGCCATCGGCGAGTTTGTCATCAGCGCAATACCGAGCTGATCGTCCGGGAAGACCGCCAGATACGAGGCGAAGCCGATATCGCCGCCTGTGTGGCTGTATCGGCGACGCCCCTCATAGGGCGACGCAAACCAGCCCAGCGCCATGTCCTGACCGTCCTGATCCAGAGTGTCATCGGTCCACATGGCAGCGAGCTGGTCATCGCCCAGCAGGGGCCGGATTGAGCGAGGGCGCAGGGTCATACGGCTCAGCCAGGACGCCATGTCTACCAGCGACGCTTCAAGTGTGGAGCTGGGCGCATGGCGCCGATTGTACGGGTAGACCGGAGAGGGACGACCGTCCTGGAAGATGTGTCCGCGGGCTTCCATGTCCGGATCTATGTCGGCCCTCAGGAAGCTCGCCGTCCGCATCCCGGCAGGCTGCAACACATTCTCCTGCATGTAGGCTTCGAAACTCTGGCCGCTGGCACGCGAGATAATGATGCCGAGCAGGTCGTATCCGATATTGGAATAATGCGACTCGGCGCCCGGAATGCTGATCAAGCGAAGCCCGGACAGGCTTTGCAGATAGCGCTCTGCGGCCTCCGGGTCGGCGGTCTGGCTAGACCAGTCGTAGTCCTCGACGTCCGGAAGTCCCGCCGAATGCTGGAGCAGGTGCCGGATTGTCATCCCGGCCGCCCCCTCGCCGTCAGGCTGGAGCTCGGGCAACCAGTCAGAGACGGGCTGGTCGAGGGTCAACGCTCCACGCTCTTCAAGCTGCATCGCGGCGATGGCCACAAAGGGTTTCGATACGGAGGCCAGATGATAGCGCGTGTTCTGGTTGGCGCGCCGACCGGTCTCTCTATCAGCCTCCCCCCACACGCCCATGAAAACGGGTTCGCCACGCCGCACCACGACAACGGCGAGACTGGCTGCATGTTCCTGGACCGCCAGCGTTTCGAGCTGGCCATAAAACTCTGCACGGCTCGCCGGCAATGGCGAGATTTGTCCCGCCGCGGAACCGGCCAAAAATAGGGCTGCGGCGATGCCGCCACCGATGATTTGCTTGAACATTGGGGCCTCCTGAGGGATGTTGGCCCGCTATCATCTAGGCGACGAAGCTATTGATTGATAACGATTTCATGTCCGGAAACTGCCTGTCCCGACAGGATTTTCTCAGCGGAGCACACAGCGATGAGCAAGAAATCCGAAACGCTGGAAGTCCGGCTCTCCTTCGAACTGAAGGAACAACTCCGAACAGCCGCCGAAAGCCGGGGCGCAAGCGTCAGCGAATTGGTCCGCGATATTAGCGAGGCCTACCTGCTTTCTCCGGAAACCACCTTCTCGGCCTCGCGCTGGTGGCTCCTTATCCGCCGGAACTGGAAAAGCTTCGCGGGTGGACTAATCGGTCTGATCGTGCTCGCGGGTCTGATGCTCGCGATTGTCGAAAGCGACTATTTCTCCAGCACGGCCCGAGCGTTCCGGACGATCGATCTCAATGCCGATGGGCGTATCGGGGAGCCTGAACTCGCACTCCATTACGGGGAAAACTGGGCAAACTCCGTCCCGATGCCTCAGATCGACATTGATGGCGACCGGCACCTGATGTTGTCCGAATTCCAGGCTTGGCAGTTGGCGATCCAGCTTCAGGCTTACCAGCGCCTTCAAAGCTCTGACGATGCGGGTGGTGCCCACTAACCGGAAGAGACGCTTGCGCATCACACGCCAGCGCTTATGCATAGCGACATGACGACTGCGACTCCTGATCTCGACACCGCCCGGGCCGAGGCGAAAGCCTGGTTCGAGACACTCCGCTCGCGCATCTGCGCGGAATTCGAACGCCTGGAAGACGAGGCACCGGGCGACCTTTTCCCCGGTGAAGCCGGGCGGTTCGAGTTCGAGGACTGGCGTCGGGGTGACGGGTCGGAGGATCAGGGCGGCGGCCAGATGGGTCTGATGAAGGGCCGTCTGTTTGAAAAGGTCGGCGTGCACGTGTCGACGGTGCACGGCGAATTCTCGGAACAGTTCCGCAGGCAGATCCCCGGTGCCGAGGAAGACCCGCGCTTCTGGGCTTCCGGCATTTCGCTGATCGCCCATATGTGGAGCCCGAAAATCCCGGCGGTTCACATGAATACACGCTTCATCACCACGACGCAGTGGTGGTTCGGGGGCGGTATGGACCTCACACCCGTGCTCGACCGCGCCCGCACCCAGGACCATGCCGACGCCATCGACTTCCATGCCGCGTGCCAGTCTGCCTGCGACAAGCATGGCGACGATTTCCACGCACGCTTCAAGAAATGGTGCGACGAGTATTTCTACCTGCCGCACCGCGACGAGCCGCGCGGCATTGGCGGGATTTTCTACGACCGCCACAATACCGGCGACTGGGGCAAGGACTTCGCCTTTACCAAAGACGTCGGCCTGGCCTTCCTCGAGACCTACCCGATGCTGGTGCGTCGCCGCATGGGTGAAAGCTGGACGCCGAAGGATCGCGAGGAACAGCTCGTCCGTCGCGGTCGCTATGCCGAGTTCAACCTGCTCTATGACCGCGGCACGAAGTTCGGTCTGGAGACGGGCGGCAATGTGAAGTCCATCCTGTCCTCCATGCCCCCTGAAGCGAAATGGGTCTAGGCGGCTGGTGATATCTGCCCGGACCATCCAGAATCACCGGGCCAGCCTGTCCTTGCAGGGCCAGGGAGGGAATTGGTGACCGTCGCGTCCCCGTTTCAACATCTTTACTGCATCCATATAGTCTCCTGAAGCATCCCAGTTTCAGCCCAGGGAGGATGCGTGACATGGAGAACGGACGACTGACGACAGCTGCCGGACCGCTCAAGCGGTTTGAAGCGGCTTTCCATGGCCGGGCGTTCGCGCCTCACCGACACGACACCTACACTTTCGCCCTGACACTGCAGGGTGTGCAGAGTTTCGACTATCGCGGCGCCTGTCGACACTCGCTTCCGGGCGAGCTGGTCGTGCTCCATCCCGATGAGCTGCATGACGGCCAGGCGGGCACCGAGGACGGGTTCCGCTATCGCGGCATCAATATCCGCCCCGACATGCTGCAGGCCGCGCTCGGCGGCCGCCCCCTGCCCTTCATCGAGGACGGCCGCACCAAGGATCAGACCCTGATCCGGATCATCGCCAGCCTGCTCGAAGACCTCTCCTCCCCCGTCGACGAACTCCACTGGCAGGGCACGCTGATCGATCTGGCGGACCGGCTCGAGGCGCTCGACAGCGGTCCGGTCGAGCCGAGGCGCCCGGACATCGAGGCGGTGGCGCGCGCCTGCGAGTACATCCAGGACCAGCTCTGCGAGACCGTCACCATGGAAGCCCTGGAGGCGGTCACTGGCCGGTCGCGCTGGAATCTGGCCCGCGACTTTCGCGCCCTGCTGGGCACCAGCCCCTATCGCTATGTCACGATGCGACGGCTTGATGCCGCCCGGATTGCCATCGCCAACGGCACCCCCCTCGCCCTCGCGGCCCACGGGACCGGGTTCGCCGACCAGGCGCATTTCACCCGCCAGTTCAAATCCGCCTTCGGCGTGACGCCGAAAGTGTGGCTGGGCATTCTCGACACGCGAACGAACGGCACGATCATTCAATAAATCTGTCGCGGCCTGCGTTATCTGTGAGACATGTTTGTTGGGCGAAGGCCCGGTCTGCAGAGAAAAAGAATGTCTGAAACCTCTCCCCCCTCCCGAATCCGGGCCACGCTTGAACTGCTTGCGGCCCCGACCATCGCCTTCGGTACCAAGGCGATGCTGGATCCCTATATCTGGAAATTCTCCGGCCCCATCTCACTCCTCATCCTCCTGACGGTGGCGACGGTCTATATGCGCATGCGCGGCGAGCGCTGGGCCGACCTGGGCCTGCGCTCACCCGGCGGCATCAAGTCCAAACTCCTCGTCCTGCCGCAGGCACTGCTGGCGATCGTCGCCATTATCGGCATCGGCGGCGGCGCAGCCGTCCTCGGCGATGCCATCGGCCTTTGGAGCACGGACGTCACGATGGAAGGCGTCGAGGACCGATGGGGTGACATCCAGGGCAATCTACCCGTCTATCTGATGTGGATGGCGATCGTCTGGACCAGCGCCGCCTTCGGGGAGGAAATGTTCTTCCGGGGCATTCTGGTCTCGCGGGCGGAACGGGTCTTCCGGGGGCTCCCGGCCCAGGCCTTCCTCGCGGTGCTTGTCGCGGCGGTGATCTTCGGCTTCGCCCACTTCTATTATCAGGGTGTGCGCGGCTGGGTCGTCACGGGCCTGATCGGCTTTGCCCTGGGCTCGCTCTACCTGCTCTACAAGCGCAATCTCTGGCCGCTGATCCTGGCGCATGGATTCGTCGACTCCCTCGGCATGACGGCGATGTATCTGGACGCGGACTGGTAGACGCCAGCTCCGCCGCGCGCCCAAAGCAAAAACCCCGGGTCAATGACCCGGGGTTTTTCAATGCAATGAATTGTGGAGACGCTAGTGCTGGCTCAGCTTGGCCAGCAGGTCTTCCTTGGACGGTTCAAACCGCTCGGAAATCCAGTGGGCCTTCAGCGCGTCGAGTGCATCGCCGAGCATCGGGCCGGGCTCATAGCCCAGAAGGATGAGATCACCACCGGTCACCGGGAAGTCCGGCTGTTTCCACTCGGCCGCATACTTGGCCAGGAGATGCCAGTCGCGCGGCGGCGGGGCCGTTTCGTCAGCCGCAGCGAGGCGCGCCTGATCCTCGAACGCCCGGGCGCCAAGCGCCATGATGGCCCGCTCTGCAGCGGCCAGGTCACCGAACGACTTGTGGACATCTTCACGCGCTGCGGGATCAACAGCCCCATTGAGACGCTGGGCTTCCGCATTCGACATTTTGAGCTTGGCTGCCATGGTCCTGATCCTTTCGGGTCCACCACCAACCAGCGCCACAAACCGCAGGAGCGAATCGGGCGCCAGGTCGTATTCTATATCCTGATCAATGATTGCCCGCAGGACTCTTAAGGATCCGTTCACACTGAGAATCTGCTGCAGGATTCCGGCTTCCTGCATCAAAGCGATTGATTTCGAAGGGTTCGGCGCCGCGAGCAGCTTCTTCAACTCAGTCCAGACGCGCTCGACGGAAAGTGTGGATAACCCGTCCTTCAGCCGCGCTGACGCCGCCAGGCCAGCCGGATCCGGCGCATCGCCGCCATACCAGGCCTGGAAGCGGAAGAGCCGCAGGACCCGGAGATAATCCTCCCGGATTCGATCTTCCGCCTCGCCGACGAACACGAAGCGACGGGCCTCGACGTCCGCCAGCCCGCCCGTTGGATCATGAATTATTCCCGCCGCATCGGCGTAAAGGGCGTTGAGCCGGAAGTCGCGACGCCGGGCGTCTTCGGCCCAGTCCTCGGTGAAGGCCACAACGGCCCGGCGACCATCCGTCTCCACATCGCGGCGCAGGGTGGTGACCTCGAAGGGCTCGCCGTCACAGACAATCGTGATCGTGCCGTGCTCGATCCCCGTGGGGACCGGTTTCAGCCCGGCCTTGCGCGCCGCCGCCATCACGGTGTCCGGCAGGAGCTGGGTGGCGATATCGACATCGGCGACCGGCTCGCCGAGCAGCGCATTGCGCACGCAACCGCCGACAAAGCGGGCGCAACCAGGCCGTTCGGCCTCCAGCGCCGCCATGACCCGGCGCGTCGCCGGGCTCGACATCCAGTCATGCGCGGAGGGATCGAGGGGAACGGGCTCAGCGATGCGGTTCATCGTCCTCGTCCGCAGCGTCGTCCTCACGCGCTTCGAAATGCCCGGGGACAACCTCGCCATCCACCACTTGCGGCGGCACGTAGACATCGCCCTCATGTCCGCCGCGCAAGGACTCCATGACCACCAGAGCGATCATGACCACGACAGCGAGCGCCGCACCGGCCGCGCTCAGCCGCAGGACGGGTGTCGGCTTCAGCGCAGCATCAGACTGCGTCTGCAGGCGCCACAAGAGGAAAAGCGCAAAAGGCAGGAGGAAGGAGGCAATTTCTATGATGGTAATGCGTATCATGGCCTAACCATACAGCCGGTCGTAGAGCGATTTGATCATGCCCGCAGTCGCTCCCCAGATATAGCGCTGCTTCCACGGCATGGCGTAGAAATGGCGCTCGCGCCCCTGCCAGACGCGCGAATGGCGTTCATGATTATCCGGATTCATCAGAAAATCGACCGGCGTTTCAAATACATCCGCAACTTCTGACGGATCCGGCCGTAGCGTGTAGCCGGGCCGGACCAGCCCGACAAAAGGCGTCACGCAATAGCCTGTCACGGTCTCGTAGAGATCAAAGCGGCCGATAATCTCAACATGGACGGGGGCAATACCGACCTCCTCTTCCATCTCGCGAAGGGCGGCATCCGCCGGCCCGGCATCGTCCGGCTCGATCCGTCCGCCGGGAAAGGCGATCTGACCGGCATGTTTCGCCAGATGCGAGGCGCGCTCCGTGAGCAGGATACGCGGTGGACCATCATGCATCAGAACGGGCGCGATCACCGCGGCGGGCTTCAGCGCCCGACCGGTCGGTGACGGGGCGTCATTGAGGTCGCCATCGCCGAAGCGGGGCGTCAAATCCGCAAGCTCTACCGGATCGAGGCGGTCATAAAGCCGCGCGACAAAATCCTCAGCCGGCTCCACTGCCCGCCTCCTCATCTGCCTGCATCGGGAAGAAGGCCCCGTCGCTCCAGATGCCGAATACACCGTCCTTCTCGACCGCGAGATCGGCAAGTTCGTAATAGACCGGACGGGACAGCAGCGCCTCGAGGCGTCCGCGAATGTGTACCAGCGGCAGGAGCTCGCCGGTTTCGCGATCCGGCAGAAAACGCAGCCTGTGATCCGGCCCGGCTTCAACCGGCGTGTCAAAATTCGTGGTGAAGACCAGGCGCTGGGTCTGCCCCTCGCCGACACGATCCATCCGCACCGCCACGAAGGGCGCGACATCGACCGTGATCGCGATCTTTTCCACGGGCGTGACGAGATAGTGAATGCCGTCGTCATCTTTCCGCAAGATTGTCGAAAACAAGCGTGTCAGACGGTGACGGGTAATCTGGCGTCCCTCATGCCACCAGGAGCCATCGCGTTTGATGACCATATCCATTTCGCCGCAATATTCCGGCTCCCATTTGTCGACCGGCGGCAATCCGTCTCCGGCGGACTGCGCGGCCTTGAGAAGCGACTGCATTGCGTCTGGTATTTCTACTTCACTGGGCATGGACAGCACCCTTCACCAGCGCCATGCTCGACGCCAGACCTTTTGCCTATAGATCACCTGTTTCAGGAAGGAATTTAGGACGATGACCGACACGAATGAAGCCGGATCGGCGCTGATTGCTGAAGCAGACGCAGCCACGGCGCGCCTGGAAGCTGTCAAAGCCTCGATCGGCAAGGTGATCTTCGGACTGGAAGATGAAGTCGAGCTTTGCCTCGCGGCCATCCTCTCCGGCGGCCATGCGCTGCTGGTCGGCGCCCCCGGCCTGGCCAAGACACGGCTGGTGCAGACCATCGCCATCGCGACCGGTCTGGATACCAAGCGTATCCAGTTCACACCGGACCTGATGCCGGCGGACATCCTGGGCTCGGAGATCCTCGAGGAAGCCGATGACGGCAAGCGGCATTTCCGCTTCCTGCCGGGCCCGGTCTTCTGCCGCCTCTTGATGGCCGACGAAATCAACCGCGCCAGCCCGCGCACCCAGGCCGCCCTGCTGCAGGCCATGCAGGAAGG
>Ga0209273_10000918_pt1 | contig 30820 bp, 21 predicted proteins | sample tdAd471_FD_187126 | JGI IMG/M metagenome (GOLD analysis project Ga0209273, IMG submission 187126) | Marine sediment microbial communities from the Atlantic coast under amendment with organic carbon and nitrate - tdAd47.1 (SPAdes)... | ecosystem: Environmental > Aquatic > Marine > Coastal >...
TCATGGTCATAGGTTTGGGAAAGTCGTTCCAGCGCCTGCCCCTGCTTGAGGAAGCTGCTGCCAATATTCTCTAAAGTCTCAGTTAGGTCGGCCTTCACACTGTTGGGAAGGTCAAGGATATTTTCGCGAGCTGCCTGCTCGTCCGCCGTGCTTTTCATATAGTATCCCCAAAGCTACGTCGTTGTTATTATGTGAACCACCTGTACCAAGCCCCTGAACTATAGACCGAATTATGGCATTTTTGGTGCAAACAAGTTCGCAGTCTTAAAAATCGCGGCAAGCTAGCACAAGCGCCAGCGCTTCTCAATAAACCCGTAACATTTGAAGCATGCCCCCCGCATTAGTGCATGCCGCACTTCTGTTGCAAAAAATCCGAAGCCGTTGGGGCCAGGGTTTTCAGCATCATACATGAATTTACGTCAACAACCGGATTATCCTTCGTCAAAGTATCTTCATGATTAGTCTGCATTTTTCCGTTCGTCAAATTTGTTAACAAATTGTTAGCCCATTTTCGGGCCGCCAGAACTTAAAAACACAGGCATCGGATAAAGGCTTGAAGATGAACCTTTGGTTAATAGACGCCACAGTACACGAATACCCGCACCTCTAAAGCGAATTAATTCGCCTAAAAAGCATTTGAATGCGCGGAGGGCATTTGCTACTCCAAAATTCTGTTTCCCTTTGAAAAGTTTGGAGGGGAATGCCGGATTAGCCGAAAAACAAGCGCAGTGGCTGAACGCACAAGCAGGCGAAATCACCATGGAAAATGGCTCATCGGCCTTTGATACACAGTATTCAGCCGTAGCGACAGGAAAGCCGCTTTCCGGCAGAAATATCCTTTTACTTCAAGGTCTTGCTACTCCTTTCTTCGCCACACTTGCGGCCCATTTGGCCGATGAAGGCGCGACTGTTCACCGGGTGCATTTCTGCGGCGGCGACTGGGTATTCAGGGGCAAAGCAGTGCCTGGCGTTACTCACCATCCATTTGGCGGCACGCTTGAAGACCTGCCTGGTTTTTACGACCGACTGATCCGCGACCACGACATCGACACCATCATGGTGTTCGGCGATTGTCGACCGGTGCATGAAGTGGTTCGCGGCTTTTGTTATTCGTATGGCATTCGGCTTTATGCCATGGACGAAGGCTATATCCGACCCGGCTATATCACCATGGAAGCGTGGGGCACCAACGGCTACTCCCGCATGCCAAAAGCGCAGGATGAAATCGGCAGGCTCTGGCAGGACGCTCCCAAACAGGAACCCTATACGCCCATCAAGACCAACATGGGCCGCCGGGCGCGGATGGACCTGCTGGCCCACGGCGCGAACATCCTGTACCGATGGAAATTTCCTCATTATCGCGGCCATCGCCCGGCATCCATCTGGCAGGAAGCCGGGGGCTGGATTATGCGCGGCTTCAGAACGCTCACGTATGGCGGCAAAAACAAAGCCACCATTGCCCGCATTGAAAGGGCGGAGGCACCCTATTTCCTGGTGCCCCTGCAGCTGAACAGCGATTACCAGATCCGCATCCATTCCGGCTTTGACGGCATGCCCGCCTTCATTGATGAAGTAATGCGGTCTTTCGCCAAACACGCGCCGTCCGGCACCGAGCTGTTTTTCAAGAACCATCCGCTGGATAACGGCATGATCGATTATCGCAGCATCATCGAAGGGAAAGCCGCTGAGCTTGGCATCACGGACCGTGTCTCCTTCGCGTCAGGCGGCAACCTGGACCATATCATCAAGCGCGCTGAAGGCGTGGTGCTGGTGAACAGTACGGTGGGCTTTGCCACGCTTCGGCTGGGTCGCCCCCTGAAGGCACTAGGCACGGCGGTCTATGACATCCCCGGGCTGACAGACCAGCAACCGCTTGATGCCTTCTGGCAAAATCCCAACGCGCCGCAACAAAGGCTTGCAGAGGAATTCCTCACCGTTGTAGAGACATATACGCAAGTCAGGGGGGATCTGTTCTCGGAGGCTGGCATTGAACGCGCAAGCCAGGAGGCTGCCCGCGTCATCAGTGGCGCCCTGCCCCGCCTGCCCGCAGCCTGAAACCAGAGCGGTCGCCGAAGCGGCCTGTCAGGCCAACTCGAACAACGGATGACCGGCGCCCTTGGCTATGTTCCTGATACCTGCAATCGTTTTGCTGCTGCCCTTCCTTCTGGAAGCGATGGTCACCATCGGATTCACGCGGCCTGAGGCGAAGCGCCACCCGCTCTTCTATATACTGACACCCATAGTTTCCGCGCTGGTTTACATCAGTTGGGCTGTGCTTCTGGGCCATCCCTATATCGCCCTTGGTGGCTGGTTTCTTGTTTATGGCGGCTTCACCATTGTATCGAACGTGAAGAACAAGGTGCTGGGGGAACCGCTCAATGCGCCAGACCTTGAGACCGCCCGCCACCTGTTCATCTATCCGGAATTTTATGTTGCCTATGTCGGCGCCGGGCGATTGATGGTCGTGGTGGTCACTTTCCTCACGGCCCTGGTCGCAGGCCTTGTGCTTGAGGCCTCCTTCGCCAGCCAGCAACAGATTTTGCCGGTGCCTGCCGCCTGGGCGCTTGGTCTTATTGTGTGGGTGCTGTTCCTTTGGTTCCTGGCCCATGCCGCCGCAGCGATCTTCACGCAGGACCGCGCGCGCAAGCTGGGCATGCTGTTCGACACCAACACAGACACGGCCCGTTTCGGCCTCTTTCCCCTGATGCCGCTTTATGCGGTGCTGTTGATGGACAAGGCAGAAAACCCGGCACTCAAGGTCAAGCGTCCGGCCCTTGGGCCGCCAACCGTGAAACCGGACCTGATCGCCATCCAGGCCGAAAGCTATTTCGATATCGACCGGCTTTACCGAAACCTCGATGGGCACCACAACCACATGTGGGAACCGCTCGCGGCCCTGCGCGACAAGGGCGTAGCCGCCGGCACGCTCGAAGTCCCGGCCTGGGGCGCATCCACGATGCAGAGCGAATTCGCCTTCCTTTCAGGGACGCGTAACGAAGACCTGGGCATTGATTGCATCAACCCCTATCAGCGCGCGGCGCACACGGGCGTTGAAACACTGGCCACAAGGCTGAAAGCTGCAGGCTACCGCACCATCTGCATCCATCCGGCCAAAAAGGAATTCTTCCGCCGCAATACGGTGATCCCAAAGCTCGGGTTTGATGACTTCATCGGGCTTGAGGCGTTCGAGGACGCCGAGCGTTTCGGCCTTTATGTCAGTGACAAGGCGCTTGGGGACGTGATCGAACAGACGATTGCCGACCATAAAGCGGCAAGCGACAAGCCCCTGTTCCTGTTCGTGATCTCCATCGAAAGCCACGGCCCCTGGCAGCCAGGGCGGCTGAGCGGATGGATTGATGAAGAAAAGGCGCAGGCTGAGGACCCAACCAAGGACCGATCCTTCGCGCTATACCGTCAGCATATGGACCATCTGCTGCAGCTGTTTGACCGGCTGGGGCCACAGGCGAAAGGGTCGAAAGAGACGCTCGACCGCCCGCGGGCAATCAGCTTCTATGGCGATCACCTGCCCGCCTTCCATGAGCTATTCAGCGAACACGGCATAGAAGGCAAGGCGGTTGATTATCTGCTGTGGTCAAGCGAAAGCCCGCTTGAAAGCGCAGACGGCAAGCGGGTGGAAAACCTGGGTGACGATATGCTCAAGGCCGCAGGCTTTAAGGTAGGCCCTTCATCAGGCGAATGATCGACGACCGCGCACGGTGGGCTTCCGGCATGTTTACAAGTGGCCAGCAGTGGAACATGCCCGGCTCCTGATGATAACTCATCATCTGGCCGGCATCGGCCAAGCGGTCAGCGAAGCGCTTGCAGTCTGGCATCAATATATCCCGCGTTCCAATGAAGATATGGCAGGGCGGCAAGCCATCCACCGGGCCATGAATGGGGCTGACCCGCGGGTCATCGATCGGCAGGCCGTTCGCATACATGCGCCCCGCTTCCTGCAGGCCACCGATCGAGAGCCATGGGTCTGCGGGGTCAATGAGCTCAATTTCCGGCCGGTCCAGCGCCACATCAAGCCAGGGCGATATCATGAACAGGTTTTCCGGCAGGCGCGCACCAATCGCCATCAGTTTCTGCGTCAGCGCAAGGCCAAGCCCGCCACCGGCGCTGTCACCCATCAAATGGATGGCCTCGTCGCCCACACGGGCTTCAAACGCCTTCCAGGCGGCTTCCGTAAAACCAAGGGCGGTGTGCACGTCATGCTCCGGCGCCAGCGGATAAATGGGTACCATGATGGTAGCATTCGCCTTATGGGCAAAGTCTGCAATGAAAGACCAGTGCGGCGGGATAATTTCGAACACATATGCGCCGCCGTGCAGGTAGAAAACATGATGATCGGGCGTTTTGCCTTTTGGGCTGACCACATAGGTGGGGAAGCCGCCGATATCCATCTCCTCGATATCCAGCCGCTTGTGGATTTTCTCAGACGGGCGATAGTCCCCGCTGGCACGCCGCTTCTTGATGGTCTCGCGGATCGTGGGGCCGTCTTTCATCCCCCCTTTCCGGTCAAGAAGCTTCAGAATAAGTACAAATAACCGTGACTTGAAACTCGCCATGTTCCCTCCCCAATGGCTGTGCAGATTACACTATGGCGCGAAAAGGGTGAAGGCAAGGTTAAGGCTGGGGAACAGCTGGAGCAGTTTGCTTCTGTAACCACAGCATTACACGTTCCCTGTTATCCTCCAGGCGCTTACGGTATGGCACATTCTCTTTGTCAGAAAGATACCACCAATCATCCGCTAATTTGCCACCGCTAAGAAAGACCTGATTTGCCAGAAGAAAGTTGTCTTTCTTGTGTTCAAATTCCGGGCAATCAAGCCTGCCGATATAGGGTGCAATGTCCGTCACGCAACGAGACAATCCGCACAGCCAACTGTCTGTCTCCAAACCGTCGCACCACGGACCATCTTCGAAATCTGTCAGCAAAACTTCATGAAATACCGCGTGAAGATACGCTGACACCGCAGCTTTTTCGGCCTCTGGCCAATCATCAATGCCTGCATAGACCAGCTTACATAAGACAACCTCCGGATCATGCGCTGTTCCCCGCACATCAGCAAGCTGTTCAAGAACCCTCGGCAGGAAGTACTTGAAGTCCGCGACATCCCCCACTGTGTAGAAAACACTGAAAACATAGCTCCATAATTCATCTTCTGGAATTTTGGGTAATTCTGAGTGAAGTGTGTTTTTTACAACCTTGGCATCGACGCAGCATGGGCAACCGTCAATTTCTGCAGGGCAAGGATAGCTGGCAAAGGCCCGGTATAGGTTTTCAATTGCATCTTCGAGACCAGCCATATTTCCCCCATCAAAAAAGGCCGGGAACATCCCAGCCTTTTTTCAATCTCTTTTCAAGTCCCCTTCGGCGAATGCGGGTGCCGGATCGTTCAATGGCAAAGCAAACCAACTGGAACGACCATTTGAGCCAAAGCGTTGAATAACCAATTGTTAATTGGGGTGTGCCAGAATCAACGAAGCCGATTGGGCTAGGGAATGGAAGGCCGTTACATGAGTTTTTTTGAGAAACTGCAGCACAAGCTGTCAGTGCGCAATACGCTTTATTTATGTTTCGCAGCGATTACATCCATCTTTATTCTCTCTGTCATACTGACAGGTTGGCAAGTTGGCGGGATTGCCGCAAATTCAAATCGCCTGGTTGATTTGCGTGTTCCAACCGCAAATGCCAGCGCAAATATGGTGAAAAACATCAATGCCTCCCTTGCCTCACTTCGAGGATGGATGCTGACAGGGAACCCTTCTTTTAAAGAAGAGCGCGCAGCAGTTTGGCACGATATCGACAACACCATGGCCACTCTGGAACAATTCTCCCGGAACTGGACCAACCCAGACAATGTTACCAAACTGCAGGAAATGAAAAAGCTGGTGGCAGAGTTCCGGGAGGCCCAGAAACAGGTAGAAGCCATAGCAAATTCGCCTGACGAACAACCCGCCAACAAAATGCTTCTGACAGAAGCCGCCCCACTCGCTGCCGAACAGGTAAAACAAATTACCTTGATGATAGATACTGAGGCAGAACGCCCAGCCACAGCAGCCCGCAAAAATCTTCTTCTCATTATGGCCGATGTAAGGGGTTCGCTTGCGATAAGCCTTGCAAACATTCGCGCCTATCTCCTCTCAGGAGACACAGCATTTGCCGACCTTTTCGAAAAAAGCTGGGCAAAGAATGAACGGCGTTTCGCTGACCTTAGCGCCAGTCAAAGTCTCTTGAACACAACACAGCAGCAAGCATTTAACGCTTTTTCCGCTGCACGGGAGAACTTCAAAGGGCTGCCCCACGCCATGTTCGAAATTAGGGGCTCAAATAAATGGAACATGGCCAACTATACGCTGGTAACGGAAGCTGCCCCAAGGGCAGGAAAAATTCTGGACATCCTCTCTGGTCCGAAAAACCGCGACGGCAGCCGCAGTGGCGGCATGGCCCAAAATCAACTCGCCCTCCTTCGAGGAGATGCCGACGACACCAATACAAAAGTCAGCACCCTAACCATATTGAACTATACGCTGCTGGGTATCGGTATCATTCTCGCCGCGATCGTCCTTGTTTTCTTGACCCGTTCCATCGTCAAACCGATCCTCGCGACTACTTCTATAATGGAAACCCTGGCCACCGGTAACAACCAGGTCAATATACCCTTTACGGCGCGACAAGATGAAATCGGCCAAATGGCGCGCGCAGTTGAAACCTTCAAATCCAACGCCATCGAACGAATTCGCCTCGAAGAAGAGGCTCGGATTACGGAAGAAGAACAGCGAAAAGAAGCGGCAGAGGCTGACCGCCAGCGCCAGGAACGGCAGGACCAAGAACGCGCGGCAGAACAGGAGGCTGCACGGCAGGCACAAGAAAAGGCCGAAAAGATTTCGGCTCTGGTCAACAGGTTTGAGGCAGAGGTGGCTGGAATTATCGGCATGGTTACGTCGGCAGCCACCGAACTGGAGGCAACGGCCAACACCATGACAAGTACTGCTACCCAAACAAATGGCCAGACCAGTATCGCGGCCGCCGCCGCTGAGGAAGTCAGCGCCAATGTTCAGACGGTCGCCAGCGCTACAGAAGAGATGAGTGCCTCAATCCGCGAGATCGCCGCACAAATCGAGCGCACCAACCAGATGGCCAATAATGCAACGGAAAAGTCAAACGAAACTAGCCTGGTAATGGAAGAACTGGAAGGCTCATCACGCGAGATTACGGAAGTCGTGAAGCTGATTAATGACATCGCAGAGCAAACCAATCTGCTGGCCCTGAACGCGACAATCGAAGCAGCCAGAGCCGGTGAGGCGGGGAAAGGCTTTGCCGTTGTTGCAACCGAAGTAAAATCCCTGGCGAACCAGACCGCGCAAGCAACCAGCACGATCGGGAACCAGATCGATGCCATTCAGGGTCGCACCACACAGGCCGCGAAAGCCATGACAGACATCCGCGAAGCTGTCCAGAAGTCAGCTGAATACACAGGCATGATCATGACCGCCATTCAGGAACAACTGACTACCGTTTCAGAGGTTTCCAGCAACGTTCAGGAAGCGGCAAAAGGCACAATCGAAGTCAGCGAAAACATCAGTGGCGTGGCGACCGGTTCGCAAGAGGTTACCGCAGCATCGAGCCAAGTTCTTGCAACATCCCAAGAGCTTGCACACAAGGCTTCGGACATGAATTCATCTGTCGAACGCTTTTTGGGTGACATTCAACAAACCGCTGCGACTTAACCAGCACGGCATAAGAAACAAGAAAAGGCCGGGAATATCCCAGCCTTTTTCAAAAGCATTTGCAACCTTTGTCGTCATTCGCCGTTTGCGAAGCTGGCGGTACGCCACCTGATCGGCGAATCCATTTTTGCCATAGACTCGCCGGTCAAGCCGGCGAGTGACGATGGGATAAGGTCCTACCGCTGGCCGCCCCCGTTAGCGTTCAGATAGCCGTTTTCCTCAAGATAGGCGATGATCACATCGGCGCAGTCTTCGGCGCTCATCTTTTCCGTGTTCACATGGATGTCGGCGCGTTCAGGCGCTTCATAGGGGCTGTCATAGCCCGTGAAGTTCTTGATCTCGCCCGCCTTGGCTTTCTTATAGAGGCCCTTGGGGTCACGCTCTGCGCACACCTCAATCGGCGTATCTACATACACTTCAATGAACTCGCCCTCGTCCATCAGGTCATGCACCATGCGGCGCTCTGCCCGGAATGGGGAGATGAAGCTGGTCATCACCACAAGGCCCGCGTCCACCATCAGCTTGGCAACCTCGCCCACACGGCGGATGTTTTCCACCCGGTCGGCGTCTGTGAAGCCAAGGTCCTGATTAAGGCCATGGCGCACATTGTCGCCGTCCAGCGTGTAGGTGTGGCGGCCGCGTGCGAACAGGCGTTTTTCAACGATGTTCGCAATGGTGGATTTGCCGGAACCCGAAAGCCCGGTGAACCACAGCACCGCTGGGCGCTGGTGCTTCATGTCTGCGCGGGCGATCTTGTCCACATCAAGCGCCTGCCAGTGGATGTTCGACGCACGGCGAAGCGCGAAATCGATCATGCCCACACCAACGGTCGAGTTGGTGATGCGGTCGATGATGATGAAGGCCCCGGTGTCGCGGTTCTTCGAATAAGGGTCAAACGCGATACGGCTGTCGAGCGCGATATTACAGATACCGATCTCGTTCAGCTCAAGCTGCTTTGCAGCCGTATGCTCAAGCGTGTTCACATTCACCTTGTGCTTCAGGTCTGTCACCAGGCCCGGAATGGTTTTGTTCGCGGTCTTGAACAAGTAAGGCCGGCCCGGCAGCATCTGTTCTTCGGCCATCCAGATGATCTTGGCTTCGAACTGGTCGGCCACCTCGCACGGATGATCCTTGCCTGCGATCACGTCCCCGCGGGAGATATCAATCTCGTCATTCAGCGTCAGCGTAATGGCTTCGCCCGCGACCGCCTCGTCCAGTTCACCGTCATAGGTGACGATGGATTTCACCGTACTTTCAACCGCACTTGGCAAAACCTTGATCGGATCGCCCGGGCGGATGGTGCCGGATGCGATAGTGCCGGAGAAGCCGCGGAAGTCCAGGTTCGGGCGGTTAACCCATTGAACCGGCAGGCGGAAGTCCGCCGCCTGGCGCGCATCACCCACCGGAACGGTTTCCAGGTAATGCATCAGGGTTGGGCCGTCATACCAAGGCGTGTTTTCTGACTTGGTCAGGATATTGTCGCCCTTCAGCGCGGAAAGCGGAATGGAGACGATCTCTGCGAAACCGAAGTCCTTGGCGAACTCGCGGTACTCGACTTCAATGTCATTGAGCACCTTCTGCTTATAGTCCACCAGGTCCATCTTGTTGACGGCCAGCACAATGCGCTTGATACCGAGAAGCGAGCAGATGAAGCTGTGGCGGCGGGTCTGCGTGAGCACACCGCGGCGGGCATCAATCAGAAGAATGGCAACATCAGCCGTGGACGCGCCGGTGGCCATGTTGCGGGTATATTGCTCATGCCCCGGCGTGTCGGCCACGATGAACTTGCGCTTGTCGGTTGAGAAGAAGCGGTAGGCCACATCGATGGTAATACCCTGCTCGCGCTCGGCAGCCAAGCCGTCCACGAGAAGCGCAAAGTCAATCTCCTGGCCTTGCGTGCCCATCTTCTTGCTGTCGGCCTCAAGGGCGCTCAGCTGGTCTTCAAAGATCAGCTTGCTATCATAGAGCAGGCGACCGATGAGGGTGGATTTACCGTCATCCACGCTGCCGCACGTAATAAAGCGCAGCATGGACTTTTCTTCCTGGGCCTTCAGGTAGGCCGAGATGTCTTCAGCAATGAGGTCAGACTGGTGTGACATTAGAAATACCCCTCTTGCTTTTTCTTCTCCATCGATGCTGCAGCGTCATGGTCGATCACCCGCCCTTGGCGTTCAGAACTGGTGGTCAGCAGCATTTCCTGGATCACTTCTTCAAGCGTGTCTGCCTCTGATTCTACCGCACCTGTCAGCGGGTAACAGCCCAGTGTGCGGAAGCGGACCGATTTCATCACCGGCTCTTCGCCCTCCTTCAGTGGGAAGCGGTCGTCGTCCACCATGAACAGCTGGCCGTCGCGTTCCACAACAGGGCGTTTCTTGGAAAGATACAGGCCCGGAATCGGAATATTTTCCAGATGGATATATTGCCAGATATCCAGTTCCGTCCAGTTCGAAAGCGGGAACACGCGGATACTTTCGCCCTTGTTCTTGCGGGCGTTATAAAGGTTCCACAGTTCCGGGCGTTGGTTTTTCGGGTCCCAGCGGTGCTGGGCCGAGCGGAAGGAAAATACGCGTTCCTTCGCGCGGGACTTTTCCTCGTCCCGGCGCGCGCCACCGAAGGCTGCGTCGAAGCCGTATTTGTCCAGCGCCGCCTTGAGCGCCTGGGTTTTCATCACATCTGTATGAACCTGGCTGCCGTGGGTGAATGGGCCGATGCCCTGTTTGACACCTTCCTCATTGATGTGAACGATCAGATCAAGGCCCAGTTCCTTGGTGAGATTATCGCGGAATTCGATCATCTCGCGGAACTTCCAGGTGGTATCCACATGCATGACCGGGAACGGCGGCTTGGAAGGATAGAATGCCTTCATCGCCAGGTGCATCATCACTGCACTGTCCTTGCCTACAGAGTAGAGCATCACCGGGTTTTCGGCTTCCGCTGCAACCTCGCGCATGATGTGGATGCTTTCGGCTTCCAGTCGTTTCAAATGGGTAAGTGTTTTTGTCATCAAAAAATCTACCAACGCTTGCTTTGAGCCCATAAACTTCAAGGCTTTTAAAGATGGTGCGGGTGTAGCGCAAGCACAAGCGGTAAAGAAAATGAATTTTTCTTTTTTTCAACCGCAGAGGGGCTTTTTTGGAATATTTTTCCAATTGAGGCCTGCCGCAGTCAAACTCGATTGCCACTGACCGCCAAACCTTCCCCCTAGAGGCTCTTCAAGGATGCCTGCCTGCCGGAAATACTGAGCTCAGGCTGTGCTTCAATGTCCTTTTCCGCCAGAAAGTCCTCGAGAACCTTTTGCAGGATACCGGCATCCCGAAGTTCTCCTGCCGGGTTGTGGCCACCACCTGTCAAGACCATGATCCGCGCGTCCTCCACCAGGGTCTTCGCATAAAGCGCATGCCGCACGTCCAGGTCATCCTGATTACCAACAATGATATGGACAGGGTGCCTGATCTGGTCCGCAACTTCTGCTGTAGAAAGATAGCTATCGCTTTCAATCTGTGAAATCAGGCGGTGCCAGCGACGATCTGTAAGAAGGTTGCGGGTTTCTGCATCGATGAATACCTGCGGCCCGAACAGAAGGGTGGCCTTGGGCTTGATGAAGGCACTGAACATCAGGGCCGCGAATCCCCCTGCCGAACTGCCAAGCGTATAAAGCTCTGTATCTGCCAGATGGCCGATCAGGGATTTTATCCTGTTGCCCTTTTCCTCGAAGGTCGCGCCAAAGTCCTTGATGTCAGCATGATACCAGGATCTGTGAATATCACGAAAGAACACCAGATTGCAGCCAAGGTTTGACAAGGCTTTTCGAAATTCGAACACCGGCATACCCAGTTGAAGCCCCAAACCACCGAAGGCCACGATGGTCTTCTTGGCGCCATTATCATGAACTTCAAAAGGCGGCGCATTTTCAATTTCTTCCTTTGAAACCTCAGGCGCGCGCTGTCCTTCAGGCTTCATGCCCGCATGAACATCCGGCACTCTGTTGATATCAAAGGGGTCATAACCGAACTTGTCATAGTCGATCTTGTAGATGCGGGCGATCTGCTCAAGAATATCCCGGTGAAGGAAGTTTTCCTTATTCAGATATTCCGGATGGGCCGCCAGTTCGAATGACGGCATGTCGGCAGCATCGATGGTAACGGCAGCCTCTTCGTATTTGGTGCGATTGTTCACCGGCATTTTGTAATCGATGCCAAAATGATCATTCAGCCAGCCAAAAGCATAATCCGCGTCTTCAAGGTACAGCAGCTTCTTGTAATTGAAGCCGCTTCGCGCAAAAGCGATCGGGACCTGAGTGTTCCAGTGCCCATCGAGCTGCGGCTCTCCCTTTGTGGCGCTGTTGATGCGCGCTTCAACCTGATCCAGGAATTGTCGAAAGGAAATCCCTGAAAACCCCTCACCGCCGGATTCAGCCAGACCCCAGGAAATAAGGCTTCGACGGATCGCCGGTTCATGCTTATCCCAGGCATCAATTGGCTTGCGCTGATAGACAACAAACTTGTTTAGAAAGGCACTCAGGACCCGTGTCGCCGGATGGCGCACAAGCGCAATGGCCGAATAGCCATTTTTGTTGACCAGCTTCCGGGCGTCGCGAAAATGACTGAAATACCCTTCACCCCGCAGCCAGGCGCGAGCGTCAGGATAATCCTTGCGCACATCCTCCTGGCGAGCTCCCAGATGCCCATAGACGAACCACTGAACAAGGCTGGTACATCCTGATTTCGGAGACCAGAAAAGAAGGTTTTTCCCTTCCTGATCTACATAGGCTTGCCTGGTCATATTATCCCCCAACAAAATACGTCTTAATCGATGACCGGATTAACGCAGTTTGGCTGCCCGCTCCAGCGTTTAATTGGATCAACCGCCGCGACCTACACACGCAAGGCCACACGCCGTTACCGGCGCAGCGCCTCCGCGATATACATGGCTTTGCGCGCCAACTTGGCAACCGATGCCACAGGCCCGCCGGAGATCACGCTGCCGCCGCGCTCCATAACGGCAATGTCCGCCACCAGCGCTTCCGGGCCATAGCTTTTGCCGCCCGGCCACTGAACATAGCGCGCATAGACACACAAAAGGCCATAGACCAGCGCGTCAAGCGGCAGGTCACGCCCGCGACGCTCGCCCAGACGGCTACCCAACTGATCAGTCGTCAGCCCCCACCCGGCATAAAATGGCATACCATAGGTTGTCACCTTGATGCCCCGCAGAATGGCCTCAAAACCCGTCAGGCTGGTCATGGTATGCACTTGATCGACAGCTTCAAGGCAATCGATGATGTCTGCGTCCATCACCACTTCGCTTGCGCAGCGCTCCAGTACATCTTGGGGCACCGCCCCTTCCCGGTTACCCGACACCACATCAGGGTGCGGCTTATAAATTACATAGGCGTCCGGATTCGACTGATGCACAGCCTCCAGAAGGGTGGCGTTGGTCTTGACCTCGGGTGACCCCAGCTGAATCGAGGCATCGGCTTCCACCTGTCCTGGCACCAAGATCACCGGCTTGCCAGCTGCCTTGGCTCTGAAATCCAGCTTGCCCGCGGAACCCACATTATATTTGGACACACGCGCGCCCAGCACCGCCTGCCTGAGCGCCTTGCCGCGCGCCAGGTCATGACGATCAAAATCATGCTTCTTCAGGAAGGTCTCGAGGTCGCTTGGGCCCCGGCCATCATAGTAAATACCCGTCCGGTCCAGTACCAGCGAGGACGGGCGCCTGAGGTCGCTGCCCAGCCCCACAGAACGCAGGAACCCGTCTTCCATGCGCCAGACCGGGATATGCTCTGGTACGGCTTCGGCTTCCTTGTCGTGCTTGCGCCCCCACAGAATAACGATATCGCCTTCCTGGTAATCATAGCTGTCCAGCATAGCGGGCTTGATAAAGACAGTGTTCTTCTCGCCCAGCCCCACGAACTCGGGGATGAAGCCGCGCTTCCACAAGGAAAAGCCCACCGCCAGCGCACGCTTGCCGCGGGGGCGGGCCATCTGGCGTTCAGCCGTCAGAATATCCAGCACGCGTTCAAGCTCACATGCTTCGCCCGTGAAGGGGTCGACATAGCGGCTGTAGATAATGAAGGCGGCGGCGAATAGTTCTTCAAGGCTACGGTTGGCAATACGAGCTTCACACAACTGTCGGTCGTGCGTCAGGCCCCAGCCCGCGTAAAACGGCAGGCCGAAGCAGGAAACCTTCTTACCAGCAATCAGGCCTTCAAGGCCCATCTGGCTCGTTACCACATAAACATGGTCCACACGCTCCATCAGCGCCTGCGGCGCCACGTCATCAGCGATGAACATCACCCGCTCGTGTGTGCGCTCAAGATCAAAATGGCCCTTCTTGGTGCCTGCCAGCACGTCTGGATGCACTTTCACCAGCACAAGCGACGTGGGGTTTTCTTCAAGCGCGGTTTGCAGCATTTCCATGAACATGCTGTCGCTCGCCATGCCGTATTTGATCGACTGATCGGCGAATGTCTGGTCCACCACCAGCACCTTTGGCCCCTTGAAAGCATTCAGCTTTTCCCGGAGCTCTGGTGAAATATCAAACGGTGCATGGTTATATTTAGACAGCCGCCAGCGACGAATGCGAGCCATGGCGTCGCGCGAGCGGGCCAGGAGCTCATCCGTGATCCAGTCATCCCGGTTCAAAAGGCCTTCAAGGTCGCTTGGGGTATGGGCGTCATAATAGATGCCGCTTTTGTCCACCACGAGCGACAGGCGGCGACTGTCCAGCGATGGGTGGCTCAGATACCCAAGGAAGCCATCTTCAAGGCGCCAGTATTCCAGGTTACGGCGCTTGGCAAAGGCCCGCGCCTTTTCTGTATTTTCCTTCTGGCCCCAGCCTACGATCACGTCGCCTTCGCGGGCACCGGAAAGGCCCTTGCGAACTTCGCGCCCTAGAAGCGCGGACAAAAGCCTGTCCCCCGCGATACCGCCAGAGGTCGTCAGCGCACGAGGCGACTGGGTCTTCTCTGCTGAAGCATCCGTCATGGTGCAAGCCCCATCATAGCGCGTACGGCGGCCAGGTCTTTTTCGGTATCCACGCCTGCGGGAGGCGCGTCTGCCACTTCCGCCACCATGATCTTCATACCGTGATAAAGCGCGCGCAGCTGCTCAAGCGCCTCAAGTTCTTCAAGCGGAGCAGGCGGGAGAAGCGTAAGTTGCCGCAGCGTCCCGGCGCGATAGGCATAAATACCGATATGGCGCTGGTATGCGAAGCGCTGCAGGTCTGGCCTCTCGGCGCCGCGCTCGTGCGGGATGGCGCTGCGCGAGAAATAGCATGCAGCGCCTGTCTTGTCGGTCACCACCTTCACCACATTTGGATTCAGAAGATCATCCATGCTCGCAATGGGGTGGCTGGCTGTCGCGAGCGCCGCATCTGCACTTCCGGCCAGAAGATCCGCCACAGTGCGCACCAGCACCGGCGGCATCATGGGTTCATCCCCCTGCACATTGACGATGATCTCATCGTCCGCGCAGCCCAGAATATCCACCACTTCTGCGATTCTGTCCGTGCCAGAGGCATGCTCAGCCGCCGTCATAACCGCCTGGGCACCAAATTCCTGTGCAGCGTCAAACACGCGAGCGTCGTCTGTGGCCACCACCACATCCGCAGCACCCGTTTCCCTGCAGCGCTCCCACACATGCTGGATCATCGGCTTGCCGCCAATGTCTGCAAGCGGCTTGCCCGGCAACCGGGAAGACGCGTAACGTGCAGGGATAACGATCCTGAAGGGCATGCCCTAGTCCTCCTCGGGCGTGACATAATAGTCAGCAAAGCGGATACCTTTGAGGGCCGCCAGATAGTCGCACACCTCCCGCACCGCACCATGCCCACCCGGGCGTTCTGTCACATGATGCGCGGCCTTCAGCACGTCCGGCACCGCGTTTGGCGGGGCAACGGCAAAGCGCACAGCACGCATCACCTTGAGGTCAATCAGGTCATCGCCCATGAAAGCCACCTGGTCGAACATGCAGCCTACTTCGTCGCAAATATCCTCAAGCGCGGCCACCTTGTCCTTGCATTTGAAGCGGCGGTGAAAGATGCCCAGATCATCCAGCCGCCTTTCAAGTGGCGCGCTGCCCCGGCCAGAGATCACAGCAACCTCGAAACCGGACTGCATCAAAAGCTTGATGCCCAGGCCGTCCTGCACATTGAAGGCTTTCAGCTCCTCGCCCTCGGCGGAATAATAGATGGTGCCGTCGGTCAGCACCCCATCCACATCCAGAACCAGAAGCCGAATATCCATGCGCGTCTACTCCGTTACCAGTGCGGGGAAGCTTTTGGCTAGTGCGTCCACGGCTTTCATCTGCGCGAGATACGGCTCAAGCTTATCCAGCGGCAGCGCACAGGGGCCATCGCAAAGCGCCTCATCCGGGTTCGGGTGGGCTTCGATGAAAAGCCCCGCGATCCCAAGCGCCATGCCCGAACGCGCCAAGGCGGCAGCCTGCGCGCGCCTGCCGCCTGCACTGTCGCTGCGGCCACCTGGGCGCTGCAGTGCATGCGTGGCGTCGAACACCACAGGCGCATACTCTTTCATCACGTCCATGCCCAGCATGTCGACAATCAGATTATTATAGCCAAAGCAGCTGCCGCGTTCGCACAGCATGATTTTTTCGTTACCACTTTCCTTGAATTTCTTCAGGATATGGCGCATTTCCTCAGGCGCAAGGAACTGAGGTTTCTTCACGTTAATCACGGCTTTGGTCTGCGCCATGGCGGTGACAAGGTCTGTCTGCCGGGCAAGGAAAGCAGGCAACTGGATCACATCAGCCACCTCAGCCGCCGGGGCCGCCTGATGGGGTTCGTGCACATCTGTAATGACCGGCACGTCAAATTTGGATTTGATGTCGGCCAGAAGCTGCAGGCCTTGATCAAGACCAGGGCCGCGGAAGGAATGTACGCTGGAGCGGTTGGCCTTGTCGAAGGACGCCTTGAAGACATACGGGATATCAAGCCTTTTGGTGACATCCACAAAGGCTTCCGCGACCTCAAAAGCCAGCTCGCGGCTTTCAAGAACATTCATACCGCCAAACAAGACGAATGGCGCGTCATTCGCGACCGTTATATCTCGCCCCAGTGAGATAGATCGAGCCATAGCTTCCCCCGATAGTTGTCTTATAATGCCATGGCTAGCGCGGGCGGCACGAAAGCGCAAGACTGCAGTGACGCCCGCGACAGAAAAGATCCGTTATTTCAGAAGAGACAGGATCGCCTGCGGCCGCTGGTTGGCGATCGGCAGGGTCTGAACGCCCAGTGCCTGCTTCACCTGCAGTGCCTGCAGGTTGGCTGTTTCGCTTTCCAGGCTTGTCTCAACCAGGTTGCCGACACCGGCTTCGATGGTTGCGGACAGTTTGCCGATGAACGACTGCTGCGCACCAATGCTTTCGCTGCCGGCTTCAAATACTGCCTGAACCTTTTCAACATTCGCCCGCGATGCCACAACTGCCTCAAGCGTGTCCGCCGCCGCAGTGACACTTTCCAGTCCCTGTTTTGGCTTGAGCGTGACATTGGGGCCACCCAGCGCAAGGTCCTGCGCTGGCACTTCAACCGCCCGGCGGCCATTGGCGCTTGTGAGAGCCGTGATGGACTGCCCACCCCGCGCCACCGCATTGATGCCGTCAAAGCTGGCGTCACGGATTACGTCACCGATCAGGTCCCGTTCTGTTGCAAATGCTTCATTGAGTGCCGTGCGCGACCCTTCATCAAGATCAGGGTCAAGCCCGCGTTCTGCTTTTTCCTGCAGTTGCGACAGCAGATCGGAAATCTTGCCCGCTGCAGCAGACGCCACGTCCAGCGCAGACGCCGCACGCCCAAGCGATGCCTTCACTGCCTCCAGCCCACTGGCGTCACCTTCCAGGCGGCCTTCCACGGTCACAGCGCTATCCGCGCGCCGCTCATCCGCCTTGCCTGTTTGATCAGCTTTAGCCTGAGCCTCGGCCAGATTTCGGCCAGTTTGTTTCTTGTTTTGCAGAACCGCAAAGGCACCTGCATTTGGATCCACGGTGAAAACCATGTGATACACCCTTCTGGTTTAACTATGCCAGCATCCCCATGCCGACTAACTCAATCTCAAACGCCCAGCCGCATTATATCACGACCAGGCCCCCAACCGTCACTGGAAAAGTGTCAGGACGGCACTCGGTGAATTATTGGCGATCGACAGAGCTTCCAGGCCAAGCTGCTGCTTCACCTGCAAGGCCTGCAGGCTAGCCGATTCTTTTGCCAGATCAGCATCTACAAGGTTGCCGATCCCGACCTCAATAGTATCTGACAACTTACCGACAAATTCCCGTTGAATTTCAAGCCGCGAGGAGCCCGCACCAAGGGCAGACAAGGCCGTTGTGACATTGGCGGCTGAGGCGGAAATAGTTACCACGGCAGCAGATGCCAGCGCCGCGCTGGAAATTTCCTGCGTTGCGGAAAGCGTCACTATTGCCCCACCGAGTGTCAGGTCCTGCGACGCGATTGAGATGGTATTGGTGGCCGTATCATCAGTGATGGCTATGATATCTGTGCCACTGGCATCCACTGCGTTGGCGCCATTGAATTCTGCATTTTCAACAATGCTGCCGATCTGGTCCCTGAGCTCAACAAATTCATCATTGAGCGCGGTACGGCTTGCGCTGTCGATACCTGTGTCCTTCGCAGAGACCGCTTTTTCCTTTAGCTCGTTCAGCAGGTCAGATACGGCTTCACCGGCAGCGATTGCGACATCAAGCGTGGAGATGGCCCTGTCGAGGGAGCCCTTTACAGCGTTCAACCCTGCTATATCACCGCGCAGATTCTGCGCGATTGAATAAATTGCAGCGTTATCTTTGGCGCTCTCCACTTTGAGGCCGGTATTGATGCGCCGCTGCGTTGTTTCCAGTAGGCTATTAGTTTGATTGAGACTCTGGAGCGCGAGAAAGGCACCCGCGTTCGAATTTACGGAAAAAGCCATTTTGCCTTCTCCACCATATTTTCAGACACAGTCGGCGTCTTTTTGACGTCTTATACCGTTCCGGCACGGCACGCCCTTCAAGCGATGCGCCTGTGATTTCTTCTGAAATATATCCGGTCACCCACCCGCTTTATACCATAGACCTGCAGCTTCACCAAATGGGAGCGTGGGCCTCGCGCTTAGTCCATGCGGTTGCGCAGGGGGTCCGGCCTGCGGCTTATGGGCTTGATATCAAGATCAAGATCGATCCGGAGAGGCTGTTCAGCCACTGCTGCAATCATCAGGTTGTGTTCTGGATTGAAATCAAAATAGATGAACGCATCTGTCAGCCCCTTTGGGGTCGGGGTGGCCAGTTTTGGCGGGCGGGCTGTGAGGTCGATCTGCACATCCCTGAGATAAGGCATCAACTTGCCGTCTTCCATTTTCACGAACGCTTCACGAATGGACCAGAGCGTGAAGAACATCAACCTGCCGATTTCATCCGACATGGCAGACAACAGCATCCAGTCTTCTTCGGGGAAACGGCGCTCAGCGACACGGCGCCAGTCCACAGCCGGATCGAGCTGTTGGATATCAAGCCCCACAGGACAGCTGTCAGCCACCATAACGGCAGCAATACCTTCTTCCGCGGCCCCCGTATGCGAAACCGAAAAATAAGGCGGCTCGTCTTCTGAAAAGCCTTCAATCGAAATACGACCAGCGCCTTCCTGCTTCAGGGGAACGGCCTTGGGTAGGAGCCCCATATGGTCCCCAAGGGCGGTGCGCAACATACGCCGTGCGGTCACAAATGCCGGACGGGCACCTTCATGCATGCCCGCCAGGCGCTTGTGTTCGCTTGCAGACAAGACATCCTGGCCCGAGAGCCCGGGATCAGCTTCCCGCACCAGTACCTTTACCGTTTCAAGGTCTTTGTTAATCTGTCCTGCCATATGCGGCGGCATCACTTCCAACCGTTGAATTGCACCCAGCGCCATCTAAGCGCAAAGCTACAAGGGCTGCAATTGCAAACCATACCAAACAAAAGCCCCCCGGCCGGAAGCCGGAGGGCTGAACTTACTAGCCACTGGCCTCTTTTAGAGAGTGAAGTGGTCGATCGTCAGATCACTCAAGGTCACATTCTGGATAAAGAGGAAGGTTGTACCACCAAGCGAGATCAGAACGCCATCAACCCCGTCTTGGGTCGTATCTATCGCAGCGTCTTTGACATCGGCCAAGGCGACAAAATTGGTCACTGTACCTGAAAGGTCGATGACGTCTTCCGTGAGGTCAAAGTCCTTCAGAACGTCACTGCTGTCGGCAGCTGCATCAAATACGAACAGGTCCGCTCCAGAGCCACCGAAGATGGTATCGTTACCGGTGCCGCCGTTAATGGTGTCATCGCCACTACCGCCCCGGATGCTGTCTGCACCAGCACCGCCGGAAATAGTGTCATCCCCAGCACCGCCATAAAGCGTATCGGCAGAAGCGCCACCCTGAACGGTGTCATTGTCGTCGCCGCCGAACATCACATCGCTGCCGTTACCGCCAACGATGACGTCGGCACCTGTACCGGAGAAGATCACATCGTCGCCGTCGCCGCCGTCGATCGTGTCTTCCGCGTCACCGACAGAACCTTTACCGCCATAGATGGTGTCGTTTCCGTCCAGACCCTGGATATCGTCACAGCCGGTGCCGCCGCCGAGGGCGTCATTGCCGCCAGCGCCAAAGATGACGTCTGACCCTGCACCAGCCCAGATATCGTTGCGCTGGTCACCACTGTTGTTGCCCACTTCGCCAACTTCAACCAAGCTGTTGTCGTTACCGCCACGGTCATCCCATGTGCCGCCAACGAGCGTATCGTCGCCAGTACCGCCATAGAGGATATCACGGCCATCATTTGCTGTCGTGTCAGTGCCGCCGAATGGATCAGCATCTGCACCACCACCGATCAGCAGGTCGTTGTTGGAGCCGCCACCGATGACGTCGTTGCCGCCATCACCCCGGGCGATATCGTCACCATCACCTGCAGCGAAGACAGAGTCATCGCCGTCACCACCGGAAACAACATCGTCTCCGTCACCACCGGTAATCAGGTCATCGCCGTCACCGGCGGAAATGGTGTCGTTGCCGCCGTTACCTTTGATGTTGTCGAACTTGCTACCACCAGCCATAACATCATTGCCGGAACCACCTTCAAGCAGGCCGCCATCGCTGCCTGCGGCGAAGTCAACGTCTGCAATAACACGCAGATTGACGTCCAGCTCGATTGTGTCATCGGCATTGGCTGCATTTGCCAGAACAAGCGTAACGGTTTCATCAAGGTTTGATGCCTCGTTCGCAAGCGAACTGTCGGCCTTGAAGGAAACAGTATCCACAACCTTGTCACCACCAAGTGCATCAGTGAAGGTCAGGCGACCATACTCAGTGTCGACGCGCGTACCAGGATTAACCGTAGTCCCATTGACAGAAATGATGTCCCAGTCGTTGTCGTTATAGTCGGTCAGTGGGTTGGCGCCGTTCGGATCCCACCGCATGATATGATCTGCGAAAGTATCCGTATTGGACGCACCCGGATCAGCAAAGAGATCAAGGTCTGTCAGCAGATCCTGGCAAGCATCAGTTGTGAGCGTCACATTGTCGAATTTCAGCGTTTCAACACCGGAGATGGTGTCAAGACCATCCACGTTGACCACATAATCGCCACCGCCGATAACGATATCGGTTGCCTCGTCAATTGACCCATCGAAGGTTACAACGTCTGCAGTGCCGCCACCGCCATTGATGCTGTCGTCACCAGCGCCGCCATTGAACTTGTCGTCGCCCTTGCCGCCCTGCAGCGTATCGTTGCCCTCGCCGCCGTCCAGCGTGTCGGCGTTGGTGTCGAACACCGTATCACCAACCAGGAGGTCGTCGCCGCAACCGCCGTAAAGCTTATCTTTGCCGTTTTGACCTTCAAGCGTGTCGTCATCATTGCCGCCGAACAGCTGATCGTCGCCGTCGCCGCCAAGGATGCTGTCATCGCCGCAGTTACCGTAAATCTTGTCGTTGCCGCCCTGCCCGTCGAAGGTCTCATTGTCTTCATCACCAGTCAGGACATTCCCGCTGTTGTTGCCAGTGAAACTGGTGTCCGCCAAAAGCGTCAGGTCGAGACTGACAGTGATGTTTTCGTTCGTGGCGGTATTGGTCAGGCGTACCGTCACAGTCTGCGACTTGTCAGCGGCCTGGTTAGCATCGTTGAGGTTGGTACTGCCTGTGAAGGTCAGCGTATCGGCAAAACCGCTACCGCTATCGGATACCGAAAGCGTACCATAGCTGAGGTTTACATTCGACCCATCGGATACCGTGGTGCTATTGATCCGGGTAACCCGCCAGTCACCATCAACATAGGCAGCAGTGAGTGGATCGCCAGCGCCAATCTGGGAAGCATCCCACTGGAGAACGAATTGTGCCACGCCGGTATCGGCCGAGCTAGCGCCCGAAACCGCAGACAGCGCAAAGTCCAGCCCGATATTCTCGTCGTTCGTAGACGTCAGCGTCACGTTATTGAAGCGGATTGTTTCCACGTTGGTCACATGGTCTACGCCATCATCAGTCGTGATCAGCAGCGTCCCCATGGCATCGTCGATGTCGCCTTCATCATCGATGTCACCGTCGATGATCACAATATCATTATTGGCGCCACCATCGATCGTGTCGTTGCCAAGGCCACCGGTCAGAAGGTCATTGCCAGCGCCGCCATCAAGCACGTCATTGTCGTTGCCACCAGAGAGGGTATCTGCCCCCGCATCGCCCGACAGATCGTCATCGCCATTACCGCCCGTGATCTCGTCTTCGTTGTTGCCGCCTGCAATTACATCGGCACCATCGCCACCTTCGATCACGTCGTCGTCGTCACCGCCAAGGACATTGTCGTCACCGGCGCCTGCATCGATTTCATCAGCGCCACGACCGCCATCGATTGTGTCGTTGCCGCCGTTTGCAGTGACAGTATCGTCACCGTTAGCGCCGATAATGCTGTCCGCATTGTCGCTGCCGGTAAAAGTTTCGTCGCCGTCAGCACCAACCAATGTATCGCCACCCGGATCGGCCACGTAGGTGTCATCGGCCAACAGGGTCAGATCAAGGGTAAGAGTTACAGTGTTGTTGGTGTCGACATTGGTCATGACGACGGAAATTGCCGCATCGTTGATATCAACTGCAGAATTGGCTTCATCAATGTTGCCGGTGAATACCAGTGTTTCACGAACACCGTCACCGTCAGTATCAACGGCCGTCAGCGTACCGGAAGCAATATCCACCGCATCGCCGTTGGCGTTGATCGCCGTGCCGTCAATTTCAGTGATGTTCCAGTCGTTGTCGCTGTATGATTTCGCCAGCGGGCTGGAGCCGTTCGGGTCCCAGGCGATCACATCGCCAGCCAGGGTCAACTCGACATCCACGCCAGACGTGGTCGAAGTCGTCACCGTGGTACCGATGTCGCTTGCCGTTTGTGTCAGAGTGGCATTGTCAAAGATGATTGTCTCGACATCGGTGACAATGTCATTGCCCTCAACCTTAACAAGATAGTCGCCTTTGGACGTGTTCAAAATGTCTGTCACGGAATCGATGGCGCCGGAGATGCGTACAGTATCGTCGCCCGCACCACCGACCATGGTATCATGCCCAAGACCGCCTGTGATGTCGTCATTGCCCGCGCCGCCATCGATATCATCGTCGTCGTTGCCGCCATCAATCACATCGTCGCCGCCGTCACCATTGATCTGGTCATCGCCGTCGTCGCCCGTCAAGCTGTCAGCATCGCTCCCGCCGAAAATCTTGTCGACGCCGTCGCCACCTTCGATGGTATCGAGGCCTGCATCACCGGAAAGATTATCGTTGCCGGCACCGCCCATAATGCTGTCGTCGCCAGCACCACCCGACGCCTGATCAGCATCGTCGCAACCGAAGATGATATCGTTGCCGTCTTCCCCGTAAAGCTTGTCGGCACCTGCGTTACCATGGAGTGTATCAACACCTGCGCCACCAGACAGCGTATCGCCGCTATCACCGCCCAGGATGCTGTCGTTATCGTCACAGCCATAGAGCTTGTCAGCACCCAGGCCGCCGTCAATGACGTCTGCGCCGCCGGCGCCCACAATAATATCGTTGTCATCGCAGCCAAAGAGGACATCGGCGCCCGCGCCGCCATCAATCTTGTCGTTGCCGTCGTTACCACGAACCGTATCGTCACCAAGGCCACCGAAAATCGTATCTTGGCCGGCACCGCCCAGAAGGCTGTCATTATCGTCACAGCCGTAAATTTCGTCGGCATCTGCGTTACCGTTGATTACATCCGCGCCAGCCGCACCAATCAGGATATCGTTGCCGGCTCCACCGTCGATGTCATCAGCCCCGGCTTCGCCGTTTATCTTGTCGACACCGCCTTCACCTTCAATGATGTCGCCGTCGTCGCCACCAAAGATGGTGTCGTTACCGGCGCCCCCTTGAAGCGTATCAATACCTGCGAGGCCGATGATGGAATCATCATCCGCACCACCTACCAAGCTGTCAGCACCAGCAGTTCCATTAAAAGTCGCCATCGTGTAGCCCCATAAACTGACCAAATCATATAATTACCGGCAAGCTACCAGCCCGCGAGTCGTTCGTCAAACTTAACGAAAGGTCCATTTTCAATTTTTTTCTACAGAATCGGGGACTTAATCGCCCTTCTCCCGCCATTTTTCCATGCCCCTCAAAGCCTGCTTCGCCATTATTTCAATGACGCCACCAAGCGGCCCGAACCACTACATCCGGCGAAACATTATGTCGCCGACATTAAGGTCACATGAACAGACTGAAGACACCTCTCGCATCAAAAGCCCCGTCAGAAGACGAAATCCGCGTCCGCCAAGTCGGCCACCGTGAGGCCGGTCAGCAGCACACTGTCGCCGCCGCCAAGGTCAATCAGCACACCGCCTTCAGTGTCGGTCGCGACGGCCTCGACGCTCGCGAGGTCGGTGAAATCGGTGGTGGTTGCGGAAAGGTCAAGCGTGTCTTCACCGGTGGCGAAACCGTCCACGAGGTCCGCGCCGTCACCGGAAGCGAACACCATCAGATCAAGCCCGTCGCCGGGCCTGAGCGTATCGTCACCTTGGCCGCCAGTGAGCGTATCATTACCCGTGCCACCATAAAGCGTATCCGCGCCCGTGCCGCCGGATACATTGTCGTTTCCAGTGCCGCCAAAAAGCTCGTCGTCCCCAGCGCCGCCATCGATAAGATCATCTTCTGATCCACCAAAGATCACGTCATTGCCGCCGCCGCCATTGATCGTGTCGTCACCGGTTGGTCCGGAATATATAATATCATCGCCACGGTTGCCTCGGATGCTGTCATTCCCTATGCCACCACCGAGGACATCATCACCGTCGTCACCGATTACAACGTCATTGCCGGGACCACCCCAAATGGAGTTGGGGCTATCGTCTGCACCAAAAACGAAACTGTACCAGTTGCCGCCACCCAGCGTATCGTCGCCCGCACCACCAAACAGGGTGTCCGACCCGCGACCGCCGCCAAATGCATCATTTCCGGGGCCGCCACCGAATATGTCGTCACCACCGCTTGCATCACCATAATCATTGCCGTCATCATCTGCACCGGCCCAGATCACATCATTACCTTCGCCTGGCCAGATCGCATCATCGCCAGCGCCGCCTATGATTGTGTCGTTGCCGTCATTGCCGTCGATCGTATCGTCGCCACGGCCACCTCGCAGCAGGTCGTGCCCATCATTGCCAAAGAGCTTGTCATGGTCACTGCCCCCATCCAGGGTATCGCGGCCATTCCCGCCGCGCAGCGTATCCGATGCATAGCCGCCGATAAGCAGATCGTTCCCGTCATACCCGTAAACGGAAATAGGCGCTCGCTCCCCAACCTCAATGAGGTCGTCCTCGCCTGAACCGTACAGGCCATAGTATCTTGATGTATCAAAGACCTTGTAAAAGTCGTGGCTCTGAAGCTCGCGGACTGAAAGTCCTTTCAGCGTGATGCTGCCGTCCAGGCCCTGGATGGTCAGAACCACATCGTCCCCTTGCTGGGTCAGAACGGGCCGCGACCTGCCGTTGGCCAGGAGTGTTCCAAGATCCAGCAGATCTTCACCAGGGTTAAAATCTTCAATGGTGTCATTGCCGAAAACCCGCATCGGCACAAATGTGTCTGCACCGTCCCCGCCGATTGCAACGTCGTCACCAGCGAAAAGCAGGATCTCATCGTCACCAGCCCCGCCAACGAGGGTATCATTGCCAAAGCCACTTGATAGAATGTCGTCGCCCGCTCCGGCATCCAGGAAATCGTCACCATCACCGCCGGACAGGTAATCTGCGCCGCCATTCCCAACAAGAGTATCGTTTCCGTCACGCCCAAAAAGCGCATCGGCGCCTGCGTCGCCTGTCAAACTGTCAGCGCCGGAAGTTCCTTCGATAGTATCTGCCATATTCTCCCCCATCGCCCGATACCGAGCCTACTCGAATAAAAGCCTGCATCATGTAGCGCGGCGCAGAACAGCCCGTCAACTTAAAGGTTCACGTTACACAATCGAACATGGACACAAAAAAAGACGCCGCTGAATGCGGCGCCAAGGTTGCTCTGAAGGGAATGGTTGAATGGTGTGCGGGAGGCTTAAAAAATCACGTCCATAAAGTTGAGATCATAGCTGGTCACCCCCTCAAGGAAGATGCTGTCTGTGGCTGTGGTTTCGATCAACAGGCCGTATTCGCCGTCCACCCATGTCTCGAAGCTATAATAGTTGAGATCGTCGAAGTTCTGGATATCCCAGACGCCGGAAAGCACAAGCGTATCTTCCCACACGTTAAAGTCCGTGATGGTGTCATCGCCCTGGCCGTCCTTGAAATAGAAATAGTCTTCCCCAAAACCGCCGGTGAGCACATCGTTGCCCGCGCCGCCGAAGATGTCGTCGTCACCGTCATCGCCCCAGATCGTATCCCAGCCGCTGCCACCGTAGATTTCGTCATGGCCGCCGTTGCCGGCAATCACATCATCGCCAGAGCCACCAAAGATCACATCACTACCCGCACCGCCGAAAATATCGTCATAGCCCCAGGAACCATAAATCCAGTCAACGCCGTCGCCGCCATAGACAAGATCATCCCCGTCACTAGCATAGATATCATCGTCGCCGGAGCCGCCATCGATAGTGTCATCGCCCCAGCCGCCAAAGATGATATCCCTGCCGCCAGCGCCGAAAATATCGTCATCGCCCGAGCCGCCGCCAATGATGTCATTGGCATTGCCGCCCACAGCCACATCGTTGCCGCTGCCAGCCCAGATTACATTATCGGGATAATCATAAGGATAGATGGCAATGAAAGCGTCTGCGGAGACTTCTTCGCCATAGTCATACCAGCCGTTGTCATTGACCGCGCCGTCGTCCCATCCGCCACCGATAAGCGTATCGTCGCCTGCGCCGCCGATCAGCGTGTCTGCGCCTTCTGCTGTTGGGCCATCATAATCGACCGGGGCGAAGAAGGTCTTGTCGCCATACCAGTCGATATGCTGTGTGTAGCCATCGGAAAACCCGCCGCCGACGATAAAGTCATCGCCACCGCCGCCGATCAGATAGTCGTCGCCGGAGCCACCCACCATGAAGTCGTCGCCGTCGCCGCCGCGGAAAAAGCTGTCGATGCCAGAGCCGTCAAATACATAGTCGCCGTTAATCTCATTCACGAAGGTCATGCTATGTCCCCACTGGTTGCTGTCGTGGATTTCGCTTTGTTATGACCCCGTTATGCAGGAACGGCCCTGAACCGAAAATGAATGGCGCCTTCAGGACGCGGTTCATCAAAAACGGAAATACAAAAGATAAAGGCACAGGCGGTTTCCCACATGTGCCTTTAGCCTGGTTTTGGGCTGTCGCGATCCGGTCTTTCCCTTTAAACGCAAAAGAATGCGGAAAGGTTCACTGGACCCGCAAAAAAATGTCAGCGGCGCTTGGGCATCCGCTCGTCCGGCGCGCCGATAAAGCGCTCAACATCAAGGATACGCTCAAGCTCATCCAGCAGGCCTTCAAGCTGCGCGCGCTCTTTGATGCCGCGGCAACCGGTATACCACTCCAGGCTTTTGGACATCGCCGCCGACTTCAGCTCGATTTTCACTGTTGGGTGGTCTGTCGCCCAGGGCTGGCAGGTATCACGGGTATAGGCATCGTCAAAATCGGCGAAACCACGCATTTCAAGCACGCTCAACACCTCAAGAAAGCGTCCAGCGCTGTATGTTTCGTTGTGCTGCCCCTGCAGTTTGGTAAAGCGACCACCATGATAGGTAACACGGCCATCCCCCTGCAGGGTGATGTCATAAACCGGGCAACTGCCAAAGCACGCCGTGCGGCTGAGCGTGATGGAGTCAAATGGGCTGATGTCGCGCGCGGGCGCGGTGCCCCCAGAGCCATTTTCTGCACAGGACGCCAGCGCAAGCGCCGTGATCACCACCGTAAAAAGCTTTTTCATAAGCACCCTTTCCTGCCCTTAAATGCGCCATCCTCAGCTGCCATGCTTGTCCCTTTTCAGGATCGGATGCAAGGCATGAATGAAGGCTGAACGGATTAATGGGCATGTTAACCGTTTCGTGATACCTTGCCGGCAAATATTGTTCAGCGCACCAGCAAAAGCCATTAGCATTCGGGCCGATCATGCAGGACGACACCAAAAAGACATCACCCATGACTGAAAAAACGGGCACGGAAGAGATTGCCATGCCCGATGTGGACGGGGCCCGCATTCTTGTGGTGGAAGACAACCCGGTGATGGGCCAGATCATTGCCAAGCTGTTGGCCGCCTTTTCCGTGCGCCACGACCGCGTGAGCAACGGCCTGCAAGCGATTGAGGCCGCGCGTGAGAAGGACTACGCCCTGATCCTGATGGATATCCTGATGCCCAAGATGGGTGGCGTGCGGGCGACGAAAGAGATCCGGAAGCTGAGCCCGCATTATAAAGAAATTCCCATTATTGCCGTCACAGCAAAGGTGTCGGAACGGGACATCGACCAGTATCTGGGCGAAGGCATGAGCGGGGTGGTGAAGAAGCCGATCAACCGGCTGAACCTGGCCTCCGTCATGAAAGAACACCTCGGCATTTCCGAGCAGCAGGAAAACGCAGGCACGGATGACGGTGAAGAGGCTTTCTACCAAGGCGACGAGCTTGATATCCTGAACTGGGAAACCCTGAATGAATATCGGGCGATCCTGAAAGACAAGTTCAAGCATTTCCTCAAGGACTATCTGGTCGCGGGGCCGGACCTTCTGGCAGCCGTGGGACAGGCGATCGAGGCGAATGATGCGGAAGGCGTGCAGTTCCACGCCCACAAGTTCAAATCAACCAGTCAGGTGTTTGGCGCGGAAGTGGTTTCCGACCTGGCCGCAAAGCTGGAGATCATGGGAAAGAACGGCGATATCGCTGGGGCACTTCCCATATTCCACGAGCTCCATGTCGCGTTTGAACGCGCCCAGCACGCGCTCAGGAAAAAGCTGGTGTTGCTGCAGAATATGTAGGCTGCGCGAGTCTGTATCGCTAAAATTGTACCGTTAACTTTTTGGTTAGGAATGTCCGGCATAAAAATGCCAGGCAAAGAAAAGGCAGAACCGCTGCCGCAAATTCAGGCAATGTTTTAAGTAACCAGAGACGTGAATTTGCAGGAGCAATTCAAAATGCGTGACACCGCGCTGATGCCTGAAAAAAGCCGATCTTCCAGTCAGGAAGCCTCAGTAACTCGCCATGCCCTTGTGGTTGATGACATGCCTGTCATGGCCAAGATCCTGGGCCGCGCCCTTGATGAAATGGGCATCACCTACGACCATGTCCTGAACGGCGAAGAGGCGGTCAACGCCTTTGAAGAAGGCCGGTACGATATGGTTTTCATGGATATCATGATGCCGAAGATGAACGGCGTTGAAGCCACCAGGCGGCTGCGCGCGCTGGAAGCCAAAACCGGCTGCCCGCCCCTGCCGATCATTGCAGTCACCACCAAAATGTCAGGCCCTGAAAACAGCACCTACCTGGATGCAGGCATGACCGATTGCATCAAGAAACCGGTGGACAGGGTTAGCCTTGAAGTGTTGGTGAAGCGCCACCTGACGGGCGAAGAAGCGGACGTTGATATCAGTGACCAATATGACGACATCCATGACGAGATGGAAGTCGTCAACTGGGATACGTTCCGGGAATATGGCGTGCTTCTGAAAGAAGGGATGATCGGCCTGATTGAGGACTATCTGATCGCCGCACCAAGCCTGATGGAAGAAATGAATGATGCTATTGAAGCCGGGGATTGCGCACGCGTGCACATGTTCGCAAGCCAGTTCAAATCCGCATCTGTTACTTTTGGCGCGGAAAAGGTGGCCCATCTTGCCGCCAAGATCGAGATCCGGTCGGGCAAGGACAGCGCCGAGGGGCTGAATGAGCTGTATTTCGACCTGCATATCGCCTTTGAGCACACACGGCAGGCCCTGCAGAAAAAACTGATTATTCTGAAAAACTTCTAGCTGGCCGGCGGCGATACAGCCACAAGGTTTGGCGCCGCCCAAGCGCCACAGAGTTAACAATCATTAAGATACTCGCTAAGGCTTTGTTCATGTCTTTGGTGGTATATTTACAACCATAATAAAAACATCACCACAGCCTGCCGGGTGGGGATTAACCCGTAATAGAGTGATTGGCGTCCTCTGGTCTTGACGGCCACCCCACCCCATTCTTTTCCTTACACCTGTTCATGGTATGTTCACTTTTTTGTTGTTAATTTCCCTCAAAGATTGATAGCGTAGCGGCGCGTTGGTCGCATTTAGGGGGAATCGCGTGCGAGCGAAATTGATAGCACTGATCCTTGGGGCTTTTTGCTTTTGCAGCACCGCTGTCGCGGATACGCCGGAAAATCAGGCCCCGGAAGTTTGGGACGCCTATCAGGCTGGGCCTTCACTTTATAAAATGCTGATCGAGCACATTCAGGCGATGCCTGACTTCAAATTGATGGAAACATTGATGGAGAACAGTCGCCGCGTGGAAGCAACCAACCCCGCAGGCCCACAAGGCAACAAACTGATCATTTCCAAATCCTGGGAATTGGGCGGCGACCATATCAAGACAATCGACCCACCGATACTCGGCCCTGTGCAAC
>Ga0209273_10000920_pt1 | contig 30740 bp, 30 predicted proteins | sample tdAd471_FD_187126 | JGI IMG/M metagenome (GOLD analysis project Ga0209273, IMG submission 187126) | Marine sediment microbial communities from the Atlantic coast under amendment with organic carbon and nitrate - tdAd47.1 (SPAdes)... | ecosystem: Environmental > Aquatic > Marine > Coastal >...
GCCGCCCCATCATATCGAGGTCGGTGCGCTCCTCTTCGGCCTTGCGCTCAAAATAGGAACGCGCCTCATCGGCCATGACCATAGCGTCAACATAATGGCTATCAACAAGGCGAGAAAACAGGGCGGTGTTAAAAGACTCGGCGGTGGACATAACTAATGGTGGCACATCGCAATGCATCTGTCAGCCGTACTTCGTGGTAAACGCAATAATCGATAGCGCACTGTCCCGTTTTCGGTCGGAAACGGTGCATGCGCAGTGCTGATATCAAGCAATTATGTCAGGGATGAGCGAATCTTCCAGCATCGCTATTTCATCGCGCAGCATAAGCTTGCGTTTCTTGAAGCGCGCGAGTTGGAGCTGGTCCGATGAACCGCTGGCGACAAGAGCGGCAAGCGCGCTGTCAAGGTCACGATGTTCCTGCCGCAACAGCTCGATCCGGCGCATTGTGTCTTCCGAGTTCATAGAGCATCGGATAGCGCAATATACGCCCTCTGGTCCAGTGAAGAAGAGGCTTCCGAGGTCACGATATGAATACGGTCCGCCGCATATTAGCGGCACAATATCGTAAACATGAAATCAAGTAAGGACACAGAAGAAAAATCATGTTTTACTCATCTTTCCGACACACTCAAACTACGGAGAATGTCATGGAAAACAGCCATGTTTCTGCACTTCACGCCAAGCACGATTCGCTCGAATCCAAGATCAGGCACGAGATGAGTCGTCCCATGCCCGACAGCTATCGTGTGGCGGAAATGAAGAAACGTAAGCTGCAACTGAAAGAAGAGTTGTATAACAGCTGAAGGTCGCTTGCGTGGGGCGTCGCTCATGCTGCGCCCCACGATAGCCTCAATAGCCGAAAATCTGTGGCTTGTCTGTTTTTGAAGAGCCGACCGGCTTGCGCGCCAGCATGGGATCAACTTCATTGTCAAATCTGATTCCCAATTGCCCTGGCTCGTGCCTGACGACCACGCCGGTTACATCACCAATCCCGCGTAAACTGAATGTGAGCTTTGTACCGATAGGGGTCTGCAAATTGCATTCCGCCATCATTCCGGTATTGGAAAGATTGCGCACTCGCGCCTTGCCCAGCTCCTTGCCTTCTCTGTCTTTCATGGTGGTGAGCAGGAAAAAGCTATTGCGTTCTTTTGCGCGCCCTTGCGCGCTGTTTTGATCTTCTTGTTCCGCAGACATTGTAGCGACAACCCTGTTGTTATTATCTCTGCACCCTGCGACAGGGCAAACCCGCCTCAATATAGAAGCAGGTTCGAATTACAGTGTAATTCTTAATGAATTCAAACCAATACATAACAAACAGAGGCATTTTGAGTTGCAAGTAACTACCAGCATAGCTCAATCATCGCGCGATATTTTTTCCTGACGCTCATGGCGCTCCTGGGCCTCCAGCGTCATTGTTGCTATCGGTCTTGCTTCGAGTCGTCCCAGAGAAATGGGTTCGCCCGTTACCTCACAATATCCATATTCACCCTCATCAATCCGGCGAAGCGCCGAATCAATCTTCGAGATCAGCTTACGTTGCCGGTCTCGTGTACGCAGCTCGATCGACCAGTCCGTCTCGCTCGATGCACGATCATTCATATCCGGCTCACGCAATGGCCCATTCTGCAGGACAGCAAGCGTGCCTTCTGCCTCGGCCAATATTTCCGTCTTCCATTCAAGCAATCGTTGCCGGAAATATTCAAGCTGCAACGGATTCATGAACTCTTCGTCAGGGGACGGTGTATATCCCTCATTTAGGCTCGTCATGGCATCTCCACGATGACCGTTCTCCCTATGCCTCAAGCCATGCAGACAGCGCGACTCCGGCATTGGGGTCGGATTGCTTTATTGGACGCGCCTATACCGAGCGTATAAGCAGCATACAAGTGTGATGGTGACGGATTGCATAAAAGTGCTTACATTGGGATGAACACGACAATGAAGATCATGAACATCTGTGGTATAGGCCCATATTGTCTCATTTATAGACATTAACCAGGCTCCGTAATCCCGAAACTGCAAAAATATGCAAAACAAGGAGCCATACTGGGTTAATTAGCTTGCGATTAACTGTATGTTTCGCGTTTATCTGTATGTGGACCAACGCTGGCGCATATTATGCGCTTCTGGCTCAGAAATGTGGAAGATAGATTATGTCCGTTAAAATGGCCCTTGCTAAACTTTGTGCTGCGACCTGCGGCGGCGCCATCATTGGTGGCGGAGCCGTCCATATGGCGGCAACACCGCGTCCAGCCTATGTGTCGGCGACCAAAGGAAAAGCACAAAAGCTCGTCAAGGTCAAAAAGCCGGTACGGGTTGCACGCCCCGCCAAGCGCGTCGCGCGTCCGGTCGCCCCTAAAGCGATGGTAGCGGCAGTTCCGGCCCCGCCACCGCCTGCAGCCGTAGCCCTGGCTACACCCAGCGCGCCTCCAATGATTGGCAGTACCGGCAGCAGCGGAACACCGGTCATCGTGACCAGCAGCGGTGGCGGCAGTGGCGGCTTTGGCAGCAGCGGCGGCTTCTTCGGCGGTTTCTTCGGCGGCGGCAGCAGCGGCGGTGGCAGTGTTGTCATCTCATCGACCAGCACAGGCGGATCGACCAGCACTTCGAGCGGCGGCTCTTCCACGTCGACAGGCGGCGTAAGCACATCGACAGGCGGGTCCTCAACCTCGACATCCACGGGTGGCGTTTCGACATCAACGGGCGGATCGTCAACATCTACAGGTGGGTCTTCGACATCAACCGGTGGATCATCAACATCTACAGGTGGTGTCAGCTCAACATCAACGTCTTCAACAGGTGGATCATCCACTTCAACCGGCGGCGTCAGCTCAACCTCCAGCACCTCGACCGGCGGCGTATCTTCAACATCATCCTCGTCGAGCAGCTCCTCTTCCTCTTCAAGCAGCTCATCATCGAGCAGTTCTTCAGGTGGTGGCTCCAGCACATCGAGCGGCGTTACCTCATCCAGCTTCGGCGGAACGAGCAGCACCACCTCCTCGACCACCAGCTCAACAGGGTCATCAACCTCATCGAGCACATCTTCCTCTACCTCGTCGAGCACATCGTCGAGCACATCATCAAGCAGCGGCGGTACAGACGTCCCTGCCCCACCCATGATCCTGCTTTTTGGTGCAGCGGCAGCCGCGCTGGTGGCGCGCCGTCGTTTTGCAAACAAGTCAAACGACAGCGATCAGGCGTAAAAGCACTTATGAGGCGACCCGACTGGGACGGTGTCAGCGCGACCTGACACCGTCCCATTTCTTTTTGGCCCATTTCTTTTTGGCCCATTTCTTTTTGGCCCATTTCTTTTTGGCCCATTTCTTTTTGGCCCATTTCTTTTTGGCCCATTTCTTTTTGGCCCATTTCTTTTTGGCCATATATACTGCCAAACATAAAACCGGCACTGGCAGGTCCGAAGCGGCTGCATCTCAACACCCCTTGAGTCAGGACTCGTGCACCAAGCCTTGCACCAAAGGGCGCGGCGCGGCATAGGGCAGGCTATCTATCCTCTGCTTTGACATCGGACCGCAAAACCCATGCACGACATCCGCTCCATCCGCGACAACCCGCAAGCTTTTGACACGGCACTGGCGAAGCGCGGCGCGGCACCGCAAAGTACGAAAATACTGAAACTGGACGAAGAACGCCGCGCACTGGCTACCACGCTGCAACAGGGCCTTGCCAAACGCAATGAGGCAAGCAAGGCCATCGGTCAGGCCATGGCTGCCAAGGATATGGACACGGCCGAGGCCCTGAAGGCCGAAGTTGCCACACTAAAGCAAAGCCTGCCCGCGCTTGAGGAGCAGGAGAAAAACGCGACCGCCGCACTCGAAGCGCTGCTCGCTGCTATCCCCAACCTGCCCGCCGACGATGTACCCGAAGGCCCGGACGAAAGCACCAATGTCGAGATCAGCCGCTGGGGTGAACCACGCAGCTTTGATTTCGACCCGCAGGACCATGCTGATTTCGGCCCCGCACTGGGGCTGGACTTCGAAGCCGCAGCAGCCATGTCCGGCACACGTTTTGCAGCATTGCGCGGTGGAATGGCCCGCCTGCACCGCGCACTGGCGCAGTTCATGCTCAACACGCAAACGCTCGATAATGGCTATGAAGAGGTCAACCCGCCATTGCTTGTGCGCGATGCAGCTCTTTATGGCACGAGCCAGCTTCCCAAATTTGCCGAAGATCTGTTTCAGACCACCGATGGCCGCTGGCTGATCCCCACAGCCGAAGTCAGCCTGACCAATCTTGTGAACGGGCAGATCGTGCCAGATACACAACTCCCGCTGCGCTTCACAGCCCTCACCCCCTGTTTCCGCTCCGAGGCTGGGTCCGCCGGACGCGACACACGCGGCTATATCCGCCAGCATCAGTTCGAAAAAGTTGAGCTGGTTGCCATCTGCCGCCCCGAAGACAGCGAAGCCGAGCATGAGCGCATGGTCAAAGCAGCCGAAGGCGTATTGGAAGCGCTCGCCCTGCCCTATCGCAAGATGCTGCTGTGCACTGGCGATATGGGCTTTGGCGCGCGCAAGACTTTCGACCTTGAAGTCTGGCTGCCAAGCCAGCAGACCTATCGCGAGATCAGCTCCATCTCGAACTGTGGTGATTTTCAGGCACGGCGCATGAATGCCCGCACGAAACCGGAAGGCGAGAAGCAGACGCGCTTCCTCCACACGCTCAATGGCTCCGGCCTTGCTGTGGGCCGCACACTGGTCGCTGTGCTGGAAAATTATCAGAATGCCGATGGCAGCATCGATATTCCTGCAATATTGCACCCCTATATGGGTGGCATCACCAAGCTCGAACCCAAGGCGAATTAATGCGTATATTGCTCACCAATGATGATGGCGTCCATGCCCCCGGTCTCAAGGTGCTGGAGAAGATCGCGCGTGCCATTTCCGACGACATATGGATCGTCGCGCCATCAGACGAACAATCCGGCGCAGGCCACAGCCTTACCCTCACCCGCCCCTTGCGCCTGCGCAAACATGGCGAACAGCATTTCAGCGTCACCGGCACCCCGACCGACAGCGTGATGATGGCAATCAGCCATTTGATGAAGGACTGCGCGCCGGACCTGGTGCTCTCCGGTGTCAATCGTGGCGCAAATCTGGCTGAACATGTCACCTATTCCGGCACGGTTGCCGCCGCCATGGAAGGCGCGATTTCCGGCGTCCCTTCCATCGCGCTCAGCCAGGTCTATTCGAAAGCAGGCATGGCCGATGAAGTACCCTTCGCCTGCGCCGAGGCCTGGGGCGAGCGCGTCATCCGTAAGCTGATCAATGCTGATCTGGGCCATCGCAAGCTCATCAATGTCAACTTCCCGGCCATAGAGCCCGGTGCCGTAAAGGGGGTACGCGTTGCACGACAGGGCTTTCATGATGTTGACATGACCAAGGTGATTCCGGGGAAAGACCCACGCGGATACAGCTATTATTGGTTCGGACTGGATACGACGGGCTCTCAAACCCCGGAAGGCACGGACCTCGCCGCTATCAGAGAGGGCTATGTCAGCGTGACACCCTTGCATTTTGATCTGACCCATGAAAGCTCCATGGCTGCATTGTCAGAGGTTTTCGACTAAGTGGCACGGATCGTTGATCCCAAGCGGGCCAATGTTTCGCATTTCCTGCGGCGACGTTCTTCGTTACCTGTCTGGGCCGATCTCGCATGGCGCCTTGGGACAATCATCAGCCTGATCGCCATTGTCCTGCTCGTGCATTGGCTGCACCGTGACGGCCTGCATGACACGCTCGACAATCATATCAGCTTTGTTGACGTACTTTATTTCACCACCGTCACGGTTACGACCGTTGGCTATGGTGACATTGTGCCGGTCAGTGCCACAGCGCGATTGTTTGAAACCTTTGTCGTGACACCGATCCGACTGTTTGTCTGGCTGATTTTCCTTGGCACAGCCTATAGTTTCTTCCTCCGCAATTCAGTGTACAGGTGGCGTATGGCCCGAATTCAAAAAAGCCTTCAGGATCATGTTGTCGTTTGTGGTTTCGGTACCAGCGGCAGCGAGGCAGTGCGCGAGATGATCGAGCGCGGCACCGACCCGCAAACTATCGTGGTGATTGATGGCTCTGAGGAACGGCTGACTGAGGCTGAAAAGCTCGGCTGCAATGTGATGTGCGGCGATGCCAGCCGCGACAAGACGCTCGCAGATGCGCATATTGCCAGTGCCAGCACCGTAATGGTGTCGGCCGGACGGGACGACAGCTCAATCCTCATTACCCTGACAATCCGACACCTCGCCCCTGATGTGCCGATCAGTGTCGTCGTGCGTAATGAGGATAATGAACTGCTGGCGCGGCAGGCAGGCGCAGACACCGTCATCAACCCGGTGAGCTTTACCGGCCTGTTGCTGGCAGGCAGCGGCAATGGTCCGCATATCGCAGAATATATCGCAGATCTCGCAGCATCGGCAGGGCGCGTTTATCTCAATGAACGCAAGGTTACGCTGGAAGAGGTCGGCAAACCCTTATCGTCTATCACCACCGGCCTTGGCGTGCGCATTTATCGCAATGATGAACCGGTCGGCTTTGCCGAAGAGGGTGCCCATGCGCTACAGGCGGACGACACTGTGATCGAGATTGTCCCGACTTATTTGCCGGCAAAAAGCTGATATCAAGCGCCCGCTATCGGATTTCGGTTCCTGAACGTCGGCTATCGGGCATATTCAAAGCGGGCTGACATCTAATGGTCCAGCGCGACAAACACAGGCAAGTGCTATTCAGCGCCGACGACAGCACAGAAGCGTAGGGTCAGGACCCATTAATTTCGCGGTCATGGCGTTCAAATGACGAAGAGATCAGGCGAAAATGCTGGTTTTCTGTGACCCGAAGCGCAGCGTACTACAGGTATGTGAGCATCGGAAGCACGGGAAAGCGGCATTTGCAGACCGGCAGGACTGAATGTCAACACCACCTAAAGCGTTAAACCGCCAGCGCCGATCCTCTGCGGCGCAACGCCATGCCTACAACACCAATGCCCAGGATCATCATCACCCAGCTTTCCGGTTCGGGTACCGCATCGCTGGAAAAGCTGAAAATCATGGAAGTGCTATCGGTAAATCCAAATTGTGTGGCGAACAATTCTCCCTCGAAAGTCTCGCCGAAGGACACCAGCGAAGGAATATTACCGATATATTCGAGCGAGCTATCGTTCAGGTCACTGCCTGAATAGAGAATCGACCAGATATCACCGCTCACCTGATCACCAAAAACATATCGGTCGAAAAGCTCCGGTACAGCACTGCCACGGTACACAAACCCGCCAATAACAGCTGCGCCGCCAAGAGGGTGATCATAAACGAAGTCAGGCGCCAGATAATCCGCAGGTATCGGGCCGCCTACGCCGGGCGTCTCAACATCCCCCTCTCGCAACGACCAGCCAAGATTGCGATAGAGCGCATCGGGTGCGATGATCGTAATCTCTTCCTGCGAGACCTGACCAACATCGGCAACGATCAAGCTACCGTCAGGTGCCACGCTGTTGCGAAAAGGGTTACGTATCCCATAGGCATAGACTTCCTGCAAAGCGGGCGACGCCAGATTTCCTGACGGAATAGCATAATTGCTGAACGGATCTGACGGAAAATCATCGCCATTAGGGTTGATCCGCAGGATCGAACCGAAAAAATCGGATGGGTCCTGTCCGGTGGCTCTTATATCCGGGCCTGAGCCATCTCCTCCATCGCCAACACCGACCAGCAGATTGCCTGTGTTGTCAAAACCGATCCAGCCGCCAATATGATTGGTATAGCCCTGCGTATCGAAGCGCATCACCGTCTGCGGTCCCTCAGCAGCAACGCCCGCAAGGCTGTTGTCAGTATAACGCCGCACTTCCGAATATACGGCCACTGCACCACCCGGCTGAGTGTTCATGAACACATAATAATGCCCATTGGTCGCATAATCGGGATCAAAAGCCATGCCCAGCAAACCACGCTCACCATTGGTGACCAATTCACTGCTCAAATCATTGAAAACCGATCCAATTTTTGTATTACGATCTGTAACTGTAATAACGCCTGTCTTGCTGAGCGTAAAAATACGTTGCTCATTGGGAAGAGTTGTATTGGCAGTCACCAGCGTCGTTTGTGGAGCGGTACCAGCAAAAGGGGAAATAACCACGCTCGCATGTGTTGCGGGCATGGAACCCAAAATGAAAGCCAGTGCCACGGCCCAGCGAATATTATATTTCACTATTACTTACCCCATATTTGCCCTCGGCCAGAATATCTGCATTGGATATAGTGTCAATCAGGGTCAGCTATATTTTATCTGGTCACAAGCAGAAACCATGTTGCTTTTGGATCATATCCATGAGGACCATGCTATTCTGATCGCAAGTCATATATAAAGGAAGAGAAATACAAAGCCCGGTTCTACCGCCATGATCAGCGTGACTTTCCCAATATGACCGACTATGGCGCATCCCATCATGGCAACAAAATTCCCTCCTGCGCCGAAAGTCGGCATGGTCTCGCTGGGCTGTCCCAAGGCGCTGGTCGATTCCGAACGCATCCTCACCAAGCTGCGCTCGGATGGCTATCAGATGTCGCCAGATTATGGCGGTGCCGATGTGGTATTGGTCAACACGTGCGGGTTTCTCGACAGCGCCAAGGAAGAAAGCCTTGAGGCCATTGGCGAGGCGATCGCCGAAAATGGCCGGGTGATCGTGACCGGCTGCATGGGCAATGAGGCGGAGCTGATCCGTACACGCTTCCCGCAGGTCTTGGCCGTCACTGGCGCGCATCAATATGAGGATGTCGTTAATGCCGTGCATGAGGCCTCACCGCCTGTACCCAATGCCTATGTCGATCTCGTGCCCGAAGGCGGCCTCAAGCTCACGCCGCGTCATTACAGCTATCTGAAAATTTCCGAAGGCTGCAATCATCGCTGCGCCTTCTGCATCATTCCCTCATTACGTGGCGATCTGGTGTCGCGCCGCATCGACGCCGTGCTGCGCGAGGCGGAAAAACTGGTGGCAGCAGGCACGAAAGAGCTGCTCGTCATCAGTCAGGACACATCGGCTTATGGTGTCGATGTGCGCCACGAGACACGGCAATGGCATGGACGCGAGGTGCGCACCCATATGACCGACCTTGCCACTGCATTGGGCGAGATGGGAGTCTGGACGCGGCTACATTATGTCTATCCCTATCCCCATGTCGATCAGGTCATCCCACTAATGGCCGACGGCAAGCTGACACCCTATCTCGACATTCCGTTCCAACATGCTGCACCATCTGTGCTCAAGGCCATGAAGCGCCCCGCAAACGAAGCCAAGGTGTTGGAACGCATCCACAAATGGCGCGACATTTGCCCGGATATCGCGATCCGCTCCAGCTTTGTCGTCGGTTTTCCCGGCGAAACAGAAGCGGATTTCGATTATCTGCTGCAATGGCTGGATGAAGCGCAACTCGACCGCGTTGGCGCATTTCGCTTCGAGCCGGTGGAAGGCGCGGCGGCCAATGCTCTGCCCGATGCCGTTCCCGAAGAGGTGAAGGAAGAGCGCTACGCCCGCATTATGGAAAAAACCGCCGCCATCTCCGCCGCAAGGTTGCAGGCGAAGATAGGCCGCACTTTGCCCGTCATCATTGATGAAGTAGGCGAGGCAGATGAGGAAGGCAGCATTGGCGCAACCGCGCGTTCACAGGCTGATGCGCCGGAAATTGATGGTAATGTGTTTCTGCGCGATGTGCAGGACATGCACCCTAATCTCGCAACAGGCGACATCATTCCTGTAACCATCGAAGATGCCGACGAACATGATCTCTATGGCGTGCCCTGTGCAAACCAGCCCTGATATTCCGGCCTGACTGCCGCCATCAGCTTCTCATCCATCGGTAGCTCAATCGCATAACTGCCCTCAGCATATGGCCCAGCCGTATATGGGCCTATAACAACACGCAGAGCATCCAGTGCTTGGCCAGTCTTTGATATCGGAATAATCTCGCCATCTGTAATAGCAACGCATGTATCGAAATGCGAAATACCAGTGTTCAGCTTGACGGAGCCATCGCGCTTTTCGGCGCGCTGCTTGTTTAGGGTCAGGACCCATATCATCGAGATCGTAAAGGGCAACCCATGGGCCCCGCCTGTAAACACATAGCCATTGCCCTCCAAAATCAGAGCGTGATCCGTAGTGCCAACGGCTTTCCAGACCTGCTCATAGCCATAGGTGCGAAAGGGATAACCCTCTTTTTTCGCATCGACTTTATGCTCCAGCGCCAGCGCATGCGTTTCAGAATATTTTTCCTCCGCATGTCTGCCCAGCCAGGCATGAAGCGGCGCCACAGCGGCCGCCACTGCGGGCCAGCTATAGCTAGGTGGTGTTTACATTCAGAAGATGCCGTGGCGAAAATGCTGGTTTTCTGTGCCCCGAAGCGCAGCGTCCTACAGCTACGTGAGCATCGAAAGTACGGGAAAGCGGCATGTGCAGACCGGCAGGGCGGAATGTCAACACCACCTAAACTCCAGCGTATCATCGTTGCGTTCATTAATGACATCTTCAACAGGGACCACTGGCGCGGCAGAGGGAAATGCAGCGCTTTGCGCGGCATTGTTCACGCCCGGCGCCTCGGGCTGATCAGACTGCTCGCTGGCCGAGCAGCCCACCAGCACAAAAGCCATTGCAAGCAACCATAATATAGGATGGCTCATAAACAGACTCCATTCCCCCAACACAGGCCCGACCATAGCGCTGCACCTGCATTATCATAGCATGTGGCATTTCGCTTGCAGCGGCAAATTGCGCATCCTACATCGAACCCATGACCGACTATACCGCCCTCCTCAAGGCCGACACCGGCCAAAATGCACATCCCGTCACGCTGGTAGACACCGAAGGCTATGACGGCTGGCTCACAGACCAGCCAGAGCACACACGCGCACTGTTAAAAGCGCAAGGTTTCAAACCCAAGGCCCATGCCTATGCGGTCATTCCGGCTGAGCAAGCCGATGACTGGAGCGTAGTCGCCGGCGTTGACAAATGCACGGCGCTCACAAGCTGGTGTCTTGCAAAGCTGGCCGAAGCCCTGCCCGCAGGCGACTATCGTATCACCAATTGCGAGAATATGGGACGAGCCGCATTGGGCTGGCTGACCGCACATTATCAGTTCAACCGGTATCGCGCAAAGAAAGAGGATGCGACAAATGGCCCGCGCGTGCTCCTGACCAAGGAGATCGCTCGCATCGACCCCATTGTCCGGCTGGCACAAGCGACGCATATGGTGCGCGATCTGGTCAATACGCCCACCGCCGATATGGGACCGCCGGATCTTGAGAACATCGCCAAGGACATAGCCAGACGCCATGACGCCAGCCTGACCGTGACGCGGGGCGATGAACTGGAACAAGGCTATCCCATGATCCATGCCGTAGGCCGTGCCGCCAGCCGCGCGTTCGCGCCACGGCTGATCGAAATCGAGTGGGGTCACCCGGACCATCCACGCATCGCCATCATCGGCAAGGGCGTATGCTTCGACAGCGGCGGGCTGGATATCAAGCCCAGCGCGGCGATGCGCTGGATGAAGAAAGACATGGGCGGCGCAGCCCATGCTCTCGCGCTTGCTGACCTCATCATGGCAAGCCAACTGCCAGTGCGCCTGCATATGCTTGTACCCGCTGTCGAAAATGCGATTGCGGGCAATGCTTTCCGGCCTGGTGATGTACTCTCCACGCGCAAAGGCCTGAGCGTTGAAATCGGCAACACTGACGCCGAAGGGCGGCTTGTTCTGGGCGATGCGCTGACAAAAGCGGGCGAGAGCAGCCCGGAGCTGATCATCGACTTTGCGACCCTGACCGGCGCAGCGCGTGTGGCGCTGGGGCCGGACCTGCCCGCTCTCTTTGCCAATGACGATGCCCTTGCGCGCGATCTTGAGCAAGCCGGGCTGGCTATCGATGATCCACTCTGGCAATTGCCGCTCTGGGCACAGTATAAGGACATGCTCAAATCCGACATTGCTGACATAAGCAATGCCCCGGAAAGTGGCTTTGGCGGCGCGATCACAGCGGCGCTCTTTCTCCAGAAATTTGTGCCGGACGAAACGAAATGGGCACATCTCGATACATTCGCATGGCGCCTCAGCTCCAAACCGGGGCGGCCCAAAGGCGGCGATGCGCTGGGCCTGCACGCGGCCTTTGCCATGCTTGAAGCGCGCTATTCAGGCCAATAATCATTTGCTAGTGTAATAACCGCTCCGACCCACCCCTTCTCCCAACCCACCTTTCGCCGGGCATGATGGTTAAACAGAATATCTCCCCTGCCCCTTGACGATTTGTCGCATTCATCGCAGGGGCTAAGCGATGAACGCAGAAAATAAAATGCCTATGTCAATGCCTGGATCGAGCGCAGGAAACCGGATCAGCTTTCACCTTGATGGACGCTCAGTCATGCTCGACCGGCGCATTAATGCTGTGCGCGGCGATCTGGCCGACATCAGCCTGGCTGGTGTTCTCTTCGCCCCGCATTATGCAAAAGCACAGGCGATGCAGTGCAGCGCCAATTCTGCCTTCCTGCGTGCAAGCGGTGCGCAGGACGCGCCGGCCGTATCGCAACTGCTGCATGGGGAAATATTTCATCTGCTCGATGTGACCGGCGATTGGGCCTGGGGCTTTTGCGATCATGACGCCTATGTCGGCTATATAGAGCGCACCACACTCGCCACGCACCCCGCACCAGCCACACACCGGGTGATATCACGCAGCGCGCCAGCATTTGCAGACGCGAACATCAAGTCACCGGTTATTGCGCAGCTGGCAGCAGGTGCGCTTGTCAGTGGTGAGATGGAAGGCGATTTTCTTGCAACGTCAAAAGGCTATCTCCATACCCGTCATATTATATCCAGCTCTGATACAAGGCCCGACTGGGTCTCCGTTGCCGAAACACAGATAGGCCAGCCCTATGTCTGGGGCGGACGCGGCGCCGGCGGCATAGATTGCTCTGGCCTTGTCCAGCTGGCATTTGGTCAGGCGGGCGTGAAAGTACCGCGTGACAGCGACATGCAGCGCGAGAGCATAGGCGAAGATATCCCTGCTGACATGCCGCTTCAGCGTGGTGATCTGCTCTTCTTCCCCGGCCATGTCGGAATCATGGTCGATGGCGAAAATATGCTCCATGCCAATGCCCACTGGATGAGCACCATTGTCGAACCACTCGCTGATATAGTCACACGGCTCGCAGTAAACCATGAAAAGCCCGTGCTGGCACGGCGGCGGATAATGTTATGACCCATCATATTTTCATCGACGGTGCTGTCGGCACTACAGGTATTGAAATATCCCAACGGCTGGAAGGGCGTAGCGAATTTTCGCTCATATTGCTTGATGATATGCAACGGAAAGACACAGCCGCCCGCAAACAGGCAATCAACGATGCTGATGCTGTTATCCTGTGCCTGCCTGACGATGCCGCGCGCGAAGCCGTCTCGCTGATCGAGAATGACACAACCAAGGTCATCGATGCCTCAACCGCGCATCGCGTGGCGCAAGGCTGGGCCTATGGCTTCCCCGAGCTGGTGGGACAGGATGTGGTTGCGCAATCCAGGCGCATATCCAACCCAGGTTGCTACTCTACCGGCTTTCTTGCTCTGGTTGCGCCATTGGTCCGTGCCGGATTACTCCCGGCCGACTGGCCGCTCAGCGTCAATGCTGTTTCCGGCTACTCCGGCGGCGGCAAGGCGATGATCGCGGAATTTGAAGGCGAGGCTGGTCGCCCTGCAGCATGGCGCAGCTATGGCCTGACGCTGGCGCACAAACATCTCGCTGAAATGACACAGCATGCAGAGCTGAAACATGCGCCCATTTTCGCGCCATCTGTGGCCGATACGATACGCGGCATGATCGTCGAAGTCCCGCTACCTCTGGCTGCATTACCAGGCGCGCCCTCGGTGGCTGCTGTGCGCGCGGCGCTGGCCGCTGCCTATCAGGGGTCGCCAGTCGTACGCTTTGTCGAAAGCCATGACGCACCAACACTGCCGCTGGAACGCTGTGCAAACACAGATGGCATGGATCTGCTTGTCTTCGCCAGCGAAGATGGCACACAGATACGCCTCATCGCCGCGCTCGATAATCTCGGCAAGGGGGCATCTGGCGCTGCGGTTCAGAATCTCAACCTGCTATGCGGGCTGGAAGAGACAGCCGGCCTCAAGCTCTGAAATCGCTTTCGACCATGGCATGCATGAGCGGGATGACATTTAAGTGAATCAAAGCCCGCTCCGGACTCTCTGTTTTCGCCTGAGTTTTGGCAAAAACCGCTCTCCACTTTTTTGTCATCACCCGCTAATGGACGGTGCCGACTGGCCGATCTACAGACAATAATACAATAAGGCGTTCAATCTGGCGCCAATGGCAGAAGTGAATATGATTGCCGACATCACGGCTGCGGTCCGCGCGGGTCGCGGCCTCATGGCTGGCACTTTCACCGAAAAGCTCTATAAGCTCAGCGGCGTCTTCATAACTTTTACGGTCCCCGTAATATGATGTCTGCATAATATCCTGCTTATTGGTTTTGCTATTGCTCCTTTATCTTCAATCGCCGTGCCAAACGCACTACCCTGCGGCTTTCCATGGGGTACAAAGGTCAACAGGAAATTAGGCAAATGCCAATTTGAGACAATTGTCCGCTGGCGGTACACTGCGTGTCCCGGTATGGAGCATATGTATGAACGACGCAGATAACGCACCCGCCCCGCCCCGCCCGCCCAAACGCAGCAATGGTGGTGGTGTTTTCATAGCATTGCTCACTATAGCAGGCGCCATTATCGGGGGCTTGATGGGCCAGCCAAGTATTGGCATGCTCAGCGGCATAGCACTCGGTGTCGCCATTGCTGTCACGCTCTGGCTAGTCGAGCGGAAGCGCCAGATGTGATGGCAAAAAGTGGGAACCGATTTTATCAATACATCACACGAAAACAAAAAATATAGAGTGGGCTTTGATTCCATCAAAAGGCATCCCGCTCTAGGATGCGCCATATAACAGCATGTAAGGATTATGGATGAAAAAGCACATCCTCGCGCTCACCCTGATCTTTCTCGCCATTGGTGCAGGCGCATTTTATTATCTCTCTCGTCCTGACGTCGCCCGCCTGGCCGAAGGGCAGGATGTGGGCCGCGAACCTGTGTTCACTGCCCCGCGCAGCCAGTCGATACCCACTGTATCGGTTGCCAATGCGCTGGGCTGGAAAGAGGGCGAAGCACCAACACCTGCTGAAGGACTTGCCGTCACGCGCTTTGCTGAAGGTCTGGAGCATCCACGCTCGATGATCCGGCTGCCCAATGGTGACATATTGGTGGCCGAGACCGGTCATCCGGCCAGAGAGCCAGGCGGACTGGTTGACCGGATTGCCCGTTACTTTATGAACAAGGCCGGCGCAGGAAGCCCCTCAGCCAATCGCATCACGCTGTTGCGCGATGCAGATGGCGACGGCAAGGCCGAGGTAAAAAGCATCTTCCTTACCGGCCTCAACTCACCCTATGGCATGGCACTTATGAACGGCACGCTCTATGTCGCCAACACCGATGCCGTAATCGCCTTTCCCTACGAAGAAGGCCAGACCAGGATCGAGGCGGAAGGCAAGAAGCTGCTCGGCCTGCCTCATGGTGCGCCCAATATGCATTGGACTCGTGGCATGGTCGCCAGCCCCGATAGCGATCTGCTGTATATTTCCATTGGTTCTAACAGCAATATTAGCGAAAATGGCATGGAGACCGAAACCAATCGCGCCAGCATCATAGAATATGATCCCCGGACCGGTGACAACCGAATCTATGCAAGTGGTCTGCGCAACCCCGTCGGCATGGCATGGGAGCCCGCTACAGACACACTCTGGACTGTTGTGAACGAGCGCGATGCGCTTGGTTCAGACCTTGTACCGGATTATCTTACCCGCGTTGAATTTGGTGCCTTTTATGGCTGGCCGTGGAATTACTGGGGCGGCTATGAAGACCGCCGGGTACAGCCCGCGCGCCCCGAAGTGCGCGAATATACCAAACGCCCGGACTATGCGCTGGGCAATCATGTTGCCCCACTGGGCCTCAGCTTTGCCAAAGAGGCCAGGCTGGGCGCCCCCTTCGAGCGCGGCGCATTTGTCGGCTTGCATGGCAGCTGGAACCGGGTTCCGCGCGCAGGTTACAAGGTGATGTTCATACCCTTTACCGAAGAGGGCCGCGCAGAGGGCAAGCCCACAGATGTACTCACCGGCTTCCTGACGCCAGATGATGAGGGCGCGCGGGGCCGCCCGGTAGACGTCACTGTCGCCAGCGACGGCGCGCTGCTGGTAAGCGACGATGTCGGTAATATCATCTGGCGGGTAGCGAAAAAGCCATAGGCTTTATCTCCTCACGCCGGATTTGCGCACCGTTTCAGCCATGCCGAAACAAGCCTCAAAGCACCCTGCCCTCACGCCCTGCCAGCTCAACGATATATTGCCACGCGACGCGGCCTGAGCGGCTGCCGCGTACCGTCGCCCAGAACACAGCGTCCTTGCCATCGAACGGCAGATCATAATGCTGCGCATAGCCCTTCACAATGGCGAGATAGGCATCCTGATCTATCGCGTGGAAACCAAGCGACAAGCCAAAGCGATCTGACAATGCCATCTTGTCATCCACCACGTCGCGTTTGTTAATCGGGTCGTCCTGCTCCGATAAATGGCGCGGCACGATATGGCGACGGTTTGAGGTGACATAGAGCCTTATATTGGCAGGGCGCGCACTCGCTCCGCCATCGAGCAAAGAGCGCATCACCCGCGCATCGCTGCCCGCGCTTTCATTATCGAAACCGAGATCGTCGATAAACAGAATGAACGGCCGCGCTACAGCCCGTAACAGCGCGAAAAGCGCTGGCAGACTGTCGAGATGGTCCGCGGTGCACTGTACCAGAGCAATATCGACATCTTCACCCTGCAACTGACCGACAACCGCACCTGCGCTCGCGGACTTGCCCGTGCCTCTTGCCCCCCAGAGCAACACATCATGCGCAGGCAGACCCGCCGCATGCCGCCGCGTATTCTCAAGCAGCCTGCCTTTTTGCTCATCAATGCCGGAAAGAAGGGCATAATCAGCAGGCGCAAAAGCCTCGACCGCCTGCGCGCACTGCCCGTCCCACGTGTAAGCGGGATAGGCCGTTAAATCAGCATTCTGGGCATCAGCAGGCGCAAGACGCTCCAGCGCATCAGCAATACGGGCAAGCAGTTTATCATCCATGCCGGCCCTCTATCGCGCCGTGGCTCAGGCGGCAAGCTCCTCGTCGCTCAGCGCATAAAGTGCCCCCGCCCCATTTTTCGCGCTGGCGGCCAGTCCAAGTGCTTCGGCCACGATCACATCATTATAATAGCGCGCTGTCACTTGCTTCATTTTAAGGAAGGCCGGGTCGCCATCGCCCTTGTCGAGCAGGGTGGTCGCCGCTTTGCCCTGCCGCGCCATCAGCCAGCCGGATGTGGCGACAGACAACATGGTGAGGAACGGGTAGCTGCCACCCAGCCTGTCATCAACAGACGCATCGCCTGCCATCCATTGCGCAATGTCTTCCACTGCATCGACCAGCTGCATCAACATTTTCTCGTCACCTGCTTCTGCGCGTATATCCGCGAGCAGTGATGCCAGAACGCCGCCACCCGCCATCGCCAGCTTGCGGCCAACAAGGTCCGCCGCCTGAATACCGTTGGTGCCTTCATAAATCGCCGCAATGCGAATATCGCGATAATGCTGGGCCGCGCCGGTTTCCTCAATGAACCCCATGCCGCCATGCACCTGAATATTGAGCGAGGCGACCTCGGTGCCGACATCCGTGCCATAGGCTTTGGCGAGCGGCGTCAACAGCTCTACACGCTGCGCTGCGGCTTCATCGCCCAGATTGGCGCGGTCAAGATGGCCAAAGGCGGAATAGATAAGCGACCTTGCACCTTGCGTAAGCGCACGGGCGCGCAGCAACATGCGGCGTACATCGGGATGCTCGATGATGGCCACCGGATCCCGCGAGGGCCCACCAGCGCGCGCCGACTGCACGCGCTCTGCGGCAAAAGTCAGCGCCTGCTGCATCGCCCGCTCCGCCACCTGTACACCTTGCAAGCCAACATTGAGCCGCGCATTGTTCATCATCGTGAACATCGCACGAATGCCACCATATTCACCGCCGATCAGATGGCCGATACAATCCTCATTATCGCCAAAGGAAAGTACACAGGTCGGCGAGGCATGAATGCCCAGCTTATGCTCCAGCGCAACCGGCGTGACATCATTATGCTCGCCGGGTGTGCCATCATCCTTCAGGCGATATTTTGGCACGAGAAACAGCGATATACCCTTGGTGCCTGCCGGAGCATCGGGCGTGCGCGCCAGCACGAGATGCACTATATTCTCGGTCATATCATGGTCACCAAAGGTGATGAAAATCTTGGTGCCCTTGATCTTATAGCTGCCATCGCCGACCGGCGTTGCAGTCGTGCGCAATGCACCAACATCAGAGCCAGCCGATGGCTCCGTCAGGTTCATCGTACCGGTCCAGTGCCCCGTAGCAAGATGTTGCAGATAGGCCTGTTGCTGCTCATCGCTGCCATGGTGAATAAGCGACTCAATCGCGCCCACTGTCAACACCGGACAGAGTGTAAAGCCCATATTGGCGCTGCCGAGGCATTCCAGCACAACGGTGGCAAGAGAAATCGGCAAGCCCTGCCCACCGAACTCTTCCGGCACCGCCAGACTGCCCCAGCCATTTTCAACATAGGCTTTATAGGCATCACCAAAGCCGGCGGGCATCTTGACTTCCCCATCCACAATTTTCGGATGCTCAAGGTCGCCGGTTCGGCTCAACGGGAGATATTCCGCCTCTGCAAAGCGTCCTACGCCATCAACGATAGCAGCCACCATATCTGGCTCGGCAGCGGCATAGCGTTCCTGCTCTGCCAGTTCCTTCATTCCAACAATATGATCGAGAACGAAAAGCTGCTCTGTTGTCGGAGCTGTATAGGTCATGAAATTACTCCCAGCGTCTTTCTGGTACTATAGTATGAATGGCGGCTTTCGCGCATATGTTTCTACCGCTAAGACAATGTCAATGCATGACACTCATCTCAATATGCGAACAAATCTGTGCCGTTACGGCATGGAGGGTTTGGCGCGTGCAGAAGAATATATCCGCGCAGGCCAAACCGTCGCCGTGCCAACCGAGACTGTCTATGGATTGGCAGCCAATGCGTGTGATTCGGATGCTGTTGCAGCCATTTATACCGCCAAAGGCCGCCCGAGCTTCAACCCTCTGATCGTGCATGTATCAAGCCTCATAATGGCGCAGAAGCTTGCCCGTTTCGACGGTCTGGCGCTGCATCTGGCCGAGCTCTTCTGGCCCGGCCCGCTGACTCTGGTGTTGCCCGTTCGGAACGATGCGGGCTTGTCGCCCCTTGTGATGGCGGGCCTGCCGACGGTCGCGATCCGCATGCCAGCGCACCGCGCGATGCGCGCTCTTATCGAGCAAACCGGCCTGCCTCTCGCCGCCCCTTCTGCCAATCGCAGCGGCATGATCAGCCCGACCAGCGCGGACCATGTATTGCGCAGTCTCGATGGGCGCATCCCGCTGGTGCTTGATGATGGCCCGACCGACCGCGGGCTGGAATCAACCATCATCGCCCCTGCAGACGATCATATCCGCTTGTTGCGCCCCGGCCCGGTCACAGCGCACATGCTGGAAGAGGCCATCGGTATACCCGTGACCCTTGGTAGCGCAGAGATTATTGAAGCGCCCGGGCAGATGGAAAGCCATTATGCCCCCTCCAAGCCCGTCCGCCTTAATGCCGCTAAAGCCGAGGCAAGCGAATATATGATCGGCTTTGGTTCAATAAGCGGCGATATCAACCTGTCGGAAAACGGCGATCTGGACGAAGCTGCCGCCAGCCTGTTTGCAGCATTGCATATCGCTGATGCTAGTTCTTCCAAGCATATCGCCATAGCATCTGTCCCCATGGAAGGCATTGGCGCAGCGATTAACGACCGCCTGCGCCGCGCCGCCGCCTGAACATTTTCTCGTCAACAGTCGCGATAGCCTGCGTCCCGGCATGCCTTACGCTGCCTCTGCTCCTCTTTTTGGGCACGCTCTTCCTCCTTGCGCATTTCGCGCCCGCGCGCACGGTCAGCCTCGTCTTGGCTGGTGGTCGCCCAATCTGCCGCCTTGCCGCCCGCTTTAGCGCCCGCTTTCACCGGAGTCGTTGCAACATCCAGTGCCGTCTTGGCGATGCAGCCGGGCAATGTAAGCGCCATTATGGCGAGCAATATTGCTTGTTGCATAGAATACTCCTGCACAGAGCCTGCCCGATATCACTTTCATATGTATCGACAGTGAAACCGGTAACAAAAATCGGTCAGCCGCTTAATTTTCCGGCAAATGTCTTGCGCAGCTTTTGCAGCTTGGGCGGGATCACAGCCATGCAATAAGGGTTGCGATCCCCCGCACGGTTCCAATAGTCCTGATGATAGGTTTCTGCCGGATACCATATTGAAACTGGCTCAATCGTCGTGACAATCGGCGCTATATGGTCACTCTGCGCGCGTTCTATCGCCGCGCGCGCCGCAGCGGCCTGCGTCTCATCATGTGGAAAAATGGCGGACCGATATTGGGTGCCCACATCATTGCCCTGACGATTGAGCGTCGTCGGGTCATGCGTTGCAAAAAATATGTCCAGCAAATCGTCATAGCCAATCACATCAGGGTCAAAGCTGATACGGATCGCTTCAGCATGGCCGGTCGTACCAGTGCATATCTGCTCATAGGTCGGATCGGGCACGCCACCCCCGATATAGCCGCTTTCAACGCCCTCTACGCCCGCCAGTTGCAAGAACACCGCCTCGGTACACCAGAAACAGCCGCCAGCCAGTGTCGCTTGTTTTTCACTCATTCCGCTTATGTGCCTCATATTTTTCGCGCTCTTCAGCCACCAGCTCCTTGCGCGACAATTTGCCTACCAATGTTTTGGGCAGCTCTGTCCTGACCTCGACTGCGACAACCCGTTCATGTTTGCCAAGCTGCGGATTAAGCCACTTCATCAATGCATATCCCTCGATAGTCGCACCCGGCTCCAGTGTCACGAACGCTTTCGGACTTTCTCCACGATAGGGGTCGGGAATACCGATCACCAATGCCTCCTTCACATCCTCATGATGATAGAGCGCCGCCTCGACCTGACTGGGGAACACCTTGAAACCGCCGACCGAAATCATGTCCTTCATGCGGTCAACAATGCGGATATATCCGTCAGTATCGATTGACGCCACATCACCAGTACGCAAATAGCCACCGACAAACACTTCTGCATCCGCATCCGGGCGCTGCCAATAGCCCTTCATCACCTGTGGGCCAGAAAAAGCCAGTTCACCCGGATCCCCCGGTTCTGCAGCACGGCTGGGATCTTCGCGGTCCAGCAGCTTGACCCGGGTACCCGGCACCGGCTGCCCGATTGTGCCGGTTTTATTCATCCCTTCATAAGGGTTGGCGCTCACCACGCCGCTGCTTTCGGTCAATCCATAGCCCTCACACACAACCGCGCCGGTGATCATCTCAAACTTCTGTTTGACCGCCAGCGGCAAAGGCGCCCCGCCCGATATACATACACGCAGCGATGCAAAATCCGTATGATTGATGGCCGGATTATCAAGCAATGCCTGATACATGGTCGGCACGCCCGGCAATGCCGTCGCCTTCGTGCGTTCCACGGCGCTCATCACCTGCCTGGCATCGAACCGGGGCAATAGAATCATTTCTCCCCCTGTAAAAACAGTGCGGTTCAAAACGCATGTGTTCGCAAAAACATGAAAAAGCGGCAATGCGCCGATGATCCTGTCATCCTCGCCCGTATGCGGATCGATCAACGCGACCTGCCGTGCATTGGCGGTTAAATTCTGATGAGTCAGCATCGCCCCTTTAGGCACACCCGTAGTGCCGCCTGTATATTGGATGAGCGCAACATCATTATATGGGTCAATACGCACGGGCATCACTTCGCCCTGATTGGCAATCAGATCAGAAAAGCTGGAAATTCTGGAATCATCATGCGGCCTTTCGGCCACTTCCCTACCCCTGAACAACCGATAGAAAAGCGATTTCGTGCTTGGCAAAACCCCCGCGACAGACCCGACAATCAAACGTTCCAGACTGCTCTGTTCAAGCACCTTGACCGCCGTTGGCAACAATGCGCGCGCAGACAAGGTGAATAATATTTTCGTGCCGCTGTCCTCGACCTGATGCTTGAGCTCCTCAACCGTATAGAGCGGCGAAAAGTTCACAATCGTCGCGCCCAATATCATCGCGCCATAATAAGCCGCTACATAATGCGGCACATTGGGAAGAAACAGACCAATGCGGTCGCCCCGTTCCACGCCCATATCATGCAAACCGCTGGCCACGCGGCGCGCGCCATCAAGCGCTTCGGCATAGCTGTATTTGCGGCCCATGAAATCAATCATCGAGGCGAGCGGGTCTCGCTCCGCGCTGGCGGCCAACATGTCCGGCACGCAAAGCGGCTCAAACTCGCTTTCCCATGCTCCGGGGTGATTATACTGGTTTGCCCAGATGAATGTGTCTCTCTCCATATCTCTAATGTATAGGAAGAGTATGTACTGGCAATGAAAACTATATGCTGAATTATTACGCAGACTGTTACAATGTCCACAGCCGCAAAGCGCCATAGTGCGCCATAAGTTTTGACCTCTGATACTGGCACGAGACGTATCAGCATCTTCCTGTGATTATTGCATTGCAATATTTCCAGGGGGCATATCACCCGATCCGGCCTCTTTGCGCAAACGCAATCCATTGCAATCCGGATCAGTACAGTGGCATTTTTCAATGGCATAGCGCGCACCGCACATCACCAACACACCGTTATCAAAACGAAAATTATCAATTCCCGCTGCTCGGACCATATCCCGCACTTGCGCGAGCAAAAGGGTGTTTTCTGCTTCCATCATAACTCATATTACGATTCGATGACGTCAAATTTCCATGTTGCATCGCAATATGTCAAGTCCGAGCTTGAACCACTCGCTGCCTTTACCCATATGCCGAGCATGAACAATTCACCTTCCTCTTCCACGCCACAATGGCATGGCACCACCATATTGTCTGTTCGCAAAAATGGCCGCGTCGTCATTATCGGCGATGGGCAGGTCAGCGTGGGCCAAACAGTCATGAAGCCCAATGCGCGCAAGGTACGACAGCTGCACGACGGCTCTGTCATCACAGGCTTTGCAGGTGCGACGGCCGATGCCTTCACCCTGTTCGAGCGGCTCGAAGCCAAGCTGGAGCGACACAATGGTCAGCTCATGCGCGCTGCTGTCGAGCTGGCAAAAGACTGGCGCACCGACAAATATCTGCGCAACCTTGAGGCCATGATGATCGTCGCGGACAAGGAAATCACTTTGATCCTTACCGGCAATGGCGACGTGCTGGAGCCCGTAAACGGTATTGCGGCTATTGGTTCTGGCGGCAATTTCGCGCTTGCTGCAGCCCGTGGCCTCAATGATTATGAAGATGATGCTGAAACCATTTGCCGCAAATCCATGGCGATTGCCGCGGAATTATGTGTCTACACCAATGATACCATCACGATAGAAGCGCTAACAAGCGCATCCTGATCCTGCCGAGAGAAGTACATGAGCTCACCCCTTACGCCCAAAGCTATTGTTGCCGCGCTCGATGAACATATTATCGGGCAGAAAGACGCCAAACGCGCTGTTGCTGTCGCATTGCGCAATCGCTGGCGCCGCCAGCAGCTTTCGCCCGATCTGCGCGATGAGGTCACGCCAAAGAACATATTGATGATCGGCCCCACCGGCTGCGGCAAAACCGAGATTTCCCGGCGCCTTGCCAAGCTGGCCGACGCCCCGTTCGTGAAAGTGGAAGCCACAAAATTCACCGAAGTGGGCTATGTTGGCCGCGATGTGGAGCAGATCATCCGTGATCTGGTCGAGGAAGCTGTTCGGCTTGAGCGTGACCGCCGCCGTGAGGCTGTGCGTGTTGCCGCATCTGAAGCCGCTATGGAACGACTGCTGGATGCACTGACCGGCAAAGAAGCAAGTGAAGCCACTCGCCTCTCCTATCGTCAGCGTATTGAAGGCAACCAGATGAACGACACTGAGGTCGAGATCGAAGTGGCAGACACCCCCAATATGCCGATGGAAATTCCCGGCATGGGTGGTCAGGTCGGCATGATCAACCTCTCGGACATGATGGGCAAAGCCTTCGGCCAGCAGCAAAAGAAGCGTCGCAAGATGCGTATTCCCGAGGCATGGGACAAGCTGGTTGAGGAAGAGCAGGACAAACGACTCGACGAGGATGATCTCAATCGTGCAGCCCTCAACGATGCCGAACAAAATGGGATTGTCTTCCTCGATGAAGTCGACAAGATCGCCGTGAGCGATGTGCGTGGCGGCTCTGTCAGCCGTGAAGGTGTGCAGCGCGACCTGTTGCCGCTGATCGAAGGCACGACAGTCGCCACCAAATATGGCCCGCTCAAAACTGACCATATCCTCTTTATTGCCTCTGGCGCCTTTCACATCGCCAAACCAAGCGACCTGTTGCCGGAGCTTCAGGGGCGTTTGCCAATTCGGGTCGAACTCAAAGGGCTGACTGAAGAAGATTTCGTCTCTATACTGACTGACACCAAGGCCTCATTACCAGAACAATATAAAGCGCTTTTGAATACAGAAGGCGTAACCGTCGATATAACAGCAGAAGGTATTAAGGCGCTCGCGCGTATCGCTGCCGAGGTCAACGAGCAGATCGAGAATATTGGCGCGCGTCGTTTGCAGACGGTGATGGAAAAGCTACTTGAAGATGTCAGCTTCGATGCGGAAGACCGTCAAGGCGAGACATTGGTGGTCAATGCTGCCTATGTCGACCAACAGCTTTCCAGCATCTCGCGTGATACGGATCTGAGCAAATATATTTTGTAAAACAATATCTTGCTTTATGCCCGGACTAATTTGGGTATCGACCACAAATCAGCCCGCGCATAAATAGTGCACTGCATTAAAACTGTAACACCAACTCAACATGCGCGTAACAATGCGCCCCTAACTGGCCCCCATCAAATCCTAAAGGGGACCATTATGACGATTGTTAATAAAGCGCCGTTGCGTGCCGCGATGCTACTCATTTCCTGTTCTATCCCGGCTATGGCGCAAGCAGGTGGCCTGAATGGTCAAGTGTTCGACGCGAGCGAAACCCGTGCGCTTAAGGCTGCTCAGGTCATCATCACCGAGCTGGGCCGGTCCACCACAACCAACAGCAATGGCAATTATATCTTCGCCGACATTCCTGCGGGCGATTACACGGTTGAAGTGCGCTATGTTGGCGCTGAAACGCTCACCAGGACAATCAGCATCACCGAAGAAGATATTGTAACGGCGAATTTCTCAGTCGCAGCCGTTGGCGGTGGTGAAATTCTCGTGATCGGTCAAGCCGCCAATCAGGCCAGCGCCCTCTCTCGCCAGAAAGCCGCAGACGGCGTTTCCAGCGTCCTCACCCGCGATGCCATCGGCCAGTTCCCGGACCAGAACGTCGCAGAATCGCTGCGCCGCCTGCCGGGTCTGAACATTTTGAACGATCAGGGCGAAGGCCGCTTCGTCTCTGTCCGTGGTCTCGACCCGGAACTCAACAGCAGCTCGCTCAACGGCGTGCGCCTGCCCGCACCGGAAAGCGACGTTCGCTCCGTTGCGCTCGATGTCATCAGCTCGGACATTATCGAGTCTATCGAGGTCAAGAAATCACTGACGCCGGATATGGACGCCGACACCATTGGTGCTTCGATCGAAATCAAAACCACCAACGCGTTTGATCGCAAGAAAGACCTCTATTCGTTCAAGGCCGAAGGCAGCTATAATGATTACACTGGCGATGTTTCCCCCAAAGGGAGCTTCGACTTCTCCAAGCGCCTGACCGACGACTTCGGCATTGCGGGCGGCATCAGCTATTACAAGCGCAAATTCGAAACGGATAATATCGAGGCCGAAGGCTGGGACACCAATGATGATGGCGTCGATTATGCAGAAGAAGTCCAGTATCGTGATTATGATGTAGAGCGCGAACGCATCAGCGCCGCTTTGTCCTTCGATTATCGCGCGTCAGACACCACCACTCTTTATGCACGCGGCAATTTCAGCCAGTTTGACGATCAGGAATATCGTCGCCGCACGACGTTCAAGTTTGATGAGGAAGCTTCGGATGGCGATGCCAACAGCGCATTGTTTGACGATGCTGATGGCGAGATCGAAATCGAGCGTGACATCAAGGACCGCTTCGAGCGCCAGCGCATCCGCTCGGTCGTGCTGGGCGGCGAGACCGACACTGGCGAGTGGAAGGCCAGCTATTCGGCAAGCTGGGCCAAGTCCTCGGAGAAGGAAAAAGGGTCGATCGACCCCACAACGTTCAGCCGCAAGTTTGAAGGCGATGGCCTGAGCGTCCTGTTCGATTATTCGAACCCGCGCATCCCCGCCTTCTCCATTCCCACAGGCGGCGCGGACTTCACTGATCCGTCAGGCTATGAACTGGAAGATATTGAATATACCGCTCTTTCTGACAGTCAGGACGAGGAATATGCGCTGAAAGCCGATCTTGGCCGCGAATTCGCTATGGATAACGGCACTTTCACCGTGCAGGGCGGCGCAAAGATGCGCTGGCGCGAGAAGCGCTATAATGCCGATGTCGAGTTCTATGAGAATGACGCCCTGACGCTGGCCGATATTCTTGGCGAGCAGACCTATCGCATCGCTGACATCAGCCCAGTCGCCAACTTTTCAGGCGCGCGTGATTATTTCAACGCCAACCGCGCAGACTTCGAGCTGCAGGAAATCGACACGATGTTCGACTCCGCTGTCTCGGACTATACGGTCAATGAAGATATTTTCGCCGCCTATCTGCTGGGCCGTTGGGAAAGCAGCACTCTCCGCGTCATCGGTGGCATGCGCTATGAACATACGAAAAACGATATCGCCGCCAATACGGTGACCTTGGCGGAAGAGGATTCAACCGTCGATGGCGTGGTTCTGGATGATGATATGGTGTTCATCACCCCGAACAGCTTTACGAAAAAATATGACCATTGGTTGCCGAGCCTGAACATCCGTTTCGAGCCACAACCCAATATGGTATTCCGTGCGGCGGGCTATCGCAGCATTGTCCGCCCGAAACTGTCGAAGCTCGCGCCGATTTTCTCGGTGGAGCAAAATGACGATGATGAGCGCGAAGGCGAATTCGGCAACCCGGACCTGAAACCTTATGAAGCCTGGAACTTCGACGCCACGGCGGAATATTATTTCTCCGGCAATGGCGCGATTACGGCAGGGTTCTTCTACAAGGATATCAAGAACTTCATCGTCGATACGGTCAATGATGATGGCGGCGTCTATAATGGCATCGCCTTTGACGAAGCGACGATCCCGATCAATGGCGACAGCGCGGAAATTTACGGTGTCGAGCTGAGCTATTCTCAGGTCTACAGCTTCCTGCCCGCGCCGTTTGACGGCCTGCTGACCCAGCTCAACTACACCTATACCGATGCGACAGGCACAGTGCCCAATGATGGCGACATCACCGACCCGCGCAAGATCATGCTCCCCTCTTCTTCCAAGCACACGTTCAACGCTGTGCTGGGCTATGAAAAAGGACCGATCGACCTGCGCATTGCAGGTACCTATCGCAGCAAATATCTTGATGAACTGGGCGATGAAGCAGAGGAAGACCGTTATATCGACAATCATTTCCAGATTGATATTTCGGCCAAATATAAGGTGACCAAGAATGTCCGCCTGTTCGCGGAATGGATTAACGTCAACAACGCCAAATATTTCGCCTATCAGAATTTCAACAGCAACAAGCGCCTGTTGCAATTTGAGAAATATGGCCCGACCGTAAAATTCGGCGCGAAAGTCACCTTCTAAAAAAATAGTGTGAGAGGACCCAAGGCAATGAAATCGACCCCGTTTTATCTAAGCGCGCTCCTGCTTCTTCCTGCATGTGCGCATCAGACAGGCGGGGTCGAATTTTTACCCGCAGCAGAAGTATATGCCACGGCTGAAACCACACCCGTCGGAACATCCAATGCTGACGCTGCGGATGACCCGGCAATATGGCGCAACCCGGCGGATCCGGCATCAAGCCTGATCATCGGAACAGACAAGAAAGCCGGGCTTTACGCATATGGCCTCGACGGAGCGGTGAAAAACTTCGTCGCCGCAGGGGCGCTCAACAATGTTGATCTCATCGGTGGTGCTGAACAGGCCATCGTCATCGCCAGTGATCGCACGAACCCCACCACCTCCCACCTCGCGCTCTTCTCATTGCGCTTCGACGACCCGACGCTCAGGCCGCTCGGTAAAGTCGCCAGTGGCCCCGGTGAAGCCTATGGCTTCTGCCTCCAGCGCCACAACACAGATGCCTCTATGGCCAAAATCACCGCCTATGCGGCACTCAAGGACGGCTCCGTGCGCGAGGTGATGCTGACCCGCAATGATGATGGCAGCTATGCTGGCCAGATCACGCGCGAATGGAAGCTCGCAACCCAGATTGAAGGCTGCGTCACCAGCCCGCGCACAGGCGATCTGTTCGTCGGCGAGGAAAATGTCGGTATATGGCGCATTCGTACTACGCAAAGCGATGCTCAGCCCGAAGCATTTGCCACTATCAGCCCGGAAAACGGGCTTGTCGCCGATGTTGAAGGGCTGGCCTATGCAGCCAATGCGAACGGCACGGATTATCTCATCGCCTCCAGCCAGGGCGATAATGCCTATGCGCTGTTTGGCGCAGACAGCGGGAAATTGCTCGGTCGCTTTCGTATCGCTGACGGCACAATAGACGGCACCAGCGAAACTGACGGCATTGAGCTGGCACTGGGCAATTTCGGCCCGGATTATCCCGAAGGGTTATTTGTTGCCCAGGACGGCGACAATCCCGGCAGTGCACAAAATTTCAAACTGGTCGATTGGCGCACAATACTCAAGGCGCTGGCACAGTCCAAAGACCAGCAGGCCGATGCCCAATAGTCCAGACCAGACATAATATTGCTCACTCCTCCGGCAGCACAACCACCGAATAGCTTTTGCTATCGACCAGATATTGCGCAGCCAGTGCGCGCAAATCCTGCGCATTGACGCTCAGCAAATCACGAGCGATAGAGCGCGCTGCCCCTATATATGCCGGATTATGTGTGCCCCCTTCCAGCTGATCCATCCAGAAAGCATTGCCGGTGCTCGCTCTGGCTAGCAACTGGCTGGTCGGCGCAAGGGTGCGGCGCAGCTCATCATCGCTGATAGGATTGGCCGCAAGATCCGCTACAATAGTGCGGATGAGGCTATAGAAATAGGCCACGCGCTCCGGCTTCAATTGGCTGATCACGGCAAGATACCCCTCACCCTTTTTAAAAGCGAGCGGCCAGTCAGAGCTGGCGTTGGGACTATAGGCCGCACCATCGACAGCGCGTAGTTTTTCAAACAATCTGTCGCTGATAATCTGCGCCAATATCTCCATTTGCCGCGCCTGCTTCACATCTGCCAGCCCGGTGCCTGTAGGCCATGCCATCACAGCCGCTGCCTGGTCCTTGTCGCCCCTGTGATGCAGGATCAGAGGTTGCTTGTTATGTTTCGGAAAGCCGATCTTTCTGCTGGAGCTGGCAATACGCATCGCTTTGCGCACAGGCAAAGCACCAAATGTCGCCCCCACCGCATCAATCGCCTCCTGCGCATCGACATCGCCAAATATCTGCACCTCTATCGGCCCGGACTGCAATATCGGTGCCCAAAAGCGCCTGAACTGCTCTGGTGTCAGCGCTGCGATCTCTTGCTTGTCAGGCGTGCGAAACCGCATGTCCTTGTTACGCAACAGCCAACCCAGATCACGCCCAAGCACCGCATTGGGCGTCGTCGCATAGGCATCATAGGCAGAAAGCAAGCCCGCTTTGGCACGTGCAACAGGCCCCTCCTGCCAGCCGGGAAAGGCCAGCTCCGAAGCGAAAAGACGCAACTGATCCTTATAATCTGCCGGGCGCGTCACGGCTGACATCTCGAATGCATTCTCATCAATGCCAAAGTTAAAGCCCAGACGGCGCCCATTGACGATGTCATCAATATCACCCTGATCCAGTGAACCGATACCATCATTGGGGATCACATAATTCGCCGCCCATGTTGGCTGTGCCTTTTTGGGAGACAAGCCCAGCAGGCCATTGCCAAAACGCACATTGATACGCACTTTTTCCGTTTCCGCGCGATTGGCAAAGAGCATCAGCTTCACGCCATTGTCATAGCTGATCGTCTCCACGCCCAGCACCCCGATTGGTTCACGCGACACAGGCTTGCCCGACGCGCCCAATTTGGGCAGATCGTCCATCGACATGTTACGCGCCGCCACGCGGACATCCTTGGCCGCTTCAACCGGCGCATTCAGCGCAGCGACAAGCCGCCCTTCTGCATTGGGCTGCGGCGCATTGAGCACCACCATGGCCCGGCGCGCATCACCGGCAAACATGCGGCGCGTAGCTTCCAGCATATAGGCCGGTGTCATAATAGACCGGGCGCTGCGAAAAATCTCCAGCCCGGCCTTCGGGGTGACTGTTGTTTCGCGAATATCCACTGCGCCGACAATATTCTCAACCTGTTTGGCGCTGGCTTCTGTGTCCTGATTTTCAACCGAGACAGCAAAGCTGGTATCGAACTGAACATATTCACGCTCAATTTCCGCTTCG
>Ga0209273_10000924_pt1 | contig 30688 bp, 37 predicted proteins | sample tdAd471_FD_187126 | JGI IMG/M metagenome (GOLD analysis project Ga0209273, IMG submission 187126) | Marine sediment microbial communities from the Atlantic coast under amendment with organic carbon and nitrate - tdAd47.1 (SPAdes)... | ecosystem: Environmental > Aquatic > Marine > Coastal >...
TCATCAAAGTTACGCCCCGTGCTCATGGGGTAGGAGATCACCAGCTTGACCTGTTTGTCAGGGCCGATGATGTAGACGTTGCGGACCGTCGCGTTGGTGGCCGCGGTCCGGCCTTCGGATGTGCCTTCTTCGGTCGCAGGTAGCATGCCGTAGAGCTTGGCCACGGTGAGTTCGCTGTCGCCGATCAGCGGGTAGGTGACCTTTGCGCCCTGGGTCTCTTCGATGTCGGCGACCCATTCCTCATGGTTGCCGACCGGGTCGACGCTCAGACCGATTATCTTGACGTCGCGCTTGTCGAATTCAGGCTTGAGTTTCGCCATATAGCCGAGTTCGGTCGTGCAGACCGGGGTGAAATCCTTGGGGTGGGAAAACAACACGCCCCAGCTGTCACCCAGCCACTCGTGAAAATTGATCGTACCTTGCGTCGTCTGCGCCTCGAAGTCGGGCGCCGTATTTCCGATCTGTACCGTCATGTCTGTCTCTCCTCTTTATTGATCCCCACCGGCGGTCGGGTGTTGGCCGCCGCGGCGCATTGTTGCGCCGTCAAGATGACAACCTGACGGTTAGGTAGAGCGCAGGGGCATGAATGACAAGACGGATATGTGAATTGTTTAATTTACGAAGAAAATTCGTGAAATAGATAAGACGATCAATCTGCGGCCTCGGGCGGCTTCTGACCGGCCTTTTCCTGGTCCGGTTGTTCCTGGATTGCGTCTTCCTGGCCGGCCTGCCAATACGCGATGTGTTCCTGGATCGACGCGAGGATGTCATTGACCGGCGTGTCGAGACCGTATTGCTGCATGATCGGTTCCTGGATCGCAAACTCCGCGCGCACGAACTGCAGCCAGGACAACGGGACAGGCGCGGTCGGGCGGACCTTGGGCAGCTCGGTGAATTTGAACAGCAGATAGGGTTTTTTGCGGGTGCGCGTGATCGAGGCGATGATACCCCGGCGCACCTGGCTCGAATGGGCAATGAACTCGATATTGTCCCAGTCTACTGTGCCGACCAGCCATTCCCGGAAATACACACCATTCTCGTCGACCAGGACCTGCGGGTCGCGGTTGTGCAACCGCATGAAGGTGATGACGGCCCAGATCAGCGCTGCGGCGATGAGCACGCCCGCAAAGCGCCAGGAATCCTCGACGGGTCCCTCGGCGGCGAACGGGATGATCAAACACATGGCCGCAAGAGTCAGGATGGCGAACAAGCGCCAGAGTTGAATACGCTGGCTGTAGCGCACAATCAGGGGTTCGGGTGCCGTCAGCGGCACGTCGCCCACAGTCGCCGGCGCGTCTTCATCACTCGCCATTGAGCAACCGCGCGGCATCGATCGCGAAATAGCTCAGCACACCGCTGCAGCCAGCACGCTTGAACGCCATCAGGGTTTCCATCATCACCCGTTCATAGTCCAGCGCGCCATTGTCGGCCGCGAAGCGCAGCATCGCGTACTCGCCGCTGACGTTGTAGGCGAAGGTCGGAATGCCGAACTGCGATTTCACCCGCTGGATGATGTCGAGATAAGGCAGGCCCGGTTTCACCATGATCATGTCCGCGCCTTCCTCGATATCGAGGGCCACCTCGCGCAGCGCCTCATCGCTGTTGGCAGGATCCATCTGGTAGGTGTCCTTGGTCTCGCCCTTCAGGAAGCCCGCACTGTCGATGGCGTCGCGGAACGGGCCGTAGAATCCCGATGAGAACTTCGCCGCGTAGGACATGAGCAGCACGCGGTCATAGCCGTTCTCATCGAGTGCGTTACGCAGGGCGCCGATCCGGCCATCCATCATGTCGGACGGCGCGATGATGTCGCAGCCGGCCTCGACCTGGACCAGGGCCTGACGGCACAGCGCCTCGATGGTTTCGTCGTTGACCACATGGCCGTCGCGCACGATCCCGTCATGGCCATCGGAGTTGAACGGATCCAGCGCGACATCGCACATCACGCCGATGTCCGGGTGCGCGTCCTTGATTGCCCGGATCGCCTGACACACGAGATTGTCCGGGTTCCAGGCCTCCGCGCCGTCGGGAGTCTTCAACTCCGCCGGTGTGGCCGGAAACAGCGCGACCGACGGAATGCCCAGCGCCTTGGCTTCGCCCACCGCGGCCGGCAGGCGATCGGGTGAATAGCGGATGACACCCGGCATGGTCGGAATCTCTTCGGTCCGGTCCTTGCCGTCACACACGAAGATCGGCCAGATGAAATCGTCCGGAGACAGATGGTTCTCGCGCACCATGCGGCGCGTCCAGTCCCAGCGTCGGTTTCGACGCATGCGTGTCTGCGGGAAGACACCAACCGGTGTCGAGGGGCCGCGGGCCATGACCGCTCCTGAGCAATGTCTGAAAGGGCCGGAAACATAGCCGCAACCGGCCGCGGGACCAAGCCCTGCACACTTTCCCCGCAACGCAATCTGCGCCTATAGTTTTGGGAGGGATTTACGGGATTTGCAGGCGTGGCGCGCGCTCGGGTGCGCGAAATCAGTTTTGGGGGGGAGCAGAAGATGGCGAAGCCAAAAGTTATTGTGAACATGTACCCGGTGTTACCGGCAGCAGGTGAGGCGGACCGGGCCGCCCAGCGGCCGATCGGGCGAAATTCCGAACTTTACAACACCGTGCTGCACGAGATGGTCGACATCGTTAAAGCGGCTGATGACCTCGGCGTCTGGGGCGTCAGCACCATCGAGCATCACCTCCATTCCGAAGGCTACGAGCTGGCACCCAGCCCGGGTATCGTCAATGCCATGTGGTCCCAGCATGTGAAGAATGCCCGCGTCGGGACCATCGGGTATGTCGCGGCGACGCGGGACCCGATCCGCATGGCCGAGGAAATGGCGGTCATGGATCACGTGACACAGGGCAAGTATTTCGCGGGGTTCGCCCGGGGCTATCAGGCCCGATGGGCGCACATTCTGGGCCAGTATGTCGACGCCCAGGCAACGTCGTCCGACGGGAGCGAAGTGGATGAACGCAACCGTGAGCTGTTTGAAGAGCGTGTGCTCCAGGTCGTCGATTGCTGGAAGAATGAGACGGTCGCGTTCGACGGCAAATACTATCAGGCCCCGTACCCATATGAATCCGGGGTCGAAAACTTCCCCGCCGCCGCCGTCGCGCAACGGATGGGCGCGGAGGGCGAAATTGACGCGGATGGCACGACCGTCCGGCGTGTCTCTGTCGTCCCGCAACCCTATCAGGACCCCCATCCGCCCGTCTTCGTTGCGGTAAGCTCCAGTCCGGACTCGATCCGCTTCTGCTCACGCAATGGTTTCTCACCGGTGTACTTCACGCCGCTCGACCATCTTGTCGAGCTTGCCAATGTCTATGTGGACGAGGGCCGGAAGACCGGACGGGATCTGCAGTTCGGTGCCAACCAGACGATCGTGCGCTGGCCGCATTTCTCTCGCGACAAGGCGCATTTCCGCGAGCAGCTCGCGGCCTATGACGCCGAGTTCTACAAGAACATCTACGGTTCCTTCTTCCCGTTCCTGGTCGACGGCGTGGACAGCGACGAGGCGATGGTCGACCGCATGGTCGATACGGGAATCTTCATCGGCGGCACGGTCGAGGATACGATTGCCGAGTGGAAGCACACCTACGAGCGCATCCCGTCGGAATACATCTGTCTCATCTGGCATTACGCGATGTGCCCGAAGGAAACCGTGATCGAGGAGCTCGAAATCTTCATGGAGAAGGTGCTGCCGGAGCTCGAGATTCCCGATTTTGACGTGGTTCAGGCCGCCGAATAGCTAATTTTTCGCTCGGAATCGTGCAAAATCCGGCGCGAATCCAGCGCTGATCCACGGCGTTTTTCTCTGTTTCACCTGTGATTCACGGGTCGCGGGTGATTTAAGCCATCCTTAACCTGTGTTTGCGATCCTGTGGGCTCGAAATTTGGGCTCGGAACGCGGGAGACGCAGGCAGTGAAACAGACATATCTAGCGACGATCGTCCTGCTCGAACGGATGCACCGCCAGTTTCTGGAGGTGATCAAGTCCGAGCTCGAAGGTCACGACATTCGCGACATCAACAACGTGCAGGCGCTGATCCTCTACAATATCGGCGGCGATGAGCTGACGGTCGGGGAGTTGACCCTGCGCGGCTATTATCTGGGCTCGAACGTGTCCTACAACGTCAAGAAGATGACCGAGCATGGCTATCTTCATCAGGAACGCTCGTCCCACGACCGCCGCTCCGTGCGCGTGAAACTCACGGAAAAGGGCCTCGAGCTCAGCCGTGTGCTCGAACAGATGTTCGAGCGTCACGTCGAAGCGGTGGCGGATTCGATCGATGAAGACAAACTCGGTGCGGCCAACGAAAGCCTGCGGGACGTGGAGCGGTTCTGGCTCCAGCAATTGGGCTTCGGCCCGCGCGTCGCGGAGTTCTTCCGGGTCGAGACGGCGGCCTGACCGGCGCCTGATATCCGCGAGACGACAAAAAAAGGCGGCTGCAGATGCAGCCGCCTTTTTTGTATCCGGATGTTGCCGGCCAGTGTGGCGACGTCAGGCGTGCAGGTCGTTGGACAGCAGTGCCGTAGCTTCCTCGCCATGTTCGGCCAGCACATGCTTCAGCTTGCCCAGGGCCTTGGCCTCGATCTGGCGGATCCGCTCCTTGCTGACCCCAAAGCTTTCGCCGATCTCCGACAGGGTGTTCTTCTTTTCAGACAGGAACCGGCGAACGATGATCTGTCGCTCGCGATCACCCAGCGTGTCCAGGGCATTCTCCAGCCAGGCCGTGCGGACCTCGCCATCGTGATGCCAGGCCGTGATGTCTTCAGGGTTGGGGCCGTCGTCTTCCAGCATGTCCTGGAATTCGAAATCGTCCTCGTCGCCGTAGCTCGCGTTCAGCGAATTGTCCGGGCCGCCCAGATGGGCCTCCATGCGCACGACGTCCTTCGTCTTGACCTGCAGGCGATCCGCGACGCGTTCGCGGTCTTCGTCGGTCAGCGTGCCGTCGGGGCCGGTAGCGAGCTGGGCGCGGACCTTGCGCAGATTGAAGAACAGGCGGCGCTGGGCCGGCGTCGTCGCGACGCGCACGATCGACGTGTTGCGCAGGATATGGTCCTGAATGGCGGCCATGATCCACCAGGATGCATAGGTGGAGAAGCGGGCGTTGTGGGAGGGATCGAAGCGCTGTGCGGCTTCCATCAGTCCGATATTGCCTTCCTGAACCAGGTCGCCGACCGGCAAGCCGTAACCACGGAATTTCCAGGCGATCCGCAGCACGAAACGCGCATAGGCCTCGATCAGTTCGTGGAGAGCGGACTCGTCCTCCTCCTCGCGCCAGCGGCGGGCCAGATCAAACTCGTGCTCCCGCTCGAGTATGGGGGCCTGCATGACGGCGTTGGCGTAGCGGCGGTTTCCGCGTTCGATTGCCTGTGATGCGAATGCAGCCATAATGTCTCAGTCCTTTGACAAATCGGGGCGGGGGGCTATATCCCGCAAGGATCAACAAAACTTTTGGTTTCGACTCGATACGAACTGAATATACGCACGAACCACGATGGTTGCAAGATACTATCGAGTCGATATTATCCAGTTGATATAAGGTTTATCTGAAGTTAGGTTGATTGCATCTCTTTGAGAACAGGTCAGTATGTGCGCTCAAGCCACTGATAATATTGATAAAGAGGAGCTTTCACGGCTCCTGGACCGTCTTGGCAGGATGTCACGTGGGTTGCAGTATTGTCATGGCTTGAACCCCGCCCAGTGGGACTGTCTGCGATTTATCGGACAGGCGAATCGGTTCTCACGGACCCCCGGCGCGTTGGCTTCCTTTCTGGGGACCACAAAAGGGACGGCGAGCCAGACGCTGAATGCGCTGGAGAAGAAGGGCTATCTCAGCCGTGTCCCCGATCCCGACGACCGCCGTGTGCGTCATATCGAATTGACCGATCTTGGCGCGCGCCTGCTGGACGACGACCCGCTCAATTGCCTCGAAAAGGCAATTGCCAACCTGCCGACCCAAACCGTGGACACCATGGCCGCCGGCCTGACCCGGCTGTGCGCGGACATGCAGTCACGATGCGGTGGACAGGATTTGGGCATTTGCCAGACGTGCGGGCACTTCGAAGGCGAGACCGAAGGCGGCAACATGATGTGCGGCCTGAAGCAGGCGGAACTTAGTTGCGAGGATGCCACACGGTTCTGCGTGAACTTTATGCCGGACCCCAAGGCCGACGCCTGCTGAACCGGATTCGGGGTCTTTGCTTCAGGCGCCGGTAAACGCCTGCAGGCCGGTTTGTGCCCGCCCGAGGATCAAGGCGTGAATATCGTGAGTACCTTCATAGGTGTTCACGGATTCCAGATTCATCACATGCCGGATGACGTGATACTCGTCGGAGATGCCGTTGCCGCCATGCATGTCACGCGCAACCCGCGCGATATCCAGGGCCTTGCCGGCGTTGTTGCGCTTCATCAGTGAAATCATCTCCGGGGTCGATTTGTCTTCGTCGATCAGGCGGCCAAGCCGAAGGCTCCCGTGCAGGCCCAGTGTGATCTCGGTCTGCATGTCCGCGAGCTTCTTCTGGATGAGCTGGTTGGCGGCCAGCGGGCGCCCGAACTGCTTGCGTTCGAGCGTATAGTCACGGGCCGCGTGCCAGCAGGCTTCCGCGGCGCCCATCGCACCCCAGGAGATGCCGTAGCGCGCCTTGTTGAGGCAACCGAACGGGCCACCGAGGCCGCGGGCATCCGGCAACTTGTTTTCCTCCGGCACGAAGACCTCGTCCATGACAACTTCGCCGGTGGCCGACGCGCGCAGGGAAAATTTTCCCTCGATCTTCGGCGTCGAGAGCCCCTTCATGCCGCGTTCCAGGATGAAGCCGCGAATGACACCCTCGTCATCCTTCGCCCAGACCACGAACACGTCGGCGATGGGCGCGTTGGAAATCCACATTTTCGCGCCCGACACCGAATACCCGCCATCCACGGATTTTGCCCGGGTCACCATGCCCCCGGGGTCGGAACCATGGTCGGGCTCCGTCAGCCCGAACGCACCGACCCATTCGCCGGTCGCCAATTTCGGCAGATATTTCATGCGCTGGTCTTCGGAGCCGAACGCGTAGATCGGCCACATGACCAGCGACGACTGCACAGATAGCGCGGACCGGTAGCCGGAATCGACGCGTTCGACCTCGCGGGCGATCAGCCCGTAACAGACATGGTTCACACCCGCGCAGCCATACTCTTCGGGCAGGGTTGAGCCGAGAAGGCCAAGCTCGCCGAACTCATTCATGATCTCGCGGTCGAAGGACTCGTTGCGGTTGGCCTCGAGGATCCGCGGCATCAATTTTTCCTGGCAATACGCCCGGGCTGTATCGCGGACCATCCGCTCGTCTTCGCTGAGTGCATCATCGAGCAGCAACGCATCGTCCCACTGGAAACGCGGCTTGTCGCCGCCGGTGCGCGTCGGTTTTGCGTTGTCTGATGCGAGACTCATGTCTTCGGCTCCTGTTGTGCGGGCGCACCCTAGTCAGGCGGGCGCGGACACGTATGTGCGACTGTCTTGTTGTCCCAAAATATGAGACGCGGCGATTTAGTCCCTGACGGTCTCGAAGTCGCCCGGCGACGTGATTTCGAGGAGCTCGCAGTCTTCCGACATCCAGAGCGCGTCGTGCATGATGCCGTCGGGCTGGTAGAAGCAATCGCCCTTGGAAACGCTCACTTCGCCTTCGCCGTCAAACCAGAAGCGGGCTTCACCCTGCAACACATAGATCATCTGGAAGTCGGTCATATGGGCATGTTTGCCGGTGTGATGGTCGGCCGACGGATCGGCGATGCGAATCACATGGGCGCTGAACTGGCCCTTTGTCGCTTCACGGATGCCCAGATCGCTGTACTCGAAGTCTTCGCGAAGCCCCTTTTTCCACTCGGCGTCTCGCGCGTGCTTAACGATAAATTTTTCTTTACCCGGTTTCATGGTTTATCGCTCCCAAGAGAGTTGTTCGGCGGGGTGACTATACGCCGGTGCTTTTGCACTGACCACGAATGTGGAGACCAAACGAGATGACCGGACTTCCCCGGGCGAAACCCCGCAATTTGGGGCTGGGCAACGTGATTTTTGAGTTTTCCGCCGTGGGGAACGCTGTAAAGGTGTGCGCGGTCGATCCCGATACCGGGCTCGAAGTCTCGATCGTTGGTCCGGTAAGCGCGGGCGAGGACGCCTTGCGTCGCACCGCGATGTCCAAACTCCAGTATATGCTGGAAAAACGTCGGCCGCCGCCCATGAAACGCGACGGTGTGTTCGCCTGAAACGGGGCTATCGCGCGCGCTTGCCGAGGCCGATCTGCTTGGCGAACGCCGAACGCTGTTTCGCATAATTCGGCGCCACCATCGGATAATCCGCCGCGAGGCCCCATTTGGCCCGGTATTCTTCCGGCGTCAGATTGTAGGCGGTGCGAAGATAGCGTTTGAGCATCTTCAACTTCTTGCCGTCTTCCAGGCAGATGATGTGGTCGGGGGTGACCGAACGCTTCACCGGGACGGCGGGTTTTTGTTTTGCCTGGGTGCTCGCAGCACCGCCGCCGAGCCCCTCGAGGCTGCCATACACCGATTGGATCACGTCTGAAATCTGAGTTTCCGGAATCGGGTTGTTGCCGACATACGCAGACACGACTTGCGTGGTCATTCGCAGAAGTTCGTCGCGAGACAAGTTGTCAGGATTGGTGTCAGTCATTGTCCCCCCGGTTCCGCGACTGCTTTGGCGCGCAGTTGGCAATCGTGATCGCATGCAGGTTGGAACCAGTCAATACGCCTTTCGAATAATCATCAGTACTTTTCGGCAATAGCGAAATGAACATATGGAACTGGACTAAAGACAGACTTCGAGAGATGTCACGAAGACCCGCTTTTCGCGCCAGCAACTATGTCTGCATTACGATCTAAATGGTGCAATGCAGAAATCTAGAGCCGGTCATTGTCCACACCATTTCACCGCGACAGCTTGTGTATCGCTGGCGGCAAACGACGAGATGTGGTAATTCGGGCGCGATCTGATATCCCTACTTCAGCGACGTTCAAACGGATTTGATGCATGAGCGAAGGCACGATCGCAATCGCGGCCGACCACGCGGGATACGCCCTGAAGGAAGATCTCAAGGCAGAGCTTCTCGAACGCGGCGTGACCGTTCTTGATCTAGGTACCGACAGCGACGCCTCCGTCGACTATCCCGATTTTGGCAAGGCGGTGGGCGAAGCCGTCGCGGCGGGCGCGGCGGATCAGGGCGTGATTATTTGCGGCACCGGCATCGGTATCTCGATCGCGGCCAACCGCATTGCCGGTGTGCGTGCCGCACTTTGCCATGACGCGACATCGGCGCGGCTGGCGCGCGAACATAATGATGCGAATGTCCTGGCGCTGGGGGCCCGCCTGCTTGGCCATGAGGTCGCGCATGATTGCCTGCGCGCGTTCCTGGACACGTCCTATCCGGGCGGTGAACGGCATGATCGGCGAGTCGGAAAGCTGGGTTAGTACAAACGCCATGGCGCTCTGATCTGAAGCAGAGGCTGCCGGGTATGAAAAGCAGAATGAACGACACAGGAACGAGGGCAGGAATGTCGATGACGCGTGAAGCCCCGGACACGGGCAATGTAAGCGACGGATTTTTTGATCGGGGACTGGCGGAGGCCGATCCGGATATTTTTGACGCGATGGCCCGCGAACTCGGGCGCCAGCAATCCCAGGTCGAGCTGATCGCGTCCGAGAATATTGTCTCGCGCGCCGTTATCGAGGCGATGGGCTCGGTGCTGACCAACAAATACGCCGAGGGTTATCCCGGGCGCCGGTATTACGGTGGCTGCGAGTTCGTTGATGTGGCCGAGGAGCTCGCAATCGAACGTGCGACCCGGTTGTTCGGCTGTTCGTTCGCGAATGTGCAGCCGCATTCGGGCGCGCAGGCGAACCAGGCGGTCTTTCTGGCCCTGTGCAAGCCCGGTGATACCGTGATGGGTATGTCGCTGGCAGCCGGTGGGCATCTCACCCATGGCGCGGCACCAAACCTGTCGGGCAAATGGTTCAATGCGGTCCAGTATGGCGTGCGCCGCGACGACGCCCGGATCGACATGGATGAAGTCGAGGCGCTGGCTCACGAACACAAACCGGCACTGATCGTCGCGGGTGGCTCGGCCTATCCGCGGGTGATCGACTTCGCGAAATTCCGTGAAATCGCCGATGCGGTGGGCGCTTACCTGATGGTGGACATGGCGCATTTCGCGGGTCTGGTCGCCGGTGGCGCCCATCCGAGCCCGTTTCCGCACGCCCATATCGTCACCACCACCACGCACAAAACGCTCCGCGGTCCGCGCGGCGGCATGATTCTGGCGGATGATGCGGATCTCGGAAAGAAGATCAATTCGGCTGTCTTTCCGGGATTGCAGGGTGGCCCTTTGATGCATGTGATTGCTGCCAAGGCCGTGGCATTCGGCGAAGCGTTGCAGCCCTCGTTCAAAACCTACGCCCAGCGGGTCGTTGAAAACGCACGCACGCTGGCTGCGACGCTGGTTGAGGGTGGGCTGGATATCGTGTCGGGCGGCACCGACACGCATTTGATGCTGGTGGATTTGCGGCCGAAATCGTTGACCGGAAATATCACCGAAGTCGCGCTCGAGCGGGCCAGCCTGACCTGCAACAAGAACGGCATCCCGTTTGATCCCGAAAAGCCGATGGTCACCTCGGGTATTCGTCTCGGCACCCCGGCTGGCACCACGCGCGGCTTCGGCCCGACGGAGTTCCGTCTGGTCGGCGAGCTGATCGTCGAGGTGCTCGACAGCCTGGCCGGCAATCCCGATGGCGATGCACAGGTCGAGGAATCGGTCCGCAGGCGCGTAGAAGAGTTGTGTGGTCGGTTTCCGATTTATCCGGCCGGCTGATCGACACGATATAAAAAGAACAGAGACGCGAGAGGAAATTTAATGCGCTGCCCGTTTTGTGCACACTCCGACACGCATGTGAAGGATTCGCGTCCGACCGAGGACAATACGGCCATCCGCCGCCGCCGCGCATGCCCCGATTGCGGTGCACGCTGGACCACATTCGAGCGGGTCCATCTGCGCGACCTCACGGTGATCAAGAAGAATGGCCAGCGGGTGCCGTTCGATCGTGACAAGTTGGAAAGCTCAATGCGCATATCGCTGCGCAAGCGGCCGGTGGATGCCGATCGCGTGGAACGCGTTATCAGCGGCATTGTCCGGCGGCTCGAATCTTCGGGGGAGACGGATATTCCCTCCGATGCCATCGGGGAGGCGGTGATGGACGCGCTGGCAAATCTCGATTCCATCGCCTATGTGCGTTTCGCTTCGGTCTACAAGAACTTCCGCGAAGTCCGCGACTTCGAGGATTTTATTGGAAACGAGCATTTGGCGGCCAACGGCGAATCTATCGAAAACGATTGATCGCGGGCGGCTTTCGCTCAACCTTAGTCCCATGCACACCGACCAAGATTTCATGCAAACGGCGCTGCGGCTAGCGCGGCGCGGGTTGGGCAATGTCTGGCCCAACCCGGCGGTGGGCTGTGTCATCGTGTCTGGTGGGCCCGAACCGCGCGTGCTGGGGCGCGGCTGGACGCAACCGGGTGGCCGCCCACATTCCGAGACGGTGGCGCTGGACCAGGCGCGGGCGCGCTTCGGTGCCGCCGCTCTTGCCGGCGCGACCGCCTATGTGACGCTCGAACCGTGCAGTCATTTGGGACGTACGCCGCCTTGTGCCGATGCGCTGATTTCGGCGCGGGTGGGGCGGGTCGTTGTCGGTTGTGGCGACCCGGATGCACGTGTCGCCGGACGCGGTATCGCGCGGCTGCGCGACGCCGGCATCTCGGTCGATACTGACGTCTGCCGGGCGGAGGCCGAGGATATCAATATCGGTTTCCTGACGCGGGTTGGGGAGCGCCGCCCGATGGTCGCGTTGAAAACGGCGACGACGTCGGACGGACGGATCGCGACCCGCACCGGGGCGTCCCAATGGATCACCGGTTCGGCGGCGCGGCGTCATGCACATCTTTTGCGTGCGCAGCATGACGCCATCGCGGTGGGCATCGGCACTGCGGAAGCGGACGACCCGAGCCTGACCTGCAGGTTGCCCGGCATGGAGGGCTGCTCGCCGGTGCGCGTGGTGTTCGATTCCCGGTTGCGGATTTCGCTGGAGTCCGAACTGGTGCGCACGGCGCCCGATGTGCAGACTTGGGTGCTGTCGGCGGCCAAGACCGACAAGGAGCGGCGTAAGGCCCTTGAAGGGGCAGGCGTTATGGTTGTGCCCATTGAGGATGTTGTGGACGGTCAGCCGGCGCCCGGCGCCGCCCTGCGGGCGCTTGGCGCGATGGGTGTGACGCGTGTGATGGTCGAGGGCGGTGCGCGATTGTCGACCGGATTGCTTCGGGCGGGCCTCGTGGATCGCCTCCTCTGGTTCCGTGCACCTTCGCTGATCGGTGGCGACGGGTTGCCGCCATTCGGTGATCTCGGGGTGGGGGATGTGTCCGAAATGCCGACCTTTAAACCCATGTCCCGCATGCCGGTCGGTGACGACACGCTGGAAATTTTCGCGCGCGTGCCGTAACCAAGCGCGATGTTCACAGGAATTGTCACAGATGTCGGGCGGATAGCCGGAATCGAAACCCAGGACGTGGGTCGGCGGCTGACCATTGCGACCGGATACGAAACGTCGGGCATTGATATCGGTGCATCGATTGCGTGCAACGGCGCGTGTCTGACAGTGGTTGAAAAGACCGCCGGGAGTTTCTCGGCCGATGTCTCGGGCGAAACGCTCGACAAGACGACAAGCGGCGGCTGGGTTGTCGGCACACGAATCAACCTTGAACGCGCTTTGCGCGCGGCCGATGAACTGGGCGGGCATTTGGTGCTTGGCCATGTCGACGGTGTCGGCCAAGTCGTCGGCATGGATCGTGAGGGCGATAATCACCGGGTCAGTATCAAGGTGCCGGACGCCCTGAAGCACTATGTCGCGTCAAAGGGCTCGATCACGGTCGATGGTGTCTCACTGACTGTGAATGAAGTGGACGACGCGGTGTTCGGGGTGAACATTATCCCGCATACATGGGACAACACGTCCCTTGCCGATATCGTTGTCGGAACCGACGTGAATATTGAAGTGGATGTTATCGCGCGCTACGTCGCGCGTCTTTTGGAACGGGATTGAACGTGACAGATAAAACCGAGGGCCTGCGCAGCGTCTCGAAGCAGGACGTGCAGCGCGCCATGGACGACGAAAAGATTTTGTCGCCGATTGAGGACATCATTGAGGATGCCCGCAACGGCAAGATGTTTATCCTCATCGACGACGAGGACCGCGAGAATGAGGGTGACCTCGTTATCCCGGCCCAGATGGCGACACCGGACGCGATCAATTTCATGGCGACGCACGGGCGCGGCCTGATTTGCCTGTCCCTGACCCGTGAACGGACTCAGCAGCTTGGCTTGCCGATGATGCCGCAGACCCACGGCCAGCGCCTGGCGACGAATTTCACGGTTTCGATCGAGGCGGCGGAAGGCGTGACTACAGGCATCTCCGCGCCCGACCGGGCGCGAACGATCACCGTGGCCATCGACCCGCGCACGACGGAAGCGGATATCGTCACGCCGGGTCACGTCTTTCCGCTGGCGGCGCGCGATGGCGGCGTGCTCGTTCGGGCCGGACATACGGAAGCCGGCGTCGATATCGCGCGGCTTGCCGGGCTCAACCCTTCGGCTGTGATCTGCGAGATCATGAATGACGACGGCACCATGTCGCGGCTTCCGGATCTGATCGGATTTGCCCAGTTCCACGGCCTCAAGATTGGCGCGATCGCCGACCTGATCGCCTATCGGCGGCGCAACGACCGGATCGTTGAACAGTTGATGGAGCATGACTTCCATTCGCGGTTTGGCGGCCAGTTCAAATGGCACATCTATCGCAACACGGTGGAGTATGCCGAGCACCTGGCGATCGTGAAGGGGGAGATCGACCCGGAGAAACCGGTTCTCGTGCGCATGCACTCCTTCTCCATCGGGGCGGATGCGATGGGGAGTCTGGACGCGCCTGACTCCGGAATCCTCCAGCGGTCTATGGAACTCATTGGTGAGGCAGGCGCCGGTGTGATCGTCCTGATCCGCGATACGTCGCCGACGTCACTGTCTGATCGCATCCGTCAGTTCAGCAGCGCGCCGAGCACGCCCGTCAACGAACTGCGCAACTACGGTGTCGGGGCCCAAATTCTCGTCGATCTGGGGGTCCGTGATATCATTCTGTTGTCGAATTCACAGCGTTCGATTGTGGGCCTCGAAGGCTTCGGCCTGCGGTTGATCGAGACCCGTTCGGTCCCGGTGACCAATTCCGTATCCGGCGATTGAGAGAGAAAACGATGTCCGACGAACCTCACATCATGATTGCGGTCTCGAAATACTATGAGGAGATCGCCGACCAGCTGCTGACAGGGGCACTTGCCGTGCTTGATGAGGCCGGCGCATCCCATGAAATCTATGATATTCCGGGCGCGTTCGAAATTCCGGCTGCGATCGCGACGGCCATGCGGTCGCCCGAATTCTCGGGCGGGCGACGGCGGTTTGACGGTTATGTGGCATTGGGTTGCGTGATCCGCGGGGAGACAACCCATTATGACTATGTTTGCCAGGAGACGGCGCGTGGTCTGCAGGACCTGGCGATCCGGCACTGTCTGGCACTCGGGTTCGGGGTTCTGACGACCGAGAACAAGGAACAGGCGATGGCCCGTGCCGCCGTCGATCGGGGCAATAAGGGTGCCGACGCGGCGAACGCCTGCCTGCGGATGATTGGGTTCAAGAGCTCCTTCCGAATGTTCCCGCGCTGATGGCCGGGGACAGCGAAGCGACGGCCTCGGCAGGCCGCAAATCGGGCGCGTCTGCGCGCGGCGCGGCGCGGCTTCTGGCCGTACAGGCGCTCTACCAGATGGACATACGCGGCGGCACGGCCGAGGCCACCATCATGGAATTTATCCAGCACCGCACAGAGTCTCCGGGAACGGCGGACGGCGATGAGGAAACGTCGGGGCCGCGCGACGCCGATAAAGCGCTGTTCGCCGATCTGGTTCAAGGCGTGGCACGGGACCGTGCGGATTTGAACGCCGCGCTCGATGGTTGCCTCGATGGTGCGAATACGATGGAGCGGCTGGAGCCGCTGTTGCGCGCGATTCTGGGGGCGGGTGCCTACGAACTGCGCTCGCGGGACGACATCCCGGCGCGGGTCGCGATCAGCGAGTATGTGCGCCTGACCGATGCGTTCTTCGAAGGCAAGGAGCCGGGCCTGGTCAACGCGGTGCTCGACCGGTTGGCGCGCGTTATCCGCAATGACGAGACCGCCGAACGCAAGCCTGTCGTCGCAGACGTTGCCGATGGTGCGTCGACCGAAGATATCGTGGATAACGAGGTCGAGGACGATAAGGTCGAGGACGGGACCGACCATGGCGCGCGGGATTGACGAATTCGATCTGATTCGACGGTATTTCGCACCGCTTAGTGACGGTGAACCGGGCGCACTTGGGTTGCGCGACGATGCCGCCTGGTTGCGTCCCGATCCGGGAACAGATCTCGTTGTGTCGGCGGATGCCATCGTCGCTGATACGCACTTTCCGGCATCGACCGGACCGGCTGATGTGGCCCGCCGGGCCCTGCGGGTGAACCTGTCGGATATTGCCGCGAAAGGTGCCACCGCGCGCTGCTATACGCTGGCGTTGCAGTTGCCGGACACGATCGATACGGATTGGATTGCGGCGTTTGCATCGGCTCTTGCCGAAGACCAGAAAACATATGCGGTGTCATTGCTCGGCGGTGATACGACACGCACATCCGGCCCATTAACCTTAAACATAAATATATTCGGTCAACTACCTGAAAATAATATGATTAAAAGGTCTTCTGCGAATGTGGAAGACGACGTCTATGTCTCCGGAACCATCGGGGATGCGACGCTTGGACTGGCCTCTATCATGGGGGCCCTGGTTGTGGAATCCGAGAACGATCGCACGGTTCTGGAAGATCGTTTCCTCCGCCCCGATCCGCGCGTTTCACTGGGCCCGGCATTGATTGGCACGGCAAGCGCGTCGGCCGATATATCCGATGGCCTGGTGGCCGATCTTGGCCATATTTGCCGCGCATCCGAACTTTCGGCAGACATCGACCAGTCCCGTGTTCCCGTGTCGGATGCGGCGCGCCGGTTGGTAACGGACAATCAACCATTGCGGACTAACCTGCTCACCGGCGGTGATGACTATGAAATTGTCTTCACGGCCCCGGTTTCGGCGCGCGAGGCGATTGTCTCGGTGGCGTCGGCGACCGGTGTTTCAATCACGCGGATCGGACGCATGATCCCAGTGACCTCCGGTGCGCCGGCGGTCACCGTGCGCGACGAGACCGGGAACATTGTTGAGGTGGGCATTGGCGGATACCGGCACTTCGGGGAAGACGTCGCGGGCTGAAAGCGAAGCGGCGATTCGTGCCATGCGCGCGGGTGGCGACGAGGCACCCGCTAAACCGAAGAAAAGCAAGAAGAAGCTGGTCATGATCGTGCTGCTCGCCGGTATTCTCGGTGGCGGCGGCGCGGCATACAAGCTGTTGCCGGCCAAGGAGCCCTCGGATGTTGCCGAGGTGCCGGCACCCGAGCCTGAGATCGTCGAACCCGACGAGCTCATTTACATCGACCTCGATCCGCTTTTCATTCCATTCCTGTCGGACAAGGGCGCGCGCCACAAGATTGTCGTGGTGCTCTCGCTTGAGGTCGGCCGGGCGCGCGAGGAAGACAAGCTTGTGCGGTCTCTGCTGCCGCGGCTGCGCGAAGCCTATGTGCGCACCCTCACGTCTCGACCCTTCCCAGGAGTCGAGGACGGGTCGATTGAGACGGTCTATCTGAAGAACCGGATCCGCGCGGAAAATATTCGGGTTCTCGGGCTCGGCGTCGTGAACGATGTTCTGGTGCGCGATATCCGCGTGTTGCCGGGCTGACCGATGAAAAAAATTCTCATTCTTGTGGTGGTTCTGTTGCTCGGGGGCGGCGGGGCCGCGTTTTTCCTCCTGGGTGGGAAAACGGCAGAGACGGAGGAGGTGGCCAAGCCGAAGATCGAGAAGCTGGTGGTCGGCGAGCATCACTATGTGCGCCTCGACACCATCACCGTGACGCTGTTTGAAAACGACGCGGTGGCCGGTCTGTACACCGCCGCCTTGACCCTTGAGATTGCCGAGGCGGACCAGCGGTCCTTGGTGTCGGCGGCAAAGTCACGATTGCGCGACGCGATGCTTCGCGATCTGCATGGGCTCGTCGAACGCCGCAAGGGCATCGACATCCCGCTGGATTCGGTGAAACGCCGGATGCGCAGCACCGCGATTCGCGAACTGGGATCCGATGTCGTGGTCGACCTGTTCGTCGAAAATGTATTGCGAAAAGACATCGAGCAGAAAGACGGCTGACGCAGGGCTGGTATTCACAGCAATGACTTGTGTTTTACGAAGTCTTGCAGGATGTTCGCCCCATGATGCTCAAACGCAGTTCCCGCAACGTCGCGATTCTCTCAATGTGTCAGGCCTTCGGTCAGACACAGATGATTCTCATCTTTTCCGTCTCCTCCATTATCGGGGCGACCATCGCGCCGAATCCCGGCTGGGCGACGGTGCCGATCACCTTCCAGTTCATTGCCATGACCATGTCTACGGTCCCGGCCGCATTGCTGATGAAGAAGATTGGGCGGGCCAACGGTTTCATTGCATTTCTGGTCGTCGGATCGACTGGCGCGGCGTTGATGATCTATGCGCTCGTGGATCAGAGCTTTTTGCTGTTTTGCGTAGGTTCGGCCCTGTTTGGCAGTTCTGCCGGTGCGAACCAGCAATTCCGGTTCGCTGCCGTGGATGCGGCGGATGAACACTTCAAATCCCGCGCTGTCAGCCTTGTGCTTGCTGGCGGCGTCTTCGCCGGACTGGTCGGACCCACCCTGTCCTCCGTCGGCTACGACGTTATTCAGCCGATCCTCTATGGCGGCGTGTTTGCCATTATTTTGATCCTCCAGGCGCTGATGATCGTCCTGCTGTTCGTCACGGACATTCCGCCGCCAACCGAGCAGGAACGCAGCGGGGCCACCCGGTCGATGCGCGAGATCGCGTCCCAGCCTGCATTTATCGTGGCCGTGATGAGCGCGATGATCGGCTACGGCGTCATGAACTTTGTGATGCTGTCGACGCCGATCTTCATGCATCTCCACCCGACCCATCCATATGGCCAGCTCGACATCAACAATGTCATCATGTGGCATGTGCTGGGCATGTTCGCGCCCGGCTTCTTCACCGGCTGGTTGATCAAGAAATACGGTGACCTGAACATCATCCTCTGGGGTGCGGTTATCTCTGTGGTTTGCCTGGCGGTGAACTTCAGCGGCGATTCGCTGGTTCACCTGCGCGTCGGCATGGCCCTGGTCGGGCTGGGCTGGAACTTCATGTTCACTGCCGGTACGACCCTCCTGCTCAGCACCTATACCCCGGCGGAAAAAGCGAAGGTGCAGGGCATCAACGACTTGTTCGTGTTCGGTACCGTTGCGGTGTGTTCACTGGCCGCCGGCGTGGTCTATCAGACCCTCGGTTTCTTCGCCGTGAACATGGCATCCGCACCGCTTCTGGTCTTGGTCGTCATCGCGGTGTTCTGGCTGCGCGGCCACCGCAGGACGGTCGCCGCCTGATCCACGTGGATTGACGCCTCAGTCTTAATGTTCACGCGCGGTTGCCATGCAGCCGCCTTTTTGGCATGTTCCCGCCGCTTTTACGGGCCCGGGTGATTCGGCTCCGCACTGCGGCATTCGCCGTCTTCGCCCTCGTGGCCTAACAACTTAGAAACCAAAGGATATTCACAATGGCTCCCATCGTCTGGTTCGCCATCGCATGCGGCGGGTTGGCCGTGCTGTACGGCATCTGGGCATCCCGCTCTGTCCTCGCGTCCAGCGCGGGTTCCGAACGGATGCAGGAGATTTCTGCCGCCATCCAAGAGGGTGCGGCGGCATATCTCAACCGGCAGTACCGTGCCATCGGCATGGTCGGTATCGTAATTGCGGTCATCCTGTTCTTCCTCCTCGGTTGGACCGTCGCGCTCGGCTTTGTGATCGGCGCGGTGCTTTCGGGAGTCACCGGCTATATCGGCATGAACATCTCGGTGCGCGCGAATGTGCGCACGACCGAGGCGGCACGCAGCAGCCTGGGGGAAGGCCTTTCGGTGGCGTTCCGTTCGGGTGCCGTGACCGGCATGCTGGTCGCGGGTCTCGCGCTGCTGGCGGTTGCCGGTTACTTCGGCTTCATGGTCTGGCTGCAGCAGCAGGGTCAAGCGGGCGGTCGTGAACTGATCGACGCGCTGGTGGCGCTGGGCTTCGGTGCGTCGCTGATTTCGATCTTCGCGCGTCTCGGCGGCGGCATCTTCACCAAAGGTGCGGATGTCGGTGCCGATCTCGTCGGCAAGGTCGAGGCGGGTATCCCCGAGGATGACCCGCGCAACCCGGCGGTGATCGCCGACAATGTCGGCGACAATGTCGGCGATTGTGCGGGCATGGCCGCCGATTTGTTCGAGACCTATGCGGTCACGATTGTGGCGACCATGGTGCTGATCTCGATCTTCCTGGCTGGCGATCCGCTGCTGAACGCGATGATGGTCTATCCGCTCGCAATTGGCGGCGTCTGCATCATCGCGTCGATCATCGGCACGTTCTTCACGCGCCTCGGCAAGAGCCAGAACATCATGGGTGCCCTCTACAAGGGCTTCGTGGCGTCGGCGGTGCTCTCGCTCATCGGCGTGGCGGTTGTCACCGAGTGGGTGATCGGCTTCGATGCTGAGGTATCGGTTGCCAAGGCATCCTTCTCGGGCATGGACATCTTCCTGTGCGCGGTCGTTGGTCTGGTTGTGACCGGTTTGCTCATCTGGGTGACCGAGTACTACACGAGCACCGAGTATCGCCCCGTGCGATCGATTGCCCAGGCATCGACCACGGGACACGGCACGAACGTGATCCAGGGTCTCGCGATCTCGATGGAGGCCACGGCGATCCCGGCGATTATCATCTGCGCCGCGATCATCGTTTCGTTCTCGCTGGCGGGCCTCCTGGGCATTGCCATCGCGGTGACGGCAATGCTGGCGCTGGCCGGCATGGTTGTCGCGCTCGACGCTTACGGTCCGGTGACGGACAACGCCGGCGGCATTGCCGAGATGGCCGAGCTTGACGAGAATGTCCGCAAGACGACGGATGCGCTCGATGCGGTCGGCAACACGACCAAGGCGGTGACCAAGGGCTATGCAATCGGTTCCGCCGGTCTCGGTGCTCTGGTGCTGTTCGCGGCCTACACCTCGGACCTCGAGTTCTTCATCGCGACGTCGGCGGAGCATCCGTATTTCGCGGGTGTTGTCCTCGACTTCTCGCTGACCAATCCCTACGTGGTCGTCGGCCTGTTCGTGGGCGGCATGCTGCCGTTCCTGTTCGGTGCGATGGGCATGACAGCGGTTGGTCGTGCGGCGGGTTCGGTCGTGGTCGAAGTCCGGCGTCAGTTCAAGGAAATCCCGGGCATCATGGAAGGCACGGGCAAGCCGGAATATGGCAAATGCGTCGACATGCTCACGCGTGCGGCGATCAAGGAGATGATCATCCCCTCGATGCTGCCGGTCCTGTCGCCGATCGTCCTGTTCGTGATCATCCTGTTGATCGCGGGCAAGTCGGCGGCCTTCTCGTCGCTGGGCGCCATGCTCCTCGGCGTGATCGTGACCGGATTGTTCGTCGCGATTTCCATGACCGCCGGCGGCGGCGCATGGGACAACGCCAAAAAGTATATCGAGGACGGCAATCATGGCGGCAAGGGATCCGACGCGCACCACGCGGCGGTGACCGGCGACACGGTTGGCGATCCCTACAAGGACACGGCCGGCCCGGCCGTGAACCCGATGATCAAGATCACGAACATCGTGGCGCTCCTGGTGCTTGCCGTGCTGGCAAACCTCTAGGCGCAAATATCTTTTGTAGAAGACCCCCGGGGCTCGCGTCCCGGGGGTTTTTTATTGGCGCGGCGGAGAAGGTCGTTACTGGCTGGGGTTGCCACCGCTGCCCGCGAAGCGGCCGACATTACCGAACAGCTGCTGGATCAATGACAGCTCATTGCCTGCCGTCGGCGTCACCCGGCTGACCAGCTCGACTTCTCGGCGGTCATTCTCGGTGTAGGTGAAGACGTCTTCCACGACTTCACGATCGTCGAAGACGATGGCGATGATTTTTCGCTCAATAAGCTCGGGTTCGAAGAACGCGACGGTTTCCGTTCGCTCGGACATGTAGTACCAGACGTTGGTGCGAAAGACGCCTTCGGTTGACGGGCTTCCAAGCGCTTGTTGAACGTCGCGGCGGCTGGTCTGGCCGGGTTCGATCGCCGCAAGCGCGTCGGGGTCCGGCTCCTGGCCGCGCACATTAACGATGGGTGCGCAGGCGCTCAGCGCCGCGAGCAAGACAAGGATGCGACCGTGTCGGACAAACAATTTCATCAGGCAGACCGTTCTTCGGTTCGCGTTATTGTGGATCGGATCGGGCAGGACGATGGCACCCGCCGTTTCGCCGTGTCAACCGGCCCGGTGAATAGCAAAACCCAATCCGCAAACTGACATGATCAACTGGATTCGAGAACGTAAACAGCGACGCGAATTGGCCGCGCGATTGCTTGAAGTGGTGATTGACCAGGCGCGCCGTCCGGCCTTCTACGCGTCTTATGGTGTTCCCGATACCATGCTCGGACGTTACGAGATGGTTTGCCTGCATGCATATCTGTTGCTTCGCCGGCTTAAACGCGCCGGCGGGCAGGGGCCGCGCATCGCACAAACGCTGCATGATCAGATATTCGACGATTTCGATGTCGCGTTGCGCGAAGCGGGGCTTGGCGATATGGGGATTGGCAAGCGGATGAAGAAGCTCGCGCGCAATCTCCACGGACGAATCTCGGCTTACGAACGCGGACTTGAGGCTGGCGATACCGAGATGGCAGCGGCATTGCGCCGAAATCTTTATGCGAGCGCCGCGCCCTCGGACGACGAAGTGGCGGCAATGATCGCGTATGTGCGCCGGGCCCGGAATGAAGTTGATGCATGCGCGCCGGAGGCATTGTGGGCGGCGCAACCGGTGTTTCCCGAACCCCAAATCGGCGCCGCGCCGCGGGAAGGTGCCGCATGAGCGAGCCGGTTGTGCCCGAACTGCTGCGGTGTATCTCGATCGCAGATTTGTCATCCAGCGAACGCCAGGTTGAAAATATCGAAGTTGATGCCGATGAATGTGCGGCGATTGCCAATCGCCTCGGCATCATGTCGGTGGAGAAATTGTCGGTGCAGCTGGAGTTGTTTCGCGACCTCACGGGCGACGTGCACATGGTCGGTCGGATCGTGTCCGACGTCGTCCAGGCTTGCGTCGTCACGCTGGAGCCGGTCCCACAGCATATTGAGGCAAGCCTTTTTCAGCGGTTTTCCAGCCGGTCCGAGGAAGAAGAGGGCGAGGATGAAGATCCTGTGGAGCCGATCGTGGACGATGAAATCGAAGTCGGAGACGTGATCGTGCAAAACCTGTCGCTGGCGCTCGACCCCTATCCGCGCGCGCCGGAAGCAGAGTTTGAAGAGGTCGATGATGAGGCCGGAAAACCCAGCGGACCCTTCGCTGCGCTGGCCGTATTGCGGGATGAGGCGGAAAAATAGTTCGTATCTGGCAATGTTTTCGGTCAGAAAACTTGCGATTCGCTTGCTCAGCGGTGCATTTTTGGATAATTAGCAGCCGCCCTCCGGCATGCTCAGAAATTTCATACTTCCCGCGAAAGGGAATCAGATGGCTGTACCCAAGAAGAAAGTTTCGAAATCTCGGCGCAACATGCGTCGTTCACACGACTCATTGAAGCAGCAAGCCTATGTCGAGGATGAGACGACGGGCGAGTTCCATCGTCCCCATCATGTCGACATGAAGACCGGCTTCTACAAGGGCCGCCAGGTCATCGAGGTCAAGGAGAAGATCTAGAGACCAACCCCGGACTCCGCGTCCGGCTGGAGAGCGGACCCGTTGAGCGATCATATCACCATCGCCCTGGACGCCATGGGCGGCGACGACGCGCCGCACATCGTTGTCGCGGGCGCAAACATTGCCAGGCGCCGGCATCCCGATGTCCGCTTCGTGCTGTTTGGGGACGAGACGGATCTCGCCGCGCGGGTGGCAAAGCAGCGCGGATTGGCAGATTTTGTTGAGATCCGTCATGCCCCCGAGGTGGTGGCACCCGACGCCAAGCCGTCACAGGTCGTGCGCAGCGGCCGCGAGACCTCGATGTGGCATGCGATCGAAGCCGTTAAGGAAGGCCAGGCCGATGGCGTTGTTTCGGCCGGCAACACCGGTGCACTCCTGGCCTTGGCGATGTTCGTGCTCAAGCGCCTCGAGGGGGTCGACCGACCGGCGATTGCGTCGTTCTTTCCGACCCTTCGGGGCGAAACCGTAATGCTCGACCTCGGCGCGAACATTCGCTGCAGCGAACGCAACCTGGTTGAGTTCGCGATCATGGGGGAAGTCTTTGCGCGAACGGTTCTCGGTATCGAGAACCCGACGGTCGGATTGCTCAATGTCGGTGAAGAGGAAACCAAGGGCAACGATGCGGTCAAGGATGCCGCCCAACTGCTGCGCGACCTCGATCTGCCGGGTGAGTTTGTCGGCTTCGTCGAAGGGGATGACATCCCGGCGGGCGCGGTTGATGTGGTTGTGACGGATGGCTTCACCGGGAACGTTGCACTCAAAACCGCAGAAGGCACGGCCAAGCTCATCAATGCCTTTGTGCGCGAAACCTTTCGTAATTCGTTCTGGGCCAAGATCGGGTATATCTTTGCCAAGCGTTCATTCGACAAGCTGCGTAACCGCAGCGACCCTCGCCGATATAACGGGGCCATGTTCCTTGGGCTCGACGGTGTCTGCGTCAAGAGTCATGGCGGCACGGATGCCGTCGGTTTTGCAACCGCCATCGGAGTAGCGATCGATATGGTGAAGTATGGCGGCAACGCCTCCCTGAAGACGACGGTGGAGCGTCTGGATCTCGGCTCTCTGCGTCCGCAGGCGGCGGTTTCGTGATGGTGCGGCGATCGATCGTTGTCGGCACGGGCGCGCATTTGCCGGACCGGATTGTGACAAATGCCGAGCTCGCCGAGCGCATCGACACGTCGGATACATGGATCCAGGAACGCAGCGGTATCCAGCAACGTCATATTGTCGCCGACGGCGAGATGACGTCGGACCTCGCAACGGCGGCTGCGCAGCGTGCGCTCGCAGCTGCGGGTATGTCGCCCGACGATATCGGAATTATCGTTGTCGCGACGTCCACGCCCGACGAAACCTTCCCGGCCACGGCAACGGTGGTTCAGTCGAAACTCGGCTGTGCCAATGGCTCCATGGGTTTCGATGTACAGGCGGTGTGCTCGGGCTTTGTGTTCGCCCTGGCGACGGCCGACAATTTCATCAAGGCGGGCCAGGTCGATACGGCCCTGGTCATCGGTGCTGAGACATTCTCGAAGATCCTCGATTGGAATGACCGCTCAACCTGCGTGCTGTTTGGCGACGGTGCCGGCGCCGTGGTGCTGAAGGCCGGCGACGGCGATGGGTCGAGCGCCGACCGTGGTGTTCTGTCGACGCATCTGCATTCGGATGGCCGGTTGCATGATTTGCTCTATGTGGATGGGGGGCCGTCCTCCACCGGCCAGGTCGGGCATTTGCGCATGGAAGGCCGCGAAGTGTTCAAGCACGCGGTCACCAAGATGTCGGAAGTGACCATCGAGGCGTTGGAGGCAACGGGACTTCATGCAGACGAAATAGACTGGTTCGTGCCCCATCAGGCCAATCGGCGCATCATCGACGGCACCGCGCGTAAGCTCGGTATCACCGGGGAACGCGTCGTGGTCACGATCGGTCAGCATGCCAACACGTCGGCGGCGTCCATTCCTCTCGCGCTGTCTGTTGCGGTCGAGGACAAGCGCATTCAGGAAGGAAACCTAGTGTTGCTGGAAGCCATGGGCGGCGGCCTGACCTGGGCATCGGGAATCGTACGCTGGTAACGGCACCGCGAGTTCACGATTCAATTTTTTAGATTAACCAATTAGAACAATCCTTTGATATTGACGCATTTCTGCTGTCGCGGTACCGTCGTTCAAACCAAAAATGGGTGGGAGAGCAGGCGGTGAATGACACGATCACACGTGCGCAATTGACGGAGGCCGTTTACCAGGAAGTGGGGCTTTCGCGTAACGAATCCGCCGATCTCGTGGAATCGGTACTGGATGAAATGTCGGACTCCCTGATCCGTGGCGAGATGGTCAAGCTGTCATCTTTCGGCAGTTTCCAGGTCCGTCAGAAAGGCCAGCGGATGGGACGCAACCCGAAGACGGGTGAGGAAGTGCCGATCCTGCCGCGCCGGGTGCTGGTATTTCGACCAAGCCATGTCCTGAAAAAGCGGATCAACGACGATCCGGGCGCCGCCCCGGAGCCCATGTCCGCGCCGAGCTTTGCATCTGGTGGTGCGAGCCCGGAACCCGATACCACTTACTAAGCGGGACGGATGACCGACACCGCAAATCTGGCCGCGCGCCGCGGCAATAAGTCTGCGGCCGCATTCCGCACGATTAGCGAGGTCGCCTCCGATCTTGACGTGCCGCAGCATGTCCTGCGGTTCTGGGAAACCAAATTCACCCAGGTCCGGCCGATGAAACGCGGCGGTGGCCGCCGCTATTATCGCCCTGAAGATGTAGATTTGCTGCGCTCCATCCGCGCACTCCTTTATGACGACGGCTACACGATCAAGGGCGTACAGAAACTGCTCAGAGAGGGCGGTCTCAAGCCGATTGTGGCCGATGCGCCGGAAGCGCCAGCCGCCCCGGCCTCCGCTGACCTGGCCGCCGCACCGCAAGCCCCTGTCGCTGCCGGCTTTTCGGGCGATCAGCGCAAGGAGTTGAAGGCGGTCCTCGGCGAACTTGAAGCGGTGCGAAAACTTCTCGATTCTGCGAGCTAGTCGGGCTTCAAACGCGAAACGTAAGTCTCTATAGTCCCCGCCGTTCGGTCGGGACGTAGCGCAGTCTGGTAGCGCATCACACTGGGGGTGTGGGGGTCGCAGGTTCGAATCCTGCCGTCCCGACCAATTCACTCAAATTTTAGGTATTCCGCCGCGACGACCGCCGCATGGCGGCGGTTCGTTAACGTTTTCGTGTGATCCTTCGGTCATGTGCGAAATGCGGAACATTGTGCGATGACTGATGGGGGCGTGAAACTCCCGGAGACCGTGTCGTTCGAGCATCCGTTCTTCCGGACGTTCGAGAACACGCATTTCCGGCTGTCCGAGCCGCCGGAAAGCCGGCCTGTGCTTGTTGGCGATCTGGGCGAACAGGACGTCACGTTGCCCTTGCCCGGGGTCGCGCGCGAGTTTCGCATCGACAAGAACAGCGCCGACGGCGTGATGCTGGAAGTCGTCGCACGAAGTCTGGAATTCGTCTCGGCCATCAAACCCGGCGACGCGGTGCCGGTCGAAGTCCTGACCGGTGATGCGTCATGGGACCCGGAAGCCGTTCACGAGGAGCGCGCTCGCCGGCGGATCAATCTGGCGATCGTGAACTGGCACGAGGGGGGCGCGCCGTCCATTCTCGATTCCAAGGACATCGATACGACCTATGAAACGGCGGACGCCGAGGCAAAGCGCGATGGGGCTATCGCGGCCTTGGCGGAGAAACTCGGCGTCGACGAGAATTTGCCGGCGCGGGTGGATGCATTGATATCCGAGATGGCCTTTATCGAGGCGCTACGCGACAAACATCTTGAGGTTTGCCGGGTGAAAGCAGTGATCACCGCAATTCAAAAGCTGCACGCCAAAGAGATGAGTGTGTCGGGCGAGCTGGAGCCGGTGTTGCGGCTCATCGGTATTCCGGTGAAGGCATTCCACGAAACGCTGAGTGATGTGGATGCACGTGTCGCCGATCCCGAAGCCGTGCTGGCGGAACTCGATGCGGCGGAGGCATTCATCCGCGATGTTCGCAACGATTTGCATCGCCGCATGTCGGCCTGGGATGACATCATCGACTTCTGGGGCGGGATTAATCCGCGCCAGCCGGAAATGTTCAACCTCGTCGAGCGTGCGCGTGCGCTCTATCGGTTCCTGGCGCCGCGCTACATGCCCGTGGATGAATGGGTGCTGATGTTTTCGGAGGACGACAGCCCGGATCTCAAATATGGCGGCGTGATGACCTGGTAATCCCAAGATCAGGACACCTTCGCGGGCCGGGTGACCGATCGGTTCATCTCACCCTTGATCAACTGGCGGACGACCGGCTCCACACGCCGCAGCCGTTCCAGATATTCGTCGCGCTCGAACAGCCGTTGACGAACCAGCGACACCACTTCACCCGGGCGCGCCTGACCGACTTCGGCCACAGCCTTTTCGAGGCGCCGATTCTGCAGTTCGCGGTCGTTGATCGCCTCGCACATCAACAGCACCTGGGCTTCGAGGATGAGTTCGTCCACGTTGGTCCAGGCGCGCTCATGTTCGGGTGTCTGCGCTTCCCACTCGGCCAGCGTGGCGGCGCACAGCTTACGCAGCTCGGGGTCCGCGAGGGTCTCCGAGGGGCTGAAATCATCCGGCTCTTTTGCCGTGTCTGTGTCTGGCGATGACATCTGCTGCAACCGTCCCAGATTTTGCCCGGCATATCTGCGCGGGCAAGCTTTCAGATGTGCAGGTTAACGGTTCGCGGTTTCGGAAAGGTTAGCGGTCGCGGTATCCGCGCAACCGCCTGAAATGTTGCGCCGTCAGGCGTCGAGTGCGATGCGCCCCTTGTCCGTCAGGCGGCAGACCAGCCAGTCGGGCTTGATCGGGTTGTCGAACCAGGGTTCGGCAAAGCCCTGACGGATGCAGGCGCGGACCGTGCGGTCGCTGAACTTCTGACCGTCGCGGTCGAACAGGGGCAGTTTGCCGCCCGGTTGTTCCAGGCCGCGGGAGAGCCAGGCGCGCTGGGGTCCGCTCAGATTGCCGCGGGAGACGGATTTCCGGTCACCGCGCGGGCGATGGGGCTGCAGCGCGACGACATTGCTCTGTGCCGCGCCCTGCGCCGCGAATTTCTTGCTGACCGCCATGAATTCCCCCACCGGTGCAGCACATTCGGGGTGCTGCCGATGCGCCGGATCGTAATGTACAATGTCGCCCACGCCAAGCATCCGCCTCGAAAGGTTTGAAATGACCGGAGAATCCCGGCCAAAATCGGCTATCAGCATGATCTACGTCACTTGCGGTTCGGTTAACGAGGCGCGGCAGATCGGTGACACGGTCGTGCGCGAGCGGCTGGCCGCCTGCGCAAATATCATCGACGGCATGCAGTCGATTTACTGGTGGGAGGGCGCGGTGCAGGAAGGTGCGGAGACCGTTCTGATCCTGAAGACCGCCGCATCAAACGTCCCGGCGCTGGGTGAACGCGTAAAGGCCCTGCACAGCTATGACGTGCCTTGTGTTGTGGAAATCCCGTTGGGGCAGGGCAATGCCGACTATCTCGACTGGATCGCCGCCGAGAGTGACGGAAGCCGGCTGCCCGGGTGACGGTGCTGGCCGCCCGTTGGCCGCATCCGGTGCCTCTGCTATAACCGGGGCAAGCCATCACATTCACTGGATATGCGGGGAAAGACCCATGAACGACAAGGTGTGGAAGATTTATCTGTCGGGTGAGATCCATTCCGACTGGCGCGAGCAGATCGAGAATGGCTGTGCCGAGGCGGGCCTGCCGGTCTCCTTCGCGGCTCCGATCACCGAGCATGACGATTCCGACGATTGCGGCGTGGCCGTCTTCGGACCTGAACCGGACAAGTTTTGGCACGACCATAAGGGCGCGATGCTGAATTCCATCCGGACCGGCACGCTGATCGAGCAGGCCGATGTGGTCGTCGTGCGCTTCGGCGAGAAATACAAGCAGTGGAACGCGGCCTTCGACGCCGGCTACGCCGCTGCCATGGGCAAGCCGATCATCACCCTGCATCCGCCCGAGCATGACCATGCGCTGAAAGAGGTGGACGCGGCGGCCAAGGGCGTTGCCCGCGAGCCGTTCCAGGTGGTCCAGGCCCTGGCCTACGCCATCAATGGCGGCATGCCCGGCCAGTGGTACAAGGCCGAGGCGGCCGAGTAGGCTTCACGCAACACGCACTTCGAAAGCCGCGTCACCTCCGGGTGGCGCGGTTTTCGTTTGAAGAGGGGAAGAGACTCACTCCGCCGCCTTCGCCTGGGCGTAGCTGAGCGCCTGGTCCAAATCGGCGATGATGTCGTCCACTGTCTCCAGCCCGATCGACACACGCACCACGTCCGGGCCCGCGCCCGAGGCGATCTGCTGTTCCTCGGTGAGCTGGCGATGGGTGGTCGAGGCCGGGTGGATGATCAGCGAGCGGGTGTCGCCCAGATTGGCCAGGTGGGAGAGTAATTCGACGCTCTCCACGGCCCGCACGCCTGCTTCGTAGCCGCCTTTCAAGCCGAAGGTGAAGACCGAGCCGGGGCCCTTGGGCAGGTATTTCTTTGCGAGCTCGCGATAGGGACTCGACTTCAGACCCGCATAGGACACCCAGGCCACGGCCGGGTGGCCCTCGAGAAACTCCGCGACCGCCTGGGCGTTCTGCAGGTGCCGGTCCATGCGCACGGGCAGGCTCTCGATGCCGGTCAGGATGTTGAAGGCGTTCTGGGGGGCGAGCGTCGGGCCCAGGTCACGCAGTGCGACGGCCTTCGCCTTGGTCGAGAAGCCGAAATCGCCGAAGGTCTCGTAGAAGGTGAGGCCGTGATAGGCCGGGTCGGGCTCGGTCATCGACGGGAACTTGTCGTTCTGGGCCCAGTCGAAATGGCCACTCTCCACCACGACGCCGCCCATGGAGGTGCCGTGGCCGCCGAGGAACTTGGTCATTGAGTGGATCGAGATGTCCGCGCCCCATTCGAACGGGCGGCAGAGATAGGGCGTGGCCATCGTGTTGTCGACGATCAGCGGGATGCCGGCCTGCTTGGCGATTTCGGCGACGGGTTCCAGATCGACGATGATGCCGCCGGGGTTGGCCAGCACCTCGAGGAAGATCGCCTTGGTCTTCTCGTCGATGGCGTTGCGGAAATTCTCCGGGTCGGCCGGGTCGACGAAGTTCACATGCCAGTCGAACTTCTTGAAGGTGTGTGAGAACTGGGTGACCGAGCCGCCGTAGAGGTTGCGCGAGGCGACGAAATTGTCGCCCGGGTTCATCAGCACGAACATCGCCAGCATCTGCGCCGCGTGACCGCTGGCGCAGGCGACCGCGCCGCGGCCGTCTTCCAGTGCCGCGACCTTTTCCTCGAGCGCGGAGACCGTCGGGTTGGTCAGGCGCGAATAGATGTAGCCGAAGGTCTGCAGGTTGAAGAGCGAGGCCGCATGGTCGGCATCGTCGAATACATAGGCGGTGGTCTGATAGATCGGCACGTTGCGCGCGCCAGTCTTCTCGTCCGGCGACGCTCCGGCGTGGATCGCCAGCGTCTCGAAGCCGGGCGGTCGGGGGTCGTTTTTGTTGTCGGTCATCAGTCTTGTCCTTCCGGGCTCATGCGTCGAGACGTTCGTGAAACTCGCTCCTCAGCATGAGGTCCTCTTTTGTCCTCACCCTGAGGAGCGATCGGAGACCGCGTCTCGAAGGGTGGAACTTGGGGGCTAGGCCCTGATCCGGCGGGAG
>Ga0209273_10000925_pt1 | contig 30681 bp, 20 predicted proteins | sample tdAd471_FD_187126 | JGI IMG/M metagenome (GOLD analysis project Ga0209273, IMG submission 187126) | Marine sediment microbial communities from the Atlantic coast under amendment with organic carbon and nitrate - tdAd47.1 (SPAdes)... | ecosystem: Environmental > Aquatic > Marine > Coastal >...
CCGATCCTGTCCGGCTACGCCAAGCTCGTCCCGTCCGGCGAATGGGCGAAGGACGCCATCGGCTCCATGGTCGACCGCGTTGAGGGTCATGACCTCATCGAAGTGAAAACCGGCACGACGGTGAAGTCCTTCGACGGAGAGCCGCGCGCTTTCAAGGCCGAGCTCTCAAACGGCGAGACCATCGATGCGAGCGCGACCGTTCTGTGCACAGGCTTCACGCATTTCGACTCGATCAACAAGCCGGAATGGGGCTTCGGCCTTTTCCCCGACGTGGTCACCACGACCCAGGTCGAGCAGATGATCTCCTCCGGTCAGGGCGTGCGTCGCCCGTCCAACGGAGAGAAGCCGAAACGCGTCGCGATCCTGCTTTGCGTCGGGTCCCGTGACCGCCAGATCGGTCGCGAATGGTGTTCGAAAATCTGCTGCTCGGTCTCGGCCAACATGGCGATGGAAATTCGCGAGGAGCTGCCGGACTGCCACGTCTATGTCTATTACATGGACATCCGCACCTTCGGCCTTCTGGAAACCAAGTACTATTGGCGCAGCCAGGAGGAGTTCAAGGTCAAGTATATCAAGGCGCGGATCGCCGAAGTGACCTCGGACGGCGACCAAGTGATCGTCAAGGGCGAGGACACGCTGGTCAAACGCCCGATCACGATCCCGTTCGACATGGTCGTCCACGCCGTCGGCATGGATCCGAATGTCGACAACATGCTGATCTCGTCGATTTTCGGCGTCGACCTGGAACCGCACGGCTTCATCCATCGCGAAAACTCCTATGGCGGCATGGGCCATTCCTCCCGTCCGGGCGTCTTCGTCGCCGGATCCGCGACGGGACCGGAGACGATCGACGACTCCATCGCCCAGGGTCAGGCCGCTGCCATCGCCGCGCTGAACGCATCGCGCGTGCCTGCGGACGCTGCGGAGTAACCCCCTCATGTTCAACGCCTTCCGCAAATCCGGGCCTGCAGCCCCCAAGACGCCGGAACCGCAACGCCCCACGCTGGAGCTGAGCGGTCCGGTGCTTGAGGAAGCGCTCGAACGGATTGCGGCCGGCTGCGAACTCGCGGGCGGGATCGACCGGTTCGTCGTGGCGCTGAAACTGCGCAGCGGCGTCTTCGTCGACATGCTTGTCGAGCAAAAGGACGGGCCACTCACCCCGGAACGCCTGGCCGCGCTCGCCATGTTCATGCCAACGGTGCGACGCCGCATTGGCGACCACCTGGCTGGCGCGCGTTTCAACACGATGCGCGATGCTATCACGACGCTGCTGGAGACGCGTCACGACGTCTCCACGGCCGATGCGCGGATCGCGACCTTCTGTGAACACTTCCCGAAGGACAAGGCGCATCGCTGGGTCCGGGACATGGCCGCAGAAATTCTCCACGCCACGGATCCGGAGCGCTATCCGCTGATGTGTCGCTGGGTCTGGGACGAAAAGGCCAATACCGGCGTGATCCGGGAGATCTGGCATGGCGACATCGACAGCCGGACACTCCATATCGAGGACAATTACGCGACCTTCCTGATGCTGCGCGAGGAGTTGTCGCAATTCCTGAGTTCCCACGGGGTGATGCAGGAGGTCCAGGCCTATGTCGACCTGCTCTGCGCCCAGGTCTACGCGACCTACATCTCCGCCCAGGGCGGTAGCTATCTGCGTGCAGACTTCTCCAGTGCGGAAGACCCGATGGCCCACGTGCGTCGCCTGCTCGGGCTGGACGGCGTGCAACCGAAACTGAACCGCCTCATCGCCGCGGAGGCGGAAGGTGCCAAGGAAGCGCTTGCGCTGATCGAAAGGGACTGACGAGCCGTGCCAATTCACGAAAAACAACTCATCCGGCCCGAAGATCTCGCAACACACGATGATCTCGAGATCGACGGTATCGATGTCTCCGGTGACTGGAGCACCTTCATCCGCAGCCGTGCCGTTGCGGACTACAATGAAGACCTCCAGGACGAGATCGCAGCCCTGCCGGGCGGGGAATACATCCACCGCTGCTGGCAATGTGGCTCCTGCACGAATGCCTGCACCGTCAATGCGCTCAATCCGGACTTCAATCCGCGCTACTGGATCTATCTCATCCGCATGGGTTTCGAGTCCGAACTCGTCCGCGACAAGGACCTGATCTGGCAGTGTGTGTCCTGTAACAAGTGCACCTATGCCTGCCCGCGTGATGTGGTGCCGGAAGGCGTCATGAAGGCGACTGCGCACTGGATGGAGCTCAAGGGCCATACAGAGAAATCGCCGTCGACCGTGTTCGACGAGGAATTCTCCGGTCAGGTCATCGAAACCGGCAAGATCGAGGATGGCCGTGTCTTCCTCAACTTCTTCCGCCGGACCGGCCAGTCACCCTTCCAGGACTGGGTCATCCAGATGGGCAAGCAGCTCGCGCTGAAATTCCCCTTCACGATGATGATCCAGATGGCCCTCGCCACCCTTTTCCGTCCGCGGACCAGCGGCTGGGAGCGTTCGCGCGACGCGATCAATGAATACATCGAGGAACAGGAGGCGGAGATCCGCCAGGCCCTGAAGCTCGACGAGACAGACACAACTCACGGCGCGGACACCTCCGTGCGCCAGGCAGCAGAATAGGGACCCGCCGATGAGCGAACAAAAATACAAGAAAGTTGCCTACTACCCCGGCTGCGCGCTGGAGGGGACCGGACATGCCTATAACCGGTCGACCAAGGCACTTGGCAAGGCGCTGGACCTTGAACTCGAGGAAGTGAAAAACTGGAATTGCTGCGGCGCGATGGAAGTGAAGAACATCGACCCGAAGATCCAGACCTACCTCTCCTCCCGCGTCATGTCGATTGCGGCCAACGAGATGGAGCATGACGTCGTGATGGCACCCTGCAATGGCTGCTATCACAATCTGAAAAAGGCCGAGTACGACCTCGAACACGACGAGAAGTCCCGCGAAGTCACCCAGCGCCTGTCGGAAAAGGCCGGGCACGACACCTACAAGGCGGGTCAGGTCGAAACCATTCACGCCCTGGACTGGATCAAGGATGCCGTGGGCGAGGAGGGCCTGCGTGAGCGCGTCAAGAACTCGCTCTCCGGTCTGAAGATCGCCAACTATTATGGCTGCATGTATACGCGCCCGCGCCACATCTTCCCCGAGAAGGATCAGGGTCCCGGCAGCGAATCCACCTCCAAGCCGCACTTCATGGACGACCTGCTGGAAGCGGCGGGCGCCGACAATGTCGACTTCCCGCTGAAAACGGCGTGCTGCGGCGGGGCTCACACCCTGTCCGACAGTGACACCTCCACCAAGCTGGTCCTCAACATTCTCAAGGCTGCCGAGGAATCCGGAGCCGAGGTGATCGCCACCGAATGTCCGACCTGCCATTCGGGTCTCGAAATGCACCAGATCCGCGCCGAAAAGACACTTGGCGAGAAAACCAATGTGAAGATCGTCTACTTCACCCAGCTTCTGGGCCTCGCCATGGGACTGAGTGCCCGCAAGGTCGGCCTCCAGGAGAACATCTCGAATTCGCACACGCTTCTGAAAGCCAAGGGGATCGCATGACCGCGCTCGACGTCCTCGAGAACAGGATCGAAACCTGGCAGCCGGGCGCAGCGGGCCCGGCGGAAGAGGCCGAGCTGTTTCTCCGCCAGGCAGAGGATGTCATGCTCAACTGGCTGGTCGCCCACAATCAGGAGCCGACGCACGCGGAAAAGGAAGGCTTCCGCCTCCTCGCCCTGCAGCGCCAGGGGTCGAAGGGCGACCCCAGCTTCAATGCGTGCCGCGAGACCTGCCGTGAGGTCGCCTACCATTATAATCTGGTGAAGTCGGAACCCGAGTCCGACCAGACCCGGCAACGGCTTGAGATGATGCGACGCCTCGTTCATCATCTTGTTCTGTTCATCTCGGGCAAGCTTCAGGAATCCGGACTGGGAGAGTTCTGCTGCTCCTCCCGCCCCCTGCGGCAAGCCCCCAATCAATGAGCGATAAGACCCATGACTGAAGTGCGCGGATGCCAACTGCCTGATGATCTTCTCTACGATGTCGAGAACCATATCTGGTTCCGCGAGATCGGGGACGGCAAGGTCCAACTCGGTATGACGACGGTCGCCACCGCCCTGGCCGGTGAGATCGTTGCCTTCACCCCCAAAAAGCCGGGACGAGCCATTCGCGAAGGCAAGTCCTGCGCGACGATCGAATCCGGCAAATGGGTCGGCCCGGCCAAGTCCCTGGCAGCCGGCGAGGTTGTCGAGGTGAATGAGGCCCTCGTTTCCAAGCCCAACATCGCCAATGACGACCCCTACGACGCCGGCTGGATGGTCGTTCTGGCGCCGGAAAACTGGGACGCGGTGAAGCCGGGCCTGACGCCGGGCGGGGAAGTCGGACCGAAATACGAAGCCAAGATGGATGCCGACGGTTTCGCCGGATGCGGCGCGCACTAGCAGCGACGCTCGACGCATAGACAATGACAGCTGAATGCTAATTGCATTGCATTCGCGACTTGATTTGACGCGCTAGCCTGATACCTCAGGGCTCGGTCCGCTCGTTCGGCCGGATGTCTGTGGTTAGATTTTGGTGAGTCTCATGGTCGCGAACGCATTCAAGTTCGAGGATGTGGACATGGAACAGATGCAGGAAAATGCCGCGAAAGCGACACTCCTCCTCAAATCCATGGCCAACGAAACGCGCCTGATGATCCTGTGCCAGCTGGTCAATGGCGAGAAGTCTGTTGGCGAGCTGCACAACGACATCCCGCTGAGCCAGTCCGCCCTTTCCCAACACCTCGCCATCCTGCGCCGCGAACGCCTCGTGACGACGACGCGTCAGGCGCAGTCCATCTTCTATTCGCTGGCGAGCGATGACGTCCGCTCGGTCATCGAGACGCTCTACGGCATCTACTGCGCACCGGATCGCTGCTAGCGACCATCCCCGTCAGGGCCCATCGGCAATTTCAGATATTTACGCGGCGCCGCTGTCGTGACCGCTTTCGCGCGGTTTGTCCTCGATCGACATGACGTCGGCCAGGAAGCGTGCCAGCTCCGGATAGGGCAGCGGCCTGGACAGGTGATAGCCCTGGATCCAGTCACATCCCAGCAGCTTCAGGGCCGCAAATTCTGCCTCGTCTTCCACGCCTTCGGCCACGAGCTCCAGGCCCAGATTGTGGGCAAGGTCGACTGTTGACTTGATCAACAGACGTCCGCGAGCGCTGCGCGACACATCCGATACGAATTTGCGATCGAGCTTCAGCTCATCGCTCGGAATGAGCTGCAGATAAGCGAGTGAAGACTGGCCCGTGCCGTAATCATCAATCGATATGCGCGCGCCGGCGCGTCGCCACAGGGCGAGGTGTTCGAGCGCCAGATCCGGGCTGGACATGATCGCTGTCTCGGTGATTTCCAGCGTAATCGGGCCACTCGCAGACGCGATCAGCGCGCGAACGCGACGGGCAAACTGGCCGTCATCGACCAAAGCTGCCGAGATGTTCACGGCAAAACCCATCGGGATGCCGGCGGCCAGCAAGGCGCGCTGGTCTTCCAGTGTCTTACGCAGAACCCATTCGGTGAGCGCCTTGATGTGACCGGTTTCCTCCGCCTTGGCGATAAACTGGTCCGGCGGGATAAACCCGCGCTCCGGATGTTCCCAGCGGCACAGGGCCTCCACGGACTCGAACCGGCCCGTCCGCACATTCAGCTTGGGCTGGTAATGCAGGCTCATTTCGCCGCGGTCGGTTGCCCGGAGCATCTCGCTCATCAGCGTCAGATTCGCAGCCGGATCGCCGTATTTCGCCGCATCATAAACCGCCAGCTTGCCGGTCTGACGACGGGCCTCGTCAATGGCGAGGTTGAGCTGGCGCAGAGCCTGCTCCGGGTCCTGGTCGTGGGTCAGACCGCCGACCAGGCTGACATCGATATTGGCCTCGGCCAGTTCGAGCGGTGTGTTGAAGGAGCGCTGGATCCGGGCCATGAGCGCCTGGCAGGCTCCGAAATCAACGCTCGGGGCAATCATGCCGAACAGGCCAGCCGAAAGCCGGTAGGCCTTGGCCCCCTCAAAGGCTTCCTCGAGCCGTTGCGCCGTGGCCTTCTCCATATTGGCAAACGCAGCATGCCCCAGCGCGCCCTCAAGCTGACGGCGACGAATGATCTGGAAGGCCATGACCGGCGGCACCTCGCCCAGGTCGACCGAAAGCTTCCGCAAGGCCTGGTCCAGCGCCGCGCCGGTTGCCAGTCCCGTGGCCGTGTCGACATAGAGCGTATTTGACAGGGTCCGCGCGAGCACCCGGGCCGCCCGCCCCTGAATAATGAAGAAGATCACCCCACCCAGCAGCGCCAGGCCGATGACGCTGGCGAAGAGGACATTCTGGCGTTGCCGGGCACTGGCAAGTGCCAGCGCCTGCTCGAGCCCCGCCGCCCGCAATTGCTGGATTTCCAGCTCCTGCTCCGCGAAGTCGAATTGAGCGCCCACCAGCGTGGCGTTGGCCGAAGCGGTGAAGGCGTTGCGCTCATCCGTCAGGCGCTTGAACGCCCGCATCTGCTCGTAAGCCAGATCCCAGCGATTATTGTCGGCATAGATGAGCGCCGCCTCACCATGCAGCTCCAGGAAGGTCTGATTGGTCGCTTCGGCATCCACGCCCTCAAACGCAACAGCGAGGAAGCGCATCGCGGCCTCGGACTGCCCGCGCGCATGGGCGATCTGGGCCCGCACGCCCCAGAAAAAGCGCACCCATTCGAACGTCCCGTCATCGCTGACCAGGCCAAACGCCTCATCGATAACCCGCTCGGCGGCATCGTAATTGTCTGCCTCGATATACATGTTGGCGAGATTGTTCAGAACGCGGGCTTCCAGGATCCCGCTCTCCATCTCCTGGGCCAGTTGACGCGCACGGTTGAAGGACGTTTCCGCCTCCTCATAGCGCCCGAGATGGGACAGGGCATTCGCCATATTATTGTGGGCCGCCAGATCGAGGGACGGGTCCTGATACCGTTCGAGCGCGTTCTGGAAATACTCGACGGCGCGGTCGTATTGCTGGGCATCATTGTAGATCGAGGCGATCGACTGGAGCGCAATGGACTCCGCACGGCTCTCGCCAATGCTGCGGTAGATCTCGTAGGCCTGCTGATACCGGTTCAGCGCGCTGCCATGCTCGCCTAGGACTTTCTCGATCCGGCCGAGGGAGGTGTAGATGTCCGCAGTCAGCTTGGTAGGTTCAGGGTTTTCGCCCAGATGCGTCAGGGCGTTGAGCGCGACTGGATAAGCCGCCTCGCCCCGCCCCAGGCGCGTCAGCGCCTCGGACTGCAACCACCAGACCGTGGCATAGGCGATGGAGTGTTCCGCTTCAGGGAGCGCAGCGACCAGGGCTTCGGCGTTTTCAGCACGTTCGAGAGCAACGCCCGGGTCCGCCATCATGACGGACTGGGTCTCCGCAACCGCTTGCTGAAATTGCTCCCGCTCGGCTTCGGACTGAGCATGGGCAACGGGCGCGGTCATGATCCAGACGATCACACCGAGACACAATACTGCCCTCACTATCCAGTCCCTGACGGCCACCCTCATCCTCACCCGGCAAACGCGATTTTGAATGCTTCTATTGGTTTTCTATCCGAACATGTTGAAGAAAGGGCTAACCCTAGTGAATGTGGGGCGAATACAAAGAAGCCGCGGACTTTCACCCGCGGCTTCCTTGTCTCAATTGGATTTCGGATCAGAACTTCAGTTGAAGACTGAGCCCCGCCGTGGCACCGGCGAAACTGTCGCCACCCTGCAGCGATCCGGACACCTGCTCCCGGGCAAACACCGTGAGGTGAGCATTGTTGACCGGCAGCGGGCTCGCATAGAGCAGCTCGGCATAGACGGAGCGATCACCACCCAGCTCCCAGGTCTCGGTAACTTCACCGAGAGCGCCGGTTTCCCGATCAACCACCTGGAGGCTGGAATACTCCAGCGCACCGCGCTCGACGTGCAGCGGCTGGACCAGGCTCAGGCGCAGACCATCCTGGCGACCAAACACCTCGTCGAGCTGCAGGGAGAGCTGAGCCGCCGTGCTGTCGATCGCTTCGGAAATCGCCAGCATGTCGTCGGAAAAATCCGTCGTCTGGGTCTGGCCCGCCGTAGCGGACGCGCTGATGGACAGGCGCTGGACCGGCATCCACTGGAAGCCAACCGTCACGGCCGTCGTATCGGCACCGCCCTGCATGGCCAGGATGCTGGAGCCCTGTGCGCCAAGCAGACCCGTGGATTCGTGCAGCTGGGTGAGACCGGCATTGAGGCTCAGCGAACCGGAGACCTCATGCTCCACAGCGACATGGACAGCACCGGCCGCGTAAGGATCCAGACCGGAATACAGCGGGCGTTCCTCACCCGTGCCCGGCATCGTGTAGGTCGGGTCTTCATAGCTCGTGGTCACGCCGAACCGGATGCGCGTCGTATCAGACAGGCGATAGGCACCGCCGCCATAGACACCGCCGGATGCGAGGCCCAGGACCGGGTTCACACCGCCCGTTTCGGCGCGATGATCGGAGTACAGGTTGAAGCCGGAGTTCGCCGACAGGGCCAAGGCGCCTTCGCCGAGGCCGAATTCCAGCGTGCGACCCTGGCCGCGATCATCCATGCGGACGCTCATCTGGAAACCGAGCGACCGGGACACACCCTGGTCCACCGGATCGAGACGGGAGGCGTGCGCGGTGATCCGCAGATTACCCTCCTCGCGCAGCGTCAAATCGTGTGAGACTCGATCCGAGAAGGCAGCGCCATCCGGGCTCGATGCGGCCCGTTCGTAGATATACTGCTCCGCGTAGCGGTCCGAGATATTCTGCGCGAGGCTGAGGCCGATGGTCAGATCTTCCAGCGGAATCTCGAAGTCGCGATTGCTCTCGCCGATATCTTCGAAGACATAGACATTGCCGCGCCCCATCGAGCCGAGACGCAGACGGCCGCGCGTGATCATCACGTCATTGGCGTCGATCCGGCGACCGCGTCGCGTATAGGCGTAGAGATTGTCCGGGTTGATCGGTGACATGGCGCCAGCGACGTCGAGCAGGCCACGGCCATAGACCGGGTCCGTCCCCGGCTCGCCGAGATCTTCGGCGCTCATCAGCAGCACGTCGGCCACCTCGCTCCCGTCCAGCCACGGCCACCAGCCCTTCACCAGGGCCGCAGCCCCCGTAACCAGCGGCGCCGCGAAAGACGTCCCCGTCGCACGGGTCACACCGCCCTGGCCGTCAGAGACCAGCAGCAGCTCACCCGGAGCCACAAGGAAGCGGTCCATCAGGCGGTAACCGTCCTGACAGCGACCGTTCACGGTCAGACAGGCCTGACCCGGCGTGTTGGAGAAGCTGGAAATCTGGCCGTTCGGGTCAACCGAGCCGACGATGATCAGATTGTCGAGCACCGGCACGTCGGTCCAGTCGAGGTCGACCGTTTGCTCCAGACCGTCATTGCCGGCGGCAACGACGAAGGTCAGGACCGGCGAGCGCAGGGCCACCGCGCGCTGCTGGAAGACGTTTGCCCACTCCTGGTGCAGCGTCCAACCGGGCACGCCGAGGGACATGTTGATGATGCGCGAGCCTGCGCGCGACAGCATCTTCACCCCATCCGCAACATCGGACCAGCTCGAGGTCAGCGTTTCATCGAACGGGTTATAGAACTGCATCATCGCGTGCGGCGCCATGCCCATCACGCCTTCACCGTCAATCGGAGCTGAGATCAGGCTGGCAACCGCGTCGCCATGATTGACGTTGAGATAGTCGCGCTCGCCAAACTGGCCTCGGATGACGCTGTCATCATTGGTGCTGAAGTCGAGCACACCGACCATCGGGTGGTAACCCCAGTCATATCGCTCCGTCATGGCGGGCGACCAGTTGATGACCGGCATCCAGTGGTCGACACGGTCATAGCCGCTGAGGGACATCAGCGCATCATAGAAGGTGAGGAAGAACTCGGACCGCTCCGCCTGATCCACGGAAGCGAGCGAGGCCGGATTGGACAGGTCGATGCCGAAGTCGGCCAACAGGTCTGACAGGACGGCATCGTCCAGCGACTGGCCGGTTTGCTCCTGCGCCGCCGCGCCGAACACGTCATTGGCCTGAGAAAGAAGATCGGACAAACCCGCGACGATGGCCGCATAGTCGCCGGCGCCATCCTGCGCATCCGCCCACTGGCTGTTCAGCTCGCCCCAGGCCGGGCCGGCAGCCTCCCAGAAGGGTGAGATATCGCCCCAGAACGGGTTGATGTCGCCCTGGAACGGATTGATGTCGCCCCAGAACGGCGAGATATCGCCCTGGAAGGGATTGATGTCTCCGTAGAAGGGATTGATGTCGCCCCAGAATGGAGAAATGTCACCCCAGAACGGCGAGATGTCTCCGTAGAAGGGGTTAATATCACCGCGGAACGGGTTGATATCGCCCTGGAACGGATTGATGTCCCCTCGGAAGGGATCGATGTCGCCCCGATAGGGGTGAATGAAGTTGAACTCATTCTCGTCTGAAGGCGCGGCATTCGGCTGCGCCAGGGCGGTCGGGGCAATCCCTCCCACCAGCGCAATCACTGCGGCACTTGCAATCAGATGTCGACGCATGGAGCTCTCCCGCTCGATAAATCAGAGAGCACACCCTGCGATACTAATTAGAGAAAAATGCTAAGGGTCATGGTTAGCAAACCCTTATTTTCCTTACATGGTTTCCAAATTCCTACCCGAACCCGTCGAGTTTGAAACACCGGAGCGGGCACCCACTCACCAGAAGACGACGTAAATCGCGACCAGCGTCGCGATGATCGCCACACTGGCCAGATTGAAGACCGGTTCCGTGACGAACTTGATGCCGGACAGATCGACCGGACGGTTCGCCGCCGGCTTGCCGGTGAGGATGGAGACCGTCATGCCGATCAGCAGACAGGCGAGGAAGACGATCCAGATCCGGACCACGAAGGGAAGGTCCAGCGCATCCAGCCCGACCATGCCCAGCAGCTGTGTCCCCGCGCCGCCGAGCGCCATCGGATTGGCCAACAGCCAGAACAGGAAGGACAGGACGACCGAGCTGATCAGCAGCGCGAAGGCCCCCATCGTATTCGTCCGCTTCCAGAAGAAGCCGAGGAGGAAGACCGCGACGACGCCCGGAGCCACGAAACCGGTATATTCCTGGATCGTCTGGAAGGCACTCTCCATACCCCCGAGGAAGGGTTGCGCAAGGATCAGCGCGATCACCATCGCGGAAAGCGCCGTGATCCGGCCGACCGTCACATAGTGATGCTCGGACTTGTCGGCGCGGATCGACCGGTAAAGGTCCATCGTGAAAATGGTCGAGATGGAGTTCATCATCGACGCCAGGGACGACACAACGGCAGCGATCAGCGCCGCGAAGACCAGGCCCCGGACACCGGCGGGCACCAGAGTCATCAGGACGCCATACGTGCTGTCCGGACGCCCGTCCAATGCGCTCTGGTCCAGCATTCCGGTCTGGGCGAGATGCAGGGCAGCGATGCCCGGAACGACAACGATAACCGGGATCAGGAGCTTCAGGCTGGCCGCGAAGGCGAGGCCCTTGCGCGCTTCACCCAGGCTCTTGGAGCCCAGGGCCCGCTGGATGATGTACTGGTTGAAACCCCAGTAGGAGAAGTGCAGCACCCACAGGCCACCGAGCAGGGTCCAGAGACCCGGAAGGTCGGAATAGTTCGGGTGCGCCGGATCCAGGATCATGTCGAAATGGCCCGGAATTCCGTTGAGCAGGGTCATGAAGCCCGCAACGGCCCCGTCGCCATCCCCGACCAGGCCGAGGGCAATCCAGGTGATCAGCACCCCGCCAAGGATCAGGACAATCACCTGGATGATGTCCGTGAGCGCAACAGCCTTCAGCCCGCCATAGAGCGAGTAGACAACCGCGAAAGCGGCCAGGGCGATCATGCCCGGCAGGACTGCCAGCCCGGTGACAGCGTTGATCGCAAGCCCCCCCAACCACAGCACGCTGGTCAGATTGACTGCGGTGTAGAGCGCAATCCAGAACACCGCCATGATGGATTTGACGCCACCGCCGAAGCGTTGATCCAGGAATTGCGGCATCGTGTAGACGTTGTGATCGAGGAAGATCGGCAGGAAATATTTGGCGACCACGAGCAGGACGATGGCGGCCTGCCACTCATAGGCGGCAATGGCCAGACCCACGACATAGCCCTGCCCGGACTGGCCGATAATCTGCTCGGCCGAGATATTGGCAGCGATCAGCGAAGCTCCCACGGCCCACCAGGGGAGTGATTTGCCGGCCAGGAAGTAATCGGTTGAGTCCTTGGTGTGTCCCGCTTTCTCGCGGCTGACCAGGGTTGCGATCGCGATCAATCCCAGCGCGTAGCCGAGAACGATGGCGATATCGATCATTGAAAGTGCCAAAATATCTCCCCCGGGACACGGTTTTCATATCTGACCGTTGAACTGGCTGCCTCATGCATGCGTTCGACGTATCACCGTGTTCCCGAAGAATTGTTAGCGCGAACAATTGAACGGCGCAATGCACGCGCGGACGCTGGGCCGGCCCAGGAGCGGCCCGGCTGGAACGGCCTGTCACGCCACCGCGCGGACGCCGCCCATAAAAAAGGCGGAGCGGCCCCGCATGGCCGCTCCGCTCCAACCGCGTCCCCCCGAAGCGGTTAGTGGAAGCTCAATCGCAGCTCGGCACGCAGCGCATTGGCTTCAAAGTCACCCTGTCCCAGGCCGCTGAACTCGGCGCGGACATCGATGATGGCCCCCGGTGCGAGCTCGGCCCGCAATCCGAGCCGCGCATCGGCGCGAAGATCGCCGGTCTCAACCAGCAGACCGTCAACATCCATGAGGCTCGCCGGGTTGTAATCCCAGACGCCTGTGACGGCGATGCTGGGCTCCCACCATCCGCCATTCGCGCGGTGATACCGGTAGGAAAGCTCCGGGCCCGCCTCGAAACGTCCGATGGCGATGGTCTGCTCCGGGATTGTGATCCCCAGACTGTCGACATAGGCGTCCTGGGTCTCCTCGAAATGCGCAACACTGGCAGACGGTCGCACCTGGAGCTCACCCCATTGCCACTGCCCCGTCAGATTGGCGCGGATCATGTAGCGGCTGGTTTCGAACTCATCCTCGTAGAGGCCAAGCGGATCGACGGTATTGTCGGAGTGTCCGTAGAGCGCCAGCACATCAAGCCAGGCACCCTCACCGATCTCGCGAACGAGATACGGACCCGCCATCCAGCCGGAGCCGCTGACGGTGCAAGGGCGATCGGCGCCACCTCAACATTACCTCAACCGGTCAACACCGTTCGGCGTTTGTCCCGCGTGGTCGAGTGCGGCGCGATGCGGTTGGAGGCCGATGAGAAATCTAAGCAGCTCAAAGTGTTGTGCCATAGGTTATTGATTTCGCGCTGCTAACTGTTTTGGCCATGCTGTGGCTCATAAGTACGCGTCTGTTGCGGACGCCTTCGAGGTTGGCAATGTTTGGGTGGCATCGGGGTCTGGCAGCAGCACACGATTTAGCTTGGTTTACGGAGGTGCCGGATGCGGTGGCTAGCTGGCGTACTTTTTACGGTATTATTGGTGATAGGTTTTTTTGCCGTCGACCCGTTCGGTTTGATTCCACGAAGCGTTTGGCCCGTAACCATGGCGCTGGCCCTGGATCTGGACATCCGTCACCGCACCCACGGCGCGCACGGTCTGGACGATGTTATGCAGCTCCTGATGAACCAGTTCGGAGAATTGGACAGAACCCTGACGGTTCAGGACATCCTGGATGCGGTGAATGAGGTCAGCGGCGCGGACTATACGGAGTTCTTCGACGCCTATATCCGCGGCTCCGAGGCCTTCCTGGACATCGAGCCCTATCTGGCCCATGTCGGCGTTCGCACCGACCGCTCCTCCGAGGAACACTACCTCACCCGCAATCCGGCCTCGCTGGACAGCGCGTCCGGGGACTTGTTCGAACAATGGCTCGGCCTCGACCGGGCCGAGTAGGTCAACACATAACCTGACAGCGAGCCCGGACCCCAGGACCCGGGCTCGCAGCGCTTCAGACGCCGCAAGGCATCCAGGGTGAAAGGTCGAGGAGTCTTATGGGCCGGTCTCAAGGGACTGCGACCGCCCTTCAATGGCCTCGCTCAACACCTCAAATCTCGCGCCAAGCCCCCCTTCACTTGAGGGGCCAACCCACAGGTCGAATGCTCCGGGCTCCGCCGCGTATTGTCCATCGCGACGGAAGAAGGCGAGATCGTCTGTATGGAGCCTGAACCGAACCCGCGCCGACGCCCCAGCGGTCAAGGTCACACGCTCGAATCCCTTGAGCTCCTTAACCGGGCGAGTGAGGCTGCCGACACGGTCCCGCACATAGAGCTGCACGACTTCCGTACCGGTACGCTTGCCCGAATTTGTTACGCGAGCTTCGATCATAATGTGCCCGCCCATCGGGACTTCCCGGTCACTGATCGTCAGATCGCTGTATTCGAAAGTGGTGTAACTCAACCCGAACCCAAACGGGAAGAGCGGCTGATAACCGGCATCAAGATGGAACGCCGTCATGCCGAGCGATGTCTGCTCTGCCCCGGCCGGAATGTCATCAATATGGATAATGGTCTCGGGTGTCGCCGGTCGACCGGTTCGTTTGTGACTGTAATAGATGGGAACCTGTCCGGACATTGTCGGGAAGCTGGACGGTAGTTTGCCCGAGGGCACGCAGCGCCCGAAAAGCGTATCCGCGATCGCCGGCCCGCCCATCGACCCGGGATGCCAGGCGTAAACCAGAGCATCGAACTGATCGATGACGTCCCCCAGAGCCAGGGGACGACCCGCCAGGATAACGCCGACAACCGGCTTGCCAGCAGTTTTGAGATGCCTGACGAGATCGGCCTGAACCCCCGGCAGGGTGATGTCCGCCCGGCAGTGCGCTTCACCGGACAGAATGGCCTCCTCGCCCAGGAAGAGCAGCGCCACGTCCGAGCGACTGACCAGCTGCAAGGCGTCATCGAAACACGCCTTGTCGCGACTTCGGCAAGTCTCCAGTGTACGCAAGTACTCAACCGCGACCGAGTCCGACAGCATTGATCTCAAGGCGGTCAGCGGCGTTACGCTACGATCTGGCTGGGCATCAAAAACCCAGGTTCCCAACTGTTCAGCGGGCTCGTCCGCCATTGGTCCGACCACAGCAATACGATCGAGGCTGTCTGCACTCAACGGCAAGGTCTGAGCGGAGTTCCGCAGCAGAACCAGACTTTGCTGAGCCGCCTCCCGCACAAGCTCCAGGGCGCTCATGCGCGCTGGCGCGTCCGGGAGTGAAGTTACGTCCCGATCCATCAAACCCGCCCGGAACTTCACGCGCAACACATTGCCAACCAACTCATCAAGGCGCTCGCCAGAAACCTGCCCAGAAGCGACAAGCCCCGGCAGATGGGCCTCATAAGCGCCACTGACCATGTCGATATCAACGCCCGCCCTGGCTGCGAGAACCGTCGCTTCGTTATCGTTCTCGCACAGGCCGTGTTCACACAGCTGGTGAATGGAGTCCCAGTCACTGACGACGGCCCCGTCAAACCCCCACTCCTTGCGCAGTACTGTATCCAGGAGAAAGTCACTCGCCGTCGCCGGGATGCCATCAATATCGCTGAACGAGGTCATGAAGGTCTCAACGCCTGCCTCGAGCGCCGCGAAGAAGGGCGGGAGATAGACATTGCGCAACTCGTTTTCGGGGATATTCGTCGTGCTGTAGTCGCGACCGGCTTCGGACGCGCCATACCCCGCGAAATGCTTGGCACAGGCGATCAGGGTGTCGTCCTCGCCAGTAATACTGATCTGGAACCCCTTCACCATGGCGGCCCCCATGATGCCGCTTAGACACGGATCTTCCCCGAAACTCTCCGCGATGCGCCCCCAGCGAGGGTCGCGCGAAATGTCGATCATCGGCGCGAACGTCCAGTTGATCCCGCTTGCGCTCGCTTCGGCGGCGGCCAGGCGCGCGCAATCACGAACAAGATCCGGATTCCAGCTGGCAGCCTGCGCGAGCGGGAGAGGCGCAATTGTGTGAAAGCCGTGGATGACATCGCGGCAGATGAGCAGCGGGATACCCCGAACGCTTTCGTGCACGGCAATATGCTGAAGGGCATTGATGGCATCGCGATCGACGACGTTGATGATTGAACCAATTCGACCCTCTCGGATCGCGGGTGCCAGATCTTCGACGACATTGAGTCCGGTCGACTGAACCTGGTTCAGCTGACCGACCTTCTCTTCAAGCGACATCTCCTCGAGCAATGCGCGAATGCGCGCCTCGATCAGATCCTTGTCGTCTCGCGTCGGAGATTCCTGTGCATTACCCATGACGGTTGCCCCGTTCTAGTCAGCAGATAACCTGCCCTGTCCTGTCAGTCTCTTATTCGGCTGGCGCCGGTTCGACCTTCGCGCGGCGCGCTTCCAGCTTGCGTCGCACGGCTTCCGACTTCTCTCGCGACACGTCGATGGTCATGACCAGCCCGATTGCCAACGCATAGAGCAGGATCGGCAGACCGATGTCGTACACACGCAGCAAAAGCAGGGTGGACTCAGCCTGATTGCCGCCAAGCTCCGCATCCAGGCCCGTGCTTGCCAGCAACCATGCCCCGCCCATGGAGGCCGCTGTCTGCCCCAGCTTCACAACCCACCAGTAAATTGAAGCGAACATGCCCTCGCGCCGCTGACCGGTACGCAACTCGTCCTGGTCGACGATATCGGCCATCATCGACGGCATGAGGGTGAAGAGCGATCCGAGGCCGAAAGCCATCAACGGTGCCGGCAGCATGATCCACCACGGATGTTCCGGGCTGTACGCGAAGGTTTTCAGAGCATAACCCAGAATCGCCAGACTTATGGCGATGATGAAGGTCTTCTTCTGGCCGATCTGCGTCGCCAGATAGGTCACGAAAGCGACGATGAAGAAATTCGCGAACGTGCCAACGGTCGCAACCAGGGCCCCCATGCCCGCAGCCGCCTCCGTGTCACCGTTGAACACGTAATAGCTGAGCACGAAATAGCCGTATGAGGCGATGAGAATGAACCCGTTGAAGACCAAGAAGGTCACCAGGCAGATCTTCAGAAATGGCACGAAGCTCAACGCCTGTCCCATGCTGCGAAAGAAGTAACCGATTTCGGCAAGGAAACCTCCGCCCGTGGCGTGGCTGGCCTTGCTTTCCTTGAGCGCCACATCCGCGAGGCGTTCGCGCAGGAATATCGCGGGTATCGTGCCGGTTATGATGACGATCACAGCAACGCCTGCCGCCACAAGGCGCGCACCATCGATCGGGTCCGGGAACCATTCCGCCTGCTTGGCAATCCAGAGCATGTAGGGCGGAAGAAAGAAGGCCAGTTGCCCGATGAAATTCTGCGTCCCCATCAACAAGGTTCGCTGGTCGTAATCAGGGGTCAGCTCATAACCGAGCGCCACCCAGGGCGTGGCAAAGATCGTATAGGCCAGGAAAAAGACCATCGATCCGATCAGATAGTACCAGAAATAGAAGGTCGGCTCCTGACCATCCGGGAATTGCCAGAGAAAGAAGAAACTCACCCCAACCAGAATTGCGCCTACAAAGATCAAGGGCCGCCGCCGACCCCAGCGGGATTTGAAGTTGTCGGAGATATACCCAACGATCGGATCTGTGATCGCATCAAACAGGCGTGGTGCCCCTGTAATCACACCCAGCAACACCAGGCTGACGCCCAGCTCTTCATAGAGCAGGACGATCATGCCCACGATCGCCCCCGCCAGCAGATTATTGGCGAAGGCCCCTGACCCGTAAGCCAGCCTCTGGAGGAAACTGATACGGTCCTCCGGACGAGTATGCGTCGCAGTCTGGCTCATGACGATTTCCTGTCTCGTGCTCTACCGGCCCCTTCGGGCTAGTCGGCGCAGGCCTGCGCGGTTTCGAGATCCGCCGGGCAGTCGTAGACCCGCACCCAGTCCACGAGGAACTGTCGCGGATAACCTTCCACGCGAACACCACCGGCTGTCCGGCTTTCAGCGAGATGACCACCAATGGCCAGGTTCAGAATGAGGAAGAACCGCTGATCAAAGGGCGCGTTTGGATTGCCGTCCGCGAGCGGGGAATCCGTGCGCCAGTTGCGCGGTGTGAGGCTGCCATAACTCTCGCCATCCAGGAACCACTCGACCCTGCCTTCCGTCCACTCGATGGCGAAGACATGGAATTCCTGTTCTCCATCCGGACCCGTTGGAAGGGTCGTTTCCCGGTTCTGATAGCGGTTTTCCGGCCAGGCGCCCCCGAAATGCAATGTGCCGAACATGCGGTTTTCGACACGGCCGCGGCACTCCCGGCATTGCTCGCCGAGATTGACAGCCTCCAGGATATCGATTTCGCCGGACAGGGCCCAGCCGCCATAAACTTCATCGGTCGGCAGCATCCATATCGCGGGCCAGGTTCCCTGGCCTTCGGGAAGGCGGGCGCGAACCTCGATCCGGCCGTATCGCCAGTCACCCTTGTTGCGCGTATTCAGACGCGCAGAGGTGAAAGGCTGGGTATTGGTTTCCGCCAGCTGCTCTTCCGTGAGCGTATGACGCAGATGCGCCGGCCAGGCCGGCCCAGTGGCTTCGCCGAGGCGCGCCTCGATGACAAGACAGCCGTTCTCGAGCCGGGAATTCTGTTCAAACGGCGTGTAACACTGCCGTTCTTCATTTCCGCCGCCCCAGCAATCAACTTCGCGGGTCCAACGATCGGGATCAATTTCGGCCCCGTCAAATTCATCCGACCAGGCGAGTCGCCAGCCGGATGTACCGGCGGCGATGCCGCCGGTACCATTGCAGTCTGCCCAAGCCGATGAGGGCGTTACCAGAATTGCCGCGAGGGCCAGGATTGCGCGTCTCATGGCAGAGCTCCTCCCCGCCGGATCAGCGGCGCCACCGAAGACGGACACCATAGGTGCGCGGGCGGGAGAAGAAGCGGGTATTGTCGAACTGAGTGATAACAATCGCCTGCTCTCGCTGCTCGTCCGTCAGGTTCTGGACATACGCCTCGATGCGGAGATTATCACGGCCACCCGGATTGTAACCGGCACCCGCGTCGACCGTCATATAGCCCTCGACCAGATCGTTCAGGCGAAGCGGGTCGTCATTGGCGGTGTCAAACTCCGGATAGACGACACCATTGAACAGATCGTGATGCTGTTCCGAGCGGTATCCCACGGAAACAATCCAGTCCATGTCACCGTGATCGAAGTTGAGCACCTGGCTGAGCGAGGTCTGGATGCTGTATTCCGGCGTACGGCGAAGGCGGAAGCCATCAATCGATTGCGGAATGGCCTGGGCCGGAGCGACATCTGCCTGGAAACGGCTATCCGCGATCAACTCGGAATTCTGGATCCGCGCTTCCGGCATCCACAGCAAAGTTCCCTTCCACTGCAGGTTATACGGCAGATCATATCCGAACTCGAACTGAGCACCGTAGATTTCCGCATCAGAGGCGTTGAAGTTGAAATTCACCACCGTACCAAGCTGGCTGCCCGGCGTCGCAGATGTGTCGATATCCGTCCCGGTGCCTTCGAGGATCTGCCCAACTGAAAGCAGCACATTCTGGATCAGGTTTGAATAGTCGTAATAGAACGCCGAGGCGTTGAAATATCCACGACCATTTGCCGTATCAAACTCGTACTTGGAGCCGACTTCATAGACGAGGACGCTTTCCTCGCCATAGGTCGGCGCGAGTTCTGAGGTATCGAACGGAACCGGAGCCCCCCCTGTTGCCGGGTTGATCGTGACGTTCTCGACGGACGGCAGGTTGTCGTTGAAGCCACCCCCATTGTGACCCGTGCTCAGGGATACATAAACGAGGTGATCGTCGTTCAGATCCATCTCGGCGCGCAAACGCCAGTCGATGAAGTTGAAGTTGGCCAGGCCATTCTGCGGCGCAATCTGTCCCGGGAACGGCAGGGCAAACGTGAAAATGCCCGCTGCAGCATCGTCCCACGGGATGCCATCGGTCGTGCTCGGGCAGGTGAAGAAGTCACCCGCAATCGTATCCACACAGGCCGGATAGGAAGCGATTTGTGCGGGGTTTCCGAGATCCACACCGACCAGAGGGCCGTTCGCGAAGATGTCGTCGACATTATCCCGGGCACCAAAGGTACGGATTCCATCCATGTAAAAGGCCAGTGCCTCTGCATCGGTCACCGCGCCGTCGCCATCGGTATCGGGGTTGAAGATCGTGCGATCAAAAATATTGAACTCGAAACCTTCGGTACCGACCCGGACACCGCCACAGCAGGAATAGCCCGCGCCACCAAGCGCGAAGCCGTAGCGGGCATTTACGCCCGTCCGGGTCTTCTCTTCCTCGGAGTAGCGGATGCCTGCGGTGAGACGCACATCATCACGCACCGCCCAGGTACCGTCTGCGTAGACAGCCCAGGCATCTGTCTGAGTTCTCTGGTTGAACTCCAGACCCGAGAAGAACAGGCCCCGATCGCCGGTCGTACCCAGGAATGTGCGCTGATCTTCCTCGAACAGGAAGGCGCCGACATTCCAGACCGAGCCATTATCGGTCTCGTTGAAAATCCTGATCTCGTGAACCGTCGATTCAGAGTCCGTCACCGACTGGAAGAGCGAGAAGTTGTCGAAACTTTCGTCGAGATTTCCATCAAACGGATTGCGCAGATTATCCACGACGCCGGAATAGTAGGGAGAGAGCGGGGTCGCGGCTCTATAGTTATAGACCAGATCCCGCATGCCACCGATATATTCGACGCTGAACCCGTCAAAATCCCATTCGGCGTGCGCCTTGAAACCCCAGTGCTCTGTATCCAGCTCCGGGGTGAATGCACGGCCAATCACGTCGCGCGGATTGCTGATGTCAGACGGCGCCAGGCCGTTGCCGAGCGGATTGGCGTAGTTCGTGCCCGTATATCCGCTTCCACCTTCGCTGATATAGTCGCCCGTCAGGGTCAGACGGAAATTGGATGTCGGCTCGATCAGATAGGATGCGCGAACCGCCCAGTTCTCTGCAGCTTCGGCGACACCCACCCCCTCAGCCGCACACGTCGGGACGCTCACACCGAGCTCAGCGCTGCATGGCGAGACATTGTTGTAATAGCTGTCGTGCTCCATGGCGTATCCGGCGAGGCGGAAAGCAGAATTCTGGGTCACCGGAATATTGACCACGCCTTCGATGGACCGCTCGCCATAATTCCCGATACCGACCTCGGCCGCCATGTCGAACACGCCGAGCCCCGGGGCCCACGGAATCACGTTCACGGAACCGGCGGTGGCATTGCGGCCGCGCAGGGTTCCCTGGGGACCGACATTCACCTCAACCCGTTGGATATCGAAGAATGCCGAACCGAAGCCGCTCGGGCGCGGAATATAGATGCCGTCAAGGTGCGTCGCCGCCGCCGGTTCACCGAGTTCGGTATTATTGGTTGAACCAACGCCGCGAATGAAGACTTCGATATTACCCTGATTGTTACCGATCTGGAGACCGGGATAACGCCCGTTCAGGTCTGCGATGGACTGGACGCCGAGCAGTTTCATCTCCTCACCGTCAAAGGACGTCGCCGTTCCGGCCAGATCCTGGAGCGACATTTCGCGACGCTCAACGGTTACCGTAATGACTTCCCGATCCGTCTCGTCCGAATTGTCCTGCGCGTACGCAGGCGCCGCGACCGCCAGAGATGCTGCAAGCAAACATGCTGAAGACACTGAATTCAATGCATTTTGCCGAATGTTGGATGGCATGACCTTAACTCCCCTAAATGCATTCTTTGCCCGATTTCGGTGCGAATTGGGTTTAGTAAATAGGTCGATGTCCAACCTTGTCAACAAAAATGTCCAACCTTGTCATTTTGTTTTTGCGTGACGATACCCCGTCAATCCCCGTTTTCAGGATGCCGGGGCTGCGGTCGATTTTCGTATTTTGAACTCATAATCCAGGGTGATAGTCCTGGAAGCGGCCGCTCCGCCTTTGCCGGAATCAAGGTCGACAAGATAATTCACGGCGGCCTCGCTCATGGCGTCATAAGGCTGCGCAATCGTAGTCAGGGTCGGCCAGATTGTTCGCGCGATCGCGACATCATCGAATCCAACCACCGACAAATCCTGCGGTACGCGCAAACCCAGGCGGTTGGCCGTGAAATAGACAGCCGCCGCCATCTCGTCATTGGAAGCAAAAATCGCGGTAGGCCTGTCCGCGGAACCCAGGAGATCCTCGGCCGCCTTCAGCGTGTGTTCGAACGCAAACATCCCGCAACGTATCCAGTCAGCCCGGATCTCGGCGCCCTCCTGCTCTCTCAGCGCGGCAACAAACCCCTCCTGACGCAAAGTCGAGGAGACATGGTCAGGAGCACCGGAAATATGTCCGATACGCCTGTGCCCGAGCTTCAGCAGATGCCGCGTTACTTCCTGGGCTGCCGCGAAATCATCCATTCGAACCGCGGGCGCCTGGCTGGTCGACCGTGCGGGAGACACCAGGACATAGGCAACACCTCGTTCTTCCAGTCGTTCATGCAACGCGCTGGCGCCGCTCAGAGGCGGCACGAGGATCATGTTCCGGACGCGTGTGCGCGCCAGGAAAGCGCTCAGCTGTCGATCCCAGTCCGGCGACGTCTCGTCAAACAAGCCCCCCGCCAGGAAGTAGCCGACCTTGTCGCAGGCCTTGAGAGCGGAATGATGAAAGCGAGCCTGAAAGCCACTGCCAGGGTCTCCGAACAACATGCCGATGGACCTGGAACGAGCCGAACGCAATTCACGCGCCGCATGGCTGGGACTATAGTCCAGCTCCGCCATGGCTTGCTCGACGCGTTCGCGGGTGCTTTCCCGCACCTTCTCCGCATTGTTCATAACGCGCGAAACCGTTTTGACGGATACTCCCGCCTTCTCGGCAACGTCGAAAATATTCGCCATGCCCTTCCCCTGGAGTCGTGGCCCAAACAGGTTTCGGCATGGGAACACAGGCGCTTGCTGAATTCCATCCCTCGCCTGTCACAGGCTCAACCACCCCGCTGTCCGGACGAGCAAGTCCATTCGGAGGGCGCGGGTCAGCGGCGGCGCTGCCCGCTCCCGGATCGCTTCAACGTCAGAGAGAACAGTATTTCGGCTCGCCGTCCTTGTCCCATAGCCCCCAATAGGCACCAACATCGCCTTCCTTGGCGACCTTCCAGGCTTCGTCAAAGCCGGCGAAGTAGAAGAGCTCGACCCCCTCCGCCCGAGTCCACTCCACTGCATCGATGAAGTATTTCATGGCATTGACACGGGACGGCTCCGCACCTCCATCACCACTACCGACATCAGGCCAGCCCGTCTCGGCAATCACGACCTTCTTGCCCTTCGCCACCCTTTGGGCCCGACGGTACATTTCCCGCATGTAGATATGGGCATGCTCGATCGGATAGCCCTCCCAGAACGGGTAGCAATTCACCAGCAGGAGATCACAGGCATCCGCGACTCGTGGATGGTTCTCGAAGAGGAAGTAGGCGTCGACATATCCGACCGGCACATCGACCTCGGCCTTGGCGCGCTCGATATAGGCGATCAATGCGTCTTCGCTGAGCTCCTCGCGAAGCAGGACCTCATTGCCGATGGCCAATATCCCGGCTTGCCCCCTTTTCGCGATCTCAATCGCATTGGCCAGCTCGACCTCGTTCCGTTCGAGATCGTCATCGATCCACGCACCGACCATGGCGTTCAGCCCCAGCTCCTGCGCGACTGCGGGCGCACGCTCATTCCCGCGTGTGCAGGAAAACGTCCGGACCCAGGATGTGTAAGGCGCCAACGTCGACATCCGCGCCCGGATCTGCGCCTCCGACACCTCGAACGTATTGTCCTGTCCGTCCACATAGGGGCTGAAAGCGAGGCCATGCAGCTTGCCGGCAATTATTCGCCCGACACGATCCGCCATACCGGTCTCGCCGACCGTCGCAGGATCAATGCCTGCCAGTCCCAGCTTTCGATAGTACGGATTGGACATAACCACCCCCAAGAACCCGAGTTTGCGACTCCACTCCAATTATGACAACGTTGGACATTTTGCAAGAAAGAAGGATCGCGGGTGATGTCAAACAACATGGAACGGCCTCGACAGACCGGGGTTGAGCCTAAGTCAGATCACGCGCTGGCGTTCGGTCTCAGCTCCAGACACGGCTTCGCAAGCCCCGGAAACTTGGGGAAGAAATTGCCAGTTCATGGAAAGAGACGAGACCTGCCGGTCTGAGTGGCGGTGTTGTTAAACGGGAGCGGACGGGTCTCGAACGACGGGGTTTGATCCTACCTCAAGCCGTAAGCTGACGCCATTCGGCCTGGGCGGCGGATGTACATCAGCACCGCGAGGCGGATGATCTCGGGCGAAGTCTTGAAGTAGCGGAAAGGACTATGCATCCGAAAACGCTACGCACTCGGCCGAACTCCCCCAAGCGGCGTTTCATCTGACGCTGCCCACCCGACGATCAGCCTGCCAGGTCCAGACGGACGGGACTATCCGGCGCCAGGTGCCCATCGATCAACTCGAGCGTGAGAATGACAGCGGACTCGGACCGCTCACCATCAAAGACGTCGACATAATGGACGCTTACAGTGCAGGTCCCGGACCTGCTCTCACAGGTATCGACCAGTTCCGCGTGGTTGGGGCCGCCCCAGTCGTCCGCCGGCGTTGGCAGCGACCCGAACAGGCTCGCCAAGACACCCGGCAGGCTGTGCGACAGTCCTTGCGCATCAAGCACACCCAGATAGTCCGCGCCCACGAACTCGACCGGGTGGTCGGCGCCAGCGAGGATCAATGCCTCCAGCACCTGCGCGCTGAGCATGTCATCCACAACAGCTTTCGGGTCCGCATTCTGGGCATTGGCCGGGCCGGCCACAATCGACGCAAGAAGCGCAAAAACGGCGGCCTTCAGGGCGCCTCGGGTCGTCAAATAGGACATGTTTTCCATCCGCATCACAATACAGGGGCTCAAGCAGGCTCGGCTTGAAGGACGGACGCGTAGTCAGGTCAGGTCCTGACCCGGACGAGCCGTCATTTCCGATTCAATCTTAGGCCGTGTCCTGCCCACTGCAACCCCAGACAATACCTCTTCGCCTTTAGCTTGCATGTCACGGCTCCACTGCTAATGTTTTAGTGAGCAAACGGGGGGAAACCGACGGTGGCATCGGGCGGAGCTCGTCCCGGATTGGCGGGACTTCTAGCTGTAGTAGTTGTGGCATGTGGCTCGGGAGATGATACGCAGGCGGTCGACTCGGCCGATGCCCTGCCTACCCCGGGGGCAGACCTGCAACCTGAAATCGAGGAGTTCCCAGCACCTCAAATTTCGCCGGTAGCGGCGCCATCGCCAAGCGCGGGCATGGAGCCGGATCCGATCCAAGCCGAAGAAGGTCACGCCCCCGCCCCGACCCGGGAGACAATACCCCCAACCGAAGGAATGACGGCAAACACCCTCGCCACTCGGCCCGCACGTCCGCCCTGCGGCGGATCCTCCACATGCGAGAACGCCGGGTCCATTTCCGGCGGGCATGGACAGCCGACCGTCGAAATCTACTACGATCCGGAACGCGACGACGCGATTGTCCGATGGGGCCGTGCCTTGGGGGGAATCATCGCCTGCGCCGACAACGGCGACACCATCACGACTTGCGTCGCGGCCGCGCCCGTAGAACAATCCTGCAAGGATGAGTTTGACCGCCTCGTCGGCCTGGCTAACGAACTGGCTGCGTTCGATGCCGTATTCCTGACGGCAGGAAGCCCGTGCCGGCCGCAGGAGGGTGAGCGATGAACCGCAAACTTGCCGTACTGCCCCTGGCGGCCGCCATCAGCCTGACACTGGCTGCGTGGGACACACGCGTCATCACCGGTCATCCCTGGATGTCGATCTATCAGGAGGCCCCGTCGGCGAGTCTCCCCGAACACAGCAGTGTCAGCGACGACACATTCGACTATCTCGACCCGACCGGCCGCCTGCGCCAATTGTTTGGCAGGGGGGGAAGTGCGACCCTGGATGTTGTCGATCTGAACGCCAACCACTTCCGGGCGGATGAAATGGCCGAGACGGCCCGCGCGGGCGACGACCCCGAGACCTCGGTTGAGGAGCGTCGCATCCCACCGCCGGGGCATTTCTCCGGCCTGCCCGACTATAGCTATGCCCTCTACGACTGGCTGAACAAGAACACGACCTGTCCAGCCTTCCAGGACCCCGCCTATACCGCGCGTTGCCATGAGTTCGCAGGGTGGCTGGGAGGACTGAATTCGGTCCATTTCGGATCCCAGGCGACAGACATGTACGCACATCACCATCGCAACGCACTGGCCCTTGCCACCCGTGCCCGCGAGATGCGCGAGGCGATGACAACCGACGAGCAGGACCTTTATGCCGATGAGCTAAGGGAGGCCGAATTGCTGGCGCTCGCCTACGAAGGCTATGCACAGCATTTCCTGCAGGACCGCTGGGCGATCGGTCACATGTGGGAGCGTTGGGATGCACCCGATCCGCAGCAGGTGCCGGTCGCCCTGCCGCAACATCTTTTGATCGGCGGACTGGCCGGCCTGATTCACGGCTCGGAAGCCCTGGTCAACCAGCATCGCTGGATGGAAGCACTCCTGACCCGGACCGACCCGATGTCCTCGCCTGTCGCCGGGCCAGGCAATTTTGCCATCCCGATGCAGTATCGCCATGTCGGGCCAGATGGTGAGGGCCAGCCTGTTTCCGCTATCGGGGATGAGCGGTTCCAGGATGCGCTGGAGGGTAGTTTCAGTCTCAGCCGATATGCCCCCGACACGATCGATCAGGTGTTGAACGTTGAAACCCAGTTCGCTGGCTTGCGCGAATGCGCCGGTGCTGGCTGGGCTGAGACGATCCGTGCACTCGGCCCGAACGAAGCCGGTGGCTTCGGCATATACCAGGCCCCGCTCTCGCCCTCTGCGCCGGACTTTGCAGTCATCGAGCAGGACGATTGCTGGAATATGTGGGCGACCAATCAGTCGATGATGATCGGTCTGCTGGGCCCCAATCCCGAGCGATCCATTGCATTGATCTCCGCCGCGGACTTTTTCGTCTCGCTTGGCGAGATGCCGACGGCGGACGCGCCATCAGCGGGCGGCATGCAGGCTGTGGGCGACCGCGCAGAGTTGGTCGCCTACGCGACCCGCCTCTGGCTCTATGGCCGCGATGACCCGGATGGCACTCAGGTCGCCCGCGGCGAGATGGCGTCATTCGCGCACAGCCTGGCTGACATGCTCGGCCAGGACACCCTCTTCAACCCCAATACGATCTGGGGTTTTCAGGAAGGCGGGGCCTATGAGCTGCCCAGCTACGTCGAGCCGGTCGGTCTGACCAGCGAGCCCGGTGACTGGACGATCCCGCCGCTGGCGGATCGGGATGTGCGCGGCCGGGATATCCAGACCCTCTACGGCGCATTCTCGGGCGCGTATTCCGACTATTGGTGCGAGAATCGCGACTTGCTGCGGGAACTGCGGACCGAGCCGACGCCCCACAATCGCCAACTGTGCGAAACGGTTGCGGGTCGCATGTACCAGGGAACCCATCCCAGCTATGCGGGCCCCAATGCGCAGGCGCGAATGCTGCAATCCCGGCCTGCCCGCTCGATCTGCCAGATCCGCGATGCAGGGGTGGAATCGGATCAGATCGATGATCCCAACAACCCCTACTGGCTTGACCAGGGCTATCTGCCATCAGACCCGAGGCGACAATCGCATCAACCCCGTTTCACCGACCAGGCGGCCGTCGCGAATTGGTGCGCCCGCGCGCCGCTCATCACGCTGGTCGACGAAGCCGAAGAGCGAGATCGGAACACCGCCGCCCTCCTCTATGTCGGCGACAGCCAATTGACGGTGAATGGTTATGATTTCGGCGACCAGCCAGGACGCGTCATGGCCGAACCTGTCGGGGCGGGTCGTCCACGTCCCCTCGACACGGTCATCAGCTGGAGCGACACACAGGTGGTCGTGGATGTCTCGGGGTATGATTGGGAAAGCGGCGACACCTACGCCCTGACACTACTGCCTGCCAATGAAAGCGATCGCTGGACACGGGGGTCGAGTGTGGGTGAGGCGTATCTGAGAGTGCGTGAACCGCTCGCGATCGAAACCGTCACGCTGGACCTAGGCGGGCGCGGTCCATGCATGACCGAAATCCCGGACTTCGAAATCGTCGATCTGTCGCAATCGACCACCCCCGACATGACGCCCGACGCGCTCACCGACCTCGCTGTCAGGTTTTCGGCAGACGTCGCGCGAGTACGCGACTTTTACGCGACGCAACTGGTTTGCATGCGACAACTCGCATCCGAGCGCAGACAAGACTTGCAGGAAGGGGCTGTGGACCTGCGGACCGGTCTCATCATTGCCAGACGCGGTGAATATTACCTTCCGGTCATGCTGAATACGTCCTGGCCTGCCGAATGGGTGTTCAACCCTGCGCCGCATGACCCGACGGACCCGTTTTTGTGGCAGGATATCTACACGACCTACATCGACCAGCTACAGGGTTCGAGCCGGTTCCTGGAAAGCGCTGCAATAGTGGTTGAGGCCTGGGCCCTGGCCAAGGCATCAGAGCCACCGCTGGGACGGACCGGCACGGACCTCTCCACCTTGATGGCATCCGCGACCAGCGTCCGGCAAGTGCTCGACGAGGGCTTTCAGGAGCGCCCGCAACGCCCCTCGACGGCCTCCCCCGGCATGCCCGATGAGGTCATCACCGCGCTGCAACAGCTCACCTTTTTCGAGACTGGCTTTGAGCTGGAAACCATTGGTGATGGCGTGCTGACAAACACCGAAGAAACGATGAGGGGCCTGCGCACATGGACACAGGTGCAACATTCCCTGACACAAATGGCCCTGCCGCAACTCACGACAGAGATGGGCTATTTGCAAGATGAGACCCAGCAAGCGCTGGACAGCGCGCTGGATGCTTACACTCCGGAAGACTGCCGGCGCTTTATGGACATACCGGGCTGTCAGGTCTTTACCGGCGCGAACATTGATCTTGAACGATACTACTCGCTTGCCAACTGGACCTGGGCGATGGCCGGGCGCCCGCCTCGTCCTGAAGCCCAACAACTCAGCCTGTTGAGCGGTCTCTTCGAGACCGAAAGCGGACATCAACGCATCCTGCTCAACTGGCCGTCGGACGACGCCTATCAAGCGGCCATTGCCGGCCCGGGCCGCGACGCGCCACAAATCGCCAGGCCACCGATGGACGGCCCCAAATGAGGGACCGCGGCGGCGGTGTGAGACACAACGGATCGGTCTCAAAAGACCGAGTTTGACCCCGTATCAGGCCACAAGCTGACGCCATTCGGCCAGGGCGGCGGAGCGGCGTTCCTTGAATTCTTCGCGGCGGTAGAAATGGCGCTCGAAGTTGAAGTGGTTGTGGATGGACGATCGCAGGGGCGAAGCCGCGAGGACGCGCAGATAACCCGGAAGACTGAACGGCGGCGAACTATTGAAGACTAAGCATCGACCGGAGGAATCGCGTCATGATTTTCTCTCGCCGCCGCAACGGCTGATGTGAGTTTTCGGGAGTGTTGCAGTGACTTCGCACGGCCTCAGTTCCAGACATGGCTTCGCAAACCCCCGGAAACTTGGGGAAGAAATTGCCAGTTCATGGAAAGAGACGAGACCTGCCGGTCTGAGTGGCGGTGAGGGCAGACATAAACGGACCAGTCTCCGATATCCTCCTATCCCTCCGGTGCTGCTTCACGCTCCTGCTTGGTCAACGCCTTGTGGTCCTCTCGCAGTCCTTTCCACAGGCTTACACAGCAGACCAATAGTATGATGGTGAAAGGCAGCCCGGCGGAGATGGCGCCGGCCTGTAGGGCCTGCAGGGCCTGGGCGCCGCCGCCGTAGAGCAGCATCGCGGCCACAAGACCTTCCATGACAGCCCAGAAAATACGTTGCGGGACAGGAGCATGAAGCTTGCCGCCGGCAGTGATGCTATCGATCACGAGAGAGCCGCTGTCCGACGAGGTTACAAAGAAAACAAGGATCAATATGACCGCCATGCCGGATGCGACTTGCGGCCAGGGCAGATTCTCAAGCATCTGGAACAGAACCAGCGACACTTCGCCGATGCCATCGGGCAGAGCGCCAATGCCTTCCTCTGCTTGATAGAGAGCGGTCTCGCCGAAGGTGGAGAACCAAAGCACGGTGACGACCAGAGGGACAAAAATTACCGCGAGCAGAAATTCCCGCACCGTGCGGCCCTTGGAAATGCGGGCGATGAACATGCCGACAAACGGCGACCAGGAGATCCACCAGGCCCAGTAGAACACCGTCCAGCCGTGGAACCACTCCGTGTCGTCGCGTCCGATCCAATTGGAGAGCGGGATGAAGTCGCGAATATAGTTCAGGGTGTTGTCGAGGAAGCCTGTCGTAATCAGCAGGGTCGGACCCGCGATAAAGACAAAGAGCAGGAACAGAGCCGCCATGATCATGTTGATATTGGACAGCACTTTCACACCGCCATCCAAGCCACGCACGACCGAGATGATCGCAATCGAGGTGATGAAAGCGATGATGACGATCTGTACCGACAGCCCGGCCTCAATACCCAAAAGGAAATCGAGCCCGCTGGCGACCTGCTGGGCACCCAGACCGAGACTCGTCGCCAGACCAAACAGCGTCGCCACGACGGCAAGCAGGTCGATGACATGTCCTGGCCAGCCCCAGATACGATCTCCCAGCAGCGGATAGAAGGCCGAACGAACCGTCAGCGGCAGCCCCTTGGAAAAGGTAAAATAGGCCAGGGC
>Ga0209273_10000927_pt1 | contig 30602 bp, 15 predicted proteins | sample tdAd471_FD_187126 | JGI IMG/M metagenome (GOLD analysis project Ga0209273, IMG submission 187126) | Marine sediment microbial communities from the Atlantic coast under amendment with organic carbon and nitrate - tdAd47.1 (SPAdes)... | ecosystem: Environmental > Aquatic > Marine > Coastal >...
CCTTTGGCTGAATTACACCAAAATCTCTGACGAAGCGCTGTTGAAAACATATCAAAACCATTTCCAAAGTATTTATTTGAACGATGGGGGAGAAACCATCGAGGTGATAAAGAAAGAACTGAAAATGGGGCTCGGGGGATTGTTGGATATGGAAGTACAATTTAAACCCTATGATGTTTCAGAGAATCAATTGATAGTTTCGAACTACGGCAACCTGCCAGATAGTTTTAAAAATTCAGTCGATGTAAGTGGAATTACAGGTGAAGGTTACATCATAAAAACCATTAAAAAAGGAAAACAATCCTATACCGTAGTAACTGCAACGGAAGACATTGGGCTACTTTACGGTACTTTTCATGTGCTCCGCACACTGAAAATGCACCAATCGTTGGATGGATTGCATATTGAGGAATCACCAAAGGTGGATCTTCGAATGTTGAACCATTGGGACAATCTGGACAGGACCATTGAGCGAGGATATGCCGGTTTTTCGATTTGGAACTGGCAGACACTGCCCGATTATATCGATCAACGATATATTGACTATGCCAGAGCAAATGCATCCATAGGAATAAATGGCACGGCACTGACCAACGTTAATGCCAACGCCCTTATTTTAACGCCTCAATATTTGGAGAAAGTCAAAGCCCTGGCAGATGTGTTCCGTCCCTATGGCATAAAAGTATACCTCACTGCTCGTTTTTCGGCCCCTATGGAAATTGGTGGGCTGCAGACGGCGGACCCCTTGGACTCGCAGGTGATTCAATGGTGGAAGGACAAGGCAGCAGAAATTTATAAAAGCATACCCGATTTTGGCGGATTTTTGGTAAAAGCAAATTCCGAAGGACAACCCGGTCCCCAAAATTATGGACGTACCCATTTGGATGGCGCCAATTTACTGGCGGATGCCGTGGCTCCTTTTAAGGGAAAGGTCATCTGGCGCGCCTTTGTATACTCCGAACACGACGCCGAGGATAGGGCCAAACAAGCCTACAGTGAATTTGTGCCCGATGATGGCAAATACCATGACAATGTATTGATCCAGGTAAAAAACGGTCCGATAGATTTTCAGCCTAGGGAACCCTTTCATCCTATGTTTGGAGCAATGCCAAATACCCCTTTGGCGATGGAATTTCAAATTACCAAGGAGTACTTGGGCTTTGCTACCCATCTTGTGTATCTGCCCAAACTTTTTGAAGAGGTTTTGCAGAGCGATACCTATCAAAAGGGAGAGGGGTCTACCGTGGCCAAAGTGGTCGATGGTTCCCTCTACAATAAAAAATTGACCGCGATGGCGGGCGTTTCCAACATTGGAAATGATGCTAATTGGACAGGTCACCCCTTTGCTCAAGCGGATTGGTATGGATTTGGAAGATTGGCGTGGAATCCCGACATGGATTCCGAACAAATTGCGGATGAATGGCTGCGTTGTACCTTCAACAATAATAATAACTTTTTGGAACCTGTAAAAAAGCTGATGCTGGAGTCCAGGGAAGCCGTGGTCAACTATATGAACCCCTTGGGGCTGCATCATATTTTTGATACCGGCCATCATTACGGTCCGGGGCCTTGGGTCGGAAATCTATCACGTCCAGAATGGAACCCTGTGTATTATCACAAGGCGGATGAAGCGGGAGTTGGTTTTGACAGGACCGAAACAGGGAGTGATGCCTTGTCCCAATACGCCCCGGAGTTTAAAGAAAAGTTCGGCAACTTGGAAACCTGTCCAGAAGAATACCTATTGTGGTTCCATCATTTACCTTGGGATTACAAGCTCAAGAGCGGAAGAACTTTGTGGGACGGCCTGGGGATTAAATATCAGCAGGGTGTAGATCAAGTTCGTGAAATGATAACCATTTGGGAAGATATGAAACCCTATGTGGATGAATATAGGCACAATCAAGTAAGTATGTTGTTGGGCATACAGCTCAAGGAGGCCAAATGGTGGCGAGATGCCTGTATGCTTTATTTTCAAACATTTTCAAAGATGGATTTCCCAGAGGAAATGGAATCTCCAGAGCATACGTTGGAATATTATAAATCACTGAAATTTCCTTATGCGCCAGGAATACGGCCACGATGGGATTAAACTTTAGAATACATAAATGGATAAAAAAATAGCCATAGTAACCGGGGGAAACTCCGGATTGGGGTATGCAACTGCAAAGAAGTTTTGTGATAACGATATCAAAACCTACGTTATTGGGCGAACCAAAGAGCGTACGGAAAATGCTTGTGCGGAAATGGGGGATAATGCAATCCCATTGATTTTTGATTTGACAAAATTGGAGGACATCCCAGGAATGATTCAAGGGATATTCGATAAAGAAGGGCATATTGATATTCTTGTGAACAACGCGGGTATCAACATGAAGAAGGAATTCATAGACGTTACCGATGCTGAGTTTGAACAAATCGTTCAAACCAACCTGTTCAGCGTGTTTGCGATAAGCAGGGAGGTGGTCAAAAAAATGAAGGAAACCGGCGGTGGAAGCATTGTCAACATCAGTTCCATGGCCGCACAGTACGGTATGCCCAAGGTTGTGGCCTATGCTTCAAGTAAAACCGCCATTGAGGGCATGACCAGATCCATGGCCGTGGACTTGGCCCAATACAACATCAGGACCAACTGTATTGCGCCAGGTTTTATAAAGACCAAAATGACCGCCAAGGCACTTGATTCCGACCCTCCACGGAAGGAAAAAGTCTTCTCAAGAACGCCGATGGGGAAAATGGGACTACCAGAGGACATCGCGGATGCGGTATACTTTATGTGCTCCGACCAAGCAAAATTTATTACAGGGACAGTGCTTCCCGTTGATGGTGGAAACAGTATTGGGTTTTGAGCAGAAACGAATCACATAGAATCACCATGCAAAAGACCATGCGTTGGTACGGTCCGCACGATGGAGTATCCCTTCGGGATATTCGACAATGCGGGGTAACGGGGGTTGTTACCGCTTTGCACCAAATTCCGGTCGGAGAAGTTTGGCAGGTTAAAGCTATTCAAGAACGTCAAGAAATTATCCGAAGGGAAGGAATGGAATGGAGCGTGGTGGAAAGTTTGCCCGTTCATGAAGATATCAAAAGAAGGGGAGGAGAGTACCAAACACACATGTTGAACTATAAGAAGAGCTTGGAAAACCTTGCCCAATGTGGTATCAAAGTGGTCGCCTACAACTTTATGCCCATTTTGGACTGGGTGCGCACCGACCAAAGCTACTCCAATCCAGATGGTACAAAAGCACTGTTGTTCGATGAGGTCGCCTTTACATTTTTCGATGTGTTTTTGCTGAAAAGACCAGATGCGCAGGATGATTATTCCAAAGAACAACTGGATGAGGCCAAAGTCTATGGGGACAGTTTGAATGAAGAAGAAAAAGAACGACTCTTTCAAAATGTGTTGTTAGGGTTACCGGGTAGTGACGAAAGCTTCACACCGGAGAAGATTTTGGAATTGCTGGAAGCTTACAGCGGCATTGATGACGACGCTCTGAGAAATAATCTGGTTTATTTTCTTTCCGAAGTCGCACCAGTGGCAGAAGAATTGGGGATGAAACTGGCCATTCACCCCGATGACCCACCTTTTTCAGTTTTGGGACTTCCCAGGGTGGTGTCAACAGAAAAAGATATCGCAGCTATTATGTCCAAAGTTCCAGTAAGTGCCAATGGACTTTGTTATTGCACCGGTTCCTTGGGGGCTCAGCCCAATAACGATTTGGTGCGCATTATCGATCAGCACGGAGACCGCATTCATTTTTTGCATTTGAGAAACGTGAAAAGGGAGGACGGTAAACGATTTAGGGAGTCGGAGCACCTGAATGGAGACAACCCGATGGAAGAAATCATTGAAAAGTTGGTGGTGCTTATGCAAAAGCGCAAAACAGCACTTCCCATGCGCCCCGACCATGGATTTCTGCACTCGTTTGAAGGCAAAGAAAAATATCCAGGCTATTCGTTGATCGGAAGACTTAAGGGACTTGCGGAAATAAGAGGTCTGGAGTTGGGGATTTTGCACAAATTAAAACAAACAGGGACAATAAATTAAATGTTCCAAACATCAAAAATTGCATAATAACTAAAAAGAAAATTGAAATGAAAGTATTCAAAATTATACCCATTTTGTTAGTAGGGTTTTTAATTGGTTGCAGTTCTGGAGACGATGTTACCGGTCCTCAAGTTGGTGGTCCAACAGAAGGTACCGACCCGGATCCAGATCCGACCACGCCACCGACCGATAACGGATCGGACAACAGTGATCCATTTACATATGATGCCACCCAAAACTTGAAGGATGTGGCAAGTTTCCCCATAGGAAATATTGTTTCGGCCAGTAAACTAGCCTCGGTATCCTCGGACAACACCACTTTTAAAACACTTCTTAATCAAGAGTACAATAGCATTACGGCCGAAAACGATATGAAGATGGGCAATATGTTTACAGGCCCTGATACCTATGATTTCAGCGATGGAGATGCCATTGTGTCTTACGCCTCGGCTAACGGATTACGGGTGCATGGCCATGCATTGATCTGGCATTCGTCAATTCCCGGTTGGTTGAACAATTTTGAAGGAACCGATGAAGAATTTGAAGCACAAGTGGAGGGCTATGTCAAGGCTACGGTGGCTCATTTTGCCGAAGCAACCGATGGTGAAGGAAACCCGATTGTGGCATCATGGGATGTGGTCAACGAGTATTTTGATGGAGCTTCAGTGCGCACTTCGCTGTTTACCCAGCGTATCGGTGCGGATTTCCATAAAAAAGCCTTTCAATGGGCACGCGAAGCGGACCCGGATGTAAAACTGTTCTACAACGATTATAACATTGCAGGCGAAGTGGGCAAACGCAATTCCATAGTCAATATGGCATCTGAATTTGACGCTGAAGATATTCCAATTGACGGAATTGGTATGCAGATGCACTTGAACCATGATTGGCCATCTTCAGATTTGCCAATTGCAATTCAAGATATTGCGGATACCGGGTTATTGGTGCATGTTTCTGAGTTGGACGTAAAGGCCAACTATAGCGACGATATTGATGAACTTACTGTGGAAAGGGCAGAGGCACAAGAGGTGCAATACCAGAGAGCAGGATATTACTATACCACTATTGTGCCCCAAACGCAACAATTCGGATTGACCCTTTGGGGCTTTAGAGATCAAGATAGTTGGTTGTACGATGGCGGTTCGGATTGGCCATTGCTATACGACAATGATTTTAACACCAAAATCACGCACAGGGGATTGGTTGCGGGATTGAACGGTGAAAGCCCAGAATAATAAAATATTGACCGTATAATGAAGAAGTAACCGTGATGAGAATTTTTATTCATTTTCATCATGGTTTTTTGTTTTTGATTTTAAAAGAAACGGATGAATATTATAAAAAAAGCAACAGTATATGGGTTTTTAATGGTGAGCTTTGCTGGAAATGCCCAAAATAAACTCTCGACGCCCAATGGTGATAAGGCAATGTACTCAGCTTCTATTTATGAATCACCCAAAGTTGACCCTAAGAATTTTGATTCAGAGAGGAGCGCGATGCTTTCCAAGGTAAATAATCCAAAGGAGGTCAATTCGCACATGAAGGAGGGGTCCCCTTTATTTTCATTCAGTAAGGATGATTTGGTGAACCTGAACAATTTGCCTTGGCAGGGCAAAAAAGCAGCCGTTATCCTCACTTATGATGATGCCCTCAATGTACATTTGGACAATGTGGTTCCTTTATGGACTTATCCATTTGATTGAACCATGAGAAAATGGCACAATTACGAATAATCATTCAGTTCTAAAAGGCGATGCCGGTAGCCCTTCCTTATTATATAAATTGGGATTATCTGGATTATCTGCCCAAGCATAGCGTACATATTTTGGATTGGCGATTTCGTCGCTCCATACAATTACTTTGTCCCCTTCAATTTTTGCTTGTGCCCAAACAAAGTTTTTGTCCTCACCGGCAATCTCAAAAGTATCAGGTGCTCCGCCATCATTGGTCATCAATCCTCCCCTGACATGTGAAAAGGAAATGACGATTTTACCATCTTTTATTTGAGAAGATTGATAAAGTGGCCCTGAATACACAATATCTTCACCATATACCAAGTTTTGGGCGGCCAGAGCCATTCGTTCCCCTACATCTTTCTTGTTGTCGGGGTGGATGTCGTTCCATTCCCCTAAATCAATATTGACTGTCATTGCGGTGTTCGGGTCGCCCAAAGCCTTTAGTTGGGCTTCCCTGAGTTCGGCCCAGTTGCTCTCGGTGGGAGAGTAGGTCACATCACCAAAATTGGGAAGCTGGGCATAGATAAAGGGCAGCTCGGGATCATTGTAAATTCCTCTCCATCCATTCATCAGAGCGTGCATCAAGTCCAGGTATTCCTCAGGTCTGCCAGCGTTGCTCTCGCCTTGATACCACAACACCCCTTTTATGGGAAGTTGAACATAGGGAGCCACCATACCGTTGTACAAGGCCGTGGGCTCATTTTGGGGATTGATGGTTCTTTCTTCGGGTTTGTCATCATTCTGTGAAAAAGAAGAGAAATCAACGGGCGGATACACCTCTCCAACCTTGTATTGCCAATATCCTTTTAAATCCACGGTATCCTTGTCCGTAAAAATATAATAGGGCTTGTCCGGCACAAAACCCCCTTTACCAAAATTATTGGTCACACGAATGACAAAAGTGTTTTTCCCGGCTTTCAGAATATTTGCAGGAACATCATATCTTCTTTGTGGATATTGGTAGGTGGTGTTGCCCACTTTTTCACCATTGATATACAATTCGTCGGCGTCTACGATACGGCCCAAAAACACGGTCGCCTCTTCGTTGTCCATGGATTGGGGCAGAACGATTTCCTTTCTGTACCATACCACTCCGTTGAGGTCTCTGGCTCCTTGATCTTCCCAATAGCCAGGAATGTTTATCCTGCGCCAGTTCTCAGGGGTGAAATCCACATCATACCAAGGTTTTTCGCCGATAAGGCCTTTGTCCTTTGGTTGTTGAGCCTTTTGTTCGCCAGGGAAGCGCTTTCTGGAATGGCTGTTCACAAAGGCAGTATCTTTGTTTTCTTCAATAATTTTTAAAACATCTGGGAATTCTTGGTAGCCCTGCTCGTTTATCCAAGCCTCGATCGGAGTGCCGCCGACACTTGCATTGATTAGCCCGATGGGCACCCCATATTTTTTGTACAATTTGCGTGCAAAAAAATAAGCGACGGCTGAAAAAGGGCGAACCTCCTCGGATACGGCAACTTTCCAAGAGCCTCCGTCCAAATCTTTGCTCGGGCCTTGTAGGTCAGTTTTCCGAGGTACCTTAAAATGCCTGATTTCTGGGTAATCGGCATTAACAATATCTTTTGCATAGGTAACATCATGAATGTCCATTTGATGCACCATATTCGATTGTCCGGAGCAAAGCCATACATCCCCGATCAAGATATCTTCCAGACGGATATCGTTTTTTCCGGAAATTGCTAGGGTGTAGGGGCCTCCCGCCTTCATTTTGGGGAATTCCAAGCTCCAGTTCCCTTCGGAATCGGCAGACGTTTTTCTTTGCTTTCCGTTGAATGTCGCTGTTATTCGTTCTCCCGTCGATGCCCAGCCCCAAATGGTGATTTTGGCATTGCGCTGGATGACCATACTGTCCCTGATGATTTCAGGAAGTGTTATTTGGGATATTCCTGCAGTGACCGAGAAGACCAATAAGATAAATGTTGCAAAGGTTTTACCGTTTTTCACAATACGTGTTTAATTGATTTATGTTGAAAATTAAATTATTTCTTAATCAAGCTTTCTGGCGGACCTAAGTAACTTTCTACATCAACACCTTCTTTTTGCAGCACCATTTTTTGCAAAACAAGCCCGGGGTCAACGGCCCAATACCTGATGGTGTGCGTTCCTGCCGAAAGTTCTTTGGAAAGCACGGTTTGTTTCATGATGTTGTCCTTGACCGCTTCGTTCCACCAAGTGGGATAGGTCCAATCCGCGGCTATGGCATCTTTGTGCAAATTTATCATTTGTGGGGCATCTCCATCAATGGAAACGGCATAAATCAAACCTTCATCTTTTTGAAAGTTAAGGGTGGGTGAAAAGTAGGTCGTCAGGTTGTAAGTGCCTGAATCCATAAGATAAATATCGTATTCCAAATACGGACCGTTATCGTTAGGATTCTGTTTTGTAGCGGTAACGGGCTTAGTGGTTATGGCAGACCCTGTTCGTCCAAGATTGGGTATGGTTTGCCAGGAAACATCTTCTGTTTCATTCGCACTTTGATAATTTACTGCATCCATACTCACTATACCTTGATTTTCTACAAAACCTGTGATGTTTTCTGGGAGGTCATTTAGAATAGGAACGCTAACCTTGATTTCTTCTTCAGAATGATCAGCTTTAATCGTTATTTCTCCTAGGTCTTGACCACTGGGAGCTTTATTCCAGTCAATACTGACAAAAACTTTTTCATCATATTGAATGGTGCCTCCTTTCGAAGACAACTTGATCCATTCGTTTTCCGTGGTGATGGTATAGCTCAATTTTTCCTGCCCCATATTGAAGATCTCCACATAATAGTTTTGATCGTTGATGGGGTCAAAAGAGGGAAAACTGCTACTTTTGAGACCACCTGGCATCCAAGGGGAGCGACTAACACCATCCTCCACTACGTAACCCAAATTGGCTTGGTTTTCAGGTTGGATGTAGGATATCGAAGGCATTTTGTTATAAGCTGGGTCCCTCCAGTCGGTATGCCCCATATGGGTTTGGGACATCATATGGTTCCATTTGCCATTGGCCAGACCATGATAGTGATTGGTGAACACAGTATCCTTAAAAAACAGTTCTCGAGCTTTGTCGGCAAAGTGGTTTGTGGATGCCCTGTTCTGAAAATTATAATAGCTGTTCTTGCCCGCAGACACGTACATTTCGTTCAGGTTTGCGCACGCTTCCACCGGATATAGCACCAATTGATAAAAAGCATCAAGGGCTTCCGCTGGCAATTGCTCTTCAACTTTTTTTGCACGGGTCACCAAGGAATTGTAATCTTCGACCATTTTTTCTGCTTCATTGAAGTTTTGTAGACTGTAGGTGGTCGGTTCAATCAATTCTGGTTTTCTGCGTGAATTGTATTTTGTGTACAAGGCTATGATTTCACCGATTTCTTTGGCGTGCTCGGTTCCAAATTGTTTTTGGGCCCAGGTGGTATAATATTCGGGTAGCTTCTCTGCGGGAAATTCATAAGGGTTCCAGGCATAATCCAAAAAGAAACTGATAGGGAACTCCATAGGTTTGATATCTCCCACATTGACCAACCAAATTTCATCCACGCCGTAAGAATATGTTAAGTTCATTTGCTCCCAGACCCTTTCAATTTGGGTAGTGTTCAACCATTTGTAGCTCCGGGGCCCGCCAACAAAATCAAAATGATAGTACATGCCATAGCCGCCCTCACGAGGTTCGCTGTCCAAAGCTGGCAAAACCCGTACCTGACCCCAGTTGTCATCACACAGCAATAAGGTTACATCGTTGGGAACGCGCATACCTTTGTCATAATAATCTTGAACTTCTTTGTACAATGCCCAAACCTGTGGGGTTTCCGCAATAGGTTTGCCGGTAACTTCTTCTATGATCTCTCTTTGATCTTTTACAATTTTTTCCAAAAGATCGATATTGGTGCCTTCACTCATCGCTTCATCCCCGTCTCCTCGCATGGCAAGGGTCACCACTTTTTCTTGTCCTTTGGTACGCTCCATACCTTCTCTCCAAAACTCCCTTAGTTTTTCAGGGTTTTTGTCGTAATCCCAAGGACCTTCCCCATGGCGGTCCCATTCCACGTGCGAACGCATCAACGGTTCGTGGTGCGATGTGGCCAAAACTATACCCATTTCATCGGCTAAGGGGGCAGTGGTGGGGTCATCGTCCCAAAGTGACCTTCCCCACATGGCAGGCCACAGGTAGTTCCCTTTCATCCGAAGGATCAATTCAAAAACCTTTTCATAAAACTGTTTGTTGAAATCACCATATTTTTCTGTCACCCATCCCGATAATGCGGGGGCTTCGTCATTGATGAAGATGCCCCTATATTTTACTTTGGGTTCGCCAAGGGTGTAGGTTTCTGGTTTGGCGTAGATGTTCTCACGGACTTTTATGGGAACATCGGCCCACCAATACCAAGGGGAGACCCCCATTTTTTCCGAAAGGTCGAACATCCCGAAAATGGTTCCCCGTTTGTCGCTGCCGGCTATGATAAGGGCGTTTTCCACCCCTTCCATCGGGTTTTCCACAGAAGTAATCAAGAACTGCTCCCATTTGCCTTCCAATTGGGCTACATCGATTTTGCCTTCTTGACCCAAACGATCGATCAAACTGCTTTTGCCAACGGTACCGACTATGATGAGATTTTTTGATTGATATTCGTCACCAACGATCAATTCAGGTTCTTGGCCGGAGACATGGCCCAAATCCTTTTGGAACATACCTGCTATCCTTAACACGCCTGGATGGTCGGATGGGCTGACCAAAATATCACTGGCAACCCCATTTTCAACAATGGTAAATCCACTTTCTTCCTTATTGGTAGTCAGGAAAGAGCCCTCAGGAAAACCATCCTTTGTCGGGAAGGTAAGTATTCTTTCCAGATTGTTTTTTTCACTGCCAACCGTTGGTGATTCACCCTTTTTACAAGATACCAAGAGGGTGAGCATGGACAAACCCAATAGGCCACTTAGCACCCCATATGTAAAATTGGTCGTTGTTTTCATAGGTATTTTGATAAAATTAATTCTTAACCGAGTTGATCACTGCATTGAATGCCTTTTTGGGTTTCATTTCCCTGTCGAAGAGCAAGGTATAATCCGTTCTTCCTCGAATGGGGAAATTATTTTTCCAGGATAGACCATCGTGCAATCCCCAAAAGGTCACTCTGCTGATCTTGTCTGAATGCTTGTTGAAAAGCTTAAAAATTTCTTCATACCGTTTTGCCAATTGGGTTTGTACCGAATCGGGCAAGCCGTTGGGGTAGGGGTTCATGGTCGGATTGTTTTCGAAGCGTGCCGAAATATCTGCGGTAGGGGAGTTCCAAGGACTTGGCAAAACAGAGATGTCCAACTCGGTGAACATAACCTTGACACCGGTCTCCGCATACATTTCAATGGCTGTTTCAATTTCTTCGATGGATGGACCTTCCAAGCTCCAATGGGCCTGAACACCAACACCGTCTATCTTGATGCCCTTGCTCTTTAGGTTTTTGATGATGCGTATGGCGCCATCCCTCTTTGCCGGTGTGATAAGGTTATAGTCGTTGTAATAGAGTTCGGCTTCAGGATCCGCAGCATTGGCAAATTGGATCGCTTTTTCTATAAAGGCTTCTCCACCTATTTTGAAAAACGGTGATTTTCTATACGATCCATCTTCTTCCAAAGCTTCGTTGACCACATCCCAAGCGTCTATCTTGCCCTTGTAGTTCCCAACAATGGTGGCGATGTGCTTTTGTATACGGTCGGTCAATTCTGCATTGTCGATGGTATCCCCGTTGTCGGACGTAAACACCCAGGGAGCCAATTGGCTATGCCATACAAGGGTGTGGCCAACCACGAACATATCATTTTCCTCTGCCAGTTCCACTAATTTATCCGCCTGTTCAAAATTGTAGGTGTCCTGTTTTGGATGTATGTACATCCATTTCATGTCATTTTCCGCGGTCAACGCATTGAATTGCGAAGTGATCAAATCGATTTCTTCTTGGTTGCTTTGGTTGATTTGCGAACGGTTGATGGCAACGCCCATCAAGAATTTGTCTTGGAACACATCTTTCAATGATGCTTCCTGTTGTGCTTTGGATTGATTTGGTGCCAGTGCAAATGCGGCAACCAATAGAAGTAGAAACTTGTTCACGATTAAGTATTTGTTAAAATAATCACCATTATTCGGTGGCTATAATGATTTCAACCAAAAATAATTAATAAATTGGCAATATGCAATCGATTGCGTAAATTTATGATGTTATAGTGAAAGGGTGTGATTCACGCTTCTTTACCAGGTTTTACATTAAGGGATTAATGTGTGCATCATTGACTTAAACAGTAATTGAAAATAAAAATGCATGAAAAGAATAAAACGATTTTTTTTGATCTTAACTGTGATTTTGGGATACAGTTGTAGTAATGATAATGGTCAAACCAATACTGTCGGAGGGCCTGAACCAACACCGGAACCGACTGATCCCACGGTGCTGCAATCCGATGCTGCTACCATCACGCCTGCTGAAACTGAACAAAACATCAGTGGTTTTGGCGCTGCCACAGTTTTTAGGTTGAACAGTCCACTTACAACTTCTGATATGGATAAACTGTTCGGAAACGATGAGGGAGAGGTTGGTTTATCCATTTTGAGAATACGTGTCGCTCCAGATGACAACGCAAGGGCCATTGAACTTGAGCATGCACAACTGGCAGCCGAGAGGGGCGCTAAAATCATGGCGACCCCGTGGAGCCCCCCGGCCGAAATGAAGACCAACAACGATTTGATAGGTGGGTCTTTGAAAACGGAATCTTATGAGGATTACGCCAACTATTTAAATGATTTTGCCGCATATATGGAGACAAATGGAGTTCCTTTGGAAGTGATAAGCATCCAAAATGAAGGCGATTATGAAGTTTCCTATGAGTCCTGCAATTGGTCAGCGGTGCAAGTACGGGATTTTATGAGGGATTACGGGGGGCTTATCACCAATTCCAAGCTAATGCCCTCGGAATCGTTCCAGTTTAGGCACGAACACACCGATTTAACATTAAATGACCCCGTAGCAGAAGTAAATGTGGATATTGTAGGCGGGCATATTTATGGGACTGCAGTGGCGGATTATCCTTACCCTCTTGCCCTGGAAAAAGGAAAAGAACTATGGATGACAGAACATTACACCACTAGCGATAGAAGTGCAAATTTGTGGCCCGATGCCTTATTGGTGGGAAAAGAAATACATAACTGTATGACGATAGGTCAATACAGTGCTTACATTTGGTGGTACGGTAAACGGTATTATGGATTTATCGGTGATGGTGAAGAAGGCACCTCAAGCGGAGTGGTTACAAAGCGGGGTTATGTGATGTCCAATTTTTCTAAGTTCATTCGACCTGGCTATACACGAATTGATGCTGATGAGAACCCTCAAACAGGAGTGTCCGTAAGCGCATATTCCGGTGAAGGAAGAGTTGTGGTTGTGGCCATAAACCAATCAGAACAAACCGTGGAACAGCAATTTGTGATCAGCGGAACGAATAGTACTGCTGTTACTCCCTACGTGACCAGTGCCAATCAAAACCTAGAAATTCAAGAAAGCGTTGCCATTGAATCTGGTATAGATGCATTTTTATACGAGTTGCCGCCCAATAGCATCACAACTTTTGTTACAGAAGACTAATGCATTGAGTTTGATTAAGTGATTGTTTGTTTTATGATTGAAGAAATTGGTTTGGATACAAGTTCACATCGGAATAATTTTTACGTTCCAAAAGGAAATATTTTCCCAATCTTGATTTGGATGATAGTGCTGTGTTCGGGCTGTGTGAACTCCGAGAAGGAAAATCAATCTAAGACCAGCGCTGAATCGGGTCGCATTACCAAAACTGAAAGGAATACCACCCAGGAGATGATTGATGATATCCAACAGAGAGTCGCAAACATCAATGTGGAAAACGTCCCTTATATTTTTAACAATGCCAAAGTAGATATTTTAAGACAGAAGCTTCAATCGGCACGGGGCAATGAAAAGTTAAACCTGTTCTTCACTTATGGGTTGGAGTTGTTGAACGCAGGTAAAACGGACGAATCCATTGCAGTTTTGAACCAGGTATTGCAGGCTGTTGAAAGTCAAAACATCCCGTCAAAGGAAGAGTTGGTCTTTTTTATAAAAAAACAATTGGCCATCGCTTATATGAGAAAGGCCGAGCAGGACAACTGTATCGCTAACCATACCAACGAATCTTGTATCGTTCCCATAAGCCCAAAGGCGCAACACGTGATCAAGGAAGGGGCACAACAAAGCATAGCTTTGCTTGAGGAATTGCTCGTGTTAAACCCAGATGATCTGGAATGTCAATATCTATTGAACATTGCCCATATGACTTTGGGCCAGTACCCCGAAAAAGTGCCCAGTGAATTTAGGATTCCCGAGTCGCACTTTTCCAATGCCGCAACGTTCCCACATTTTACGGATATCGCTATGGATTTGGGCGTTGATGTAAATCTGCTGTCCGGAGGCACCTGTTTGGATGACTTCAATGGTGACGGCTACTTGGACATCATCGCATCTTCTTGGGGCCTTAACGACCAAATCAAATATTTCGAGAATGATAAAAAAGGTGGCTTCATTGACAAAACCGATGATGCCGGATTGCAAGGTGTTACAGGAGGACTGAATTTAAGACATGCCGACTATGACAACGACGGCCACATGGATTTTGTGATTCTAAGGGGTGCGTGGTTGTCCGTTTTTGGCAGTATTCCCAATTCCTTGATGCGAAACAATGGGGATGGCACCTTTACCGACGTCACCAAAGCTTCAGGGATATACTCCTTGAACCCAACGCAAACGGCTGTTTGGGTAGATGTCAACTTGGATGGATGGCTCGATTTGTTCATCGCCAATGAATGGACAGAGGCGAAACAAAGTTATTGCGAGCTGTTTTTGAACAATGGCGATGGCACCTTCAACAACATTGCCAAAGATGCAGGGATAACCGTGCCGGGTTTTTTTAAAGGTGTGGCAACAGGAGATGTCAACAATGATCTATACCCCGATTTGTATTTGTCCGATTACGATGGACTCAACACCTTGTACATCAACACCACCAAGGAAACGGGTAAGCCTTCTTTTGCAATTGCAGACAAAACTGGCGGAGTTGCCGAACCAAAATTAAGCTTCCCCACTTGGTTTTTTGATTATAACAATGATGGTTATGAGGACATTTTTGTTTCAGGATACTCTTCTTCGGAGGTATTGCCCTCTGAGATGCTCCTCAGAAATATAAAAACCAACACTACGGATTACAGGCCGCTATTGTATCAAAACAATGGGGACAACACCTTTACGGAAGTATCTTTAAAAGCCAATTTAACCGAACCCGTTGCCACTATGGGCTGTAATTTTGGAGACTTGGACAATGATGGCTATTTGGACTTTTATTTGGCAACCGGCGACCCTGATTTTTTCTCCATCGTGCCGAACAAAATGTACCGAAATGTGAACGGTAAAAGGTTTGAAGATGTTACTTACAGTGGCGGTTTTGGACACATTCAAAAAGGGCATGCCATTGGTTTTGGGGACATGGACATGGATGGAGACCAAGATATTTACGCCGTAATGGGCGGCGCAGTGGAAGGCGATGTTTTCCGAAACTTACTTTTTGAAAACCCGATGGGCAATAAAAACAATTGGATCAATATGGTTTTGGAAGGAAAACAGAGCAACCGTTCTGCCATTGGGGCCAAAATCGTAATTACCATCGAGGAAAATGGAAACGAACGAAAAATATACAACACAGTCGATTCAGGGGCGAGTTTTGGGGGCAATAGCCTTATGTCCGAAATTGGATTGGGAAAAGCCACCGTCATCAAAAAATTGGAAATCAAATGGCCTTATCATACCAAACCCGTTTCCACTTTTGAAGGGGTAGAGGTAAATCAAACCATTAAAATCATTGAGGGAGGAGAAATTCAGCAGCTAGACCTTCCCGAAGTTTCTTTTGCGTCAAAAATGTCAGAACATCAGCATCACTAACCCTTCTTCATTCTGAAAATAGTCAATTTTTCATCATTATTGGCAATCAAATAACAATCTTCGCCACCAATAGATATCTTTTTCATATCCTTTACATTGTTCTGGGTAAAAAAGCTAGTATCTGTGTATGGTGTAAGATTACCTGATGCATCACCTAAAAGGATATAGCCGGTATTGGCATCGTAGCGAATGGTTTCCACCTCTGCTTCATAAATGTTGCCAACGCCCAAAACATCCAAATGACCATCTCGGTTGACATCCGTTATTTCAAAAGCCATGGTTGGACCAAATTGAGCCGTTGTTGGGAGCTTTTGCACTTCAAAGGAGCCATTGCCCATATTTTTTAAATAAACACTTCCAAACTCGTGCGCTTGTTTATGATAGGCGGCATCCAATTCTTTCGCTCCGTAGATGTCAATCAAGGTGGAATTGGCAAATTCTTTATAGGTTTCAATCTTTTCGCTCACAAAAGGGTTTTGTTCCGTGGAACATTCCTTGCCTCGAACGGGAACTAGTTTGCCTTTGTAGTATTTGCTCAATACCATATCGTATTTACCATCCGCATCAAAATTGGTGGAATAGATATGGAGCGGTTTTTCTTTTGTGGGGTGGAACTTGTTGTTGTCCCCCAAATTGCCCACCAGGTAATCCATCTGGCCGTCCTTGTCCAAATCCACTTCTGTAATGGTATTCCACCAACCCTCGGTTTGGTTTAAAGATGGTATTGCTGTTTTGGTGAAATTCCCGTTCTGATTCTCAAAAAAGGTAATGGGAATCCATTCCCCGACAACAGCTAAATCTTTATCACCGTCCCCATCATAATCTGTAAAAAGCAAATCGTTTACAATCCCAATATCCGCAAGTTCTGGAGCGAGTTCTTCTGTTGCATCAATAAAGCGGCCATTTTCATTTTTCAGTAAATGAGTCTTGGATGAAAGGGGATATTTTCCGGGAATCACCTGCCCGCCTACAATCAAATCCAAGTCTCCGTCGCCATCAATGTCGTTGGTGGCAACTGTTTTTGTGACCCCCAACATTTTGGGCAACCTGTTGGATTTTGAAAAATTGCCCTTTCCATCATTTATATAAAGTCGGTCTTGGAGTAACGGATTGTCTTCACCGACCTCGTAACTGCCACTGCCCACATATAAATCCAAATCCCCATCGGTATCGGCATCAAAGAAAAGAGAGGTGGTATCTTCGTATCTGCTTTCACTTGAAAACAAGGATGTATTGGCCTTATTGAATTTTCCATCTTGGGTTTGCAGGTACATTTCTCCCGCCTGATCCAATGCGCCGCCCACGTAGAAATCCTCCAGTCCGTCCCCGTTCACATCTGCAACAGATAATGCAGGGCCTTTTTGGGACTGCTTTTGAGGCAGCAAGGTCTGTAAACCAAAGTCGTTAAAGTTGTTTTCTTGGTGGTTGAACGTTATTCCCAAACTGTCGGGATCAATACGTGCGAAATTTTTAATCTTTTTTTCGGGCATTATTCCATCAAACTTAAAATCTTTTTTATCGAAAACAAGTGTTTGATTAACGGCTACATCCTCCATAGCCAATACGGTGTTATCGCCCCATATCACTTCAACACGGTCAATTTTTTCTTCATCGCCCAGACCAAAATTCAATTGATACCCCATGGATGACTGGTATCCTCTGGACGGAAACAGTTCTTGGTATTGCGTTTTTTCTTTGGAGTAGACTTTGACTTTGGCGCCAACGGCCTTCACATTTTTTTCATCCCCGATAAGCTTAATGTTGACGTAGTTATGGGTTGAATTATTTTCATAGACTGTTGCCTGATCTGACATATTGTTCATGACCAGATCAAGGTCACCGTCGTTGTCCAGATCGGCATAGGCAGCGCCATTGGTGTTTATTTTTTTGCTCAAGCCCCAATCATCAATCTTTTTTTCAAAAGTGAAATCACCGTTGTTCTTGTAGATGTAATTTGAGATTTTCTCCGAAGGCATGATGTCCATCATCTCTTGAACGGTCATGGCTCCTTTTTCCTTTTGCTGTCTAACGGACTCTTTTTTGTAATCCTGATTGCCCAGTTCCCTTTCGATTCCGTTGGAAACAAAAATGTCCTTGTACCCGTCATTATCAAAATCGGCGATCAATGGCGCCCAGCTCCAATCTGTTTTGGATATACCCGCCAACTGACCGATGTCGCTAAAAGAACCGTTACCGTTGTTCAATTGGAGGGTGTTTGCCATAAAGGAATAATGGTAGCCCGAATCGACCATTTTCCAAAAGCCCTGAGTGTTCATTGAGGCCATATTTTCCTTACCACGTCTATGGTCTTCGGCGAGCATGTCCAAAACCACCAAATCGGGGAAAGAGTCATTGTTTATATCAGCATAATCAGAACCCATCCCATTGAATGGAATGTGCTTGAACCTGGTATCTATTTGGTTTGAAAAAGTTCCATCTTGGTTGTTGATGTACAAATAATCAGGATGTATAAAATCGTTGGCCACATACACATCGAGCCAACCATCATTGTTAAAATCACCAATGGCGGCACTCAAGCCCCATTCTTTGTTGATTATTTTGGCCTGAAGCGTAACATTCGTGAAGGTGTCCCCATCGTTTCTGAACAAATGGTCCGAGGTCTCTTTAAAATATTCCCGTTCCGCTCTATTTTCTATGGTATTGCTCTGGCCAAAATCGTGACGGTGATTGACCAAATACATATCCAAGTCCCCGTCTTTGTCGTAATCAAAAAAATAGGACTGCACGGAGAAACCATTTTGGTCCAATCCCCATTGCTTTGCCTCATTTTTAAAAGTTCCATCTTTTTGATTGATGAAAAGCTTGTTTTTTCGAAGTTCATCATTTCTGAGGGATGCCGATTTGCATACGTAGATGTCCAGCCAACCATCGTTGTTTATGTCCACCATGGATACTCCCGTGGTCCAGCCATCGCTATCCTCCAGACCAGCTTTTTCCGTTACATCCATAAACTTAAAATCACCTTGATTTAGGTATAGCTTATTGGAATTTTGATTTGAGGTAAAATAGATGTCCTCGAGGCCATCATTATTGATGTCTCCAATTGCCACTCCCGCTCCATTGAATGCATACACATATTCGATGTAGTTGAAATCGATATTTTGCTCGACGGTATTTTTAAAATCGATCCCCGTAGTTGCTCTGGGCACCAATGAAAATAGGGTAGGGGCATCTGAGGCCTTTTTCTTTTTGACATCAACTTTGTCACAGTTTATCAAGGCGGCTAAAAGGAATATAAAAACCCAATGTTTATGTGTTCTTCCCATAATTCTTAAGGATAGCAAAGTAAAAAAAGGCCATCACAATGACAGCCTTTCAAAAATCTTAGTTTAATATGAAAAAGAATATTGATCCATTCCTTAGTACCAAGTTAGGCGCTACTCTTCTTGCGGTGGTGCCAAAACACTGACATCATCAATAAAATAAACTGCATTCTCTGTAGCTCCAAGGTCTAACACAATTTGTGTCTGTGTGCTGTTGGCAGTCAATAGCCACTCAACTTTTTGCCATTCGGTAGTTACGGTTACATCAGCTTGGTATTGGGGATCACCGTTACCTGCGGTGGACATTCTTATGATACCGCCATCACCTGGGCCCACTGCCGCTTTGATCCATAAACTGACCGCATATTCTACACCATCCTCGGTAGGAACGGCATCACTGGCTATCTGGGTCCTCCATGGGTCTGATCCAAATCCAACCGCCCTAAGTGCTCTATCGCCACTACGGACTTCATCGGCCACTGTGGTAGCAGTCAACAAGTCAGCTCCATTGAATTTGCTCCAATTGGTAAATTCATCTCCATCTCCTTCTTCAAAACCTCCGTTGAGAAGAATTTCGGTAGGTTGTGGCCCTGAAAGACCTGTGGCAACCAAAGTAACATTATCTACAAAATATACAGCATCCGCAACAACACCGAGGTCCAATACCGCACTTGCTGGTGAAGCATTGGCAGTAAATACCCACTCAATTTGTTGCCATTCCGCTGTGATGTCGTAATTGGCACTGTATAGTGCGTCTGGAGTAGTTGAAAATCTGATATTCCCACCATCCCCAGGAGTTCCGGGCTGCCCTTTTATCCACATGGACAAGGTGTATTCCACATCAGTTTGCGTTGCGGCAGCATCGCTGGCCAATTGTGTTCTCCAAGCATCTCCACCTACACCTACGGCACGTAATGATCTTCCGTAAAAAGCTTCACCATCTTCGGTGGTGGCAGTCATTCCGTCACCGCCATTAAACTTGGACCAGTTGGTGAATTCATCTCCGTCACCTAGTTCAAATCCTCCATTCAAGAGTAAATTGTTACCTACGTAAAATTTTCCGGGAGCTGATGCTTCTCCTCCAGTGGTTACCACAGTTATGGGAGCCTCCAGGTTTTCATCCAGACCTGAGGGTACGGTGATGGTCAACTCGGTGTCGGTTGACGAAACCACGCTTGCTTCAATCTCTCCAATGGTTACGGACTGGACGTTATTTAAAGATGTTCCTTTAAGTGTAACTTCGCCTCCCTCTGGAGCGGCGCTGGTGGACAGTGCCGTAATAATTGGAAACGGTCTTGCGACTACTTCAATATTGCGGGTAACGATATAGCCATCGGGCATTACCAAGGTAACTGTTCCTTCGCCAATGGGTGCGTTATCTGGAAGTGTAAAAGTTAAGACATCCCCATCCAATTGAAAGGGAATCTGATTATTTTCCAAAAAGACAAATAGAACTGCCTCAAAATTACTACCCTGCATACTTACTTCATCACCAGGATAAAAATTATCCGACTCAACGCTGGTCACATTTACGGCAGTGGCAGATAAATCGTCATCTTCACAGCTTACGGCAAGAACAATTGCAAGAACTGCTAAAAGGCTACCTATGAATTTAAGAGTTTTTGACATGATTTTAGTGGTTTAATTTAGTTATCTTATGTTTTGTGCTAATAGATGAATCCAATGGAATTTTAGTAACAAACCATCTTATGCGTTATTGTTATTTTGTTGATTTCTATGATCTAGACTGGAATTTAACCTTGCCTTGGCAACAGCATCTTGTTTGATAAGTTCGAAGTAAGCGAATTCCAATATCGGGTTTGATGTCTCCCAGAGTAAGTTATGGTTACTTTCTAAATCGATTGCGATACGTGATACGGGTCTATCAATAAAAATGAATAAACTTAAAACTGATAATCCGGATTCAGCTGATACTGCTCCGGGAACTGTTAAATCTTGCGCATTTACATCAATGAAAAACAACAAGCTCAAACAAAGTATAAGCTGTAATTTAAACCGATTATCGCTAAATAAGCATCTAAAGAAATAATTGGTCATGTTATGAAGTTTTAAATTTGCATGGTTAATTAATTTGATTACAGTAAAAAAGTATGAGTAAAAATCCCAATATTGTAAATATACATAATAAACGTTATGATGCAATCGATTGCGTAAAATTTTTGTAAAAAAATATATTTTTTTTAGCAATTGGCTTTTTCAGAAAGTGATTTTTTGAAGAGGATATAATTTTGTTGAATTTTTAGCAATTTTCAAAGAACAAAAACACTGTCGAACGAGTGTTTCGATTAACCTATTTTTGATCATTATCTTGGGTTTTCAATGGAAAAGTATCCAAGTTGCGGCAGGAGTGAAGCTTTGCAAGCTCCGACCGAGCAATTTAATATTTAAGGTTAGTTAGTAGTAGTAATCTAAATCCAAATTTAGTCCCCTAGTTAACCTTAAATACGGTTACGGGTCTGTCGTTGTTCGCTATAATGAAATAAGGTTCATTTTTAATATTGACCAGCTTCATTTTTTTGGCGTTTAGGTCGTTGTAAAAATTGATGTCTTTAAATGGGTCAAAACCACCTTCAGCGCTTCCTAGCAGCACATAGCCAATGTTTGAATCGTAGCGAACGGTCTCCACTTCAGCCTCATGAATAGCGCCCGCACCAATAACGTCCATATTTCCGTCTTGATTGACATCCATAAATACAAAGGACATTGTAGGGCCCATCTGGGCTGGGTTGGGCAACGGTTTCACCTCAAAATCCCCACCTCCTTTATTCTCTAAATATACCGAGCCAAACTCAGTAACCTTTCTATGGTATGAACTTTCCAGTACATTTTCTCCATAAATATCTTCCAAAGTGGAATTTGCAAATTCTTTATAAGACTTAATTTTTTCGCTAACAAAGGGATTTTGTTGGGTAGAACATTCCTTGCCTCTGACCGGGACAAGGTTGCCTCGATAATTTTTGCTGAGGAACATATCATAATTGGCATCATCACCAAGGTTGGTACCGTAAATATGAAGTGGTTTTTCGGCAGACGGGTGAAACTTATTGTTTTTTCCCAAATTTCCAACAAAATAATCAAAGTCACCATCTTGATCAAAGTCAATTTCAGCGATAGTATTCCACCAACCAGCGGTTTGCTCCAAAGCCTTTGGTTCAGCCTTGGTATAAACACCGTCGGTATTGCTCAAAATGGTGATGGGCATCCACTCTCCGGCAACCATGAGATCTTTGTCACCATCTTGATCGTAATCGGAAAACAACAAATCATTGATAATGCCCAGATTCTTAAAATCCGGGGCAACCGATTCCGTGACATCAACAAATCGGGAGCCCTTATTTTCCAGGACATAAGAACTGGAAGGCAAGGGATATTTGCCCGGTACCACATGGCCCCCTATAAAAAGGTCCATATCCCCGTCACCATCATAGTCATGGGATTGAACGGCTTTGGTATTCGAAATGATGTTAGGCAGCCTTCTGGACCGTGTAAAATTTCCATTTCCATCGTTCAGGTACAGTCTATCCTGGAGCAAAGGGTTTCGCTCATCCAATTCATATCCACCACTGGCCACATAAAGATCTAGGTCTTTGTCGTTATCGGCATCAAAAAAATGTGCGCCTACATCTTCATATTCCTTATCGTTTTCAAAAATCGATTGGTCTAGCCTTTCAAATTTACCATTCGGTTTTTGAAGGTATATTTTCCCAGCTTGGTCCAATGCACCTCCCACAAAGAAATCATCCAAACCATCTTTGTTGATATCAGCAACAGCAAAAGCCGGTCCTTGTTGCGATTGTTTCTGAGGTAATAGCACCTGTTTTGAAAAGTCATTAAAGTTATTTTCTTCGTGCCGATAGTCAATACCCAAATCTTCGGGATGTATCCTTTGGAAATGTGTTGAAAAAGCGAGTTTGGATTCCTGAACCCCGGCTTTGGCATTTTTTTGTTGAAACGTAAGGGTCTGATTGGCTGCAATATGCTCCTGAACGGTTATATTTCCATTGCCCCAGACCACTTCAATCCGTTTTATTTCTGTTTGGTCACCAATGCCAAAATTTAAGGTAGGGGATACGGAAGATTGGTAGCCCCTTGACAAAAACAGCTCTTGATACTGATTTCCCAGATTGGTAAAAACCTTGACCTTGGTTCCGATGGCATTAAGGTTTTGCCCGTCGCCTTTGAGTTTAACATTTATAAAATTGTGCGTTGCGTTGTTTCTGTAAATACTGGCCTCATCCTCAAGATTATTGATGACCAGATCTAAATCTCCATCATTGTCCAGGTCAGCGTATGCAGCTCCATTGGAGTTTACGGTTTGCCCAAAGCCCCAATCATTGGTCGCTTTGGTAAACTCCAGTCCCCCGTCGTTTTTAAAGGCGTAGTTCTGTAATTTTTCTGACGGCATTTTATCCAAGAGTGAACCAATGGGCATATTCTTCACGGTTTCCTGTTCCGTGTCCAGGAAATTACCGAAGTCCTGGTTTGCAATTTCACGTTTAATACCATTGGTGATAAAAACGTCCTTAAAACCATCGCCGTCATAGTCCGCAATCAAGGGTCCCCAACTCCAATCGGTTTTTGATACACCCGCCAATTGACCTATGTCACTGAAGTATCCGTTCCCATTGTTCAAATTGAGCACATTGGACATATAGGGATAGTGAAAACCTGCCCTAACGATCCACCAAAACCCATTGGTGTTCATACTGGGCATATTTTGCTTGCCCCTGCTATGGTCTTCCGCAGACATGTCCAAGACCATTAAATCCGGTAAAAGGTCATTGTTGATATCGGCAATATCTGACCCCATACTGCTATAGGAAATATGCTTTAGGCGCTGATCAATCTGATTGGAAAACGTACCGTCCTTGTTATTGATATAGAGTTTGTCGGGGGTGATGAAATCGTTGGCCACAAATACATCCAACCAACCATCGTTGTTATAATCACCTATGGCGGCACTTAGGCTGAATTCCTTGTTCATGAGTCCGCTATTGATGGTAACATCGGTAAAACCGTTTCCGTCATTTCTATATAAGTGATCGGAGGTTTGGGGATAAAAATCTTGGTCTTTGAGAATGCCCTCCAAATTGATGGAATTTAAAAAATCCACCCTGTGATTGATGAGATACATATCCAAATCACCATCTTTATCGTAGTCAAAGAAATAAGCCTGTGTTGAAAAACCATCGTCATCCAGCCCCCATTTTGCGGCTTCTTCCTTAAAAGTTCCATCTTTCTGGTTGACAAAGAGTTTGTTTCTACGCAGCAAATTATTATTCAAGGAGGCAGATTTGCAGACATAAATGTCCATCCATCCGTCGTTGTTGATATCGATCATAGTCGTTCCAGTGCTCCACCCTTGGGCATCCGATACCTTGGCTGTAGCCGTAACATCCTCGAATTTAAAATCGCCCTTGTTTAAATATAGTTTATTGGATTGTTGGTTAGAGGTAAAATAGAGGTCGTCCAGCCCATCGTTGTTAACATCCCCAATCGCAACCCCTCCACCGTTATAGGTATAGTAGTAATTTAGGACATTAAAATCTGCCGTTTCCTTTACCGTATTTTCAAAATGAACATTGGTTTGACCATTGTCCAGCAAACTAAAAAGAGCGGCCCCTTCCGCTTTTTTACTCTTAAGTTCATTTTTTGGATTACAGGAGGATAAAAAAATTGGAAACAAGATCAATGTCAAGATTCTTTGGGTACCCGTCATTGGAATAATATTAAGAATATCAATAGGTGTAGTGGTTTTATGTATAGGTAAAGGAATAAGCTATGTTTAATTCACGAAAATAGTTCTGAGTGATTATGCAAAGTATTTACTCTCTATAGAATAGGTCATTGAACCAAGTTCCGACAATACGATAAAGTTGGATGTATTTTATCAGAAAAAAATGATAACCAACAATGGACTCCTATTGTAAAATAAGCAAAACGCATTCAATTAAATTTAATACATAAAAAGGCTATCTAATATTTTTAGACAACCTTTTTACAGTAATGAAATAAAAATTAACTAAACTAACTCAAACAAACTCAAAGCTTTTTAGTATCCAGGGTTTTGATATGTATCTTTTTCAGCTTCCGTAAAATCCAAATCATCGAGTTGACTTTGTGGTATTGGCCTGAGATAATGGAATGGTTGAATAGTCCTATTCGTGGTGGTTGGACTGTGATCTGCTGCATCGTTTCCTGCAATTTCATAAGAATCTGCATATTCGTTCCATTTTTGGGTACGAACCAAATCATACCAACGATGACATTCGCCAAAATATTCCCTTGATCGCTCTGCCAAAATATAATCAATATCGATAGTGGCTGGAGTTGCTGCAGTCATAGCGGCACTATTGTCTTCAATACGCTCTTCCTGCTCTCCATTATCAAAACGCCACATACCGGCACGTGCACGGATAACATTCACCAATTCACGAGCGGTGAAGGCTCCGGTCGCACCTTTTACGGCCGCTTCGGCCGCTACAAGGTAGAATTCTGAAAATTTGGCAATGGGAAATGGTCTTGTCAATCCTGCATTTGGCTGACCTAAACCACCGTCATTGTCCGTACGGTAGGTTCCAATTTTCCAAAGACCTGGATAAAACCTTCGGTTGATCTCATTAAGGTTTATTACATAATCGGACCTGCCGGGAATTACGCCTCCGCCAATACCGCCTCCATTCACACTGTAATCCACATTGGGATTAAATTCATCCAAAAACGAAACCACAGCATCTCCAGGCTCGATTTCGAGACCGTTCGCAGCAGTAAGGCTAGGAGTTTCATCGCCTGCTCTGTCCCAGTTACCTCTATAACTGGTGACAAAGGTGCCATCGTATCGGGAGTCAATGTCCTTATCGGTAAAGGTTTCGGTCAATGCACCAATGGTAGGTGCCATACGGGTCCATGGTCTTCCATAACTTTGGCCTGCCTCACGTTGCACTGCGGCGACCCCATCAACACTGATGGTGGTATAATTGGAAGTTACCATCCATGCCGCAGTATTGGTGCCGTCCGTACCTCCAAAACCGTTTATAGGTGCACCATTGGCGATTGCGCTTCCTTCGGTTCTGTCAGAATAGAGCATCATTTCCTCGTGTCTGTCGTTGGCACCATCGTGAACGTCATAAAAATATTCCAGCAATCGGTAAGGTCCAGGATCTTGAATACCTGCTACCGCTTGGTTGTAAGCTTGTTGAAAATAAAATGCAGGACCATTACCATCAGGATCGGTTCTTGGAGCCTCTGGATAGGTTGGTATTCCATTCGGGTTTTCCAACCACCAACCATAGGTCAAAGATGCCTTTGCCAAATATAGACGGGCGACATTTTTGGTTACCGCTCCCGTCAATCTTGGACTTTCGGGCAAACCATTTACCGCTGCAATCAAATCGGGCAGGATGGCTTTGGTATACACTTCGGGCACGGTATTTCGTACTGAAGTTCTAACCGCCGACTGATTGAATGCCAATTCGCCAGACCCTAAATCCAAAGGAACTCCTCCATAGGTCTGAACCAACAAGAAGTAGTAAAAAGCCCGGAAAAATCGAGCTTCAGCGATCAATGCATCATCCAAGCCTACGGCACTTGCATTTTCGATGATACCGTTTGCTGTATTGATTGCAGGAAAACTGGAACCCCAAACGATTCCGACGGAAAAACCTGAATTGGAATTCAAATTTCCTTCTCCTGCAAAATCCAAATCAAAAAAGTTGTTGTCCGCACTTTGGGCGGCACAATATTCGTCTGTTCCTGTCTCCGCTAAATTCATAAAGTAAGCGAATCCATAAATGTCACGCATGGTTTCATATAAAAATGTCAAACCACCCTGAACACCAAGCTCTGTTGTGAAAAACTCAGGGGTCAACACACCCCTTGGTTCTTCCTCCAGGATATCTTTTGTACACGACCCTATGAACAGTGCAATGGATAGGACTGCCGTTGTTAAAACTTTTCTATTCATCCTTTTCATCATGTATTTTTTAAAATGTTATGTTTAATCCTAAAATAAAATTTCTTGTAGTCGGTGCATTTGAACCAACTGTTGGGATACCATCGGAGATATTACCAGTATCAACGGCCACGTTTTGACGTGTTCCGTCAGGATTGGTTCCAGAGTTGGTTTCTGGATCTAAACCGGATTCATCGTGAAATGGTGAAAACAGTACAAAGGGATTTTGCACGGTGGCATAGAGGCGAAGACTCTTGAATCCTGCATCCGACATTAACTTTTGGTCAAAATTGTAGCCCAATGTAATAGCGCGAAACTTTAAATAAGACCCATCAAAATAACCCAAAGTACTTGCGTATTTTTGATTGTCTCCACTTTGAATTCCACCTGGAGCAGGGTATTTGGCATCGGTGTTTGTTGGTGTCCAGTAGTCTACATCCACGTTATTTCTTCTACCGGTCAATAAGTTAAGATAGCCGGCTGATGAATACAGTGTACTCACGAGAATACCCCCGCTTTGGAAAGCACCGATCACATTTAAATCCCAGTTTTTGTAGGCCAATCGTGTATTGAAACCACCCAGAAAATCGGGTTGGGGATCTTGCACAATTCTATCATCAGGATCAACTGCTCTAACCGGCGAGCCGTCCTCATTGAATTCCCCAGTATATCTTACTCTGATCATACCTTCGTTACCGCCTGGTTCAAACTGGTCCAAATATTCAAAACCTGGATCGTCCTGATTCCAAAGCCCCAATCTTTCGTAGTCAAAGATCACATTGATCGGGGATCCGACAAACCAAAGGTTTCCTTCATCTCTTTCAACCCCAGAGGCCAATGCGGTAATTTTGTTTCTGTTTCTATAGGCGTTAAATCCAATATCCCAAGAAAATCCATCGGGATTATCAAAAATAGTTGCGTTAAGTGCAACTTCAATACCTTTGTTCTCCGTATCACCAATGTTTCTTGTTGTAAAGCCCACACCTGAAGATTCAGGCAGTCCTACTCCGAGCAAGATATCTTTGGTCTGGGTCACGTAGTATTCGACACTACCGGAGAGACGATTGTTGAACAAACCGAAATCCAAACCGTAGTTAAAGGTCTCGGAAAACTCCCATCCCAAATCCGGAGCGGGTAGCTGATTTACAAATGCACCCGTGGTATAGGTCTCACCAAAGTTGTAGTTGACCAAGCTTAACGCACCTTGTACTGAATAAGGGGCTATGGCCTGGTTGGAGGTTTCTCCATAACCTGCTCTAAATTTTAATTGGTTTACCCAATCCACATTTTCCATAAAGGATTCGTTGGCAACATTCCACCCCACGGACATTGCGGGATAGGTAAAGTACTTATTTCCGGGCGCCAATCTTGAGGACCCGTCGGTACGAAGGGTTGCCGTGAATAGATAACGGTTGTCATATTGGTACAATACCCTTGCCATATATGACAGTAATCCCGTCTCAGAGAATCCGGTACCATATCTGGTGAGGTCTTCGGCAAGTATCACATCATCATCCAGCTGGTACCATAAAGAAGATTCATTGGGAATATTCTGGGCAGCATAACCAATATTGTCAAACTGGGTTTTTTGGGCAGAGAACAATCCAACAAAATTGACTTGATGCTTGCCAAAGGTTTTGTCGTACAACAGTTGGTTCTCAATTACATAATCACGTGTAAAGGATGCATCATAACTTGCTGTGGATGGATTGGTTGGATTAAAGTTAAATACACCTTGTCCGGTAAAATTACCATCCCTTGAGGCACGATAGTTCAAACCGATGTTCAAACGATATTTCAGACCATCGACACCGGGTATCTTCACCTCACCATAAATGTTGTTGTAGGTACCAAAGTCGAGCTGCTCATTGGCTCGCCCTTTTCCAATACGTCTAATCTCATTTCTTGTGGGGTACCATACATCATCGGCTTGGGTTTGCAATCGAACCGATTCCAAATAGTTTCCATTTTCATCAAAAGGACTCAATAATGGCGAAGCATCCAATGCAGGACCCACAATGCCGCTGGTTTCACTAAAATTGGTGACCGAGTTTACTCCAAAACGGAGCCAATCACCAACATTCTGGTCGATTTGTACTCGTAAGGAGTATCTATCAAAAGAATCCCCGGGCAACACCGAAGTTTCTTTGAAATAACCTAAACCAATATTGTAAGAACCGTTTTCGGTACCTCCCTTTATACTAAAATCGTGTGCGGTTTGCAAACCAGTACCATATAGTTGGTCTTGCCAATCGGTATCGTTCCCCAAAAATTCGTCTCCTCCCAAATTAAAAATAGGGACACCACCATTGTTTGCCGCTACATCAGCGCGCAATTGAATCAATTGGGCGGCATTCATCATTGGGAATTTGGCAAATACTTGCTTTGATGCGTAATAGGTATTGTAGGAGACAGTTGCCTTTTGGCCTTTGGTACCGGACTTTGTGGTAATCAAGATAACACCGTTCGCTCCTCGAGAACCATAAATGGCTGTTGCAGAAGCATCCTTTAAGATATCTAGACTTTCAATGTCATTTGGATTGATGTCGTTGAGTCCACCGGAAAAAGGGATACCGTTCAGAACAACCAAAGGATTGTTGTCTGCTGAGAGGGAACGCGTGCCACGAATACGTATTTGCGGTGCGGCCCCGGGTCTGGTGCTTGTAGTGGTAATGTTGACCCCGGCAGCTCGCCCTTGAAGCGCTTGTTGAAAGTTACCTGCTTGCACTTCGTTCAAATTGTCTCCTTTAATGGAAACCACCGAACCCGTTACGGATTCTTTTCTTTGGGTACCGTAACCTATTACAACCACCTCATCTAGTTTTTGGGTGTCTTCTGCCAATTGAACATTGATGGAGGATCTTCCGTTGACTGCAATCGTTTGAGTAACGAATCCAAGATAACGAAACTCCAAGGTGGCATTGGATGCAGCTTCCAATGTATAGTTCCCGTCAAAGTCCGTTGATGTCCCGTTTGTTGTGTTTTGTACAAGTACGCTTACCCCGGGAATAGGCGTGCCAGATTCATCCGAAACCGTTCCGGATACCGTAATGGTATTCTGTGCAAATGCAGTGGTACAAAAAACAAACAACAAAAAGCTTGTTAGATACAAATGCAGCGGAGAGGACCATTTGCTATTTGTAAAAACAAAAAATGATTTTTTAGTCATGTTACTAAGTTTTGATTTTGTTTAGTTATTTAATTCTATTATGGCAAAAAAGAGCGCTCAATATTTAGAATGTGATAAATATACATAATATATTGATTCACGCAATCGGTTGCGTTAAAAAATTGCAAATTGTTGAAAAATTATTGATCTTGCTACCAAATAAACATTTAACCTATTGTAAATCAGTTTATTTATATTGTATCATGTTTTAAGCAAACGATTGTTTGTGCTCTAGAAGTTATATTTTTAACATTTTAATGCTGAAATTTTTATGAAAAATGTAGTTAGTTACCTCAAAGTATTCCTAAATGGTGGTGTAAATAGAGTTTTTTTATCATTTGCACTTGTTTTTTCCGTAATCGGTTGCAAACCCAAAAAGGAGCGGCCCGCTGAAAGCCAGAAAGT
>Ga0209273_10000929_pt1 | contig 30552 bp, 36 predicted proteins | sample tdAd471_FD_187126 | JGI IMG/M metagenome (GOLD analysis project Ga0209273, IMG submission 187126) | Marine sediment microbial communities from the Atlantic coast under amendment with organic carbon and nitrate - tdAd47.1 (SPAdes)... | ecosystem: Environmental > Aquatic > Marine > Coastal >...
CCTGCCATCTCGCTTTTCCCTTTGCCCCCGCGCCGATTTATCGTCGCCCGGATTAATCCGAAGTTGGGTCTAAACCTCTGGTATGTGCGGCGTCAACAGCCCGCCCATGCGCACCGGCTCAACGCGGGTGGCAAGGCCGGTCTCGTCTGAAACCTCAATATAAGTGCCGCAGACCGTGGCTTCGCCTTCGGCGGGGTGAAGCCTTGCCTGATTGACCTTGGTGATAAAGCGGTTCACGGGCTCTTTCTTGTCCATGCCAATAACTGAATCGTAAGACGCGCAAGCGCCCGCATCGGTTTGATAGGCGGTGCCGCCCGGCAATACCATGGCGTCAGCCGTGGGCACATGGGTGTGAGTGCCGACACAGAAACTCGCCCGGCCATCGACGAAATGCCCCATGGCCATCTTCTCGCTCGTCGCTTCAGCGTGAAAGTCGACAATGATGGCGTCGGCCACCTGTTTCAGCGGCGCATTGGCAAGTTCTTCATCCACCGGCGCCCAGGGTTCCGACGTCATGTTCATAAACAATTGCCCGATGGCATTGATCACCAGCACTTGGTGGCCGTTCTTGCCTTCAAACAGGCCGACGCCCTTGCCCGGCGCGCTTGCCGGATAGTTAAGCGGGCGCAGCAACCGCGGCTCATCATCAATAAACACAAGCGCTTCTTTTTGGTCCCACACGTGATTACCGGTGGTAATGACATCGGCACCCGCATCAAACAGTTCGTCGCAAATCTTGCGCGTAATGCCAAAGCCTGCCGCGGCATTTTCGCCGTTGATCACAATGAAATCCGGCGAGAGCCGCGACCGCAACTTGGGCAGGTGCGCCAGCACCGCTTCACGGCCCGGGCGGCCAACGATATCTCCTAAGAACAACAAACGCATTAATTCATCCGTTCACAAACTATATTCATCAACTCACGAAGCGTGAAACTTTACGCCCTCTTCGGTTATCACCCAATCAAGCAATGCATCATGGGCTTCGCGGGGGATCTCATCCACTTCCTGCGCAGCATAGCCAACGCCGACAGCTATCACCGTGCCCCCTTGGCGAAGCTGGGTCAGCGCCCGGTCATAAAGCCCCGCGCCATAGCCAATGCGCGCCCCGTGCCGGTCAAAACCCAAAAGCGGCACCAGGACAATATCCGGCCTTAGCCCCGGTGCATCTTTCGCCGGGGACGGTATGCCCCAAGCATCCACCGCCTCTGGTGGGCCGCCGTCATAGCGCCTGAAATCGAGCCCGCCAAGTCGGTCTGGTGCATAAGGCAGCGCCAGCTGAGCACCGAGACCGCGCAAATGGTCCATCAAGGGCCGCACGTCGATCTCTGTCTTGATGGGCCAAAATCCCGCCACCACCGCCCCTTGGGGCACAGGGGGGCCATTGGTCTGGAAGACTTGGGCAAGGCGGATCCCTACGTCATCACTGGCCTCAAACGCCGCTTGTCTGCGCGCGGCCAAGGTTTTTCTTAAAGTGGTTTTGTCTTCCAAGTGGCCCATAAGATGCTGGCGAGGATCAGGTTGCGGGACCATCCGGCCGTTGGACTTATACGATCTCTGTGGCCTGCCATAAGCAGGTGGGCGCCATATGCTAAGGACCACGGTCCAAAACAGGGACAGCTCCCGAGAAAGTTGGAACGGCCTCAGTGATGATTATCCTGACGAACCGGACAGTTCCCGCCTAACCAATGTAGTGCAGGGCAACAGGTTTCCAAAGTATTTGTGGAAAACAGCGTTTAACCGTTCAATTGCGCGGCAATTTCGTCGATCCGAGCAGTAATGCTGTCGATCGCCTCTACGGCCTGGGCCTCAAATCCGTTTGATTTGTCGACTACGGCGTCCTGACTTTCCTTGACGCCTTCAACCTTGCCCTCAAGTTCTTCGAGCTTGGCGACGGTTTGCGACAGCTCATCCGCAACCATCAGCCCCGCAAGCAGGATCAAACGGGTATCGCCCACCGAGCCCATGGCTTCTTTCAGCTCGGCAATATGATGATCGAGATAGGCCGCAAGCTCGGAGACATGGTCTTCCTGACCATTGTCACAGCCAACCGTGTAACTCCGCCCGTTGATGCCGACTGTGACCTGGCCCATGGCCCCTAGCCCTCCAAGACTTCTTTGATGCCGGCAATCGCGCCATCGAGGCGGCCCGAAACCTCCTCGGAAGCCTGATCCAAGGCGGCGGCTTCAGCCCGGACTTGCTCCAACTCAGCGGCCAATTCATTGCGCTCAGAGCGAAGTTGCTCAATCACAACATCCGCGTCAGTACCGCCCTCGCTCCGGGCCAGCCGCGCTTCCGCTGCAGAATCAAGGCCCGCAAGGGCTGTTTGAAGCCTATCGAGCGCTGCGTTGAGCTGTTTCATTCCCTCGCCTTTCCGGAGATTCCCTATGACCATAGAACCACGTTATTTCCTGCGTCAACGCAAGGGATTGCGCTCGCCCTCTGAATCTGTTGCAAAGCGCCTTCCTCTGCGGGTAAGAAGGCGCGCCATGACCACAATGCACTCCTCAGATCAGGCCCCCTCGGGCGGCCATACCGACCTTGCAACCCATAAAGCGATGGCCAATGCGATTCGCGCCCTCACCATGGACGCGGTGCAGAAGGCGAATTGTGGCCACCCCGGCATGCCCATGGGCATGGCCGATGTTGCAACGGTGTTGTTCACCAGGTTCCTCAAATTCGACCCGCGCCATCCCCAATGGCCCGACCGCGACCGCTTTGTGCTTAGCGCCGGTCATGGCTCGATGCTGCTTTATTCGCTGCTGCATCTGACCGGCTATGAAGACATGACGATGGAAGAGATCAAAAACTTCCGTAAGCTGGGATCGAAGACCGCAGGGCACCCGGAATATGCGCACACGCCCGGTGTTGAAACCACCACCGGGCCGCTGGGCCAGGGCCTTGGCAATGCTGTCGGCATGGCGCTTGCCGAGCGGCACTTAAACGCACGCTTCGGCGATAATCTGGTCGACCACTATACCTATGTCATCGCAGGCGATGGCTGCCTCATGGAAGGGATCAGCCAAGAAGCGCTTTCCATGGCGGGGCACCTAAAGCTCAGTAAGCTGATCGTTCTTTGGGACGACAATGACATTACCATCGATGGCGCGGTGAGCCTGTCCGACAGCACCGATCAACTCGCGCGCTTTAAGGCAAGCGGCTGGGATGTCGCCCGCGTGGACGGTCACGACGCCGAAGCTGTCGCCAGCGCCATCGCCGCAGCACGGGAAACGGGCATGCCCTCGCTGATCGCTTGCAAGACTACCATTGGCTACGGCGCACCCACCAAAGCGGGGACCTCCGCCACACACGGCGCAGCCTTAGGCGAAGAAGAAATCGCTGGTACGCGCAACGCGCTTGGCTGGACCGCTGCGCCATTTGAAATCCCCGAGGATGTGGCGAGCAATTGGCGCGCATCCGGGGCACGGGGCCAGATGGATTTTGACGCTTGGGTCGCGCGCCATAATAGCGATGCGCAAGCCGCAAGCTTTGACATTGCCATTAGCGGCGAAGTTTCAAGCGACCTTACCGCGCAACTCAATGCCCATAAGAAAGCCCTCACTGATGATCCCAAACCCATGGCAACGCGCAAATCATCGGGCGCGGCGCTGAACGTCATCAATAATGTGGTGCTTGAGACCATTGGCGGCTCTGCTGACCTGACCGGGTCCAACAATACGGACTGGAAGGGCATGGAAGTGTTGAATGCCGATCATTACGGCGGGCGGTTTGTTTATTACGGTATTCGCGAACACGGCATGGCCGCGGCGATGAACGGCATGGCGCTGCACGGCGGCGTCATTCCTTACAGCGGCACTTTTTTGGTGTTCACCGATTATTGCCGCCCCTCCATTCGCCTTTCGGCGCTGATGGGTATTCGCGTCATCTATGTCATGACCCATGACAGTATCGGTCTTGGCGAAGATGGCCCCACCCACCAACCGGTGGAACACTTGGCCGCCCTGCGCGCGATCCCGAACCTTAATGTCTTCCGCCCTGCCGATGCAGTGGAAACGGCTGAGTGCTGGGAACTTGCACTAAAATGCAAGGATGGACCGAGCGTTATTGCGCTCACACGCCAGAACCTGCCCCTCGTCAGAACAACGCATACGGACGAAAACCTTTCCGCGCAGGGTGCCTATGAACTTGCTGGCGCCCAAGGCGACGCCAAAGTCACATTGTTCAGTACGGGTTCGGAAATTGAACTGGCCCTCGCCGCGCGGGATACGCTGCAAGCCGAAGGCATTGGCACGCGCGTGATCTCGGTTCCCGCTTGGGAATTGGCAGGCGATGAATGGTTCCAAGACGACGGCACGGTTCGCATTGCCGTGGAAGCCGGCGTTGGCCAAGGCTGGGACCGCTTCACAGGTTCAAACGGCGGCTTTGTCGGCATGTCGAGCTTTGGCGCCAGCGCACCGGCAAAAGATCTTTACAAACACTTTGGCATCACCGCGGACGCGGTAGTGGCAATGGCGAAAGAAAAATTGAAGTCATAAGAGAAATCATAAAAGGCGCACTTGTAAGCGCCTTATCTGGGTAAAGAGGAGAACGCATCATGGCGGTCAAAGTAGCGATCAATGGATTTGGGCGGATCGGCCGCCTTGTATTACGCGGGATTTTGGAAAGTGGACGGACGGACGTGGAAGTCGTCGCCATCAACGATCTGGGCCCGGTTGAGACCAATGCCCACCTGCTGCAATGGGATTCAGTGCACGGCAAATTGCCCGCTGATGTAAAAGTTGCGGGCGATACCATCGACGCCGGCCGCGGCCCCATGAAAGTGACCGCCATTCGCGACCCCAAAGATCTGCCCTGGGGCGATCTTGGCGTGGACATCGCGCTGGAATGCACGGGGCTTTTCGCTTCAAAAGAAAAAGCCTCCGCTCATCTTGCCGCCGGTGCCAAGCGCGTCCTGATTTCCGCCCCCGCCAGTGAAGCAGACAAAACCATCGTTTATGGGGTGAACCACCAAACGCTCACCGCTGAAGACACGGTGGTCTCGAACGCTTCGTGCACCACCAATTGCCTTGCGCCAGTCGCCAAGGTGCTGAATGACCTTGTAGGCATCGAACGCGGGTATATGACCACGATCCACGCCTATACTGGCGATCAGCCGACGCTGGATACAATGCATTCGGATCTCTACCGGGGCCGCGCCGCAGCCGTTTCTATGATCCCAACCTCAACGGGCGCCGCGCGCGCGGTTGGCCTGGTGCTGCCCGAACTGAAGGGCAAGCTCGACGGTTCTGCCGTGCGCGTGCCGACGCCGAACGTATCGCTGATCGATCTTAAATTTGTGCCCGGGCGCGACACCACTGTTGATGAAATCAACAATGCACTGATCGCGGCGGCGGCGGGGCCCCTTAAGGGTGTGCTGGACGCAACCACTGTGCCGCTGGTTTCCGTCGACCTCAATCACAATCCGCATTCATCCACCGTTGCCCTACCGCAAACGCAAGTGATTGACGGCAAGCTGGTGCGGGTCATGAGCTGGTATGACAACGAATGGGGCTTTGCCAATCGCATGAGCGATACGGCGGTGGCCATGGCGAAGCTCATCTAAGGAGCCTATCCTTTGGGCTATAAGACGCTGGAAAAAGCGGACGTTGACGGCAAACGCGTTCTTGTGCGCGTTGATCTGAACCTGCCCATGCGTGATGGCAAAGTGACGGACGCAACACGCCTCACACGCGTGTTGCCAACCATCCGTGAACTGAAGAACCGGAACGCGAAGGTTATGTTGCTTTCGCATTTTGGCCGCCCCAAAGGCAAAGTGGTTCCGGAACTCTCGCTCAGCCCCGTCGCAGATGCGCTGGCGCACGAACTGGGCGAACCTGTTTTCTTTGTCCATGACTGCGTTGGTCACAAGGTGCGTGACGCGGCGCAAGCGCTTGGCCCTGGCCATGTCCTACTTTTGGAAAACACGCGCTTTCATGCGGGCGAAGAAGCCAACGACCCTAATTTTGTGCGTGAAATGGCAGGCGAAGGGGATGTCTTTGTAAATGACGCCTTCTCCGCCGCGCACCGCGCCCATGCGACCACCGTCGGCTTAGCGCGTGAGCTACCCGCATTTGTAGGCCGCGCCATGCAGGCCGAATTGGAAGCGCTCGACAAAGCGCTTCATACGCCGCAACGGCCCGTGATTGCGGTTGTGGGCGGCGCGAAAATTTCCACCAAGCTCGATCTTTTAAACAATCTGACCCAAAAAGTGGACGTCATCATCATCGGCGGCGGCATGGCCAACACCTTCCTTGCCGCGCAGGGGATCAAAGTGGGCAAGTCCCTGTGCGAGCACGACCTTGCCGATACCGCGCGCGCGATTCTTACCAAGGCCGCAAAAGAGAGCTGCGAGATTGTGCTGCCCAGCGACGTGGTCGTCGCCGGTGAATTTGCCGAGGGCGCGCCAAGCCGCACCGTGCCAGTGGCGTCCGTCGGCCCGGATGATATGATCCTTGATATTGGCCCTGAAAGCATTGCCGATTTGTGTGCGCGCTTTGAAACTGCAAAAACCATTGTTTGGAATGGGCCCATGGGCGCATTTGAGATTAAGCCCTTTGACGAGGGCACTGTTGCGGCCGCGCGTAAAGTGGCCGAGCTGACGGACGCGGGCAAAGTTATTTCCGTTGCGGGCGGGGGCGATACCATTGCTGCGCTAAACGCTGCGGGCGCGGGCGACAGGTTTACGTATGTCTCCACAGCCGGAGGCGCATTTTTGGAATGGTTGGAAGGAAAAGAGCTGCCCGGGGTCAAGGCGCTCTCCTGACACCAAATTGTCGGAAAGAGGAAACAATGAACGATCAACTTCATGAAGTCGCCAAAGCAATTGTCGCGCCGGGCAAAGGCATCCTTGCCGCCGACGAAAGCACAGGCACCATCAAAAAGCGCTTTGACACCATAGGCACAGAGTCAACCGAAGACAGCCGCCGGGATTATCGCGAAATGTTGTTCCGTACGACGGACGCCATGAAGAACCACGTCTCCGGCGTCATCCTTTATGATGAAACCCTGCGCCAAAAGGCCAAAGACGGAACACCGCTGGCCAAGGTCATTGCCGACACCGGCGCCTTCCCCGGCATCAAGGTGGACATGGGCGCAAAGGCCCTGCCCCTATCGGAAGGCGAGATGGTGACCGAAGGCTTGACGGGCTTGCGCGAACGTATTGCCGAATATGTGGACCTTGGCGCGAAGTTTGCCAAATGGCGGGCGGTAATCAACATCGGCAAGGGCATGCCGTCCCATAACTGCATCCACGCCAACGCCCACGCACTGGCGCGCTATGCCGCCCTTTGCCAGGAAGGCGGGCTGGTACCTATCGTCGAACCAGAAGTGATGATGGAAGGCAGCCACGACATTGATACCTGCTTCTCTGTAACCCAATGGGCGCTGAAAGAGGTTTATCAAGAACTCTTTTATGCAGGGGTTGAGCTTGAAGGCACCATCTTAAAGCCAAACATGGTGATCTCTGGCACCACTAACGGCAAACGCGCCGGTGTTGAAGAGGTTGCAGAAAAAACCATCCGTTGTCTGAAGAACTGTGTGCCCGCCGCTGTGCCGGGCATTTGCTTTTTGTCGGGCGGGCAATCCGATGAAGAAGCCACCGCGCACCTATCGGCCATGAACGCCGGATTTGATATGCCGTGGGGGCTTTCGTTCTCATACGGCCGGGCGCTGCAACATGCGGCGCTTAACACCTGGGGCGGTAAGGCGGAAAACGTTGCCGCCGCGCAAGCCGCATTTGCGCACCGCGCGCGTATGAACAGCCTTGCGGCGCTGGGCAAATGGACACCCGCCCTTGAAAAGGAAGCGGCATAGGTTTTGAGCGACACGCGCTGCCGTCTTTACCTGATCACGCCGCCAAGTTTTACCGACTTGGCGGCGTTTGCGCGGGAACTTGAAAAAGCTCTTGGCGCGGGCGATGTGGCTTGCCTGCAATTGCGCCTCAAAGACGCAAGCGATGAGGACGTTCTCAACGCCGCCAAAACCCTAAAATCCATCTGCGAAGCACATGACGTAGCGCTGATCATCAACGACCGGCCCGACCTGGCGCTGAAAGCAGATGCCGATGGGGTCCATGTGGGCCAGGAAGATGCGTCATACGCCGAGGCGCGAGAACTGCTGGGGCCAGACCGCATCATCGGCGTCACTTGTCATGACAGCCGTCACCTTGCCATGAACGCGGCTGATGCTGGCGCAGACTATGTGGCCTTTGGCGCGTTCTTCGACACCACTACCAAAGAGCCCAAGACCCGCGCGGATGTGGATAACCTGAGGTGGTGGGCGGACGTGATGACCACGCCCTGTGTAGCGATCGGTGGAATAACTGTGGATAACGCTGAAGCACTGGTTCTAGCGGGCGCCGATTTCCTTGCCATCTCTGGCGGGGTCTGGAATCACCCCGAAAATCCAGCGGCGGCCGTTGCCGCGTTCAATGAGCTATTTGAACGGCTGGCAAAGGCGTGAATTAGAGTTAGTATGCCTGCCATGCACCCCCGTTGGCTTTTTACATCTCTGATCTTGTTGCCCCTTCTCGCGGCCCCTGTCCGTGCGGACTTCACCAGCGCGCTTGATGATTATAACGACGGCAACTACCGCGCGGCCCTGGCTGAGTTTCACAGCCTTGCCGAAGCAGGTGACGCGAGCGCCCAGTCGATCCTTGCGCTGATGTACATCGAAGGCCAGGCGGTGGACGCCAACATGGGTGAAGCGCTGCGCTGGTATGTGGCCGCCGCTGAACAAGGCCAGATTGATGCGCAATACGCCTTAGCGATTATTGCCTTAGAGGGCGTGGGCGGTATTCCTTCTGATCCGTGGACCGGCGCCATGTGGATGGAAGAGGCCTCCCGGCGCGGGCACATGTATGCGCAATTTGATATGGGCAACCTTTATGCCCATGGCATTGGCGTGATCCAAGATGATGCAGAGGCCAGGTATTGGTTTGAAGCCGCGGCCACCCAAGGCCACAAGGATGCCCAATACAACCTTGGTACGCTTTATATGAACGGTCGCGGGGTGGACCAAGATCTCAGCGCCTCTGTGGAATGGTTCCGGCAAGCCGCCGAGCAAGGTCACCCGCGCGCGCAATACAATCTCGGCCTTGCCTATCTCAACGGCGAACACACCGAACACAATCCCGCGCTGGCGGCCGAATGGTTCGAGCGCGCCGCTGATCAAGGCCAGGCGACCGCTGTTGTCGCGTTGGGGCTGATGTCGCTGGAAGGCGAAGGGGTAGAGCAAGATCAAGCGGCCGCAGCGCAGCTGCTGCGTCAGGCTGCGGAAGCGGGCAATCCAGAGGGCCAATACCTTCTTGCGGTTCTATACACGCGGGGTCTGGGCCTCGAACAAGACCCGGTCGAAGCTTATGCCTGGTTAGAAATTGCTGAAAGCCGGGACGATCTGACCCCTCCTCTGAGGCAAAATCTCGATGATCTGCGCCAATCACTGACCTCGGTGATGACCGCAAGCGAGATTGCTGAAGCGCGTGCCGTCGCCCGTGCGCGCGCCAATTCCATCGCCATGAATTAAGACCGGATCGCCTGATTGCACCGCGAGAGCGAGGCTGATAGGTTCCGCGCGCCTTGGCACAAAGGGCGCTTGTCAGCGCCTTTGAAGACAATCCGAAAGTTGGACCGAAATGAAAATCAACGGTAACGAAATCCGTCCCGGCTACGCCATCGAACACAAGGGTGGCCTTTGGTCCGCTGTTAAAGTGCAGGCGGTTAAGCCCGGCAAGGGCGGCGCTTTCGCGCAAGTGGAGCTAAAAAACCTGATCGACGGCAGCAAGCTGAATGAACGCTTCAGGGCCGCAGATAAGGTTGAGCGCGTGCGGTTGGAACAAAAGGACCACCAATTCCTTTTCGGTGCCGACGATACGCTGACATTCATGAACTTGGAAAACTACGACCAGATCGAATTGCAAGGTGAATTTGTGGGCGAGCGCGCCTCGTTCCTTCAAGAAGGCATGACGGTGGTCGTCGAATTCTATGAGGAAAAGCCGATCGGCATATCCCTGCCCGAACATGTGACGCTGGAAGTTACCGATACCGAACCGGCGGTGAAGGGACAAACGGCGGCGGCGTCCTATAAGCCTGCCATACTGGACAACGGTTTGCGCACCATGGTGCCGCCGTTCGTATCAATTGGCGAAAAGATTGTCGTGGACACAAATGAGTGCGCCTATGTGCGCCGCGCGGATTAGACGGATACAAAATGGCGCTTCAATCTCCCAACATTACTGTCATGGTTGCTGCAGCGCGCAAAGCTTCGCGCAAACTCCGGCGCGACTTTGGTGAACTCGAAAACCTGCAGGTCTCCAAAAAAGGTCCCGCGGATTTTGTGACCACCGCCGATATGACTGCGGAAAAAACGCTGTTCGAAGAGTTGAGCCACGCAAGGCCGGGGTATGGCTTTTTGATGGAAGAGCGCGGCATTATCGAAGGCACTGACAAAACCCACCGTTGGATCGTCGATCCGCTGGATGGCACCACCAATTTTATGCATGCCGTTCCGCATTTTGCGATCTCAATTGCGCTGGAACGCAACGGCATCATTGTAGCGGGCGTGGTTTATAATCCGATCACGGACGAAATGTACCTCGCCGAACGCGGCAGTGGCGCCTATCTCAATGACCGGCGCATTCGCGTTTCCGCGCGGCGCGAGCTTGGCCAAGCGCTGATCGCCACCGGACTTCCCTTTATGGGGCAAACCCATCACGAAGTGGAATTGGCCGAATTGCGCGCCGTTATGGAAAAAACCTCAGGCGTGCGCCGGTTTGGCTCCGCTGCGCTGGATCTCGCCTTTGTGGCGGCCGGGCGTTATGACGCTTATTGGGAACATAAGCTTAATCTTTGGGACATTGCGGCGGGATTGCTGCTTGTTCGCGAGGCGGGAGGTTTTGTGACCGACCTTGACGGCGGTGAGCAAATGATGAAATCCGGCGATATTCTTGCCGCGAATGAGGGCATCCAGAAGCCGCTACAGGACTTGCTCAAATCAGCACGGAAAACAGTTTCCTGAGGCACGTCAGATAGTTGGTTAATTTTTCCACAACAAGTGTTACGATTCTGACCTAAAGACCCTTCCATTCCTCGTGAATCAAGGTAAACATATGCCTGTCGGTGGGGGGGGTGAGTTCGAGCCTTTTTTCGCGTTTTGTGGGGGACGTGTTTTTCAAGGGAAGGCTGTCAACTTGCCAGGAACGAGGTCCATGCACTCGAAGCCCGCTGACATTACAAGTCTCATTTTCAAGAGTTTCAAAACCTCTGCCGCAACACGTTTCGGCGCGCTTGCCGTGGTGGCGTTAGCAGCGGCTGTTGTTGGACCGTCCGGCCTTGCCGTCGGCCCGAGCCAGTCGCACACCAACACTCCGGCCCTTGCCACCGGCGGCGCAATGGAAGCCCGGGTTGTGCTGGCGTCGATTCCAATTTCCTACGACATCGTTCAGTCCTCTTCGGGACTGATCCAAGATCACAGCTCCTACCCCATACAGGTGGTGGGCGAGTTACGGTTTCCCGTAGGCGCGATCGATGTGCCGTGGGCTGACAGTGTCGCCACACCTGCGCAAGTCACCGAAGACTATTCAGCCGCTGTCCAGAATCGCGGCAGCAATGTATCCACGCCCATAAGGGAAGGTGGCACTCCGCAACTGGTCCCTGCATCCTATGGCGACACAGGCGCTGTGACGGGAGCGGTAACGCCGCTATCCGATTTCCGTTCGGTCATTTTGTTTGATCGGTTGGGGACGGGCCTGAGCGGCGACGCCGAGAACATGCTCGACCGATTGGCCGCCGCTTTACGTGGCAGCGATGATCGGATCCAGCTTCGCGCCTTTGGCGGCAGCGCCGTCGATCGAACCCACGCAGCGCGGCGTTTGGCTTTGCGGCGAGCGCTTTCAGTGCGCAATTACCTCATGGATCAAGGCATTGATCAGCAGCGCATTACCGTGCGGGCCATGGGCGGTGCCACCGATGGCGGCCCCTCCGACCGGGTTGATGTCGTTTACCCTGCCGCCAATTCCTGACCTTGGGCCCTCTTCGGGCTCCTTCTAAGCGCCACATTTGCCGCCTAGCCTCACGCTTGAATTGCGCAATGGCGCATTGTTCAGGGGTCAGCAAGGGCGGCATATCCCATGGCACGACGGCGCAAGAAAGACGACGATCTCGAATTCGGCTACGGGTTCAGTGAGCCGCGCATCTATCTCACCCGCATGCTTTTGTGTGTCGTGTTTGTGGTGCTGATCGGTGCCATTTTGTTTGATCCCCTTTGGGCCGCTTATCAGGCCAATGTGGTGATCAACTCGGTTATCCTCGGCGCCCTCGTGCTTGGCATCCTTTACACCTTTCGCCGGGTCTCCACGCTGTGGCCTGAAATTCGCTGGGTCAAAGAATTTCGCCGCTCCGCACCCGGCCTAACCGTCCCTGCACGCACAGCACTTCTTGCCCCCATGGCCGCGATGCTGGGCGATCGCTCAGGCCCCATGCGGCTCAACACACTTGCCCTGCGGTCAATTCTTGATTCCATCGGCGCCCGGCTCGATGAAAGCCGCGATGTCTCTCGTTACATGATCGGGCTCTTGGTCTTTTTAGGATTGCTCGGCACCTTCTGGGGCCTGCTCGACACCGTGACGGCCGTGGGCGGCGCGATCCGCTCGCTCTCCTCTGATGTGGGGCCGGCAGAAACCATGTTCGATGACTTGCGCATCGCGCTGGAAGGGCCCCTTGCCGGCATGGGCACGGCATTTTCCTCGTCGCTCTTTGGTCTTGCAGGCTCACTGGTGGTGGGCTTTCTCGATCTTCAGGCCGCCCAAGCGCAAAACCGGTTCTACAATGATCTTGAAGATTGGCTTTCGACGGTCACGCAGATCGACAGCATTTCCACCGGCGACGGTGGCGGCGATCCGCGCGTTGATGCGCTTGCTGCGCAACTTTCTCAGCAGCAACAAGCAAACGCCGATTTGACCCGTGCTCATCAGGAATTGTCGCATCAGATCGACAGGCTGATCCGCGCCGTCAATCAAGAAAGCGGAAGGTAGACGCACTGTGGCTACCGGTCGTTACGCCCGCCCCCGCTATCAAGGGGCCGATTATTGGCCGGGCTTTGTTGATGCCCTGGCAACGCTTTTGCTGGTCATCGTCTTTTTATTGTCTGTCTTCATGGTGGCGCAGTTCTATTTGCGCAGCGCGCTGACGGGCCGCGACGAAGCACTTATCCGTCTTGAAGACCAGATCGCGGAACTTTCCACCTTGCTCGCTTTAGAACGTCAGACCACGGAAGATATTCGCGCCGAGATGAGCGCCATGACCGCAACCCTTTCCCTCATGACAGCCCGCGCCGATGGCGCGGAAGCTGAAGTTTCCCGGCTTGGCGGAATTATCGCCGGACAGGAAGGCGGCGTGAATGCCGCCGCTGCGCGCACCTCGGACCTTGAAGGTCAGCTGGCCGAAGAACGCGAGTTAAGCGCCGAAGCCGCAGCCCAGCTTGCCCTTGCCAATCAGCAGATGGCGGCATTGCGCCTGCAGATCGCCAGCCTGCAAGAGGCGCTGGAAGCCTCAGAAGCGCGGGACGATGCGAACAACGCGGTGATTGCGGATCTGGGGCGCCGCCTTAATGCCGCCCTTGCCGCGCGCGTCCAGGAACTTGCCCGCTACCGCTCGGAATTTTTTGGCCGCTTGCGCGAAGTATTGGCCGACCGCGATGACATCGAGATTGTCGGGGATCGTTTTGTTTTCCAATCAGAAATTTTATTCGACAGCGGTTCTGCGGATCTAAGCCCCGTTGGTCAGATCGAGCTGCAACGGTTTGCCGGAGCATTGAGTGAAGTGAGCGCCACCATCCCCGATGATATTGATTGGGTCCTGCGCGTGGATGGCCACACCGATGTGCGGCCCATTAACACCGCAGAATTTCCCAGCAACTGGCATCTCTCTGCCGCGCGCGCCATTGCGGTTTTGGAGTTCCTCACTTCACGCGGCATTCCGCCCCAAAGGTTGGTGGCTGCAGGATTTGGTGAGTTTCAACCGCTTGATCCAAGCAGCACGGATGTCGCCTACCGCCGCAACCGCCGCATCGAGTTCAAGCTGACCGAGCGTTAATTACCGATGACATGTTCGTGGGTGGGGATGCAGACCACCACATGCGGTTCAAAAATCACGCCGATGACCATCGTCCCGTCATGGTATGCCGCCACCGATGAGCCCGATGCCAAGCTTCCGTCACCCAAATAGACCTCGGCCACCGAACCACCGCCATCCATGCCAGGCGTAATCATATTGACCTGTGCCGGGCTGAGGTTGGCGGCATCTTGACCATGTCCTTGAAGTTTGAAGGGTTGCGGATGCGCGGTAATCCATACGCGCCCCTGCCCGTCAATGTCGATATTATCCAGCCCGGGCCCGAGTTTGAGCAAACCGTTAGGCCCCGCCCGTTGGGTCAGTAAGCCTGTGGCCAGGTCGCGATCATAAACGCGCATGGTGCCGTCGGTGGTTTCTGCCAGATAGAGCGTTTGTCCATCGGGGCTTACCTCAACACCATTGGCGTACGTAAGACCACGCGCCGCAACGGTTGCTTCTGCCCCGTCGTAATAGACAAGCGTAGTGCGGTTCTGCCTCAAATAAAGTTCGAGCATGTAGGAGAGGCTTTCATGATCCGCCGTCATTGAATCGTTGCCCACATAAAACGCGCGAGGGCCTACAGCAACCAGATCATTTGGCGAAATAATCAACGGGTCGGTGATCGTTTCGGCATAGACAAGCGAAGGCGTGCCGCGCTGGTCATAGATGACGTCAAAGAGTTCAATTGCTTGCGTGCCATCGGCCCGGTGGCTGATCACGAACAGGCGCTTGCCCTCGGGGCCATTGTAAAAACTAATGCCGTGCGGGCGGAAATCAGCAAAGGACTGCGGTGTAATATCGATGGCGCCTTGTTCGGGCGTGCCCAAACGGAACGCCTGAATGGCGCCGCGCACGTCGGCTTCCGGGTCGGCCAGCGCTGTACGGCGATCAAATGCCGAAACAAAAACCCACCCTGTTTCACGGTCGATGAGCAGGTCTTCAGTGCCTCCGGCAAAACCATCCATCGTTTCGCAGGTGCCATCGAAATGCGGCTCAATGGAACTGAATGATCCCATATCCGCCATCAGTCGGACGTAGTAAAGGCCGACACCCATAATTGCGATAAACACAACGGCCACAAAAATCATCAAGGTGCGCATCAATTAGTTCCCTGGTTAGTTCAGCATTTTCAGTACTTTAGATTATTCCGCCGCGCTGTCGCCTGATACTTGACTTGCGATGTCATCCAGCGCGCCAAATTGAAGCCGGGCAAGGCGCGCGTAAAGACCACCTTCGCGGACAAGATCTTCATGGCGCCCACTGGCAACAACATGGCCGTGATCCATAACGATAATGCGATCAGCACGCTGCACCGTTGCAAGGCGGTGGGCAATTACCAGCGTGGTGCGCCCTTCCATGACGCGGGTCAGCGCCTGCTGCACCAATTGTTCGTTTTCCGCGTCAAGCGCGCTTGTGGCTTCATCAAGCAGCAACACTGGCGCGTCACGCAAGATCGCCCGCGCCATGGCAATTCGCTGGCGTTGCCCGCCTGAAAGGGTCACACCGCGTTCACCGACCAGCGCGTCATAGGCTTCAGGAATTGCCGAAATAAAATCATGCGCCGCAGCCGCTTTCGCAGCTTCGATAACCTCTGCTTGGCTTGCTTCTGGACGCCCGTAAAGGATGTTGTCGCGGATGGTACCGGCAAAGATCACCGGGTCTTGCGCCACCACCGCAATGCGTTGACGCAGCTCGGAAGGCGCCGCTTGATCAAGCTTCACGCCATCGAACGTAATCGCGCCGGATTGTGGATCGTAGAACCGCATGAGCAATTGAAACACGGTGGTCTTGCCCGCGCCGGAGGGGCCAACCAGCGCCACACTTTCCCCCGGGTCCACATGAAGGGAAAACCCATCAAGTGCCTGCGCGTCGGGCCGGGTGGGATATCGAAAAGAAACATCATCAAAAACAACTTCGCCTTGCGCCGGGGTCGGCAAAACAATGGGCATGGGGGGCGCTGAGATTTCAGGTTCCACATTGAGAATTTCCACAAGGCGCTCTGTCGCACCGGCGGCGCGCTGAAGGTCACCCCAAACCTCGCTCAGCGCGGCAAAAGACCCCGCAGCAAATACCGCATAGAGCACAAATTGGCTAAGCTCACCCCCGCTCAGCGTCCCGTCCAATACGGAGCGAGACCCAACCCAAAGAACAGCAACCACCGCGCCAAACACGGCGAAAAAAGCAATCGCCGTGAGCAAAGCCCGCGCGCCATTGCGCTGGATTGCAACTTTAAATGCCTCTTCCACGGCATCTGCAAAAGTCGCGCGGTCGATCGCTTCGTGAGTAAAGGCTTGCACGGTTTGAATTGCGTTGAGGCTTTCGCCCGCATGGGCGCCTGTGTCCGCGATGCGGTCCTGGCTTTGCCGGGACAGGGCCCGCACCCAACGACCAAAGATAATCAGCGGCACAATGATCACCGGCACCGCAAGCACGACGAGACCGGAAAGCCGGGGACTGGTCCAAACAAGAAGGCTAACAGAGCCGATCATCATCAGCGAATTGCGCAAAGCGATGGAAGCGCTGGTCCCCACAACCGTCTGCACAAGTGTCGTGTCGGTGGTGAGGCGCGAAAGGACCTCGCCCGTGCGCGTCACTTCAAAGAAAGAAGGGCTTAAATTTGTGACATGGTCATAAACGTCGCGGCGCAGATCGGCGACCACGCGTTCCCCGAGCCAAGCCACAAAGAAGGCGCGCATGGCCGAGGCTATGCCGAGCACCGCTGCAACGCCCAGCATGGCAAGAAAGTAGTTGTTGATGATTTCGACATTTTCGGGAGAGAAGCCGTAATTGATTATCCCACGCACCGCCATGGGAACCACCAAGGTCGCCGCCGTCGCGAGCAGCAGAAAGAACGCCGCGCCGACCAATTGCCAGGGGTTTCGCAAGAGATAAGGCACAAGCCGCTGCAGCGCCCCCACATTGCGGGTGGGCTCGCGCCTTGATGCCTCTTGTTCGATGGCTTCGGTATAGGCTGTTTGTCCGCGGCGCGGTGCCAAGGGTGGCTCCCCTCAATAAATGCTAGCAGACAGCATATAGCGGGTCTCTGCCGTTTCCCAAAGGGCCAGAAATGCGGCGATTTACCTCGTATGAGCGCAGCCTCGCGGAAATCGGGCTCAGGGCCTTGCTCCCACCCGGCGATGGCGCTATAAGCCCGCTTCCAATTTGAATGACGGGCGCGCGATCCGCGCCTACAGAGGGTTTGAGAGATGAAACAGGATATTCACCCGGACTACCACTTCATCACGTTGAAGCTAAACGACGGGACGGAATATGTGACGCGGTCGACCTATGGGTCCGAAGGCGACACGCTGACCCTCGATATTGACCCCAACTCGCACCCGGCCTGGACCGGCGGCTCGCAAACCTTGCTCGATCGCGGCGGCCGCGTTTCCAAGTTTAAAGACAAGTTCGGTGGGTTCTTGGGCTCGTAAGTCCAAAGACTTAACAGACCTGACAGAATTGAAGCGCTCCCGGGTTTCCCGCTGGGGCGCTTTTATTTTGCGGATTGGCTGAAGGCGGCGTTCAGGGCGTCGTGCTGAGCCTGTACGCCGCAGGCGGTATTGGCCGGTCGGCCTTCGCGATAGAGCTGATCGTCAAGCCGTTCTACGCGGTCGTAGAGCTGCCCACTGCGCTCCAAAAGATCATTCAGTTTTTCAGGAATAAGTTCGATGCCATCAAGTGAGCGGGCGCGGCACACTTCTTGTGCGCTAAGGCGGTATTTGGCTTGCGAGGCTTCGTCGGGGGTCATTTCTTGTTCCCGCACCGCGCGCTGGATCAAAAGCCAACTTGCTACCTGCATCAGCCGCGTGGTTACCCGCATGCTTTCACCGGCATAGGCCAAGGCCCCCCGGCGCGACAATTCTTTTGATTGCTCCCGGCCCTCACCATCTAGATAGGCAGCGGTTTCTTCAACAAGCGCCATGCCATCATCAAAGGTACGCTGAAACAGTTCAGACGAGGCAAAGTCCGACACCGCCGCACGAATAGCGTCCATGGCGGTGGTATCGTCCGTGTCGGTTCGCGTTTGCGGCGTTCGTTCGTCGCTCATACGGTCCTTGCGCTCCCTAGTGTCTCATTGAGCCACAATTCAGTCGCTCGATGGGTACACATGAAATTCTCATGCCAGTCTTTAGGAAAGATTGACGAAAATATAACCTAAAAGGCCAGGGTTTCCGCGGTTAACGGTAAAGATGGCTGTATTTGGGGGGCAAATTGGGACGCTATTTCTTAAAGATTGCCTCAGCATCCGATAAAGCGCCCTGTTTTGAGCCCAAAACCTCTTTGGTGCGCACAATCTCGCCATTTAACCAATCGATCAGCGCTTCAAGCTCATGGACCGACAGGCGATGAAGCTCGTCATCGCTGGGGGCCTGCAAAAGATCAGGCTTGGCGGGGCGTTCTTCATCATTCATCATTGCGCCAGCCCTCCCCTTGGTTTCTTCAAGGCGCATAGTGTGCGCTTTTGGGGCTTTTCCTTCAAGTTTCCAACCGAGCAATCTCCATTATGAGCCACGACACGCCCGCCACCATGACCGCCATTGAAATCACTGACCCCGGCGGTCCAGAGGTCTTAAAACCCGTCAGCCGCCCTGTTCCGGCGCCGGGCCATGGCGAAGTGCTGATAAAAGTGGCCGCCGCGGGCGTAAACCGTCCTGATATCATCCAGCGCCAGGGGCTTTACCCGCCGCCCCCCGGCGCGTCCGATCTGCCTGGGCTTGAGATCGCGGGAACCATCGTTGGCGTGGGGGCCGGTGTCACAGGGTTTTCCATAGGCGACAGAGTTTGCGCATTGGTGGCCGGCGGGGGTTACGCCGAATACTGCCTCGCCGATGCGCCGCTGGTGATGTCTGTGCCCAAGGGCATGGACGAGGTTCAAGCAGCGGCCCTGCCTGAGACCTTTTTCACCGTGTGGACCAACGTGTTTGATCGCGCGGGACTTCAGGCTGGCGAAACCATCTTAATCCATGGCGGCACCAGCGGCATCGGCACCACCGCAATTCAACTTGCCCGCATTTTCGGCGCGCGCGTTTTCGCGACCGCAGGGTCGGCTGAAAAATGTAAGGCCTGCGAAACACTTGGCGCCGAGCGCGCCATCAATTATCGCGACGAAGATTTTGTCAGCATCTGTCAAAGGCTCACCGAAGGCCGCGGAGTTAACGTCATCCTGGATATGGTCGGTGGGCCCTATGTGGCGCGGAACATCAAAGCGCTCGCCGTGGAGGGCCGCCTTGTGAATATCGCTTTTTTGCAAGGCCCGCAGGTGGAGCTGAACTTGATGCCCATTATGTTAAAGCGCTTGATGCTCACCGGCTCAACTTTGCGGCCCCGCGCGCTGGAAGAAAAATCCGCCATCGCCACTTCCTTGCGGGAAAAGGTCTGGCCGCTGCTGGATGCGGGCCGCATCGCCCCGGTGATCGACAGCACTTTCGCGCTCAAGGACGCAGCGAAAGCTCACACCCGCATGGAAGAAGGCGCCCATATCGGCAAGATCGTGCTCAAAACCGCGGAATAGCTGGGCTTTCGCGCGCCCCCAAATTCGCCGTTCACAAGGGACCGAAAACCCCCTATAAGCGCCCCAGATTATCCCCCTGATGGCGTTACTTGAAGTGGGACCCGCGGTGAGCCTGAAAACTCTCGCGAGAACAAGCCCCTTTTCCTGGCGCCATCTTGAGACCTGGAGACCGAACCAATGTCTGACAACTTGCCCCTCATGCCAAAGGCCACTGCCGTCTGGCTGGTTGAAAACACCGCGCTGACCTTTGATCAGATCTCATCGTTTTGCGGGCTTCACCCGCTGGAAGTCAAAGGCATTGCCGATGGTGATGTGGGCGCCGGGATCCGTGGTCGTAATCCGATGCTGAACCACGAACTTACCCGAGAAGAAATTCAGAAGGCTGAAGAAGACAGCACCTATCAATTGAAACTGACCAAGCGCACGGTCGTGGTTCCTGAAAAGAAACGGTCCGCCCCGCGCTATACGCCGGTGTCGCGCCGCCAGGACCGACCCAATGCCATCCTATGGCTGGTGCGCAATCACCCTGAAATTTCAGACGCGCAAATCTCGCGGCTGGTGGGCACCACCAAGCCAACGATTGTTTCCATTCGCGAAAAGACGCACTGGAATTATTCGAACTTAAAGCCCGTCGACCCCGTATCCTTGGGCCTTTCAAGCCAGATCGATCTCGACGCAGCAGTGCAGAAGGGCTCCAAACGACGCGCCAAGATGCAACCGCCCGAACCAACCGGCGCAACACTCAAGCCCGCTAGCGAAACTGTTGCACCGCAAGGGCCAAGCATCCTTGATCAGCCGATGACGCCGAAAGAAGATGAAAAAGCACCTGATGCGGCCAGTGTCTTCGCAGGGTTCAGTTCGGATGAAGAAGACGAGAAGAAAGACTAATCCGGATACGGATTAGTCGTCATCTTTGTCAATAGTCAGGTTGAGCGCCAACCGCCCGCCGTCGGCATATATCGTTTGCCCGGTGATGTAGCTTGCGTCTTGAGACGCAAGGAAGACGGCAATTGAACCGATTTCTTCAGGGTCACCAATACGGCCCAGTGGCGTGCGCGAAAGAATCTTTTTGCGCACATCGCTTTGCTTACCGCGCTTTTTCAAAACCTCAGTGTTGATGTTACCCGGCCCAATAGCGTTCACCCGAATGCCGTATTCAGCAAGGGAAAGTGACATCACTTTGGTGAGCTGGCTAAGCGCGCCCTTTGAAACGGCGTAGGGAACATGTTCAGCGCTGCCAACCACGGCTTCCACCGATGACATGTTGATGATCGAATAAGAGCGGCCTGATTCCGAAACGCGACCTTCGCTCTCAATCTGCTTGGCCATTTGTTTGGCCACGGCTTGGGCTGTCAAAAACGCACCGCGCAGATTAATGCGCAGGATGCGATCAAATTCGTCTTCTTCAATCTCAAGGAATTTCCCGGCGCCCACAACGCCGGCATTGTTCACCAAAATGTCCACACGCCCATATTCTTCCAACGTCGCGGCAAGAAGGTTGTGAATGTCCAAACGGTCGGCCACGTCACAGTGAACGAACTTTGCCTGGCCGCCGCTTGAGCGGATTTGTTCTGCGGCATCAAGCCCGTTGTGCTGATCGACATCGGCGATGACTACTTTGGCACCCTTGCGCGCAAAGGCCAGCGCACAGGCAAGGCCGATGCCGTTTGCCCCGCCGGTAATTATGGCGACGCGATCTCCCCAGCTCATAGCGCAGTCCTTTATTTGCTACTCAAGAAACGATGTGTTCCGCGGGCGAAACCAGATACCTCATCCATGCGCGGGTCAAGAGCGGCATTGCATAGCCGGGGATGATCATATAGCTGATCGAGCCATGTTCAATATCAGTTCCATGATTGCCGACCCTGTCTTTTACGCCCTTGCGATTCCCGCCGTCCTCATGGTGGGCATTTCAAAGGGCGGCTTTGCTGGCGGCATCGGATTGATTGCCGTGCCCCTGATGGCGCTGGTCATTCCGCCCATTCAGGCCGCGGGCATTATGCTGCCCATTCTGATCGCCATGGACCTGATCAGCGCCTGGGCCTATCGCACTAAGTGGGACAAGACCAACCTGCTTTACCTATTGCCGGGCGCGGTGATCGGCATCGCCTTTGGCGCCGTTACCGCAAAATATGTGAGCGACGATGTGGTGCGGCTCATCATCGGCGGGGTCGCCGTGGTCTTTACACTGCACTATTGGTTCCGCGGCGGGGAGGCGCGGGCAGCGCAAGACCCGAGCCTGGCAAAGGGCACCATTTGGGGGGCAATCGGCGGTTACACCAGTTTCGTCGCCCACGCGGGCAGTCCGCCCCTGCAGGTCTACATGTTGCCGCAAAAACTGGACAAAACGATTTACGTGGGAACGTCCGTGATGTTCTTTACCGTGATCAATTGGGTAAAGCTTGCGCCTTATGCCTGGCTTGGGCAGCTTGCCCCCGGTAACCTGATGACGTCGGCAATCCTATTACCTCTTGCCCCCATCGGTGTGGTGTTGGGCATCTGGCTTCACAACATCATTCCTGAGAAGCCTTTTTTCCGCGTGACCTATGCGATGATTTTCGCCGTTGGCCTCAAGCTATTGTGGGATGGGACCAGCGGCATTTTCCTTTAGGCCGCCTTAGGCCGCCTAGGCGGTTTGGGCCACTTGGGGCGACTGAGCCGCTGTGTTGTCGAGGCACGCAGGGACGCCAAGCGAACGTGTCGGCGCCATACCAAACCCGTCATGCAAACGCAGCACGCCAATCACACTGCGCACCACCACCCAAAGAGAGATGAGAAGAAACACCAAGCGCGCCAAGGACGGCAGCCATTGGTACCCTATGAACGAAAAAAGTCCCGCCAGGGCGAAGACCATTCCAAGGCTGAAAAAGGCAACCCAGAATGTCTGAATGATGAAATCATAATGCGAGCGCGCCACTGCTGGCGCATCACGGCGTTCAACTATGGCAATGACAAGGGCGAGCACCGCCGTTGCACCGGTTACCACAGAAAAGAGCATCAGAACGTAGGTCACGAGCGGCAGCGTACGGTCATTTGCCGAGATCGCTGTGGGGGTCGCACGATGGGTCATGGGTCTGGCCTTCCAATTTCAAACTAGGCCCAATTTTCAACCAAAATTTATTACCATTTTCTGTTTTTTCGCGGTTAACGAGAGGCTTGCCGAAATGGCACAGGCTCCGCTAGCCTGCGCCTCAAACCCGCATGTTGCCTCACTTCATTTTGGTAAAGGATGCCGCGCCGTGAGTAGTTCATATGAACAAAACCTCGACAAAAATGATGCAAATTATCAACCGCTCACCCCTTTGACGTTCTTGGAGCGCGCCGCTGCGACCTATCCAAACCAGCAGGCGATCGTACACGGCGCGATGACTTTCACCTATGAGGAATTTTATGCGCGGGCGCGGCGGCTGGGTTCCGCGTTGGCGACAAAAGGCATTGGCAAGGGCGACACCGTGGCCGTAGTCGCTGCAAATACGCCGCCCATGCTGGAAGCGCACTACGGCGTGCCCATGACCAAAGGCGTCTTAAACGCCATCAACTATCGCCTTTCAGCCAAAGAGATCGCCTTTATTCTCGATCATGGCGAGGCAAAGGTGCTGATCGTTGATCCAGAATTCTCAAGCCTTTGCAAGGAAGCGCTTAGCCTTTGCGAGGCGGACCCCTTTGTCATCGATATTGAAGACGCCGAATATAATGGCCCCAGCGAACGCGTGGGCGAGATCACATACGAAGCGTTCCTAAAGAGCGGTGATCCGGATTACCAATGGCACATGCCCGACGATGAATGGGATGCCATTGCGCTCAACTATACATCTGGGACCACCGGCAACCCCAAGGGCGTTGTTTATCACCATCGCGGTGCGAACCTGCTTGCCATGGGGAATGTGGTGGTCGGGTCGCTGCCGCGCCATCCGCGCTATCTCTGGACCCTGCCTATGTTTCATTGCAATGGCTGGTGCTTTACCTGGTCGCTGTCCATACAGGCGGGAACTCATGTTTGTTTGCGAAACGTGAGTTCCGCCGAGATCTATAAAAGCCTCGCCGAACACAAAGTCACCCACATGTGCGGTGCGCCTATCATCATGAGCTTGCTGACCGGAGCGAGTGAAGATGAAAAGCGTGAACTTGCCGGACCGGTTGAGTTTTTTACCGCTGCCGCACCGCCGCCCGCGGCCGTGCTTGCCAATATGGAAAAGGCAGGCTTTCGCGTCACCCACCTTTACGGCCTCACCGAAACCTATGGTCCGGCGGTCGTGAACGCCTGGCACGATGAATGGGACGGCCTGCCCGGTGATGAACGCGCCACCATCAAGGCGCGTCAGGGGGTGCGCTACAACGTGCTGGAAGGGCTTTCCGTGCGCGATCCTGAAACCATGGAAGAAGTGCCCCGCGATGGGGAGACCATGGGCGAGGTTATGTTCCGCGGCAATGTAGTGATGAAGGGCTATTTGAAGAATGCCAAAGCCACCACCGAAGCCTTTGCCGGCGGCTGGTTTCATTCAGGGGACTTGGGGGTTTGGCACCCGGACAATTACATCCAGCTCAAGGACCGGTCCAAGGACATCATTATTTCCGGCGGCGAGAATATTTCATCCATCGAGGTCGAAGACGCGCTTTACAAACACGACGCCATTGCGGCTTGCGCCGTGGTTGCCAAGCAGGATGAAAAATGGGGCGAAACACCTACAGCTTTTATCGAACTAAAACCGGGTGCAGCGCTAACCCCTGAAGATGTAACAGCGCACTGCCGCGAACATCTTGCGGGATACAAATGCCCTCGCATCGTGGTGTTTGGGCCGTTGCCCAAAACGTCCACCGGCAAAATTCAGAAGTTCAAGCTACGTGACCAGGCTGAAGCTATTTAGACTGGCTCACGTTTCAAGCGTTCGATTTCTTCCTTTAATCGGAGTTTCTCTCGCTTGAGTTTGGTAATGACTGTATCGTCGGAAGAGGGATGACCTAGTTCATTTGTCAGGTTTTGTTCCAGTTTCGCGTGCCGATGGTTAAGTTCTGCGATCCGGGCCTCTACCGCCATAGTCGTCTCCTTCGATGTGTTGGAAAATAATTAAACCAGCATTATTTGGGTTTGTCAGCGGGAATCCGCATTCAAGGTTGAGAGGATTGATCACAAGTGAACTCTGCCCGCGTAATCGTTGGAATCTCAGGGGCTTCGGGCGTCCAATATGGCATCCGGCTTTTGGACGTTTTGCGCGAAATGGATGTGGAAAGCCACCTATGCATCTCGCGCGCCGGCGAGATGACCATCGGCTACGAATCAGACCTAAAGCCCAAGGATGTGGCGGCAATGGCCCACACTTCCTATAATCCCGCAGATGTTGGCGCCGCCATCGCATCGGGTTCTTTTAAGTCATTGGGTATGATTATTGCGCCGTGTTCGGTGCGCACTATGTCAGAGATTGCAAGCGGCGTTACCTCTTCGCTTCTTACGCGAGCTGCGGACGTCATGCTTAAGGAAAAACGCCCGTTGATCCTGATGGTGCGTGAGACGCCCTTTCACCTGGGCCACCTGCGCACCATGACCGCGCTTGCTGAAATGGGCGCGACCATTGCCCCGCCTCTTCCCGCGTTTTATGCCAATCCACAATCTGTCAGTGAACTGATCGATCAATCGGTGGGGCGGGTTTTGGACCTCCTGGGTCTTGACGCCCCCCTCACAAAGCGTTGGGGTGAAGACCTGAGTGGTGGACGGCGGCGGGCAAATCCGCCGGGTGAAGGTGAAGACAAATGAGTGCAACACAGGAAACCCCCGGCTTTTGGGATTGGTCGCTGCAGATCTATTCTGAAGACGACGTGAGCCGGGCCTGTATCATTTTGCAAGACCGCCAAGGTCTGGATGTGAATATGGTGCTGTGGTGCATCTGGGCGGTTCATGCGGGTTATGGCATCGTCGAGGACGACACATTGGCCGGGGGGCATGCGTTTGCCACCGATTGGAGTGCCAAGATTACATCGAACCTCAGAACCGTGCGCCGCAATCTACGCCCTGCCCCCGCGGGAACACCCATCGAATGGGCCGAAGCGCTGCGCGCCAATACGCTGGAAGTTGAGCTTGATGCCGAGCGAGTGGAGCAGGATTTCCTCCAGGCGCTCCTCGATGGTTTGCAAGACCCCACCGATGCAACGGATATCTCGCCGCGCCGGGGTCGTCAGATCGCCCTCAATAACCTGGTCACCTATGCCGATCTTTGCGGTGCGGACGGCGCTGACCTTGAACGCATCGGGGCTTTCGACCCCTTGCTCGCGGCTGCCTTTCCGGGCTAAATCCCGCGCAACGTTTGCCCACCCGCCCTTCGGGACAACTCATGTCGGAAAATCAGGAAGAAAAGTTTCGCTTGCGCCTGCACCAATTGCAGGAAGAACACCGTGATTTGGATGCGGCAATTTTCGCCATGTCGGAACAAGGCGTGTTTGATCAGCTTCAGCTGCAGCGCATGAAGAAGCGCAAACTTCAGCTCAAGGACGAGATCGCCCGGGTCGAAGATTATCTCTACCCCGACATTATCGCCTAGCGGTCTGGCGCGGCGCCCCCGCGCATGGCGTACATGGCTTTGTCCGCCACTTTGATGGCAGCTTCTGGGTCCATCTTGCCTTTGAAGGGGCAGATCCCGAAGGAACAAGCCACGCTGACGATTGCGCCGTCTTCTAACGCAATCTTTTCTGCCGCCACCTGGCCCGCCAATTCTTCAGCCTTGGTCAAGACCACGTCCTCATCGGCCTTGGCGAGCACTACGGCAAACTCATCGCCGCCAAGACGGCCCACAAGATCAGAATCGCGAACGTTTTCTAAAAGAACACCGCCCACAACACGCAAGACCTTGTCCCCCGCCCCATGGCCATAGGTGTCGTTGATCGTCTTAAACTTGTTGAGGTCGAAATAGATCAGCGCCGCGTCAATCTCATAACGCTCAGCGAAAGACATGATACGCGACATCTCACGCATGAAAGCGCGGCGGTTCAATACCTCAGGCAGCAGCGGATCTTGATCGGCAAAGGCGGTGAGCTGCGCGATCTGATCCTTTGCCGCTTTGAGGTCTGCTTGCAGGCGCGCGATCTCAGCTTCCAGCGCCGTGACCACCGCTTTGGACACACCGCTTGATGGAGCATCGTCTTGGGGGCTCTCGCCAACTGGTCTCATGCGCGCCTCGCTATTCCGGGGGGCCGATTCGGCCCTAATTTACCGCAGTAAAACAGATACTTGCCAGAGCAGGGCCCATGACTATACTCCCCGCCTTTCTTTGGACCCCAGCCCCAAACCGAAAGGGGGCCCGACCATGACCCAAAAGCCAGCCGTCGCCATCATTATGGGCAGCCAGTCTGACTGGCCCACCATGCGTCATACGGCAGAGACCCTGGACAATCTGGGCGTTTCCTTCGAGGCGCGCATCGTTTCCGCGCACCGCACGCCGGACCGTATGGCCGACTTCGCCAAAGGGGCCAAATCCGAAGGCTTTCAGGTCATTATCGCTGCTGCGGGGGGCGCTGCTCACTTACCCGGCATGACCGCGGCCTTAACGCCGCTGCCGGTTTTTGGGGTGCCCATTGAGTCCAAGTCCCTCAAAGGCCAGGACAGTCTATTATCCATTGTGCAAATGCCCGGCGGTATCCCTGTGGGGACCCTCGCCATTGGCAAACCCGGCGCTATCAATGCCGCCCTGCTGGCTGCGGCCGTGCTGGCCTTGAGCGATGAAGCGCTCGCCAGCCGCCTTGATGCCTACCGCAAAGCGCAGACCGACGCGGTCGCGCTGACCCCAAAGGACAATGATGCCGACTGACGCCCTGCCCCCGCGCAGCACCATAGGCATTTTGGGTGGCGGACAATTGGGGCGCATGCTTGCCATTGCCGCCGCCGAACTGGGTTTTCGCACGCATATCTTCTGCCCCGATGGGCGCTCCCCCGCCGCCCAAGTCGCTAATGATCTGACCATTGCGGATTACACCGACGAAGCGGCCCTTGCGGCATTTGCTGGCGCGATCGATGTTGCGACTTACGAATTTGAAAATGTCCCCGACAGCGCCGTTGCCATTCTTGAGAAGTCAGTGCCCGTACGCCCCGGGCGCGAGCCCCTTGCCGTTGCGCAGGACCGGCTGGCGGAAAAGAAATTTCTAAACCGCATTGGTGTGAAAACCGCACCCTTTGCCAAAGTGGATAGCGCCGCTGACATCGCCGATGCCGCTGCACAAACCGGGCTGCCTGCGATTTTAAAAACCCGCCGCTTTGGTTATGATGGCAAAGGGCAAGCAAAAATCGATCCGGCTACGGATCAAAGTATCGCCTTTGACACGATCGGTGCCGCACCAGCGATCCTGGAAGGTTTTGTCCCCTTCGAGCGCGAGCTTTCGGTCATTATCGCCCGCGACATCAATGGCGCGGTGGCAGCCTATGATGCCGCTGAGAATGAACATCGCGATCACATACTGTGGCGCAGTCATGTGCCGGGCGACATCCCCGCGGACCAATCGGTCCGGGCCGGCAAGATCGCCACGGCGATCATTGAAGCCCTTGATTACGTGGGCGTTCTGGGGGTGGAATTTTTCGCGCTTTCCAATGGCGATCTGCTGGTCAACGAGATCGCACCGCGCGTTCATAACTCAGGCCATTGGACCCAAGACGGGGCCCACGTTAGTCAGTTTGAACAGCACATGCGCGCGGTTGCGGGCTGGCCGCTTGGCAGCCCGGCGCGCCATTCCGACGTGGTGATGGAAAACCTGATTGGCGCGGACGTGGAAAGCTGGGACCTGCTTTCCACTGAAGCCAATACCCAGATTCATCTTTATGGCAAATCCGAAGCCCGCACTGGGCGCAAGATGGGGCATGTGAACCGCACCGCGCCCCTGAAACACGATTAGAAATTCTACCTAGCTTCTTCCCGCCGGATAACGGATCGCGCTTAAGACAGACCAGAGCGAGGGCACGCCTTCGGTTGCTTTGCGCACTTTCGCTTTGGCTTTTTCAAAATCCATGACGTTTTGAATGCGCCGGTCGAGGAAGGCCCAAGTATCCTGTTCGCCATCGGAGCGGTCTTCAAGCCAACGCATTGTTGTGGACGTATAAACCCCGGCAAGGATCGCGCGCTTGGAATAGAAGTTAAAATCTGTCGAAGTATCGCCGATGCCGCGCCAAATCGCGTCCACCGTATGATAGGTGATGCGCATGGCCGTAACGTGATGCATGGGCAAGGCAAGCACATGAGCGGCGCGGCGGATTGCATCTTTATGCGTTGCGACGACTTCAATCCGTAAGCGCACGGCAAGCGTAACCCGTTCGCGAATTTTAAGGGCGGCAAGGTCATAATCCTCAAGCCGCTCAAGCATTTCATCGTCCGCTTGCTGAGAATGATATTCCAGCAGATCCATCACGCCTTTCGGAAACGCAAGCCGCTGGGTATCGCGGGTTTCGCCGGCCTCCTTTGCCGCGCGTTGCAGCATGGGCACCGTCCAGCCATCAAAGGGCGCAAGCTCCAGCGCCTTTTCCATGATCGCCTTACGGGCTTGGTCTAACGTGGTCTTATCGTCACTCATTCTGCTGCTTCCGAATTTTCAATACTTTCATCCTGATCATAATGCCTAAGCTCACTCTCGAATATGAGCTGGCTCAAATCTTCCATCCGTTGCGGATAAAGAATGCCGTCCAGGTGATCACATTCATGCTGCACGACACGGGCGTGAAACCCGCGCGCCTCGCGCATCACAGGTTGGCCTTTTTCATCAAGCCCCGAATAGCGGATGTGGGTGCAGCGAGGCACCATGCCGCGTAGTCCCGGGACCGAAAGACAGCCCTCCATCCCGAGCTCGCATTCCTCGGTCAGAAACTCGATCTCGGGGTTGATGAGCACGGTTAGGGGCGCAGTGTGATCAAAGGCCTCTTCGCCGTCCTCGGGCGCCTCAGAACGCTCAGGCGGGGCCTGGAAGATCACAAGGCGCAAGGGAACATGAACTTGCGGCGCCGCAAGCCCTGCCCCATTGGCATCGATCATCGTTTCTACCATGTCGCGAATAAGGGCTTGAACGCCCGGGTGACTGGCGTTTTCTATGGGTTGGGCGACCCCGCGCAGCACGGGATGGCCCATATTTGCAATCTTCAAAATGGCCATGTTGGTAAGTTTAGCGCCAAAACCCCCGCCGTCCACCAGTGCGAAATTGCCGCGCCGGGGTGCTAGACAGGGCCTACTAAACCCCCTATAACGCGGCCAATTCCAGGCGGGCTGCGCCTTGGGAATAAGAAACTATTCGCTTCAATCGAAGCCGTTAACAAAGGGCCGCCAGGCATCTGGGGGCCGCCGAAAGGAACGGGAAGTTCAGTGCAGATTATCGTCCGCGACAACAACGTTGATCAGGCCTTGCGCGCGCTCAAGAAGAAGATGCAGCGCGAAGGTATTTTCCGGGAAATGAAACTTCGCTCCCATTACGAAAAGCCCTCAGAAAAGAGAGCTCGCGAAAAGGCTGAAGCCATCCGCCGTGCGCGGAAGCTCGCCCGCAAGCGTGCGCAACGCGAAGGCCTGCTGCCTAAATAAAGGCGCAAGCCGATGAAGAATTTAAAAGGCCGCTCGGGGAATCCTCCGGCGGCCTTTGGCATTTCTGAAACGAAATTTAAGCGATTGGGCCGCCGCGCCAAATCGGCATGGCCATTTCACCTATCGCCACTTTCACCGCAGCGCGGCCAAGTGCCCGCGTCGAATCAAGCACCGGAAGAGACGAATCATTCGGTGAAATAAGGATTGGGATTTCTGTGCAGCCGAGCACCACTGCATCACATCCCTGCGCCTTCAGCTTATCAATGATCGCCACATAGGCCGCGCGGGTCTCATCAGAAAAAATGCCATGGCACAGTTCGTCAAAGATGCTCTCGTTGATAAAGGCGCGATCTTCTGCCTCGGGCACAATGCGCTTAAGACCCTTTCGGCCAAGCGCATCGGCATA
>Ga0209273_10000931_pt1 | contig 30499 bp, 29 predicted proteins | sample tdAd471_FD_187126 | JGI IMG/M metagenome (GOLD analysis project Ga0209273, IMG submission 187126) | Marine sediment microbial communities from the Atlantic coast under amendment with organic carbon and nitrate - tdAd47.1 (SPAdes)... | ecosystem: Environmental > Aquatic > Marine > Coastal >...
GCGACATCTCCTTTGACCCGGTGAGTCAGCAGGTCGCGCTGCTCTCGCCGGACGGGGTCCTGATGATGACCGCTGCCGACCTGAAGGGGCCGGTGATGGAGACTGACATCCCCGACGGCGTTCCGCTGAACGCTCAATCGTCGATGTCGGTGAACCCCTCGGACGGCACGATCTGGGTGATCACGCCGGGCGAGGACTCGATGTGGGGCCTGACGCCGGTCGTCGGCGGGCCGCTGCTTGTCGAGGAGGTCGCGCTCGAGGAGATCGTGCGCCCGCAGAGCATCGATGTCGACGACAAGGGCACGCTGTTCGTGAACACGCTGGACGGGTTGTTCTGCGTGACGCAGGACAAAGACGGCAACTGGATCGCCAAGGCCGATGAACTGTTCGGCGACCTGCCGCCGGGCACGAAGTTCTGTGCTTCGAAGAGCAGCTCGAACTTCGACCCCGAGAACCACATCGGACCATCGTTCCGTCACCTCCAACCCGACGAACTGCTCCGGATCGGCACATTCGTTCCGGCTTGCCCGGGCGATGTCGTGCCGGACGGCGTGATCGATCTGGCGGATCTGAACCTCGTGCTGGAGACCTTCGGGACCGGTGTTGAGCCGCAGACGGCCGGTGATGCCAACGGGGACGGGGTTGTCGATCTCGAGGACTTGAACATGGTGCTCAGCAACTTCGGAACGGAGTGCGACGTGCTGCCCGGCGGTTGATAGTGCCTCGGGCGGGTGGCCAGACGGCCCCGGCGATCGGGCGAGGTGTAGCATCTCTGCAATGTCCTCCTCCTCCTCGCCCTCTGCGTTCTCGGCACCCGTGCTGATCGTCGGACTCGTTGTTTGGGTGGTCGTGTCGTTCGTTCCGTCGCTCAGCGGTGCGTTTGTCGGCATGGGTGAGTGGTACCGCTCGCTCAACACGCCGGCGTGGCAACCGCCGGGCTGGGTGTTCGGTCCGGTGTGGACCGCGCTCTACTTCGTGCTCGGAGTCGCGGCATGGCGGGTCTGGCGGCGCGGCGGGCTGCGGGAGCAGCGCCTGGCTCTCGGAGCGTTCGGGGTGCAGTGGGTGTTGAATGGGCTTTGGACGCCCCTGTTCTTCGGGCTCCAGCGACCGGGTCTGGCGCTGGTCGACATCGCGCTGCTGTGGGTCGGCGCACTGGTGACCACCGTGCTGTTCTGGCGGGCGGGCCGGGTCGCGGGAGGGCTGATGGTGCCGTACATGCTGTGGCTGAGCTTCGCGGCGGCCCTGAACTTTGCGATCTGGCAGCTCAACGGCTGATCCGCTCATCGCTGCGGTGGAGTCCCGTCGATCAGGATCTGTGCGTATTGCGAACGACGCGGGACCAAGTCGGCGAGGGTCAACGTGTCGAGTTCCTCAACGAACGCCTCGGCGGCGCGCCAGAGGGCGGGGGCGAGTTTGCAGACCGGCGCGATCGGGCAGGTGTTGGTCTCGGGGTCGTGGCACTCGACGATGACCATAGGTTCGAGGGCGCGCACGAGTTCGCCGATGCGGATTTTGCTCGCGGGCTTGAGCGGGCGGATGCCTCCCGATCGCCCGCGCACGGACTCGATGTAGCCGTGCTCGGCAAGCGCGGCCACGACTTTGAGCAGGTGGTGCTTGGAAATCCCGTAGGCCTTGGCGATGTCGCCGGTGGCGACGGGCGGACTGTCGGCCCCGTGCGGGCCGGCGGCCTCGATGTAGAGCAGCACACGCAGCGCGTAGTCGGTGAACTGGCTTAGGCGCACGGCTGCGTCGCGCCGGCTGGGGGTAGGGCGATTTCGAAGGCGTCGGCGTGGATGGCGTTCATGCGTGCTCCGGCGATGAAGAGACGTTTGCGGAAAGAGTGTACGAAGCCGGGGTCGCCGCAGATGTAGATTCGCTGGGCCGGAAGGCCGGTCGTGCGCTCAAGCACGAGTTCATCGAGCTTGCCGATGCCATCGGGCGCGTCCGGATCGTCAGGATCTGCCTCCCCGTTGAGAGTGCAGAGGGTGACGCTGAAGCTCGGGTAGGCGGCTTCCAGAGCGCGGAGTTCGGACTGGAGGTAGAGGCCCTCCCGCTGCAGCGCGCCGTGATAGAGGTGGATCGGGGCGCGGTGGCTGTGTGTGAGGGCGTCCCTGGCGATGCCGACGAGCGGGGCGAGCCCCGTACCGGTCCCGACGAGCAGGAGCGGCTCATCGGGATCGCCGAGATAGAAGCAGTCGCCGGCCGGGCCTCGGAGCTGAACGGTCGCACCGACTGGGCGGTCATCGCAGAGCCACGAGCTCATCCGTCCGCGCTCGATTCGCCGGACATGAATCTCTATGTCGCCTTCAGCGCTCGGGAGGTTGGCGATGGAATAGCTGCGGGCAAGGCCGTCGTCGCGCAGGAGGGTGACAAACTGGCCGGGACGGTAGTCGCTGAACTGTACTGAGGCCGACGGTGCGAAGCGAACGCGGACGACCGTCGGGGAGAGGGTGTCTACGGCCGTGATCGTGGCATCGAAAGAGCCGGCTTCGGCGTCCGGCGGGATGACGGCGAGGTTCTCGGTGGGTCGCGCGATGCACGCGAGGAAGTAGCCGCGCTGGGCGAGCGAGGCCTTGAGCCCCTTCTGTGAGCCGAGGGGTGGTGTGAAGCCCGATTCGGCTTTGACCAGACACGATTGGCAGACGCCGTTTCGGCAGGAACAGGGCAGGTCGATCCCCGACGCGAGTGCGGCGTCGAGGACCGTCTGACCCGGCTCGAGCGGGATCGGATTGCCTTCGTAAGTAAGGCGCGGCATTTCGGGCCTATCGCTGGAGTGGAGATGGTGGCATGCGTCTCGCGAAAGCGCTCATCAGCGGTTGAGAACCTCGTCTCGCACGGAGTTGGCGAGGTCGGCGACCTGCTGGACCTGCTCGGGGCTGGCGCCCATGTCGAGCAGGGTGCCTCCGAGGTGTTCGATGACAATGTCGACATGCTCATCGTTGAGGCCGCGAGCGACGAGGTGCTTGTGGCCCTCGCGCATGTCCTTGCCGGTGTAGTTGTTCGGGCCACCGGTGACCATGGTGAGGAAGCCGGCCTGCTTGGCCATCTGCTTGTCCATGTCGGTGTCGTCGAAGAAGTGGCTGACGCGATCGTCGACGAGCATGCGCCGATAGAAGTTTTCGACGGCCTGATTGATTGCGGCTTCGCCGCCGAGCGATTCGTAGAGGGTGGGCATTGGATTTCTCCGGGTTGGGTTGTTGGCTGACTTAACTGGTATACAATTTACCTGTTTAATCGGCCGTTGTCCACCCCCCCATCGACGAACCCCAAAAAGTTCTGCCAATCGGCGGGTGCGCCCCTCTGCTTTCGTCGGCGTAGAACTATGGGCATCGAATACATTGGTGCCAGGACGCGAGTTCGCGGGCCGGCCGGACCGAGCCGCGGAAGGAGACGCAGGATGTTCATGCGGATGGTCTACGACGAGAAACTCGCCCAGGCGGCGTACCTGATCGGCTGCCAGCGCACCGGCGAGGCGATCGTGATCGACCCCGAGCGGGATGTGGACCGGTACATCGACATGGCCGCGGCGAACGACCTGCGGATCGCGGCGGTGGCCGAGACGCACATCCACGCGGACTTCCTGTCCGGGGCGCGCGAGCTCGCCGAACGGGTCGGGGCGAAGGTGTATGTCTCCGACGAGGGAGATCAGGACTGGAAGTACCAGTGGCTGGACCAGAAAGTCGGCGGCGGGTCGTACGACCACCAGTTGCTGCACGACGGGGACGTGTTCCTGATCGGCAAGATCGAGTTCCGCGCGATCCACACGCCGGGGCACACGCCCGAGCACCTGGTGTACATGGTGACCGACCACGGGGGCGGGGCGACCGAGCCGATCGGCATCGCGACGGGCGATTTCGTGTTCGTCGGCGACCTGGGTCGTCCGGATCTGCTCGAGACCGCGGCGCGGCAGGCCGGGGCGATGGAGCCGTCGGCGCGCCGGCTCTACAAGACGGTGCACAAGCTCGATGATGTGCCGGACTTCGTGCAGGTCTGGCCGGGCCACGGCGCGGGCAGCGCCTGCGGCAAGGCGCTGGGCGCGGTGCCGATGAGCACGATCGGCTATGAGAAGCGGTTCAACCCTGCGATCCGGGCGGCGACGAGCGAAGACGCGTTCGTGGACTTCATCCTGAGCGGGCAGCCCGAGCCGCCGATGTACTTCGCGACGATGAAGAAGCTCAACAAGGTTGGCCCGCCGGTACTCGGAGGCGTGCCGCAGCCGAAGCGGATGGACGCGTCGGACCTGCGCTCGGTGGACGCGAAGTCAATGGCGATCGTGGACACGCGCGACTGGGCGAAGTTCCGGGACGGGCATGTGCCGGGTTCGCTGTCTTTTCCGCTGATCAAGTCTTTCAACACCGATGCGGGTTCGCTGATCGGTCCGGATGAGCCGATGATCCTGATCATCGAGCCCGACCGGCTCGACGAGGCGGTTCGTGACCTGATCCGCATCGGCCTGGACCGGGTCGAAGGGTGGGTCGACGCGTCGACGCTCGACGAGTACGAGGACGGATCGCACATCCTGGCGACGACACCGGAGGTGGAACCGGACGAGGCCTCGGATCTGATCGAATCGGGCGATGTCCGTGTGCTGGATGTCCGGCGCAAGACGGAATACAACGAGGCGCACATCGACGGCGCGACGAACGTGGCGCACACGCGTCTGGCATCGCGTCTGGACGAGGTTCCTGAGGGGCGACTCCTGGTGCACTGTCGCAGCGGCGTGCGCTCGGCGCGGGCCTCGGCGTATCTGCAGCGCCGGGGGCACGAGGTGATCAATCTCAAGGGCGGCATTGTGGCCTGGCAGGACAAGCACGATGTGGTGAAGCCGTCGACGACGGCGGGAGCGGTCTCATGAGCACGGTAAGCGAATCGAAAGCACGGGTGACGGATGTTTCGCCGTCGGAGCTGCGCCGTTGGCAACAGACGGGCGAAGCGGTGATCATCGATGTGCGTGAGCCGTTCGAGTTCGGCGAGGAGCGCATCGACGGAGCGGACCTGCACCCGCTGTCGGCGTTCGACGCCGCGGCGATCCGCGCGAAGTACGGGGACCGGAAACTGGTCTTTCAGTGCCGCTCGGGTCGGCGTTCGCTGGACGCCGCGGAGCGGTACGCCGGGTGCGGCGGGGTGCCCTACCACCTGGCCGGAGGCATCGAAGCCTGGAAGGCGCAGGGCCAAGCGGTGTACAAGCCGCAGGGCGCGCCGAAGATCGGTGTGATGCGTCAGGTGCAGATGACGGCGGGCTCGCTCGTACTGGTCGGGGTGCTGCTGGGGGCGTTCGTGAGCCCGTGGTTTCTGATCCTTTCGGGGTTCGTCGGCGCCGGACTGGTGTTCGCGGGCGCATCGGGCTGGTGCGGCATGGCGCTGCTGCTGGCGAAGATGCCGTGGAACAAGGGCGCCGCAAACTGCGGAACCAGTTGCTCGGCGTGATGGCGTGATCCTTCGAGCGCTCCGGCGCGGGACGGGAGCGGATTGTGGTCGGAGCCATCGTCGGTGCACTTCTGATCGGGCTGTCGCTCGGGCTGCTCGGGTCGGGCGGCTCGATCCTGACGGTGCCGGTGCTGGCGTATGTGCTCGGGCGCCCGGAGAAACTCGCGATCGCGGAGTCGCTGGCGATCGTCGGAGCGATCGCGGCTGTCGGCGCGTTGCAGTACGCGATTGCCAAGCGTGTTGCGTGGCGCGTGCTGCTCCTGTTCGCACCGACGAGCGTCGTCGGCGCGCTCGGAGGCGCGTGGATCGCCGGCTTCGTCGCCGGGGCGGTGCAGCTCCTGGTCTTCGGCTTGGTCATGCTCGGCGCATCGGTGATGATGTGGAGGCGGTCGCGCCCAAGCAGCGGCATGCGCGAGACAGAGTCAGCAAGGGATGCCGGACCTGCCAAACCGAAACTGCTGCCTCTGGCGCTGCAGGGCTTGATCGTCGGTCTGATGACGGGTTTCGTCGGCGTCGGCGGCGGGTTCCTGATCGTTCCCGCGCTGGTGCTGTTCTCAAAGCTGGATATGCAGCGTGCCGTCGGCACGAGTCTTGCGCTGATCACGATCAACGCCGCATCGGCTTTCCTCGGCTACCAGCAGGAACTCGACCCGCAGACCCAGCCCTTGGACTGGTCGACGATCGCGCTTTTCATCGCGATCGGAACGGTTGGGAGCATCGTGGGCAGGCGGCTGAACGAGAAGGTGAACCAGCGGGCGCTGAAGCGCGGGTTCTCGGTGTTCCTCGTTGTCATGGCGGTCGTGATCATTACACGGGAAGCGCTTCGTCTGTCGTCCTGATCGATCGCGTAACGAAAGTGCAAAGTTGGCACCACCCGCGTGCCGATGAGTTGACAGCATCCGCCGGGGGTGTATAGTTCTGCCGCTGAACTGGAGATTCGCTTCGTGAACAACTGCCTTCGCAAACCGTGCCCGATGAAACCCTGCATGCGAATGACATGCCCGGGCGGCGGTTGCGTGGAGAAACGGTGTCGAGCGTAGCGACCCTTCCACACTCTCAGTGAGTCTGCACTGAGCACCACCGACCCGGGCACATCCGATCGGTGGTGCTTGTCGTTTTGGGACACATCCTTCCGACTCCGCCGCCGACGCACCTGCCCCTGACCTTTCTTCCGACGACCAACGCCGGCGAAGCGATCCCGCGCGCACGGCTTGACTGTGAGCACGACATGACAACCTTGACCAACCATTGGACCAACAACTCGACGACCACCGATCGCGCCCGTTTCCGTGGCGGGCTGCAGTTCCGCTTCGGGCATGACGGGGACGACTCCGCCCGCGGGCATCGCGTAAGCGAGGCGGCGCAAAGACTTCGCGTTGCGTCGCCGGATCAGCCGCTGCTGCTCGAATCGGGCGTCGTGCTCGACGAGGTGGATGTGGCCTTCGAGACGATCGGGCGCCTGAACGCCCGGGGAGACAACGCCGTGCTGGTGTGCCATCCGCTGACCGCCGATGCGCACGCCGCCCGACGCTGGCGTGGAGATCGGCCGGGCTGGTGGGAGGCTATGATCGGCGCGGGGCTGCCGATCGACCCGTCGCGTCATTTCGTCATCAGCGCGAACGTGCTCGGCGGCTGCTTCGGGACGACCGGCCCGACCTCGATCGATCCGAGCACGGGCGAGCCCTGGGGGCCCCGCTTCCCGGTCGTGACGGTCGGTGACATGGTGCGTGTGCAGCGGCGTCTGTTGGACGCTCTGGGTATCGAGAAGCCGATCGGCGTGGTCGGCGGTGGGCTGGGTGCGCTGATCGCGCTGGAATGGACCATCCGAGAGCCGGAACGCGTCGGCAGGGCGCTGGTGCTGGGAGCGGCGCCGAGACACAACGCGCAGGCCCTCGCGCTGGGCTCGCTGGCGCGACGCGCGGTTCGGGCGGACGGCGACTTCCGCTCCGGCTGGTACAGCGCGGAGCGGCGCCCGGTCGAAGGCCTCTCGATCGCGCGCGGGCTGCTGCACTCGAGCGAGCGTTCGGCAGCGCTGCTCGAACGGCGTTTTGGGCGCTCGCGCCGGGATGAGGCGCGTTCTCGCTTCACGCTGGAGCACGACCACAGCGTGGAGTGGTACCTCGATTCGACGGGCGCTCGCTTCGCCGATCGTTTCGATGCGAACTCGCTGCTCCGCCTGAGCAAGGCCGCCGACCTGTACGACGCGGGGGCAGGACGCGGCGGCCTGGTCGAGGCGCTGCGGCGCGTGCGAGCGAGGACTCTGTTCGTCGGGTTCAGCAGCGACGGCGTGCACCTGCCGGGGCAGACGCTCGAACTTCATCACGCGGCGCTGGAAGCCGGCGTCGACAGCCGGGCCCACCTGCTGGAGACGGATGAGGGACACGAGGCGTTCCTGACCCCGAGCGCGGAGCTGCGCCGGATCGCGGACCGGTTCCTGTCGGGCGCACCGAACGAAGAGGAGGGGAGAGAGGGCTGAGGCGAGCGGGCACCTCAGCGCGATCGGCCCTCCCGGTCGCGCGCCCGTGATCGCCAGGCCGGTCCGAAGCCCGGGCGCGGGTCGCGAGTGATGGCGCGATCCGCGTTCGGGCGGAGGACGAGCGGTTCTACTTCTTCGAGCGCGTCGGACGCGGTTGAAAGATCGCGCTGGCGTGCTGGGTCGGCTCGTCCCGCTTCACGCGGACGCAGCCGATCTCGGTGATGCGTTCCCAGGCCGACTCGGCGTTCTGCTTCGAGAATTCGGTGCCGATGAAGCGGCGGTCGAGTTCGCGGGCGACGACGGGCGTGGTCCCGGAACCGACGAACGGGTCCATGACCAGGTCGCCCTCCCGGGAGCACGCACGGATGACGCGCTCGAGGTAGACCTCGGGGATCTGGTTGTCGTGGTAGTGGCGGCGTTCGGCGTTGTTGCCTTGGATGCGCCCCCAGTGCTTGCCGTACCACACGTCCATCGGCACGCGCTTGCCGGCGGTTCCGGCCTTCTTGTTGTGGGTGCGCGGGTCGAAGTAGGTCGTGGCGCGATCGGAAGCCTCGAGGATCTCGTCGGCGTGCCACTGGCGATGCTCGGGGTTCTTGCAGAAATACAGCGCGTGGACCTTGCTGTTGATGAAGCGTCCGGTCGTGTTCTGGCCGAAGCGGTAGTGCCAGATGCACCAGTTCACCATCGCCAGGCCGCGGCCTTTGAGGTGCATGACGATCTCGGCGGCGGAGTCGTCGGGGATGTTCACCCAGATCGATCCGCTCGGCTTCAGCGCCCCGATGCACAGGTCCAGCCAGTCTCGCGTGAACCGCAGGTAGTCCTCGCGCGGCATGGAATCCTTCCACTCGTCGTACGCGCGGTTCCAGTTGAAAGGCGGGTCGGCGAAAATGAGGTCCACCTCCCCCGCTGCGACTTCGGGGATGCGTGGCAGGACTTCGCGACAGTCGCCGACGTAGACGCGGGTATCGGGATTCTTGGCCTGATAGGTCGGCTTCAGCGCCTTGGGCGTACCGGACTTCTTCGGTTTTCGTTCCACGGTGCTCATACGCTCGCTCGGTTACTGGGTGCCGTACATGCGATCACCGGCATCACCGAGACCGGGAAGAATGAAGCCCTGATCGTTGAGGCGATCGTCCAGTGCGCCGGCGTAGATCGGGACCTTGGGGAACTCGTCGCTGAAGCGGGTGACGCCCTCGGGAGCCGCGACAAGGCAGAGGAAACGAACGTCCTTGGCGCCCTGATCAAAGAGCATCTGCGCGGCCTTGGCCGCCGAGCCGCCGGTGGCAAGCATCGGGTCCACGAGTATGACCGGTCCCGCGTCGAGATCGCGCGGGAGTTTGGACAGGTACTGCGTCGGGAGCAGGGTTTTCTCATCACGGAACAGCCCGATGTGCCCGACGCGGGCCTCGGGCATGACGTCGAGCACGCCCTCGGCCATGCCGAGCCCGGCCCGGAGGACCGGGCAGACGGTGATTGACGCGGTGATCTTCGTGCCCCGGTGCCGGCCCATCGGCGTCTCGATCTCGATCTGCTCGGCGGGAAATGTCCGGGTCACCTCGTAGACCATCAGCCCGGCGATCTGAGCGATGAGGGCCCGGAATGCCCGGAAGCTGGTCTGGCGATCGCGCAGGTAGGTCAGTTTGTGCTGGATCAGCGGGTGATCGAAGACCTGGAGCGTCGGGAACTGGGGGTGCGGCGTGGGCATCTTGGGTCACAGGGTATAGCAAGGCGTGACGTTGCGCCACGCCCACGGAATCCTCCCTCTCAGCCAGAGAACGGCGGTTTCGGGAGCTGGACTGGCCCCGCCGCTTGACGCAACCGATGAAGGCGGTACGCTGTGTGGCCCGACGCGTCCGGAAGCGGGCGTTTTGGGCGACAATCAGCTATCAATGGGGCCGTAGCTCAGCTGGGAGAGCGCTTGCATGGCATGCAAGAGGTCGTCGGTTCGATCCCGATCGGCTCCACTTTGAAGACCTCGGACGATCGTTCGGGGTCTTTTGCTTTTGATGCTCGAATCGATCGCAACCGCTCCAAAAAGTGAAAGACCCGCCTGTGCAGCGGGCCTTTCCGGAGTCTGGGCTTCCTGGCAGCTCGATTACGCGCGAGCGCGACGGCGGCGGACGCTGATCAGCGTCCCCATCGCCAGCAGCGCCGCGGAGGAGGGCGCGGGCACTACTGAAATCGTGAAGTTGTCGAAGATGAAGCCCATCGGCTGGAAGGGGCCGTCTTCCAAACCCCAGTTGAACGACGAGATGCCGTTGAAGTCGTAGGTACCGACGGCGCCCAGGATGTCGAGCGAGTCCAGGCGATCGCCGCCGTACGTCGCCTGGAAGAGGGCGCGGAAGGTATCGCCGATCTGCGCTGCTTCGTCGGTGGCGACGCCGATGGGGAACTGGTCCGGATGCTCGGCGAGGAAGAAACCGTCCACCGCCGGATCGTTGTCGCGGATGATGAAGTACGGCGTCGCGCCGTTCGGGTAGGGGTTGGCCATGCCGCCGGAGATGCCGTCGAGGGTCAGGACGAACGACTCCTGAATGATCTCGTAGCCCCGGGTCGGGAAGTTGGTGCTGTCGACGAAATTGTTGGAATCGACCTGGAAGCTCATGACGGCGGAATCGCCGGGGTTCACGTCGGCCCACTGGCCGATGTTGACGCCGCCGAAGTCGACCTGCCCGACGATGTCGATCTGAATGATGTCGGCGGAGGCGACGCCGGTGATGCCGAGCGCAACGGCTGCGATAGCGATGTTCTTCATCTCATTTCTCCCTGCTGCAAAGCGTGCCGTTACGGCACCAATCTGGAATGGAGGACGCAGCCACGCCGCGGCCCAGGACAGCGTCACGGTACAGGGGATTTTTTGTCCCGTCAATTTTCCCATGGGAAAATTGACGGGAATTTTGGTCTTCGGCCCCGGGTTCGGGTATGCTCCTGCGAGATACGGGAAAGGATGCCATCCCACATGGCTGTCAGAAACCGAACAACCGCTGCTGCGTCCACCCAGCGCTTCGATGACGCGCTGGACCAGACCTATCAAGGAGTCCGCGGCGCCCTCACCGAGGTCCTGATCAGCGTGAGGGCTGACCCGACCAAGCCGCAGGACATGGCTCGGCGGTTCGGGATCAACAAGAATCTGGCGTGGAAGATCTCGAAAATCGTCACGGTTCCCGAGCCGCATTCCATTATTTCGAATCTGCCCGGCGATACCGGGATGGAGCGGATTCTCAAGGCGTTCGAGTCCGGCGGCGCTTCGAAGTCGAGCGTGGACGCGGCACGGGCGGCGATCGACAAGTTCGATCGCATGGTAGAGCTGCACGTGGACGACCGGTCCACCCTCCAACTCGTGCTCTCGAGCAATGCTCCGCACAAAGTGCCTCAGGAGCACCTGCACGCGACGCGGAAGATGGCATTTCAGGGCAACAGCGCGATCTGGGGTATCCAGGCACGGGTCCGGATGGCCTCATTCTTCCTCGCGCCGAACACGGATGACCCCACCCGGCTGGACACCGCCAGTGTGGGCGGGCTGATCGATGTGCGCCGGCTGAGGGCGGATGTGAGCGTGCCGCTGTTCATGCGTTTCGCCTACAACGACGACGGCTCGGTCCGGACGGACGCCAAGCCGGAGCCGATTTGCCCGTCCGACGGTTCGGGGAACCCGCTGATGCTCATGCGGGATTTCTGCACGACGCCGGATCCGGCGTTCCAGCCGATCACGCGCGGCGAAGTCACTCGGTACATGCTCTCGCCGGGCCCGATCGGTAACCACGGACGCCAGACCTGGATCTTCGGCGAGCGGGCTCGCAGTTTCGCGAGCATCTACGCCGACGAGCACAATGCCGTGGGCGAACACGCGGTGCCGATCCAGGTCCCAACGGAGTGGTTGGTGTGCGATCTGTTGGTCCACCGGGAACTTGAATTCGCCATGACGCCGCGGCCGCTGGTCTACAGCCTGGTTGGGGCGGAGGTCGGGCCGGGCGAGGGCTCCGAGTTCGATCGGCTTCCGATTGCCGAGCAGATGCAGAGCATCGGACACTCGCCTCCGGAGGTCGCGACCCCCCTGATGCCCGAACACCCGGACCTGATCGAGCATGTGTACGGGCGTCTCGGCTGGGATCCCGCGGACTTCCACGGCTTCCGGTTCGCGATGCGCTATCCGCCGATGCCGAGTTCGGTGGTCATCCAGCACGATCTGGCGATGCCCGAGTAAACGGGGGCATCAGGCTTGCATGAATATGCATAACTGTGTATATTCATTCGTATGGCCAAACCGGACCGCCAACGCCTGATCCAGCGACTGCTCAGCGAGCAGACCATCGACAGTCAGCACGAGCTGCGCGATCGGCTTGCGCAGGTCGGTGTCGAGGTGACTCAGGCGACCCTCTCGCGGGATCTTCGCGCGCTGGGCATCGTGAAGGCACCGAGCGGCTGGGTCTTGCCCGACGGCCTCGGCGCTCCTGCCGGTCCGAAAGCCTTCGAGGATGCGGTCCGGGCTCACCTGCTTTGGGCCAAGGCGGCCGCAAGTCTGGTGGTGATCCGGACGCAGCCGGGGCACGCCGATGCGCTCGCGATCGAGTTTGACCGCTCGCCTCAGGAAGAGATGGTCGGCACCATCGCAGGCGACGACACTATTTTCATTGCGACCCCGTCTTCGGACGACGCCGAGGCGCTCGCCTCGCGCCTGGAACGGATCGCGTTCTTCGACTCGGCGGACGCGTCGAGAGATCGGGCCTGATCGATGAGCAGTCCGAAACGGGTGGTGGTGGTCGGCGCGTCCGGTTACACCGGCCTTGAGGCTATCGAGCTTCTGAGCAGACATCCGAGCGTCGAACTGGTTGGCATCTTCGGCTCCACTGGCGGCTCGAGCGCTGGCCAGCGCCTGCGCGATCTCGCGCCCCGGTTCGCGGCCACCGGGCTGGGCGAGATGATCGTCGGTGAGGCCACGGTCGAGCGGATCGCCGAGTTGGACCCGCACGCGGTGATCCTCGCGACGCCGCACGAGGCAAGCCTGGATCTCGCGCCGGCGTTGCTTGATCGCACCGGCGCGGTTGTCATTGACATCTCCGGCGCGTTCCGCCTGCGCGACAGTTCTTTCTATCCGAAGCACTACGGTTTCGAGCGCACCCGTCCAGACCTCCTCCGCGGTGCCGCGTTCGGCATTCCGGAACTCTCCGACCGGATCGGCGGCTCGCGGCTCGTTGCGGTCGCCGGCTGCTACGCGACGGCCAGCATGCTCGCGATCGCACCGCTCGTTGATTGTGGCCTGGTGCACCCCCACCGTCCGGTGATCGTGGACGCGGTGAGCGGCGTGAGCGGCGCGGGACGCAAGGCCGTTCTCGAGCACACCTTCAGCGAACTGTCGCTCAAACCCTACAAGGTGTTGTCGCACCGGCACGCTCCGGAGATCGCGCAGGGCGCCGGGCTTTCGCCGAGCCAGAAACTGCTGTTCACGCCGAGCGTGGCACCTTTCGATCGGGGCATCGTGGCCACCGTCCATGTCGACCTGATCGGCGACGCTGTTGCCGAGGATCTCCGCGAGGCGTTCGAACGGGCCTACGAAGGCCAGCCCTTCGTGCGCGTGCTCGGCGAGAACGTCTGGCCGTCGGTCGGCGGGGTGGTGCGCACGAACTTCTGCGACATCGGCTGGTGCTCCGATGAAGAAGCGGGCGAGACGCCTCACGCCGTGATAATCAGCGCGCTCGACAACCTGACCAAGGGCGCCTCAGGGCAGGCGATCCAGTGCATGAACATCGCCCTCGGCCTCGACCAGGCCGAAGGGCTGCTGCCGAGCAGCCCGCGCCAGCAACTGATCGGAGGCGCGTCGTGAATGCTGCGAACAGCGGTATGGAGCGCCCCATCGTGATCAAGATCGGCGGGGCGATCATCGACCAGACCGCGGCGTTGTCGCGCCTCTGCGAGATGGTCGCCAAACTGCACTGCTCGCTGGCGCAACGCGGGAGCCGCCGCGGCGTCGTTGTTGTTCACGGCGGCGGGCTGGCCATCGACGCTCACCTGCGCCAGCTCGGCTACGAACCGCACCGTGTTGACGGCATCCGCGTGACACCGCCGGACCAGATCGACGCGGTCGTTGAAGTGCTCGCCGGGCGGATGAACCGCTCGCTGGTCGGCAAGATCGACGCATCGCTCAAGCGGGCCGGGACGGCCCATCGCGCGGTCGGCCTGAGCATCGGCGACGGCGGGCTCACCACGGCGCGTCCGGTCGCGTGTGGCGATATCAACTTCGGCTGCGTCGGCGAGGTCACCGGCGGCGACCCCGCGCTCGTCGACACGCTGCTCGGCAGCTGCTTTCTGCCGGTGATCAGCCCGATCGCCAGCAACGATGTCGGCGGCGTGTGCGGCGCGTTGAATGTGAACGCCGACGACGCCGCGGCGGCGGTGGCGGGCATCATCGACGCACAGTCGCTGGTGCTGCTCAGCGATGTCCCGGGCGTGCTCGACGCGGATCGTCAACTCATCCTGGAACTCGACGCCGCGACGATCGACAGACTCATCGCCGATGGCGTGATCACCGGCGGCATGATCCCGAAAGTGCGCGCGGCGCTCGACACCGCGACCAGAACCGGCGTCGCAACCCGGATCGCCTCATGGAAAGATCCGGCGGCCTTGCTCGCGCTCGCTTCCGGCGGCGACTGCGGCACGCTCGTGCTTCCGGCCCCGTCGATGACGCATGCTCACTCAACCCTCGGTGCGGAGGACCGCTCGTGACGACGACACTCAAACCGATCGCCATGCCAACAGCCGGGTCGCCAGAGGGCCTGCTCGAAGCGGGCACCGACTTCCTCTCACTGCGCACCCTGTCGCGCGATGGATTGCGGGACCTTGTCGAACTGTCATTGCTCGCAAAGGCCGAGCCTTCGCGTTTCTCGAAGGCGCTGTCAGGAACGAGCGTCGCCCTGCTGTTCGAGAAGGCGTCGCTGCGGACCAGGGCCGCGTTCGAGGTCGGCATCAACAGACTCGGAGGGCACAGCGTCTACTTCGATCACAACGCCGGACGCCTCGGCGAGCGCGAGAGCGTTTCGGACTACGCGAAGAACCTCGAGCGTTGGTTCGGCCTGATCGTCGCGCGGACCTACCGGCACGCCACCATCGAGAAGCTTGCCGACGCGTCGTCGGTGCCGGTCATCAACGCGCTCAGCGACGCGAGTCACCCGTGCCAAGCGCTCGCCGACACGCTGACGCTCGTCGAGCACCTCGGCGGGTTCGACGCCCTGCGTGGGCAGAAGGTTGCGTTCGTCGGCGACGGCAACAACGTGTGCGTATCGTTCGCCAGAGCGATGGCGTTGTGCGGCTGCGAAACCGTTGTCATCGCGCCGGAAGGCTACGGCATCGAGGACGACATTCAGGCGGAGATTCGCGCGGCCGCCAACGCCAACGGGGGTGTTTTTGAGTCCGGTGCGGATGTTTCGTTGGTTTCTGGCGCTCGGGCCGTCTATACCGATGTATGGGTTTCGATGGGTCACGAGGAGAGCGTCGCGACACGGACCAGAGCGTTCGAGCCGTACCGCGTCGACTCATCGCTCATGAGCCACGCCGCCGACGATGCGCTGTTTTTGCATTGCTTGCCGGCGAAGCGCGGGCTTGAAGTGACCGACGAAGTCATCGACGCTCCCGGCTCGGTTGTCTTTGATCAGGCCGAGAACCGCATGCACACGCAGAACGCGGTGTTGCTGCGCCAGCTCGGCAAGGCCTGACGACTCCCTCAGCTCATCTGAACTCACACCACCTATCAACCGACGGCGCCACATGATCGGCGCGGAGAGAAAAACCATGGCGAACAAAGTTGTACTCGCGTACTCGGGCGGGCTGGACACCTCGGCAATCGTGCCGTGGCTCATCGAGAACTACGGCTGCGAAGTTGTAGCGTTCGTGGCCGATGTAGGCCAGGGCGCGGACGAGTTGAAGGGCGTTGAGAAGAAGGCCAAGGACAGCGGCGCGAGCGAGTGCCATGTCGTGGACCTGCGTGAGGAGTTTCTGAAGAGCTATGTCTTCCCGACTCTGGTCGCGGGCATCACCTACGAGAAGAAGTACCTCCTCGGCACCTCGATGGCCCGTCCGGTCATCGCGAAGGCACAGGTCGAAGTTGCCCGCAAGGTCGGCGCGGACGCGCTGTGCCATGGCTGCACCGGCAAGGGCAACGATCAGGTCCGCTTCGAGCACGCGTTCGCGGCGCTAGCACCCGACCTGAAAGTCATCGCGCCGTGGCGCGAGTGGAGCATGAAGAGCCGCGACGACCTGATGGACTACATCGAGTCCAAGGGCGTGCCCTGCTCGGCCAGCCGGCAGAAGCCCTGGAGCCGCGACTCGAACCTGTGGCACGTTTCCCACGAGGGCGGCGTGCTGGAGAACCCGTGGACGCCCGCGCCCGAAGAGGTCTGGATGCGCACCGCCAACCCCGTCGATACGCCCGACGAGCCGGAAGACGTGCAGTTGAAATTCGTCAACGGGCGTCCGGTGGCGCTCAACGGCAAGGACCTCGGCCCGGTCGAACTGGTCGAGCAGCTCAACGACATCGCGGCGCGTCACTGCGTGGGCCGCGTGGACATGATCGAGAGCCGGGTCGTCGGCATGAAGAGCCGCGGCTGCTACGAGACCCCGGCCGGCACGGTGTTGGTCGAGGCGCTGCAGGCGCTCGAGCAATTAACGCTCGATCGCGAGACCCGTCGGTTCAAGGAGGAACTGGGCCTGAAGTCGGCGCACCTCGTGTACGAGGGGCGCTGGTTCACGCCGATGCGCGAGATCCTGCACGCCGCGACCGAAAAGATTGCCGAAAAGCTCAACGGCGAGGTGGTCGTTCGCCTGCACAAGTGCTCGGCGATCACCGTCCAGCGTCGGGCCGAGAAGACGCTCTACAGCGAAGAGTTCGCGACATTCGGCGCGGACACCGTGTACAACCAGAAGCACGCCGAGGGCTTCATCCAGATCTTCAGCCTGCCCGAACGCATCGTCGCGATGCGGGACGGGGTCGGAGGCCCGCACTCGACCGGCAAGCCCCTGGCACCGAACGAGGTGGTCGAAGAGCCCGCTGGCGTGGGGGCGTAAACCATGTGGGGAGGACGCTTCGAAACCGGTCCGGACGAACTGTTCAAGCGGTTCAACGACTCGCTGCGCTTCGACTCCGTTCTGCTCCCGTTCGATGTGCAGGGCTCGGTCGCCTGGGCGCAAGCACTGCGAAGCGCGGGAGTGCTGACGAATGACGAGCTGTCATCGCTGCAGGACGCGCTGCATCAGATCGCCGAGGAGCACGAGGAGGCGCCCGACAGGGCCCGGCTCGCTGACGACGAAGACATCCACTCGTACGTCGAGCGCCAGCTCATCGAACGGGTCGGTCCGCTCGGGAAGAAGCTGCACACCGGACGCAGTCGCAACGACCAAGTCGCCACCGATCTGAAGCTGTACACCCGGCACGCCATCGACGGCTGGCTCGCGGATCTGCTGGAGCTGCGAGCCGCGCTGGTCGATTTGGCCGACCGCCACCGGGACCTGATCATCCCGGGCTTCACGCACCTGCAGCTCGCGCAGCCGGTGTTGTTCGCGCACTGGTGCCTCGCGTATGCAGAGATGCTGGAGCGCGACGCCGAGCGCCTGGTCGATGCGCGGAAGCGTCTCAATCGTTGCCCGCTGGGCAGCGGTGCGCTCGCGGGAACGGCGTACTCCGTCGATCGCGACCAGATCGCGTCGCAGCTCGGTTTCGACTGCGCAACGCGGAACAGTCTGGACGCCGTCAGCGATCGCGATCACGTGGTCGATGTCCTCAGCGCGGCCTCGATCTGCGCGACGCACCTGTCGCGGATCAGCGAGGACCTGATCATCTACGCCAGCGATGGGTTCGGGCTGGTGACCATGTCCGACGCGGTCGCGACCGGCAGCTCGCTCATGCCGCAGAAGAAGAACCCGGACGCGCTCGAACTGCTGCGGGGCAAAGCCGGGCGGATCATCGGTTCACTCGTGTCGCTGCTGGTGACCGTGAAGGGCCTGCCGATGGCGTACAACAAAGACATGCAGGAGGACAAGGAGCCGCTGTTCGACGCGGTCACCAATCTTTCGCTGTCGCTGCGCGTGATGAAGATCGTCGTAGACACACTGATCGTGAACGAGGACCGTTGCGTCGCTATGGCCAAGCGCGGCTACGCGAACGCGACCGATCTGGCCGACTACCTTGTGCACCGGGGCGTCGCCTTCCGCGACTCGCACGACATCGTCGGGCGGGCCGTGCGCGGCTCTATCGAAAGGGGCATCCCGCTGGAGGAGATGGACCTTGCGTCGCTCCAGCGGTACAGCGATGTGATCGAGGACGATGTCTACGACTGGCTGACGCTCGATTCGGTCGTGTCGAAGCGTGATGTCGTGGGCGGCACGGCCCCGGCGCGGGTTCACCGCGCCATCGACGATGCGAGGACTCGCATCCACACGCAGCGCGATCAACTGCGCGATTGCGCTCCGTCGGGAGCGGACGCGTGAGCGTTGCTGGGGCCGGCCGTTCGAAGGCTTCGGCCCGCCCCTCGACCGTCACCCAACCGGTCGAAGTTGTTGCTGCGCAGCAAGACAGCCAAGCCGAGCCCGTGCTGGAAGTGCGCTCCGCCGGACCCTTGGACGCTCCGGGTGTCTGTGAACTCGTCTCACGCTGGGCGAACGCCGGACGCCTGCTCCCGCGTACCCTTCGTGAGGTCGAGAGCCTCATCGAGTGCTTCGTTGTCGCGAGGCTCGGCGAAGAGGTGGTCGGCTGCGCCGCGCTCATCGTCTGCGGCGAGGCGATGGCCGAGATCCGCTCGGTCGCGGTTGACCCGACGCGCACCGGGCACGGCATCGGGCGGCGTATGGTCGAGTTCCTGCTCGACGAGTCGATGCGCCTCGACCTGGACCGCGTCTTCCTGCTGACGAGGAATCCAGCCTTCTTTGAACGCTGCGGCTTTCGCACGATCGATCCGGACGACCTGCCCGACAGCTTCGTGCACGACTTTCTGAACATCCAGCAGCGCACGTTCACCGATCGCTACGTCATGACGCGCGAGATCGGTGACATGTACCACGCCGGGTGAGTTCGACCGGCCCGGCGCTGGCTCAGCTGCCGGGGCGGAGCACGTCGATCACGGTCGGCTCGATGATCCGCACACCGTTGTTGCTCTGCGGGCGGGCCGCGCCAGCGACGCCGACGATCGCGTTGAGCATGCTGTCGATCGCGATGTCTTCGTTGGGCGTGACGTACGCGAGCGTGCGCCCCGAACCTCCCTCGACCGACTGCAGTCGGAACATCAGCGGCAGCCGCTTGCCGTTGTAGATGGCCGATGGGACGAGGCGACCGACCACGATGTAGTCGCGGCGTCCGGCGAGCGCTTCGTCCAGTTCGTCGAAATTCTCGGCGGCCTCATCGGTCGCCGAGCGGATCGCTTCGAGTTCCTCGATCGCCTGTTGGAGCTCGAGGCGGATGTTGAGCAGGTCGATGCGGGCCTGCGCGTATCGCTGGACGTCCGCGGCGAGCGGGGTCTCGGCGGCGAGTTCGATCAGGTCTCGAAACTCCTGGATGAGCGGACGGATCTCGGCGTCGGCGGTCTTCTGAGCCGCGACGACGCCGTAGGCCTCGTCGAGCTGCCTGCTGCGCTGGATCACGACGTCCATCGGCGACAGCGATTCGGCTTCTTCCGCGGCGTCCGCGGCTGACTCGTCGCTTCCCATCTCGACCGAACCGGGCTGATCGGTGCCGGTCGGTTCGGCGGTCTCCTCGGTGTCGGTGCCCGGCGACGCGCCCTCGTCCGAAGCGTCCTCATCAGAGTTGGCGGCCGGGTCGGCCGCATGGCCCTCGCCCGACGGCTGCCGGGGCCGGGTCTCTTCGGGCTTCGCCTCCGGCTTCGGCTCGGCCGGCTTGGGCTGTTCGGGCTGCGCCTGGTTCTGCCTGGCCAGGAACTGCTCGACCTCCGCCTCGGTCGCACGACGGGTTGCCGCCGCGATCACGAACCCGTTCGCCCCGTCCGGAGCGGGAACGATGTAGCCGTCGGTCTGGTTCTGGTTGTTCATGATCGGCCCGAAGTAGCGGAACTTCGTGCCCGGGGGAACAACCGACTGCATGTTGACGCGACGGTACGAGCTCTCGGTCGTCGGGACCGACGCGTTGATCGCGCGCGGGGCCGCGTTGCGGACCGTCTCGATCCGCGCGCCTTCTTCGATGATTCGAGCGTCGCGAGTATCGATCCAGACGCGCGTGCCCTTGGGGTACGCCACTCGATACCAATCGAACGACTCCGCGTTCACTTTGAGCAACTGACCCTGCTTCAGGTTCGCGATCGCGTACCAGCTCGGCGAGTCGCCGCAACGGAGTTCGGTGTCGCGGGTCAGCACGACCCAGAACGGCTCAAGATCGTTCACCTGCGCGCCGGCTCGGGGGGCGGCTGCGCCCAGCGTGATCAAGGCGAGGATGAACAGGGCCAACGGGCGCCAGAGGGAAGTCGTGTTCATAGTTCGATTCCTTCGTTCGTCTCGTACCGCGACGGGTACCGGGCGCGGCGATTTTCAGGGCTGCTCGTGGGAAAACAGGAGGGTGATTCAACGAGTTGAACCACTTTGACCTCGGCCCCCGCGCGGGCTACGCTCCGAGTCTATGCCCAACCGCACGACATCCTACCGGACCCGGTGCCTCGCGGCAGCATCGCTCGCGCTTTGCGTGGGCGCTTGCTCGACCCCGTTCGAGGCAGAGACCGGTGAGTCCCTGAGGCGATCGGTGCTGGATTCCATCCGAACCGAGATGACAGACACGACGGCACGCCCGCTCCGCGCTCAGGTCGAGCCGATCGACCTCAGCGATCAGCGACTCGAGACGCTCAACTCGATGGCCGGCCCGGAGTCTTACGATGGCGAGCCGCTCCCGAACATCGGGCCCGACCTCGCCGGCAACCAGCCCGACACCAGCGAAATCTCGCTCGAACAGGCCATCCAATCGGCCGTCCGGCACAATCTGCGCCTGCAGGACGCCTCGTTTTCGCCGGCGATCAGCCGCGAGCAGTTGACGCAGGCGGAGTCTGTCTTTGACTGGGTGTTCTTCGCCGATGCCCGGTGGAACGCGCTCGACGAGCCGCAACTCGGCACCAGCTTCGGCGCGGGTCGGGCGAACGTGCGAAAGGACCTCGCGCTGAGCGCCGGGTTTCGGAAACGGTTGACGAGCGGTGGAGAACTCACCTTCTCCCAGAGCGAGACCTACAGCGACATCAGTTCCCCCGGCGTGAACTTCGTTCCGGATCCCTCAAACGCTGTGGGGTTCAGCGCTCGCCTCGACCAACCGCTGCTGCGCGGCTTCGGGCGGGAAGTCACGCTCGCCGAGGTCCGCCTCGCCGAGAGCGCGCAGCGGGCGTCGGTCCAGCAACTCCGCGACCAGCTGATCGCGACGGTCACCGAGACCGAGCGAGCCTATTGGAACCTTGCGACGGCGTATCGCTCGCTTCGCATCCAGCAGCGACTGCTCGATCGTGGCGAAGAAGTCCGCCGGCGCGTGGAAGCCCGACTCGAACTCGACGCCACCCCCGCCGCCGTCTTCGACGCCCGCTCGCAGGTCGAGTTCCGTCGGGCGAACGTCATCCGCGCCACCAACGCCCTGCGCCAGGCCTCCGACGCGCTCAAGATCCGGATGAACGACCCGGCCTACCCGATCGAGAGCGAAGTCCTGCTTGAGCCCGTGGACGCACCCGTGAGCTCTCCGGTCGAGCTGAGTTTCTTCGACGCCGTGACCACCGCCCTCGATCGACGCCCCGAGATCGAGCAGGCGATCCTCACGATCAACGATGCCTCGATCCGCGTCGCCGTCGCCGACAACGGTCGTCTGCCCGCCCTGAACCTCGCGGCCCAGGCCAACTTCGACGGGCTGGCCGAGAACCTCGGCGATGCGCTCGACGAGGAGTTCGGCGGCGACTACGCCAGTTACATCGTCTCGCTGACTTTCGAGCAAGCGCTCGGCAATCGCGGCCCCGAGGCGTTCTTCCGGCAGCGCCAGCTCGAACGCCTTCGCGCAATGAACACCTACCGCCTCGCGGTCCAGACCGTGCTGCTGGAGGTGAAGACCGCGCTGCGGAATCTTCAGACGAACTACCAGCTGATCGAGCAGACGCGCATCGCGCGCCTCGCCGCGACCGAGAACCTGCGCACGCTCGAAGTCCAGGGCGAAACGACGCGCGGTTTCACGCCCGAATTCCTCGACCTGCAGTTCACCCGGCAGCGGGCGCTCGCCGATGCGGAGTTGCAGGAGATCCAGGCGCTCGCCGACTACAGCGTCGGCCTCGCCGAGTATTACGCAGCGACCGGATCGACGCTGGCGCGGCTCGGCATCAAGGTCGCCCCGCCGACCGCGCGTGAACTGCTCGGCCCGGCGGGCACCGGCGACGAGTAACTTCCCAGTGGCCACCGACCGTTCCCAGATCGCCGAAGCCGCGAGGCGCATCCGCGCCGGAGGGGTCGTCGCGTTCCCGACCGAGACGGTCTACGGGCTCGCGGCCGATGCGCTCAACCCGGACGCGGTGCTGAAGGTCTTCGAGTTGAAGGGCCGGCCCGAGTCGCAGCCGATGAGCGTGATCGTCTCCGGCACCCGCATGGCCCAGCGCGTCGTGAAGTCATGGCCCGAGCGGGCGAAGGTGCTCGCCAACCGCTTCTGGCCCGGCCCTCTGACGATCGTCGTCCGGCGATCGCCGGATCTCCCCTATCAGGTCACCGCCGGTCGCGACGGCGTCGGCCTGCGCTGTCCCGACCACCCGATCGCGCTCGCGCTGCTGGAGACCTGCGGCTTCCCGCTGCTCGGTCCGAGCGCGAACCGCAGTGGGCAACCTTCGCCGACGAGCGCGGATCATGTCCGCCGCGCATTCCCGGACTCGGACCTGCTTGTTCTCGACGGCGGGCCGTGTCGTACGGGCATCGAGTCCACGATCATCGAGGTCGGCCCGGACGGCGACCGGATCCTGCGTGTGGGGGCGATCACCCCCGAGGAACTCGGTGTGGATCTGGACCATATCGCCGAAGGCGTCGGCGCACCGATGCGTTCGCCGGTCGGAGACGACGACTACCCGATCGAGCTGTTCTCCGCCGCGGACTGGCCGGCGGTGCTCGAACGCGGGAACGGGAAGGCCGTGGTGCTCGCCGTGTCCGACGAGGTACGGGTCGAACCGCCGAACGAACTCGTGCGCATGCCGCGCGATGCGGGGCAATACGCGAACACCCTGTACGCTGCCATCCTAGCCGCGGCGACATCGGGCGCGGATCGCACGCTCGTCGAACGACCGACGCAGACCGACGGGCTGTGGCGGACGATCCACGCCCGGCTGCAGCGGCTCGCACCCGAGTCCGGGAAATAGGCGACCGATCAGCTCTTCTGGCGAACGAGTCGCGACAGGTCGCCGTTCTCGTCTTCGATGATGATCTCGTCCGCCTCGTCGAGGAACAGTCCGTGGTCCACGATGCCCGGCATGGTGTTCAGCGCTGCCCGGAACATCTCGGGGTCCATGGCGTTGCGATCGCCCGGGTTCGTGTCCGGGTCGGCCGGCATCGCGAGATCGAGGATCAGGTTGCCGTTGTCGGTGCGTATCGGCTGCGCCTTGTCGTCGAGACGCATGCGCGGGTCGAGGCCGAGCCACTCGAAGCGTGAGGTGAGCACACCCAGCGCGAAATCCAAGACCTCGACCGGGACACGGAAGCTGTCGCCCAGCCGTTCGGCCCGCTTCGTGTGCTGGACGAGGTACACCGTCTGGCGTGCGGCGTACGCGACGATCTTTTCGCGCGTCATCGCGCCCCCACCGCCCTTGATCATGCGCATCTCGTCGTCGAACTCGTCCGCGCCGTCGAAGAGCACATCGACCGTGAGCGTGTCGCGCATCTCGACGACCTCGATGCCGAGTTCGCGGGCGAGATCCGCCGAGGCGTTCGAGGTCGCGACGGCCTTGATGTGCGCCAGCCCGCCATTGCGGATGCGATCGGCCAGCGCTCGGATCGCCCGAGTGGCGGCACGCCCGGTCCCGAGCCCGACCATCATCCGGTGGTTGATCCCGGCGATGGCGGCTTGGGCGAGTTGGTCCTTGGCGACGTCTGTGGTGGATTCGGACATGCGATCCAGAGTACCGGATCGGGCGGGGCCGCTCAGCGCACGAGCCCGAGGTGTTCGCTGACGCGCTGCATCGCGATCGACGCGGCGACCGTGGCGTTCAGCGAATCCACACCGCCGGCGATAGGGATCCGCACGCGGACAGCGGCGCTGCCCGAAGCGCCATCGGTCAGGCCCTCTCCCTCGCTCCCGAGCAGGAGGCAGACGCGCGGGTCGCTGTGCTCGCCGAGTTTCCGGGCGAGTTCTCCGGGCGAAACCGCGTCCGGGGCCGTCGTGAGCGCGACCGCGAGAAACCCGGCGCGACGGAGCAGTTCAGCGCCTTCCGAGCCTGCCGGAATGGTCGCGTACGGGACGCGCAGGGCGTGGCCCATCGATACTCGGATGGCCTTTCGATAGAGCGGGTCGCAGCAGCGAGGCGTGATGAGCACCGCGCTGGCCCCGAAGGCCGCGGCGCTTCGGAACACGCCGCCCATGTTGTCGTGGTTGACGAGGTCTTCGGCGAGTACCAGCAGGCGATGTTCCGGGCCGAGCCCGGCGAGGTAATCGGAGGCGTCGGGAACCGGGAGCCGGCGTCCTGCGCTCAGGCAGCCGCGATGGATGTCGAAGCCTACGATCGAGCCCATGACTTCACGCGACGCGAGATATACCGGGGGCGGGTCGGCGTGGCGCTCCAGAGCCGGGCGGATTGCCTCGAGCGCGTGTTCGGTCACCAGCACGGATTCCGCTTGGTACCGGGCGTCGCGCAGCAGCAGCGAGACCACGAATCGGCCCTCGGCCATGAACAGTTCGTCGCGCCGCCGCAGGTCGGCATCGCGTACATTCCGGTACGGAGCAACACGCTCGTCCTCGATTTCCGTGATGGGAATGATCTGCATCCGCCAGAACGCTTCAGGAAGGGAATGACACGGAGATGTGCCCGATGACACGCACGAATCGAACGACTGCCGACCGCTCCATTCTGCGGTATTCCGCCCCGCTCTGCGTGGGCGTGCTCGCGCTGGGCACGCTTGGCGGGTGCGACGGACCCGAGAGCGTGGTGGCGACGGAGGAAAACTCGCAACCGAGCGACGCCGCGCCGCGGTCCCCCGAGGCCACCGATCGGCCAGCGTCAAGCGGCGTAGACCTCTCGGCGACCGTGACCGTCGAGGGGATCCGCATCGCGATCCCCGACCGCTGGCAACCCGCGACGACAGCTTCGACCTTTACCGCGGTTCAGTACACCGTGCCGTCGCCGGACGGTGACGCGGACCAGAACGCGACGTTCACGATCTCAACCCCGATCGGCGGCGGGCTCATGTACAACCTGCTCCGCTGGGACCGCCAGTTCCGTGGTGAGGACGCTTCGACTTCGACCTGGATCACCGTCGACGCGGACCAGCAGACGGTCCACTTTGTCGGACAGGGCCCGTTCGATACCGGCCTTCCCGGTTCGACCGGCGTCCAGGAAGACACCATGGTGCTGGGAGCGATCCCGATCGTGAACGGCCCGGAACAGGTCGAAGTCGGCGAACCCGACGATGCGGGGCGGTACGAATTCGCGGTCGATGAGAACTCGCAGCCGATGCGGCTGTCGAACGTGTTCATCAAACTCACCGGACCGGCATCGGTGGTCGAGAACGCTCGCGCCGAGTGGGACGCGATGCTCCAGAGCATCGAGATCCGCGATGTCAGCAACTGGGCGACGCCGTGAGCGAGCCCGAGGAGTACCGCTTCGGCGATCGCACGGTCAACCGGTTCCACCTGTACGAGATCGCCGTGCAGTGCCCGCCGATCGAGGCGTCGTTTCTGGATGCGGTCCACGCCGGGAACCCGCGTGTGCTCGGTGAAGACTTTGCCGGCCCGGCCGGTGTTTCACGGGCATGGCTGGCGATGGGTGATGACCGTCGCGCGATCGCAACCGATCTCGACGACGAGCCGCTCCGCCACGCCGTGCGTCGGCTTGCTGAGGCGCAGGGCAACGGAGCGGTCGAGCGCCTCACAGTCCGCGAGCGTGACGCTCTGGAAGTCGGAGACCGGGCCGATGTGATCGCCGCGCTGAACTTCGCGGTCTGTGAACTCCACCGACGCGACCGACTGCTCACCTACCTGCGGAACTCCCTGTACCGACTCGAACCCCGGGGCGTGCTGGTGTGCGACCTGTACGGCGGCGTCGACGCGATGCTCCCCGGCACGAGCGAGCAGACGATCGAGACCGAGCAGGGGGAGTTGGTCTACATTTGGGAACAGATCGAAGCGGACGCGACCACGGGCCGGGTCCGCAACGCCATCCACTTCAAGTTGCCCGACGGAACCCGCATCCAACGCGCGTTCGAGTACGACTGGCGACTCTGGTCACCGGCCGAACTCCGCGACGCCATGCGCGAAGCCGGTTTCAGCACGACCGAGGTCTACGCTCACTACGGCGATGCGATGGACGAGCACGGAAACCTGCTCGTTGAGCCGATCAGCACCGATGACAATCCGGACGGTCCCGTCCCGGAACTCGACGACCAGTGGGTGCTGTATATCGCCGGGCGCGTCTGATCGCACGGTCCCTTCGGATCAGAACTCGTAAACGAGCTCGGCGAAGTAATCGAGGTTGTTCTTCTCGTTTCTCGCGCTGCTGTTGTAGCGGTCCTCGAGACTGAGACGGAGTTTCACGTTGTTCTTGTCGTTCAAGCCGATCTCCCAACCGGCTCGGACCTCCGCGCGGAACTCGCCGGACTCGGCCAGATCGGGGAAGTAGTCCGCAGCGATCTCGATGCGCTGACGCTCGGTGAAGTAGTGGCTGAACGCGAAGGCGACGATGGCCTCAGGGTCGATGTCTTCGTTTGGACCGTTGAACTGACGCGAGGCGCCAAGCCCGAGCCGCGTCGAGAGCAGTGTCTCGTCGTTGTCGAGGAAGCGGTAGACCAGTCCGGTGCCGCCTCGCAGGCGCGCGTCGTAGTCGAGGAACTCAGCGAGCTCCAGTTCGGATTCGAGGAAACCGGACCACTTGGACTCACCCCGGAGCCACTCGTTGCGGGCACGGGCGGTGAAGCGGTTCTCGGTGCGATCGCCGTCGCGCCGGGTCTGCTGATAGGTGCTTCTCAGGGTGAGGATCGTGTTCTCGGCGTCGCGTTTGGCGGTCGCGACGACCCGAGCCGAGTCGCTGTCCGTCGAGCCGCGCGAACCGCTGAGTCCGAGCTGCAGGCGTCCGGACCACGAGGCCTTCGGCGGCTCGGGAAGGCGCTCCGGCTTGGTCGTCGGCGGTACGTCCGGCGGCGTGACGCCGCTCTCGACCTCTGCCTGCTCGCCGGGCCGGATGGTCTTCGGCGTCTCCGGCGGTTCGCTGACCGTGCGGACGCGGGTCAGGGCGAGCCTCTCGATCGTGATGTCGCCCAGCGCGCTGTGGCTGAGCACGACCGAGCTGGAGTTCACCTCGACAAGGATCCCTCGGAGCTGGTCGCCGTTGCTGAGAATCAGCCCGACCTCGGCGTTGATCAGTTCGGGCAATCGCACGAGCGGGTCACCCGCCGAAGAACCGACCGGCTGCTCCACCGCTTCCGCGGCTTCCGCGTCCGCTGCATCGGCCCAGGCCACCGGGCCGCACAGCCCGAGCGCGGACGCGACGACCGCGGGGATGAAACAGATGGACCGAATCGTGAGCATCGGCGGACAAGACCTCTCTTCGCGGGAGCGCAGACAAACGGTTTATCGGCAGATTCAGGGGACGCGCAAAAACGAACAGGCCCGCGACGAGCGATAACCTCGCGCGGGCCATGAGTTATCGAGCCGTTGTGATCAGAAGCCGTACACGAGCAGCACGAAGTAGTCTGTATCGCTCTCGGGATCCGCCAGCGTGTCGCGACGGTTCTCGACGCCGAGTCGCAACGAGAGGTTCCCGTCGTCGTTGAGTTCGATCTGATACGCGGCGCTCGAGACGAGCCGATATTCGTCCATCTCATCGAAGTTCGGGTAATACGTCACGCTCGTGACCAGCGACTGGTTCTCGGTGACCTTCGTCTCGAAGTCGAGCCCGACCAGACCGTTTGCGTACCCGTCATTGACATTGCCGAACGAGTAGGTGTAGCCGGCACCGACGCGCGCTTGCAGCGTCGCGTTCTCGTCATCGATGATCTTGTAGCCCAAGCCGGCTGCGCCGCTGACGCGGTTCTCAAAGTTCTGGAACTTGTTGTACTCGTGCGAGCCCTCGACGAAGACGGACCATGGCGAGTCGTCGCCGAGTTTCCAGTCGTTCCGAGCCAGAGCCGTGAAACGGTTCTCGGTATCGCTGGAATCCTCGTTCGCGTACTTGTACGTCAGCGAGAGATTGAAGATGTTCCGGTTTGTTTCCTGGGAGGCCTTGAAGCCCGCGCGCAGGTTGTCGGAGTCGGTTGAGCCACGCGAGCCGTTGAGACCGAGCGACAGTTCGAGGTCCCAGGGGTAGGTCTGCGGCACCGCGTCCTCGGCCTCCTCAACCGCCGATCCGTCCTGTCCGGCTGCGAGGCCGGCGATCGCGACGCCAAGCCCGGCGACGACCGCGAGTTTCCAATCCATCATGTCTGCTCCTCCGAGCTCTTATGCGTCGTGAGATCGGCTCGGGAGTTTCCGGGCGCTCCGCGCCACGCCCCGGCCGGGGAAACCTAAGAAGATACGGTTCCCCACCGGATAGCGAAACCGGGGAATCCAGCATCCCGCGAGAATGAGGTCGCTTTGGAGCGATCAGTCCCCCGACGGTTCGTCGGGCGGATCGATGCGTGCCCCCTGCGGCGTCGCCAGCACCGGATTCTGTCTCGGGTCGACCGGCGACCACTGGACCTTGGTCGCGCCGAGCAGCGTGCCCGTCGCGAACGCCAGGTCGGTTTGGGCGATCTGGTAGTCGGCCAGTGCGCGGACCTCGGCGGACTGGGCGTCGGCGAGGTTCGTTGCGGCATCGAGCACGTCCGTCGATGTTCGCAGACCGACATCGAACTGGTTCCGTTCGGCCTGCAGGGTGCGCGCCGCGAGCAGCACCCGCTGCCGGGCCGCGAGAATGCGCTGCCAGGACGCTTCGAGCTGATCTAGCGCGCCGAAGACCTCCTGGCGGATCGAAAGCTCGCGAGCCGCCTTCGTGCTCAGCCGCTGCAGCCTCGCGACGATCGCCTGCTGCGTCCGCGACTTCGCGGCCTCGTTGCCTATCGGCGTCTGGAAGTTGAAGCCGACCGTCCAGTCCGCGAAGTCGCCGTCGGCGAGCGTGTCGAACGAATCGTTAAACGACGTACCGAGCCCGTTGTAGCGGTAGGTGTAATCGAACGCGAACGATGGCAGCTGCTGGTTTCTGCGGAATTCCACCGTCGACTCGTCCTGCGCGAGGCGCAGCTCGAGTTCGAGCAGCTCCATGCGCATGTTCATCGCCGCCTGGACGAGCGTCTCACCGTCGAGTTCGTACGGCACTGGATCGGGATCGGTACCGATCTCGAGGTAGGGCGCGCCGTCGATCGAAAGTCCAGGCGCGTTCAGGATCACCTTCAGCGTTCGCAGGCGCTGACGGACATCGGTCTCGGCAAGAATAATTCCTTCAAGTCGGTCGGCCACACCGGACTGCGCGCGAGTGATCTCGATCTCGGCGGCGTCGCCGGCTCGGACGCGGCGCTCGGCTTGATCCAACTGCTCGACGGCGAGCTCGTACTGACCCCGCCGGACATCGAGAAGCTTCTGAGCGGCGTACAGGTCCCAGTACGCCCGATCGACCGACGCCAGCGTACGGATGACCTCGAGCTTCGCGAGGGCCTGCGCGATCTGCGACTCGAGCGCCGCGATGCGGATCCCGAACGTATTCGCGCGACGCCCGAAGTTTCGCAGCAGCGGCTGGGAATAGGACAACTCGAAGTCGCTCGTGTACGACGGATTCAGCGTGGAGAAGGCGTTGTCGGTCTGAAACCGGTTGAAGGGCAGGTTGAAGTCCACTGTGCCGCCGGATCGCAGCGGGATGCTCACCCCGAGGTTGTAGGAGTCGCGCCGCGTCTGAGAGCCGTCCAGGTTCGACGAGGTCGGCTGATCGGTCTCGCCCCGGGTATAGCCGGCGCTGAAAACCGCTTCGAACGCCGCTTCTTCCTCGGTCAGGCGGAGTTCGCTCGTCGTCGGGTTGATCAGCGAGACGCGCAGGTCGAGGTTGTTCTCGAGTGCGAGCGCCCGGCACTCCTCCAGCGTCAGCGTGCGCCGTTCCATTTCCGCGAACGGATCGATCGCAGCGGGCTCGACCTGCTCGCCCTCCACCTGGTTTCTCGCCTGCGCCGTAAGGTCCAGCGGCTGGATGGTCCGAAGGCGTTCAAGCCTCACGCGCACGCCATAGTCGGCATCGACGGTCTGGAAGGGGCTCGAGCACGCACCGACGCACGCGATGAGCACAGCGCACGCCGAGGTCAGCAGGGTCTTGGTCGTCATGTTTCGGCTTCGGTTCCGTCGCGAGAAGGGATGGTCGGGAGATGAATCAGAGCCGCTCAATCGTGGCGGAGCGCTTCGATCGGGTCGAGCCGGGCCGCCTTCAGCGCCGGACCGAGTCCGAACACGATACCAAC